>JAESFT010000125.1_pt1 | contig 101925 bp, 97 predicted proteins | sample 9269451 | NCBI WGS metagenome assembly JAESFT01 (sample SAMN14502557, study PRJNA617106) | algae metagenome | isolation source: Scytonema hyalinum WJT4-NPBG1 and co-occurring heterotrophs from well... | place: USA: Mojave Desert, Joshua Tree National Park, California | collected 2006-05-25 | reverse complement strand
ATACGTGAAGGACATACAGACAGACTTGGCTTTAACCGATTACCCGACGCCTAGAAGCCGCCAGAAACCGGAGCCGCCGCCCACATGTCCCTTCATCATACATCAACAATGTCAAAGAGCCGAAAACGAAGGACAACCGATCTTGCCCTATTGCTAGGGTGATCAGCGCCCTCATTCCGTTGACCGCCTCAGTGGGGACCATGTGGTCCGCGTCGCTGCGGTGGAGGCGCATATATGGGGGCGATTCCGGAGCGTCAACTCTTGGATCGGTTTTTTTCCAAGTTTTTGAAATCCCCCGTATTCTCCGCAATTCCGTTCAGTCGGAGAAGCGGAAGGCATTGGCCTTCGCCCCCGACTCCACCCGAATCCGGCGCCCGATCGGCTCGCCGGTCAGCAGCGCGCCGAACTCCGGCGAACCGGGCAGAGCCGCCGCAGCGGTGCGCGCACCGGCTTCGGTGCGGGCGATGATTGCAGCGCCGACGGGCTGCCCCTTCGCGTAGGAGATGGTGAAGCTCTCGATGGCCGCAAGCCCATCAGGCGTCGGATCAACCAGGACGCGCTCGGCGGTGATGCGCGCCTCCAGTTCGCTGGCCTGGAGCGGGCGCCATTTCCGCGGGCGATTAGTCGAGTAGAGGCCGACCGACTCCTTCGACATGAAGCCGCCATTGGCGCTGATCAGGCCGAGCTCTCCGGGTGCCGCGCGGAGGCGTTCGGCCAGAGCGGCGATCGCGAACAGGCTATAGGCGTTGCCGGGCCCGCCGAAATAAGGAAGCCCGCCGGTGACGGTCAGCCGCTCCCCGTAGTCGGCCGGAATACCGAGCGCTTCGCAGGCGGCGACCACCGCGCAAGGGAAGCAGCTGTAGATATCCATCGGCCCGACCTGCTCCGCGCGCGCCCTGGCCATGTCGAACGCGGCGGCGGCGGCAAGCCCGGCGGCGCGGGACCGGCCCAAATCCGGGCGCTCGATCAGCGGCAGATCCGCGAGCGTCGCATAGCCGTGCAGATAGACCCGCTTCTCGCGCGGAACGCCCAGCGCGTCGGCGCGCGCGTCCGTGGTCATCAGCACGGCGGCGCCCTGGTTCACGGCGTCCTGCGCGACCAGCCACTTCGGATAGGGATCGCTGACCGGGTAATTGTCCGCGCTGACGGTCGAGAGGAAACCGGCCGAGCGCTCCAGCGGGAACTGCGAATAGGGATTGGCTGCGGCGACTTTCGAGAAGCCGGCGAAAAGCTCGGCCATGGCCTTCAGATGCGCGGTGCGGCTGCGGCCGAGGCGGGCGCGCTGGGCGTGCTCGATGAGCGAATAGACGATCACCGGGACGTAGAGGCCGTGGCGAACCTCGAGCGGGTGGATGGCGATGTCGCCGGGGCCGCGATCGTCGAGCTGGCCCTCCACCTCCTCGTGCCAATCGAGTTCGATGCCGGCGCGAGTGGCTGCGCGCTCGAGACCGGTCGCCTCGGCGGCGACGATCAGCGCCATCTCGCATGCGCCGGCGTGGAGCGCCTCGGCGCACTCGTTGACGAAGGCCTGGGGCGACTGGCCGCCGATCACGCCGTAGATGGCGATGCGCGGAGCGGCGCCGATGCGGTTGGCGACGGCTCGCGGGAAGTTGGACGCGGCGCCGAACGGGTGCCGGCCGGGCGGGCGGTTATCGGCGGTCATGCGCACGGCAGCGATGCGGTCGATGCCGGCCTGTTCGGGCGTCAGGCCGGCATCGGCGAGGGCCCGGCGGGCGGCCTCGGCGGCGAGACCCACGGGCGAGAGTTCGGGAGCCTTGCGGGGCTCGCCGCGATAGACGGTCTGGCCGACGCCGATCAGCACGGGGGTGTTCATGGCTCTCCTCCGATCGCAGTGCCGGCGGCCCAGCCGCTCGCCCAGGCCCATTGAAAGTTATAGCCGCCGAGCCAGCCGGTCACGTCCACCGCCTCGCCGATGGCGTATAGGCCCCGCACGCGGCGCGCCTCCATCGTCTGGGAGGAAAGTTCGGCGGTGCTGATGCCGCCGGCAGTGACTTCGGCCTTTGCAAAACCTTCGCTGCCATTTGGGTGGAAGGACCAGGCGGACAGGCGCTGCGCCGCCTGCCGAAGTTGCGCGTCGGGCGTGTTGGCCAGTTCGCGGGTCAGGCCGATCCTCTCGGCCAAGGTTTCGGCGAGGCGGTCGGGCAAGTGCCTGGACAATTCGCTGCGCAGGGTGATGCGCGGTGAAGTGCGCTTCGCCTCGAGCAGCCAATCCGGCGTTCGGCCGGGCAGAAAGTCGACCGCGACAGGCTCGCCATGGCGCCAATAGCTTGAGACCTGGAGGATGGCGGGGCCGGACAGGCCGCGGTGGGTGAAGAGTGCGGCTTCGCGGAAGCTGGCCTTGTTCGCGGTCGCGACGACTTCGGTGGCGACGCCCGACAAGGTGCGGAACAAGGCCTCGTCGCCGCCCAGGGTGAGTGGGACGAGCGCGGGGCGCGGCTCCACCACCTTCAGGCCGAAGCGACGGGCGAGGTCGTAGGCGAAGCCCGTCGCGCCAAGCTTCGGGATGGAGGGTCCGCCGGTGGCGATCACAAGGGCAGGCGCTTGAACTTCGCGGCTGCCGAGCGCGACACGGAAGCGGCCATCGGCATAGCCGATCTCGCCGGCGGCACGCCCGAGCGACAGCTCTATTCTGCCGCGTTCGCCTTCGGCGAGCAGCATGTCGACGATCTGCCGTGCCGAGCCGTCGCAGAAGAGCTGGCCCAGAGTCTTTTCGTGCCAGGCGATGCGGTGGCGCTCGACCAGGTCGATAAAGTCCTGCGGCGTGTAGCGGCGGAGTGCCGACTTGGCGAAATGCGGGTTGGCGGAGAGATAGCGGTCGGGCGCGGTGTGGATGTTGGTGAAGTTGCAGCGGCCGCCGCCCGAGATCAGAATCTTCTTGCCCGGCCGATCCGCATGTTCGACGACCAAGACCCGCTTGCCGCGCTGGCCTGCCACGGCCGCGCACATCAGCCCGGCCGCACCGCCGCCCAGCACGATCGCATCATAGTCGTTCACGGGGCGAGCCTTAGCAAAGCGTTCGCCAAGGCATAGCGATTTTCGCCAACTTAGAAGCGGAGGGAGTTGCTGTATTCAGTAATCTGAACATCTTAGCGATTTGGCACGGCTGTTGCGAAGGAGAGGACAAGCGGCGGACGGCCCGCCGAAACAGTGAAGGACAAAGATCATGACCCGCACCAATGACCTCACCGCCCGCTTCTTCGCCTTTGCCGGCGCGCTGCTGCTCGCGACGCTGAGCCTCGCCGCGTCAGTCGGCCCGGCCATGACCAACCTGCCCATCGCCTGAACCCGCTACCAAATGCCGCTCCAGGCGTTAGAGGGGCGGCATGACGAAAAGCGCAACCGACCTGATGCAGGAGATCATCTTCTCCGCCGTGATCGACTCGATTCAGGCGCTGAAGACGGCATCCAAGGGCCTGCCCAACACGCTGTTGCGCGACCTGAACGCGATCCACGCCAATATCACCGTGGCCGACCTGCCCGAGGAGGTGCAGGCGGCGATCGCGACCAATGTGCGCTCCGCCTTCACCCGCCTGCTGAAGGAAGGCTATTCGGTTCAGCCGGGACGCGGCACGCCCGAGCGGCGCGCGCCGGCACCTGCGCCCGTGGTCGGGCGCGGACAAAGGCGCCCTCCGGCTCCTGCAGGTCGGCCAGGCGGAGGGGCGCCCGGAGGACCGGGCGGGCGACCGGGTGGCGGACCGTCCAGCCCCGGGGGCCGTCCAGGCGGACGGCGCGGGCCGCCCAAGCCGCGAAGCTAGTCCCACGACGATTTCGTGATAGGATGCGGTTCAACTCGTTGGAACCGCACCTATATCGCGCGCCATCATGTTGCGATCGCTTACTTTTCTGACGCTCGGCGGATTGTCGCTTTCGGCCTGCGCAACGTCCGCGCCGCCGCCGCGCCGTGGCCTTGCGCCGGAGCTGGCCAGAAAGGTGACCGCGGATGCGGCGGCGCAGGTGCGGCGCTGTTACCGTACCCCCAAGGTCCTGGGCGAAGGCAAACGGATCACCACCCGGCTTCATGTCCGCTATGCGCCGGACGGGACGATCATCGGCTTGCCGACGGTGATCGCGCAGAGCGGGGTGACGCCTGCCAATCACATTTTCGCCGACGAAATGGCGCAGGCGGCGATCGCATCCGTAGTGCGCTGCTCGCCGCTGAAGCTGCCGCCCGAGCTTTACGAGTTCGGATGGAACGACTTCGAGCTGACATTCAGTCCGGCGCTGAGGGGTTAACTCCCGTTATTGCGAGCATAGCGAAGCAATCCAGTCGAGCCTGAACACCGCTGGATTGCTTCGTCGCTGCGCTCCTCGCAATGACGAAGGATCAGTAATCCTTCCGGTAGCGCAGCTCGACGCTGGTGCCGGAGAAGCTGCTGACCTGCGACAAGAGGCTCAGCGCCCGTGACAGGGCGACGTTGATCTGCGTGGCGGTGAAGCCGCGGGCGTCGGTGATGAATTCCACATAGATGCGGTTGGAGATGTAGGTGCCCGCAGCGACGGCGGTGCCGCGGCCGGTCGTCTCGTCGCCGCCGAGGATGCGGAGCCGGTCGATGCCCGCCACCGAGCGGAGCTTGCCGAGCGGGTTCAAGCCGCCGCCGCCGCCACGCAGGCTGTTAAGCGCGGCGGCGAGCTGCACCGCCTGAATGGCAGAGATGTTGGTGATCGATTCACCGAACAGGGCGCGGGACAGGAGTTCGTCCTGCGGCAGCTGCGGGTTGGACGTGAAGCTGATCTGCGGGCTCTGCGCGCGGCCGCCGATCACGATCGTGATGGCGGTGCCCTGCACGTCGCCGGTCGCGCGGATGTTGAGCGTGGGGTTGGTGCCGCCGGTGAAGGTGACGCTGCTGTTATCGTCCAGCTCGAAGCGGCGCCCGGCAAAGCTGTAAGTGCCGCGGATCAGCGCGGCGCGGCCGGAGACGATCGGCGCCGCGGAGGTGCCGGTCACCCGCAGATCGGCGGACCATTCGGACTCGAGGCCCATGCCCGACACGAAGATCTGGTTGTTGGCGCGGACCCGCAGGTCGAGGTTGAACAGGCCGGAAAGCGGGACTGCCTCATCCGGCTCGGTCGAAGGCGGCGGCGCGCCCTTGCGGCGCACGCCTTCGAGCACCGCGACTTCGGCAGCGCCCTGACGCACGATCTGATAGCGCGCTTCGGGCAGGCGGACATCGCCTGAGATGGTGGCATTGGCGCCCGCAACCTTGACCAGCCGCACCTCACCTGTCGCGGTGGCGCCGAGCGCGTCGGAGCGGGCCAGGCGCGCACGATTCAGTGTCGCGCGAATATCGATCGGATAGCCGGCGGCAGAGGAGAGCCCGACCGTGCCGCGGCCTGTGACGGTGCCGTCGCCTGCCTGGCCGGCGAACTCGCTGATCTCCAGCCGGTCGTTGCTGAAGCGGCCGGTCAGGCGGATGTTGCGGATGCGCGTGCCGTAGGTCTCGTTCACATAGCCGAGCGTATTGGCGCGGACGATGCCGGTCAGCTGCGGGCGCTGGACCCGGCCACTGAAATCCGCGGCGAGGCCAATGGGTCCCGTCAGCTGCTGGTCGGCGATCCCGGTCAATGACCAAAGCACGCTTGCCGGGCCGTTATATCGGATGCCGCCTGCAAGCGGCGCGGCGAGCAGGCGCTCGCTCCAGCTGCCGCCGCCACCGACCGGCTGCAGCCGCGCCTGGAGCCGGCCGATGGCCGCGCCGCCGCGGCGGATCACCGTGTTCAGCACACCACCTTCCGGCCGCAGCGTGCCGAGCACGGCAAGATCGACCGGCTGGGACACGACGGCCGCGCCCGAGCGGGCGAAATTGTCCACGTCCAGCCGCAGATCGGCGCGTGGGAAAGCGTTGCCGGTCTGCGCAAAGGACAGGCTGCCGGTGGCGCGGCCGCCCACGCCCGCTCCGGACGCGAAGGCGTTCAGCACGGAAAGGTCGAGATTGTCGAAGCGGCTGCGCAGTTCCAGACCCGGACCAAAGCGGCCGGCAAGACGGACTTGTCCTTGCGGCAGGGCGATCGAGGCCGGCTCGAGCTCATAGCCGCCCCGCTGAGCCCGGATCACTGCCGGACGCGCGAGACGGAAGGGGATTGTGTTCACCCGCCCCTGCATGGCGACGCGGTAGAGGCCGGGCGAGAGATCGGCATTGGCCGCGATGTTGAAGGTTGCGCCACTCCGGCCATTGGCAACGAGAGCCGCGGTGCCGCGGCCACCCTGATAGTTGATGCGCGCGCGTGCGGTCTGCACGAGCAGATTGCCCTGGCGGACGCCGGCGGCCTGGATGTCGGCGATCACGAGCGGCGCTGTCGGATAGAGCACCAGCCGTGCCTCGACCAGCGCACGGCCGATGCGGATCGGCGGATTGGCGGGGAAGACAGCGTTATTGGCTCGGGCGGAGACCTGGGCGGTCTGAATGCGGCCCTGCGCACCGAGGCGGACAGTGCCGGTGAAGCCCGAGCCATTGAGGCTCAGCTGGCCCGCAAATGGACCGGCCGCGGTCTGCACCACGCGCCCTGCGAAATCGACGCCGGCGAAGCGTGCACGCCTGATGTCGACGGCCAGCGGACTGCCGCCCGCGCGCACGAACAGGTCGGCACTGAACGGGCCATAGGGCGAGCCACCGCTGGCGGTGATCGCATAGCCATTGCCGGTCGAACGGACGACCGCGTCGACATTGGTGAGCTGAATGCCGATGTTCGGCCGCGCAGCGCGGATGCGGATTTGCGGCCGCGTAGCGGTGCCCGTGACAAACACCGTCAGCGGGCCGTAATCGTCCGACACGCCGGTTGCGCGGAAACTGATGCCGCCGTCCGGCCGGTAGGTGCCTCCGCCGTCACTGATGCGGAGCTTGGGCGCTGCGAGGCGGAGGCGGCTGATCGTCACCAGACCGCCATCGCCATAGGCGATGCGGCCGGTGACCAAAGTCCGGCCGCCGAGCAGGTTGCGGGCGCTCTCATTGTCGATGCGGAGGGTCTGGGCGGCGAAACGGCCGGTCAGCGCGAAGCCGCCACGCGGCGTGGTCACCAGGTTCACATCGGTGTCGAGGCCGATGATGCCGATGCCCTCAATCAGGTAATTGTTGATCCGGCCCTTCAGCCCGCCGCGATAGACGCCGCTCGACAGGTCCGCGACCACGACGGCGACGGCGTTGATCTGCGGCGAGCGGATGCGGAGATTGTCGGACAGGATGGTGTCGCCGGCGACCGCGAGATCGCCATCGATCCGGACATCGGTGAGCAGGCCGGCGACCGACGCGTTCAGCCCGGTGATGCGGGCGGCGCGGGCGCTGACCGGGACGATGATCCGGTCCGCATTGACGCGCGCGCGGCCGCCGGCCTGAAGGCCCTGGACAAGAGTGTCGTTGAAGCCGATCCGTTCGGCGGTGAGGCGATAGTCCACCACCGGCCGCGCCATGGGGCCGTCGAGCAGCATCCGCAGCCGGACGTTGCGGCCGCTGAGGTTTGGCGCCAGCGAAGCCGGGCGGATCAGGCGGCTATCCACCCGCAGCGCGCCGAAGCGGCTGCGCGCGAGATCCACTTCGCCCTGTCCGTCCACGGACAAGGCGTCGGAGCGGAGCGCGAAGCGGGTATCGGCGATCCGCTTCTCGACCGCGGCAGTCGCATCGACGATCACTACCGGCCCCAATCGCGTCAGGGCGGGATTGTAGAGGCCGGGGCGTGTCGGTCCGCGCAAAGTGAAGCTGCCGTTGCGCGCTGCCAGGGCAAGGTTCGCCAGCGGCTGGCCAGCCAAAGCTGCCTGGACGCGGCCGTTCCAGGCCTGCCAACTGCCGCGGCCGGCAATCTGCGCCTGGAGCGGCTGGGTCAGGCCGGCCATGTTCGCGACGACGCCGCCCGCGGGCGCAGTCAGCTGCGCTTCGATGTCGAGCTTGTTGTCGTCGGGCACGGCATCGAGCACCAGCCGCAGCCGGTCGCCGCCGCCCGCGACCACCGCATTGGCGCGGACCTGAGCGCGACGATCGGCAATGCGCGCGCTGCCATCGATGCTGGCGACGCGGCGCTGGCCCGCAACCGGGGGTTCCAGCACCAGCCGGTCGACGCGGAGCCGGCCGATGTCTATATCGAGGTCGGGCAGGATCGGCGCGTTCGGGTCGGTCGGCACCGGCTTCAATGCCGGCATGCGCATCAGCGTGACCAGCGGCGCTGTCGCGGAGCGGATATCCACGCGATTGCGGATGTAAGCAAAAGGTCGCCAGTCCACTTCGATACGCGGGGCCGTCGCGAATACGCCTTTGGTGTCGCTGACGCGCAGGTCGCGCAACACCATCTTGCCGTAGATCGAGCCTTCAATCCGCCCGACCTGGAAGCGCAGTCCCGAAGCCGTCGAAAAGCCGGCGATCCGGTCGGCGACGAAGCGCTTGCCGGGATCAGTGTTGAGGCCGAGCAGGGCGACGCCGACGAGCACCAGCAGCGCGAGCAGAATGCCGCCGGCCCAGAGCGCGATCCGCCGTGCCCGCATCAGAAGGCCTGCCCGATCGACACGTAGAGGGTGATCCAGGACTCACCACGGCGGCGGCCGAGCGGCGTCGCGACATCGACGCGAAGCGGACCGAAATTGGTGTAGAGCCGCCCGCCAATCCCCGCTCCGAAGCGCAGGTCCGACAGCTTGGGCGTGCTGCCTTCATAGACCTGCCCCGCGTCGAGGAAGGCGACCACGCCGTAATTGCCGAAGCGGTAGCGGCCCTCAATCGCGAATTCGTTGACGCTGCGGCCGCCGAGCGGGACCGAGAGCGTTTCCGGCTCCTTGTCCGGTTCGGTGGGATCGAAGTCTGGGTTCGGCACCACCTGGCGCGGGCCGAGCTCCTGAAAGCCGAAGCCGCGCACCGAGCCGCCGCCGCCCGCGTACAAGCGTCGGGAGGGGGCGATCTCGTCGCGCGGCGCGCCGACGATGGAGCCGAAGCGGACGCGCCCGGCGAGCACGAAGCTGTCGCCTGCCGGATAATAGGCGCTGCCGTCGATCAGCGTCCGAACATATTGCTCCATCGAGCCTTTGGCCCGCTGTGAGATTTCGGGACTGATCCGGCCGGTGAGGCGGAAGCCCTTGGTCGGATCGAGCAGATTGTTCGAGCGGTCGTAACCGAGCTGCGCGGGCAAAGCGCCGATGAAGTAAGTGCCGTCGCCCAGCGTCCGGCCTGGCAGCTTACGACGCTCGTCGGTGGTGATCAGTTCGAAGCCATAATTCCAGGTCCAGCGCTTCTGCCAGATCGGCGTCGACTCGCGCGAGATGCGGCCGGCGAGCTGGGCGGTGAACGCCTCATAGGCCTCATAATCCTGGTGCGAGGCATTGAGCGTGAGACTGACGGTGCGGTCGCGGCGGCCAGCATTGTTGCGGCGGAAGGTGACGGACGCGCCCTGTTCCTGTGTGCCCGCCACGCCGCTGACGATCAGTCCGCCTTCGGGCGGGAACAGGTTCCGGTGCGTCCAGCTGCCACGCAGCGTGAAGCCCTGGCCGGTCGCGAAGCCCGCCTGCGCAGCAAGGGTGCGCGGCGGACCTGCCTGCTGGACAACGCGCAGGTCGACGCGCTCGGTACCATCCGGCCCCGGCTGGCCCGTGCGCACCGGCTCGACCGCGACGCTGGAGAAGAGCCCGGTCGCGACCATCGCCTCGCGCAGATCGTCGACCTTGCGGCTGTCGTACAGGTCGCCGGGCTTGAAGCGGGTCAGCACCCCGACATGGCGCGCGTCGAAGGCGAGCTTGCCCGTCGTGGTCACGCCGCCGAAGCTGCTGCGCGGGCCGGAATCGACCGGGAGCGTATAGTCGGCGAGCTGCGTCGCCGGATCGAGCAGCACGTCGCGCCGGCCGAGCTCGACAAAGGGATAGCCGTTCTGCGGCAGGCGCAGGAGGACGTTCGCCTCGCCCGCCTCAATATCGGCGGCGACGATCGGATCGCCCGGCTTTAGCTCCAGCGCATCGCGTGCGAGGCCGGGCGGCAGCGTGTCCGGCCCGGTAACGGCGATGGCGCCAAGCTTGTAGCGCGGACCCGGCACCGCGCTGATCGTCGCGATGCTGCGGTTGGTCTCGTTCGGCACCGGCTCGACGCGCGACGTGACGACCGCGTCATAATAGCCTTCGGAGTGGAGGATGGAGAGAGCGAGCCGCTCATCCTCCCGCGCCCGCGCTGAGATGACGGCGCCGTTCGCCGCCTGGCCGTCGCCCTTGTCGAGTGCGGACAAGCTGCGGAAGCGGCCTTCCAGATCGACCGCGTCGAGCCCTTCGACTGCGACACGGTAACGGACGGTGGCAGCGTTCTCTTCTTCCTCAGCGGCGACGGGTTCGGTCGGCGTCGTCACGTCGAAGGTGGCGAGCGGCGGCAGCGGCTCGGTGAGCGCGGGATCCTGCACGGGCGGTGGCGGCTGGCTGAAATCCTCGATCGGCGCGAGGGGCGCGTCCAGATTGTCCTCGACACGCGGCAAGGCCGCCTCGAACTCCGCGTCCGGGACGATCGCCTCCCCCGGCGCCGGCTGCTGCGCAAGGGTCTGCGCGCCGGGCACACAGGCCAGCACCGCCGCAGCCAAACCAATCGACTTCAAACGCGAAACCCCTTTCTGCACCGCAACGCGAGCAGGTGCAGCATGGTTCCGCAGGCGGCACGAAATGCTGCCGCAGATTAACGGAATTTAGGCGATTGCCCCGTAGCTTGGCGCCATGAGCACCGCCCTCGCCTTCCAACCCGAGCCGCAGGACGAGCCGGACGACCGCCGGACCGGCGCGCGGCACATCTCCGTGCTCCGCGTGGCGAGGGGTCTCTGGAACGGCCGCGACCAGCTCTGCGTGGTCCGCAACATCTCCGAAGGCGGGCTGATGTTCGAATGCCTGCACATGCCGGAGGTGGGACAGGAGCTGGTTATCGAGCTGCGATCAGACAAGCAGATGCACGGCGTGGTGCGCTGGACACGCGGGAATGGCGCGGGCGTCGAACTCGACCAGCCGATAGATGTCGAGCGGATGCTGCGCGAGGAACGGAGCTCGCTACTGCGCGTGCGGCCGCGGGCGCCGCGTTTCGCCCGCCGCGGACCGCTGCGCGTGGTCGTCGACGGCGAAACGATTGCCGGCGAAGTGGTGGACATATCAGTGACCGGCGTCAGCTGCCGCCTCGATGCACCCGTTCAGCGCGGCCCGGTAGTGGTGGCGATCGACGAAGTGGCGGTGACGAACGCTCTGGTCCGCTGGACCAAGGGAGATGTCGCCGGGATCAGCTTCGAAAAGCCGCTCCCCTGGCGCCCGTTCCAGCTTTGGCTCGACCGGGCTCAGCCGCGCTGAGGCCTCACGCTGGTCCAGCGGCGCCATGCCCAGAGCAGGACCAGCACCACGGCAATACCGATGCTATCGGCGATCCAGTCGCGCACGTCGCGGCTGCGGCCGAAATAGGGCTGCACCAGCTCGATCAGCGCGCCAAAGGCTGAGAGCGCCACCGCGAGCTTCAGCAGATGCGTTCGCGCATAGGCTAGCCCGGCCAGGCCCATCAGCACGCCGAACGTGATCGCGTGCTGGGTCTTGTCCGATCCCGGCACCGTCACCGTGATCGGTCGCAGCGTGACGTAGAGAGTGGCCAAGACGGCGAACCAGAAGAGAGCGATGAAGAGCGTGCGCACGGGAACCTGAGCTGTTGGGCGGTCTCCCTTAGCGGCAGTAGCGGCACGAAGGAAATGGCTCACCTTTTCCGATCCAGCCGCTATCTAGGCGCGCGATGCGGCCGCTCGACAGCGATCTCCTCCTGCGCGCCTATGCGGCCGGGATCTTTCCGATGGCGGACAGCCGGCGTGCGCGCGAAGTCTATTGGGTCGAACCGGCGATGCGCGGCATCCTGCCGCTCGACGCATTTCACCTGTCGCGGTCGCTCGCCAAGACGGTGCGCTCCGACCGCTACACCGTCACCGCCGACCGGGCCTTTGCCGAGGTTATCCGCGCCTGCGCGGAGCTGCGCGTGCGCGAGGGCGGCACCTGGATCAATGCGCAGATTGAACAGGCCTGCAACGAGCTGTTCACCCGCGGTCACGCCCATTCGGTCGAATGCTGGCAGGAGGGGGAGCTGGTCGGCGGGCTCTACGGAGTGAGCCTGGGCGGCGCCTTCTTCGGCGAGAGCATGTTCTCCCGCGCGCGCGACGCGTCGAAGGTGGCGCTGGCGCATCTGGTCGCGCGGCTGCGGGTGGGCGGATACCGGCTGCTCGACTGCCAGTTCCTGACCGACCACCTTGCTTCACTGGGTGCGGTCGAGGTGCCGCGCGCGGCCTATGTCGGATTGCTGGGCGCGGCCGTTTCGGCAGGCGCCGGAGGGGCAGGCGCATCGCCGCCCGACTTCCGCGAGCTCGACCGCCTGGCCGGCGTGTTGCCGCCGGACGAGGATCCGGAAGTGGCGCGGATGGTCGCCGGGCCGATCTCCGGATGCGTCATCGTGCAGCTCTTGGGCCAGACGTCATAGACCGGGTCTTCGACCACGTTCAGCGACGGCGATTCCTTGTAGAGCCAGCCCGAGAAGACGCGGCGCCACTTATTCTCGAGGCCGAGCCGATCGACCTGCACGAAGGCGCCGGTGAGCTTCTGCGTCTCCCAGGGCGCGGTCGTCTCGCAGGCGCGCAGGCGCACGATGACATTGCCGGCGCGCAGAGCCTGGCCGGGCTTCATCGTCAGGTCGCGGGAGATGCCGTTGCGCTTGTTGAGGAGGCCGATCACGGCGACCCGCTCGGCCATCGGCGTTTCCTTGCCGGTGACCGGGGGCGGTGCCGCTTCGGGGCGCGCACTGCCCCCCTTGGACGTCGCTTTCGGTGCTGCCGGCGCCTCCGTGGAAACGGGCGCGGCGCTCTCATTCTGCAGCGCGACGGCACCGCCGGCGAGGGCCGCAAGCGCGGCAAAGCCGGTCGCCAGCGTCAGAGGACGGTTCATGCCTCGTCCGGACTCCAGGCCTCGTAATCGCCGGTCGAAGCGGCGCGGACGCCGCCGGCTTCGAGCGCGCCGGGCGGACGATAGGCCTGGGCGGTGCCGGTCAGGTTCGGCACCGGCTCCTTCTGCCAGGAGCGCGCGGGCGGCAGCGCCTTGTCCGGCACGTCCTCGGCCTGGTGGTGCAGCCAGCTATGCCATTCGGGCGGCACCCGGCTGGCATCGTTCGCGCCCTTGTAGATCACCCAGCGGGGGCGATAGCCGAACTCGTTCGGCTTCTTGCCCTCGAAATAGACATTGCCCCACTGGTCCTCGCCGACCTTGCCGCCATGACGGCGCGTGTGCAGCGCGGTGCCGATGGTGGCGCCGTTCCACCATGTGAAGATCGATGCGAGCAAACCCATGGGCAGGCCGTTTAGCGGCAGGCCCGTGCGGAAGAAAGCCGCTTCTGCGCCGAGCGCCCTATGCGCGCGCCTGAACCTCGACGGCGAGCGGCCCCTTCTTCCCTTCCGCGATCCGGGCGGACACTTTCAGGTCCGGCTGGACGTCGATGATGCCGGCGCGGCGGAAGGTTTCCATATGGACGAACACGTCGGCGCCATCGGAACCGCGCACCAGAAAGCCATAGCCCTTTAGCCGGTTGAACCATTTGACGCTCGCCGGCTCGGGCTCGCCCGCCTGATCGGCCAGTTGCAGCGGGTCGACCCGGTCCTTCGGCGCCGAGAGCAGGTCGAGATCGGGTCCGGTCGCAGTGCTAAGATCGAAGCTCAACAGCCGGCGCGCCTGCAACCCTCGGTCGCGGCGCACTGCCAGGCATTCGACTCGACAGCCCTCGGGCAGGCTGCGGCGGCCATGATCGCGCAGCACGGAGAAGTGGATCAGTATGTCCCCGACACCGTTGTCAGCCACGACGAAGCCGAAGCCGCGAGTCGCGTCGAACCATTTGACGGCACCGGAATGCCGTTCAAGCTCATGTACTTGGCCGCTCTGCACTTCGTCCGCCCAGCGGTTGTCCGCCATGACGTCGAGCACGGGCACGGCATTCCTCTCCGTCTTCACGCGACGTTACCCCCTATTCGCTCGGGGCCAGCATAGCGGAAATGTAGCAAATCCGAAACGAAGATTCATCATCTGTTAACGATCGTCCCGCTCCGGGATTTCGCCCGGCCGAGCCTCCGCCAACCGGCGTGCGGTGGCGAGATCATGTCCGGCCCGCAGCAGCACGCCGATCGCCTTTTCACGTCCCGCGCGATCCGGCGCTACCCCCGCGAACGGGCCGATCCGCTTGCGCCGCGCGAGGTCGAGCGCGGCGTCCCAAGCGCCGGCACGGGCATCCTGCTGGGCCGGCGCCGCATCCTCTTCTCTGATGCCGGCCGCTTTGAGCGCCTGACCGATCCGTCGCGGGCCATAGCCGCGCCGCACCAAGGCACCGGCTCTGGACTGCGCAAAGCCGCGATCATCGACATAGCCGAGACTCGCCATGCGTTCCGCCAATGCGTGCGCATCGGGCGCCTCATCGCCGCTCCAGCCACGCTCGCGGAGCTTGCGCTGCAGATATTGGGCTAGCTTGGCGCGGCTGGTCGCGTACCGCTCGACATAGCGGAGCGCCAGCCGCTCCAGCGCGGCAGGGTCCAGCGGCGGCACCTGCCGGTCATGACGCCACGATTGTGCCACAGTCAGGTCCGATTTAGACCGCGCGCACAGGGGAATAGGACGAGTTGCATCCGCGTCACGCCTGACAGTGTCAGGTTGAAGACAGGTTGAGGCAAGAGAAAAGGGGCAGAAGCGATGCTGCACGCGCCCGTCGCCGTCCAAACAGGGTCGTATACGCAAGAGATGACAGATTTGATTGCCACGCCGACCGACGATGCGCTGCCGCGCCGTTTTTCCGACTTCGACACGCTCGGGGAAGCGCTCGACTATGCGGCGCAGGGTAAGCGCGGATTCAATTTCTGCGATGCGCGCGGATCGCTGGCGCGGCCCTACACCTATTCCGAACTGCGCGACGACGCGCTGGACCATGCGCACCGGCTTGTCGCGCGCGGTATCGGCAAAGGCGAGCGCGTCGCCCTGATCGCCGAAACCGGCCCCGAATTCGCGGCGCTGTTCTTCGGCACGGTCTATGCGGGCGCCTGGCCGGTGCCGCTGCCCTTGCCAACCTCGTTCGGCGGCGCGGCTGCCTATGTCGACCAGTTGAAAGTGCAGCTCGACAGCTGCGATCCGGTGCTGCTCCTCTACCCCGCCGAGCTGGAGAGCATGGCGAGCGAGGCCGCGCGCCAGGCGGATGTCGCGGCGACGGATTGGGAGTCCTTCGGCCAGGTCGCGGCGTTGCCGGCGGACCTTCCCACCGCCCGGCCGGATGACATTGCCTATCTGCAATATTCTAGCGGATCGACGCGCTTTCCGCACGGTGTCGCGGTCACCCACCGCGCTCTGCTCAACAACCTGTCGGCGCACTCACACGGCATGGAGTTGCAGGACAGCGACCGCTGCATCTCGTGGCTGCCTTGGTATCACGATATGGGGCTGGTCGGCTGCATGTTGTCGCCAGTCGCCAATCAGGTGTCGGTCGATTATCTGAAGACCGAAGATTTCGCCCGCCGCCCGCTTGCCTGGCTGGACCTGATCAGCCGCAACCAGGGCACCTCGATCAGCTATTCGCCGACTTTCGGTTACGACATTTGCGCGCGGCGCATGTCGAGCCAGACGCGCGCATCCGACCGCTTCGACCTGTCGCGCTGGCGGCTGGCCGGCAACGGCGCCGACATGATCCGCCCGGACGTGATGCAGAGCTTCGTCGACGCCTTCGCCGATGCCGGCTTCAAGGCGAGCGCCTTCCTGCCGAGCTATGGCCTGGCCGAGGCCACCCTGGCGGTGACGATCATGCCTCCGGGCGAAGGCATTCAGGTGGAGTTGGTCGAGGAAACCGAGCTGTCCGGGGGCGCGGCCGCCAATGATGGGCCGCAGCGTTTCCGCGCGGTGGTCAATTGCGGCAAGCCGGTCAAGGACATGACCGTCGAAGTGCGCGACGAAGACGGCTCGCCGCTGCCCGAGCGCGCCATCGGCAAGGTCTGGTGCAAGGGACCGTCGGTCATGGCCGGATATTTCCGCGACCCTGACGCCACCGCGGCCTGCCTGATCGACGATTGGCTGGACACGGGTGATATGGGCTATTTGTCCGGCGGCTATCTCTACATTGTCGGCCGCGCCAAGGACATGATCATCATCAACGGCAAAAACCATTGGCCCCAGGACATCGAATGGGCGGTGGAGCAGCTGCCGGGCTTCAAGGCGGGCGACATCGCCGCCTTCGCGATCACCCTGCCGGGTGGCGAGGAGACGCCGGCCGTGCTGGTCCAGTGCCGCACGTCCGACCAGGACGAGCGCGCCCGGCTGCGCGACGCGATCCGCGACAAGGTGCGCAGCATCACCGGAATGAACTGCGTGGTCGAACTGGTGCCGCCGCGCACCCTGCCGCGGACCAGCTCCGGCAAGCTCAGCCGGGCCAAGGCGCGCAACCTCTATCTCTCGGGCGAGATCCAGCCGCTGGCGGCCTAAGCTTTTCGTCATTGCGAGGAGCGCAGCGGCGAAGCAATCCAGCCGCGCTGGCGGATGGATTGCTTCGCTCCGCTCGCAATGACGAGATGGGGCGGGTGAGCAGGCGTCTGACCGCTTACCTTATGTCAACCAAGGCTCGCTAGCGTGGCGCGCCTATGACCGTGCGCTCTTCGCCCGCCACCCTGTCGACCGCCTCCGGCGTCGCCGGCTATGTGCTGCTCGCTTCCGCCGTGCCGCTGGTCGCGATCGGCTGGATGCTGTTCAGCGGCGCGGCGGGCATGGGCTCGGCCCTGGTGGTACTGGCGGCGACGCTCGCCGTCGATGCCGTGTTGATCCATCGCTGTCTGCAGCGGGCGCGGCAACATGGCGGCGAGACGGGCTTTGCGGCGCTGCCGATCGCAAGCGCCACGCCGGCGAGTTTCGGCGAAGACCATCACGCCGCCGACTGGAGCTGGCAGATCGACGCCTCGCGCAACCTGACCGGCGTGTCGGCGCGGCTCGCCCACGCCTTTCGCCAGGATCCAGGCGCGCTCGAGGGCAAATCCTTTCTCCAGCTGCTCGCGGGCGATGCCTGGGTCAGCGGAAATTTCGCGGCGGCGCTCCGTACCTTGTCCGAGAAGATCAAGGCCCGTGAGGCGTTCGAGGAACTGATCCTGCCTGTCGAGATAGGCGGCGAGACCTTGTGGTGGGAGCTGTCGGGCGCGCCGCACATGGATAATCGCGGCGCTTTCGCGGGCTTTCGCGGCACTGGTGTCGATGTCACTGCCGAGCGGCATTCGGCCGACAAGATCAACCGCATGGCGCGGTTTGACACGCTGACCGGCCTGCCCAACCGGCTCCACATGGCGGAATCGCTCGCCGAGGCGCTGATCGAGGCGGAGAAGTGGCGCAGCCGCTGCGCTTTCCTGATCATCGATCTCGATCGCTTCAAAGGCGTCAACGACACGCTCGGCCACGCCGTCGGCGACCGCCTCCTCGCCCGGGTCGGCGAGCGGCTGGCATCGCTGATGAGCGACAAGGAGCTTTGCGGCCGTTTGGGCGGCGACGAGTTCGGCGTAGTGCTGAAGGACGGCTCCGATCAATCACGGATCGAGCGGCTGGCGCACCGCATCATCGACGAGCTGTCCCAGCCCTACGACATCGACAATCACAGCCTTTATGTGGGGGCCAGCGTCGGCGCCGCGATAGGGCCGCGCGACGGCAACACCGCCGAGATGCTGATGCGCTCGGCCGACCTCGCCCTCTACCGCGCCAAGGACATGGGCGGCGGCGCGCTCCACGCCTACGAGCCGCAGCTGCACGTCGATGCGGAAGAGCGGCGGGTGATGGAGATCGCGCTGCGCCGCGCACTCGCCAATAAGGAGCTGCAGCTCAACTACCAGCCGGTCGTCTCCGCCGACACGGGCACGATCGAGGGTTTCGAGGCGCTGATGCGGTGGCAGAACCCGCAACTGGGCAATGTGCCGCCGAACAAGTTCATCCCGCTCGCTGAAAAGGCGCGGCTGATCGGGCCGATCGGCGAATGGGCGCTTACCACCGCGTGCAAGGAAGCGATGACTTGGCCGTCGACCGTCCGCGTCGCCGTCAACATCTCCGCCGAACAGCTGCACAACCGCAACTTCGCTCAGTCGGTCGCGGCGGCGCTGCAGCAGAGCGGCCTGCCGCCGCACCGGCTGGAGCTCGAAGTCACCGAAAGCGTGTTCATGACCGAAGCGCCGCACGCGATCGCCGTGCTGCGCGACGTGCTGGCGCTGGGCGTCAAGCTGTCGCTCGACGATTTCGGCACCGGCTATTCGTCGCTTGGCTATCTGAGCCGCACAAAGTTTTCGACGATCAAGATCGACCGCAGCTTCGTGGTCGGCGCCGCCCGCAAGGCGCCTGAGAGCATCGCCATTGTCCGTGCGGTGGTGGCGCTCGCCGACAGCCTGGGCATGAGCACCACGGCCGAGGGCGTCGAGACCGAAGACGAACTGGCGATGATCCGTGAGCTCGGCTGCCGCAAGGTCCAGGGCTATCTCTATGGCCGTCCGATGAGCGCGGCGGATGCGCGCGGCCTGTTCTCGGCCGGCGCGAAGGCGGCAGCGGCCTAGGCGAGATAGTCGGGCGTGACCCGCGCCTGGCGCCAATAGCTTGCCAGGCCCACATCCTCGACCGGCCGGGCGAAGCGCGGGTCGGACCGCATGCCGGCGGCAGGCGGGATGAACAGCATGATCGTGTTGCGCCGTCGCTGATCTCGGAAGGGCAGGCCCTGCTCCCGCCAGCGGACGCTCGCCATTAGCGGACCCCGTTCGAGCAGATAGGCTTCGGAAACGGCAAAGGCGCGATCAATCTCACCCAGGCCGGTCAGGAGCGTCACGGCATTGGTGGCGGCATGGGAGGCATGCTCGACGGACCCGACCAGCATGCGGCTCGCCGCCTCCACATCGGCGGGGCGACGGCTGGCGAGCGCCTCCGCAGCGGCGCGGACGGCCGCGATCAGCGGCGGCGGCATCCCCGGATTGGCCGCGAGACTGTTCAGCTGGTCGAGCGCCCGCTCGGGCCGTCCGGTCAACGCATAGGTGTAGAAGCGCGCCATGTAGATGCCGGGATGCCTGGGCCAGAGCTGGAGCGCCCGGTCGGCGGCGCGGTCCATCTCCGGCAACCGCCCCAGCAGCCACAGGGCGAAGATCAGCTTGAACTGGTAGGTGGCGTGGAGCGGGTCTTTCGCGGCCATCTTGACACGGTCGCCGCATCCCTCGCGGATCCGGCCGACGGTCGTGTACATGAAGTCGATCGCGTCGCGGGTCGGCAAATGCCCTGGCTCAATCGCCAGCACGCGCTTCATGCGCTGCTCGGCCGCGTACCAGTCGCCGAAATAGGGCGGCAGCAGCGCGAGTGCGGCATGGGCGTCGGGCTGACGTGGATCGAGCGCCAACGCACGGCGCGATGCCTCCTGCACGCCGGCAACTAGCGGCGTGGCCTGGGGAGGCGGGGCGAACTCCGACCGATAATAGCGGGCAAGGGCAAGCTTGCCCCAAGCCTCGGCATGATCGGCCGCGAGCTTGACCGCCTGCTCCAGCAGGGCGGCCGCCCGTGCGTCGGTGTCCGGCATGCCGCCGCGGGCGACCTGATCCGCCTGGCCGACCAGCTCGTCCGCCCGCCGCCTTCCAGGATCGCGCAAGAGCATTGCCGCTCCGCCGGTGCCCACGACAGCCGCGGCTCCGATCAGCCAGTGCCGGCGCGAAAGCTGTTGCCTCTGCTCGGAAGCGCGGACGAGCGCATCCTTCTCCAGCGCCACGTCATTGTCGGCCGGGAGCAGGCGATAGCCGACTTTGTGCACCGTCTTGATTGTGAAGCTGCCGGCCGCAGCGCCTTTACTCAATCGGCGCAGCCGCTGGATGGTGCGGCTGATCGCGTCCTCGCTGACGGCGCGGCCTTTCCAGCAGCGTTCGACCAGCGCGTTCCGGGTGACGATCTCGCCCTTTGCCTTGGCAAGAACGACGAGCACCTGCATCACGCGCGGCTCGATCACCTCGGTCCCGCCGGGGCCGATCACTTCGCGCGTGCCCGGACGAATCTCGACCGACCCGATCCGGAAGCTTCCGACCTCGACCAGCGACGCTACCGACGCCATTCCCCTGTCCGCTCCTCCGAAATCGGAAAATCATCGGATTTGAGTCCTGTTTATCACGGGTCGCGGCCGAGATCATCCGCTCGGGAAGCACGACGGCTTCCTTGAACAAGGGGTGACAAGAAAATGCGTGCGATCTCCGTAACCTTGGCCGCCGCGATTATCGCGGCAAGTGCAGGCGCGGCGCCGGCCGCCACCATCACTTTCTCCGGCAGCCGCACCAATGTGGATTCTCCGGGGCCGGCCGCACCGCGCTGCGGCTCCCGAAACACGGCGAACATCCGGCCGAGCGCCAACTCCACGTCCGTCGGCACGTCCAATCTCGGCGCGTTCACGCCCATTCTCAGCCACTGCATCCAGCTGCCGCTCGGTGCTTCGACGCCGTTCGACCTGGGCGAGTTCAGCTTCGATTTCGGCGGCGGCCATGTGCTGCTCGGCACCTATTCGGGCGTCGTGACCTTCGCCTCGCCCGGCGTGTTCAACATCAACCAGACCCACATCGTCACGGGTGGGCTGGGCAAGTTCCTGAACGCGACGGGATCATTCGACAGCGCCGGGCAGCTCACCTTCCCCGGTGGTCGCCCGACAGTCACCCAGATGTTCAGCGGCGTCCTCCAAGCTCCGGGCATTCCCGAGCCGGCGAGCTGGGCGATGATGATCGGCGGCTTTGCGCTCGCCGGCGCCGCGATACGGCGGCGGGTGTCCGCGCCCGGCTTAGCCTGACAGAGCGGCCGCCGCGCGTGCTTGCGTGGCGGCCCTCCCCCGGCTACATCGCCCTCCGCCTCCGGCATGGAGGAGTGTAGCTCAGTTGGTAGAGCATCGGTCTCCAAAACCGAGGGCCGGGGGTTCGAGTCCCTCCACTCCTGCCAGGCCGGAGCGAGGCGAATAGCGAAGCTATCCGCTGGTGCTCCTGCGGAGCACGCGAACGGCCGGCCAGCCTGCGCCGCAGGACTGACGTCACGGGATTTGCTCCCGTGACGGCCCACGGCTCAACAGAAGAACAGGGCTTCGACAGGCTCAGCCCGAACGGGCTGGAGGTAAGCCGGCACTAGCCTCCTCTTGCCTCGCCCCCCGCTCCTTTCTATACGCCTCAACTCTCACTACATCGGTGATGCTTTCCTCGGGCGCTGGCCCGGACGGGGGCGTTCACCCGAAAGACGGACAAGACAGTGGCGAAGATCGGCAACATTCCTCAGTTCGTGCAGCAGGTGCGCGCGGAAACCGCCAAGGTGGCCTGGCCGACCAGCCGCGAGACGATGATGACCGCGGTGATGGTGATCATCATGACCACCATCCTCGGCGTCTTCTTCTTCGCGATCGACTCGGTGTTCGCCGCGATCGTCAAGTTCCTGCTCAACCTCGCTGCCTGACGGGAAGCACGAAACACATGTCACGCTGGTACATCATCCACGCCTATTCGGGGTTCGAGAACAAGGTCCGCGACGCCATCCTGTCGGAAGCGACGCGGATGGGGCTCGACCGGCTGGTCGAAAAGGTCGAGGTGCCGACCGAGACCGTCACCGAAGTGCGGCGCGGCAAGAAGGTGCAGTCGGAGCGGAAGTTCTTCCCCGGCTATGTGCTGGCCAAGCTCGAGATGAACGACGACGTCTATCACCTGGTGCGCAACACGCCCAAGGTGACGGGCTTTCTCGGCACCAACAACAAGCCGCAGCCGATCAGCGAGGCCGAGGCCGCGCGCATCCTCAGCACCAAGGAAGAGGCCGCGGCCGCCGCGCCCAAGAACAAGATCAAGGTCGATTACGAGATCGGCGACCAGGTCAAGGTGCTCGACGGTCCGTTCGCCAGCTTCAACGGCGTGGTCGAGGAACTGGATTTCGACCGCAGCCGCGTGAAGGTCAGCGTCTCGATCTTCGGCCGCGCAACGCCGGTCGAGCTCGAATTCGAGCAGGTCGAGCGGGTCAAATAAGCTCAGCCGGACTCAGCGGGGGTCGGAAAACAGCAACTACGAAAAAGGGGCCGGCTCGCACCGGCCCCTTTTCTTTACCTGCGGCAGAGAGATCAGGCCGAGGCGACTTCCGCCACGTCGACCTTGATGCCCGGGCCCATGGACGAGCTGACCGCGACCTTGCGGACGTACTTGCCCTTGGCGCCCGACGGCTTGGCGCGGACTACCGCGTCGACCAGCGCGTCGAAGTTGGCGCGCAGGTCTTCGGCAGGGAAGCTCGCCTTGCCGATGCCAGAATGGATGATGCCGGCCTTTTCGACGCGATATTCAACCTGGCCGCCCTTGGCGTCCTTGACCGCCTGAGCGACGTTCATCGTCACTGTGCCGAGCTTCGGGTTCGGCATCAGGCCCTTGGGACCAAGCACCTTACCGAGCCGGCCGACAAGGCCCATCATGTCGGGCGTGGCGATGCAGCGATCGAAATCGATCGTGCCGCCCTGGACGGTTTCCAGCAGGTCTTCCGCACCGACGATGTCGGCGCCGGCAGCGGTCGCCTCGTCGGCCTTGGCGCCCTTGGCGAACACGGCGACGCGCACGGTCTTGCCGGTGCCCTTAGGGAGCGTAACGACGCCGCGGACCATCTGGTCGGCGTGACGCGGATCGACGCCCAGGTTCAGCGCGACTTCGATCGTTTCGTCGAACTTGGCGGTGGCGTATTGCTTGGCCAGCGCGATGGCTTCGTCGACGCCGTACAGCTTCTCGCTGTCGACGGCCCAGTTTTTCTGCTTCTTGGTCAGCTTGGCCATGGTTTAGCCCTCCACCACTTCGAGGCCCATGGCACGGGCCGAACCTTCGATGATCTTCGTCGCGGCGCCGAGGTCGTTCGCGTTCAGATCCTTCATCTTGGCGTTCGCGATCTCTTCGAGTTGCGAGCGCTTGATGCGGCCGGCCACCGCCTTGCCCGGCTCCTTGGAGCCCGACTTCAGGCCCGCCGCCTTCTTCAGCAGATAGGAGGCCGGGGGCGTCTTGGTCTCGAACGAGAAGCTGCGGTCCGCATAGACGGTGATCACGGTCGGCAGCGGCGTGCCCTTTTCCTGATCGCCGGTCTGAGCGTTAAACGCCTTGCAGAACTCCATGATGTTGACGCCGCGCTGACCCAGAGCAGGGCCGATCGGCGGCGACGGATTGGCGGCGCCGGCCGGCACCTGCAGCTTGATATAGCCGGTGATTTTCTTAGCCATGTCTTACTCACTCTGTAGTGGCCGCGACGCCAAGGCGCCCCGCCCGTTTCAAGTTCAGCGGTCCAGACGACGCCCGCAAGCGTCTCCCGCAGATTCCACGGCAATGCGTTGGAAGGGCGCGCCCTTAGCGGAAAGCGCCTCTGGAGGAAAGCCTTAAACGATGATCACCGGATCGCCGACCTTGGCCAGATCGAACAGCCGGCGCGCGAACTCGCGGGGCACGCCGATACAGCCATGGGTGGCGGCACCCTGGCGCACATTGCCGGCGTGAATGGCGACGCCGTCGTGCGTGAGCCAGAGCGTGAAGGGCATCTCTGCATTGTAGCTGTTGGAGATGTGATAGGCCTTTTTGCCCAGTACCGGGTAGCGGCCAGCTGGCGTCGGCTTTTCGGGCGCCCCGTAGAGAATGACGGCGGTGCCGATTTCATGCGGGCCGCGGAAGACCGACAGGATCTGGGCATGGCGGTCGACTCGGATCCAGATCGGCCCGTCAGGAACCCCCTGCTCGCGCCAGACCGCCTGGCCATAGTCCATCGGCCCGGTGACCTTAAGGACGCTCTGCACGGCTCCCCTGTCGACTCCGGCAAGGGCGATCTCGCGGCTTGAGGAGCCGAAGATCCGGTCCGGGTCGCTCCAGCTGGCCTGGACCGCTCTGGCAGGCTGGACGGGATCAGCACCGACGCGCGAAATGGCGCCGATCAGCAAAGTGGCGAGCAATCCGCGGAAGAGCCAGGTGCCGAGCCCCGCGCCGCCTTCAGACACTGTGCGCTCCGACGAGCCTTCGTGTGCGCATGGCGGCACCGGCAGCGCCGAAGCCGAGGAGCATCATCGCCCAGGTCGCCGGCTCCGGAATGGGCGCGGTGACCACCGGCGGCGTGACCGTCGGTGGCGTTTCGGTTCCGGGCGGGGTCTCGCCGGGCGGCACAATGAGGATGGGCCCACCGCCTCCGCCGCCGCCACCGGGAAGCGACGGCACGAACACTCCGCCCGGACCGGGGCTGCCGACGAACACGCCACCCGGCGTTTCGGCAAAGGCGGACGGCGACGCCACGAAGGCCGGTGCGGCTTCCGCTGCGGGGGCACCGAGCGCTGCGGGCGCAGCAGCTGCAGCGGCGGGTGCAGCCGGAGGCTGCGACGAGGCACGGGCATCGCGGATGCGCGGCAGTGCGCGCGCGACGCGGTCGACCGCGATCCGCGGCTTGCCTTTGGTCATCGACGCCTGCGTCCGTTCACCCGGGGACCTCCCCCCTACCGCATCTACCATATCGCGCGCCGCGGCCACACCTGCATTCAGCATGCCTTCGCCGAGCGTGGCGGCCGAGCCGAGCGCGACCAGCGCGAACGCGGCGGCCAGCTTCAACCCAGAGGCGGCGCGAAATGCGCTCCGCCCCTCGACATTCGGCCTTGAAGGCAAAGCACGGCCCCCCTCGCCGCGGCGGGGCGCGGCCGGACGGTACGACCCGTAAGCCATAAGCAACACTCCCGAGGCGCTGCCGCCGATACATAGTCGGCGGCTAGTCTCTCTCGCGTTAAACCGATGAGCGCGCTGGAAGTTTCAGGAACATAACGACTTTGCGCGCCTGTTCTTCTTGGGCGTTGCTTTGCGGCCTCTTCAGGCGGTCATACCGCCTTCGTCGCTCAACCGGATCAGCACCTCGTTGCGCCGGAAGGGACCCGGAAGGAACGGTGCGTTGTAGAAGGCGTGCACCGCCTTGCCTTCGTGCGGCAGACCCTTTGTCTGCAGCCAGCTGCGGAGTTCCGCCTCCTTGGTTTCGAGCGTGGCATCGTCGGCCCGGCCGGGGAAGCGGATGGCGGCTATGCGGGCGGCGGGCTCTGCCGTCAGTTCGACACCGTCGGGCGCCGCGGGAAGCTCCGCCCGCGCCTTGCCGCGGGGCATGATGAAGCGCGTCCGCCAGCCGCCATTGCCGGAGGCATCGGCAAGGACCGGCGCCGTCATCGGCAGCTTGGCGCCCGGCCGCGACTTGGCGAAGATATAGTCTGCAAGCGTGCGGAAGCCTTCGTTCAGCGCCTGCTGCCGCTCGCCGCGCGCATGGGTGCCGGCGGTGACCAGCGACGGATATTTGCGGATCTCCACCGCGCCGTCACTTTCGATCGTCTGATAGTCTGGCTCTTCCGCGCGAGACGCCCGCCACACGAACCAGGCACCGCCGACGGCAGCCGCGGCTCCGAGGGCTGCGAGCCAGCCGACCTTCGGCGGCTCGGGAAAACTCTCGCGTTCCACCGGCGGCGGAGCGGCGGGTCTGGCCGCCGCAGGGGCGGTTGCCTTGGTCTGCGGAGCGGGAGCCGGAGTCGGAGCGGGCGTGGCTGCTGGGGTGGGTGGTGACTTGCGGGGAGCTGCGCGCCTGCGCGGCGCCGGCTTGGCGGCAGCCGCGGGTGCCGCAGCCTGTTTGGCCGGACCCTGCCTGGCCGGAGCCTTGGCCCGCGAGGCAGCCGGCTTCTTCGCCGGAGCCGCTGCCGCCTTCGGCTGCTCCTCCTTCGGAGCCTCGGCTTTCTTGGCGGGCGCTTTTGCACGAGTCGTACGCGCCGGTTTCGCGGCGGATGCCTCGCCTGCTTGCGTCTTGGTGGTGCGGCGGCGCTTGGGCTTGTCGGCGGGCGTTTCGGCCATGATCGTCCCCTTGGGATGCTGCAGGTCGTTACGGTGATAGCGTCGAACGACCCGCATGCGCCAGTCGTTCCACGGCTTGACCTTGCCCGCCGAGCCGCTATAGGCGCGCGCTTCGATCGGGGCATGCCCTGATCGTGACCGTCCGAGACAGCTGGTGAGGTTCGCCTCTTAATCTCCAGCCTAGACGGGGAAGAAAGTTTCGGGTCTGCCGCCGCTCCGCACAAGCCTGAGCCTCGGCGCCCCTGCCCATTCCCCACGGACAAGAGTGACCGGCGCACGGAGCTTTTCCGCGCGTCATGAGGAGAATGGCATGGATCGAGCTCAAAAATCAGAGCTGGTCGAAGAGCTGAACAGCACCTTGTCCACCATGGGCGTGGTGGTCGTGACCCGTTCCAAGGGCATGACCGTCAAGCAGTCCACGGACCTGCGGAACAAGATGCGTGAGGCCGGCGCCAGCTATCAGGTGGCGAAGAACCGCCTGGCCAAGATCGCGATCCAGGGAACGCCCTATGCCAGCATCGGCACGATGCTGACCGGGCCGACCGGCCTCGCTTATTCCAACGATCCCGTTGCGGCCGCCAAGGTGGCCGTCGACTTTGCGAAGACGAACGACAAGTTCGAAATCGTGGGCGGGGCGATGGGCGAGACTGCCCTGGACGTGGCGGGCGTAACCGCACTCGCTTCGCTGCCGTCGCTGGACGAACTGCGTGCCAAGATCGTGGGCCTCATCCAAGCGCCCGCGACCAAGCTCGCGACCATCGCCCAGGCGCCTGCCGCGCAGCTTGCACGGGTGTTCGCGGCCTATGCCGCCAAAGAAGACGCTTGAACAAACTTGGTGTGCTCCGGCGAGGGCCGGAGCGCTGTGACGCAAAGCTCCGGCCTTCGCCGGAGCACATGATACAACGGAGTGAACAAAATGGCAGACCTTCAGTCGCTGGTTGACCAGCTTTCGACCCTGACCGTCCTTGAGGCGGCCGACCTGTCCAAGATGCTCGAAGAGAAGTGGGGCGTCTCGGCCGCCGCTGCCGTGGCTGCTGCCCCGGCCGCCGGTGGCGCCGGCGCCGCTGCTCCAGCCGCGGAAGAGAAGACCGAGTTCGACGTGATCCTCACCGGCGACGGTGGCAAGAAGATCAACGTCATCAAGGAAGTCCGCGCGATCACCAACCTCGGCCTGACCGAGGCGAAGGCCCTGGTCGAGGGCGCGCCGAAGGCCGTCAAGGAAGGCATCGGCAAGGACGAAGCCGAGAAGATCAAGAAGCAGCTCGAGGAAGCCGGCGCGACGGTGGAACTCAAGTAAGCCGCAGCGGAGTCCGGGAGCGAACAAGCTCCCGGACTCCGCCAGGCCGGCCAGCGGCGCGTTGCGCCGACTGACGTCACGGGCTTTGCTCGTGACGGCTTGGCCGAAGAGACTAAGGGGCGGTCCGGCGACGGGCCGCCCCTTTCTCGTTCAGGCGTAAGCGACTTTCGAACTACGCCGCCGCAGCGCCGATCCAGCAAGGCCGAAGCCCGCGATCATCAGCGCCCAGCTGGCCGGTTCCGGCACAGCGTTGAAAGCGGCCTGCGACAATGCCCACCCGGCGACTGCCTGACCAGTGGCGAGCCCAATCTCATTATCGAAACGGAAATGGATACCGCCCCAAACCCTGCTGTTGGCCGCGTCGGCGGCCGCATCTGCAATCCCGGTGAAACACCGCGTGTCACCGGAGATGGTGTTGCAGAAGGCCTGGTCCTGCACGAGGCTCAGCAGGACAGCGGAAGCTGCACCCGATTGGGTCGAGTGGGTCGAGACGAAACTCGGATGGGCGGGCGTTGCGAAGAGCGCGCTCCAGCCGGCATCACCGCTCGTGCCGGCCACGCCATCATTGTCACCTTCTCGGATCGCTGTGACGGGACGCCAGAAGTTATAAGCGTATTTGGCATCGAACCCAGCGATCAGCGAGTCCGCGATCGCCGTGGACAGCTTTGCCATGACGCGCGCATTCTCCAGCGTGGACAAGCCGTCGTCGGAGATCAGATCGAGTCCAATCCTGTTCCAGGTCGTGCCGTTCGATACGTCCCAGAACAGCGCACTCGCAGTCTGGTCGGCGGTGCGCGACGCGCTGGTGAGTGAGCCAATCTCCTTAACTTCGCTATAGGCCGACAGATACTCCGCACTGTCCAGCGTCGGCGGCGCGAGCGGTCGAAACTGATTGCCCGAGTTCAGTAGGAACGGCGTGACATTGCCCCAGAAGGGAATTGCCGCCGGGGCGTTGCCCGGAGGCGTGGGGCGCCACTGGCCCGGCAAGTTACCGGGCGTATAGCTGAAGCCAGGGGGCGGCGTGGAGCCGTCATTTGCGCGAAGGGTAACCAGCGCACTGGCGTATGCGGCCCCAGTCGCGACGCCATTGGCCTTGGCCGTTCCCGGCGCAACCAGCGCGAGACTTGCCGTCAGCGCGGCCCCGTACGTCGCGGCTTGCGAACCATTCACAGCCACGAGAACGTCATGAGCAGCCTGCGATGCGGCCGCACGCACGTTGCCGCCCGGTGCGACAACCCCGACATTATAATAGTTGCCTGCGCCGTTGTAGGTGCGGTTGACGGCATCATACATGGCGGCGTTGACCATCGCGATCACCCGCGCCTGGTTGGCCGGATTGCCGCCTGCCGTCTTGATCGCAAGATCGTTCCAGAACAGCACCGGATCGCTCGCGGCAGTGATCGCAGCCTCCACCGGTGCGGTCAGGAACGTCGTCATGGCCAAGGCAAACATGCCCGATACGCGGATCTTCATTGTCCTCAACTCCCCTGATATCGACCGCCGAGCGGCCGTGAGTCGAGGAGTGGCGGATCGACGTGTCAGGGATCGTGAAACGATCGTCAGCTGATCGTTAATTCGACGCGACACCGGCTTTGATGTCGCTTCTGTCCTAAATGAAGACGCCCCTCACCGCCTTCGCTTCGCGCCGGATGTGGTCGCGCAGTTGATGGCGGAGCCGCTCGAACCGAGGGTTGCCGACCAGGCCGGCAAAGGACGGGATGTCGGCCATGTCGGGTAAAGGCGTCTTTGGCGTATAGTGCCAGCCTCTCTCTATGGCTTGTTCCAGTGCGACCAATGCTTCCTCGTGCCGCCCCTGCGCGGCCCAGACGCCGGAGGCGGCGGCTGGCAGCCAGTTGGGCACCTCGCCATGCCTCATGGCGGCGCGGACGGCCGCATCCGCCCGTGCCAGCAGCCGGTCGGCGTCCTGTGTCCGCCCGACCGCGCGCAGGGCGAGCGCGACCTGGAGCCCATCGGTCATGATCAAGCTATTGGCCGCGTTGGCGTTGTCGAGGTGAGCGAGCCGCCCGACCCTCCGGTCATACGCCTGTACGATTTCCTGAGGCCGGCCCGCCTTCAGCACCTGCCGAAGCGCTGTCAGCACCAAGGCGTCGGCACGCGAGTCACGCTCCGAGGCGATGAGCAACGGCTGCAATTCGCCCGGCCGCGGTCCTTCTCCGCTGGTGATGCGCCACATCAGCGGCGGCAATCTGAGTAACAGACGTGCGGCCTTTACCTCGCCGAGCGTCAGCAAGGCGTGGCCCAGTTTGAAATCGGCGGCGCTCGACTCGTCGAGACGGTCGCGAACGGCGAGCGTTTCGCGCACAATCCGGGCATAGTCGCCGCGCGCTGCGTCGATTGCATAGGAACACTCGAACGAACGCGCGAAGTCGGCTTCCTTCAGCCGTGCTGCATAGGCCTCGGCCTCCTGCTCGAAGCCGAACTCCCACGCCGCGAGCGCGGCGGAGCCGGATGCGCGATCCCATCGGGGGTCGGTGGCGGCTGCTCGCCTAAGCGCCTGCAGCCGGTCGGCATAGGCGCCTTCGATGCCCAGTACATTGCTCAGCCAAAACTGAATCTCGGGATCGCGAGAGTCGAGCCCGGCGGCGCGCTTGATCGCGGCCCGAGCTTCGCGCGATTCGAAGTCCAGGACCATGCCGAGTACGCCCCAGGCCTTGGTCGATCGAGGGTCGAGCTCGACCGCGCGCCGGGCCAACCGTTCGGCTTCGGCCGCGTCCTGCGCGTTCGGACCGCCCATGGCCAGGACAGTCGCCAAGCTCGCCATGGCCGGTACATAGTCCGGATCCTGCAGCAGCGCCTGCTCCAGCAGCTTTCGCGCGACGGGTAACTCCGCCAGTCTCCGTTGGTAGATGATCGTCCTCGCCGCCTCGTGCAGCTGCCGGGTCTCGCGGCTCGGTGCCGATGCGACCGCCGCCTGCGGGCGGAGCCAGAGGATGCCGCCGGCAGTCGCAGCCAAGACCAGAAAGGCGCTGGCGGCCATGGCAACGTGCCTGGGCGGGCGCGAGACCGGAACGGCGGGATGGATTGCGTCCATCCCAGGCTGAGGTCCTGGCGGGTGGCCCTTTGCGTCACGGTCGAATTCCAGCAGGCGCGCGTGAAGCGCCCGGGCGACGCGGGTCTGTCCCGAGGCGACCGCGCCGGCAGAGCCATCGGCCAGGATGGAAACCATGATTTCCCGCTGCCGCGTCCGCTCGATCTGCAGCCATTCGTCGAAACCGCCATCCACCCCATCGAGCCCGTGAAACAGGACGTCGTCTGGATCGGGGGCGGCTTCGATCAGCGCGGTGTAATCGCCAGCAATCAGGCAGCGGCGCAGCTGGTCGATATCGGTTATCGCTGCCCGGGGATCGAGCATCACCGTTTCCCGATCGATCCGCAGCATCGGCAGCTCGCCGCGGGCGAAATCCCGAAGTTCGTGCAACGTCTGGCGCAGGCTGGCGCGGGCCTGCTCGTCAGGACGCTCCGCCCACAACAGACCGGCGATGCGTTCGCGGCTGATCGCCTTGCCTGGGTGCATCGCCAGATATGCGATCAAGGCGCGGGCCTTGCGTCCCTTTGGCCGGGCGTCGCCGCCACCGGACAATTCAAGGATGGCGAACGAGCCCCAGCAACGCACCAGCCATGGCTCGGTCACGACATCGATCGAGAGTTGAGACATGGCACCATTCTCCCCTGGCATCTTACCGCATCGGGCGTTGAGGCGCGAATCGTCGCTGGAGAGCTTTCAATTTTTGCCGCGAGCGTCGATCACGCCGCATGGCCGTCTACACCCAGGTACCCACCGAAGAGCTCGCGGAACTCATCGCACGCTACGGGGTCGGCGAGCTCGTGTCGGCCAAGGGCATTGCCGAGGGAGTGGAGAACTCCAACTATCTGGTCGATACCACCGGCGGCCGCTTCATCCTGACGCTTTACGAGAAGCGGGTCGACGAAACGGACTTACCCTTCTTTCTCGCCTTGCTCGACCATCTCGCCGATAGCGCGAGTCCGGTCCCGCGCGCGCTCAAGGATCGCGACGGCGTCCAGGTGCAGCGCGTCGCCGGCCGGCCGGCGTGTCTGATCGAGTTCCTGCCGGGCGTATCCGTCGCGCGGCCGACGGCGGCACAGGCGCAGGCGGCCGGTGCGGCGCTTGGCCGGATGCACAACTCTTTGCGCGACTTCCCCTTGGGGCGGCCCAACAGCCTCGGCCCCGCCGGCTGGCACGCACTTGCAGAGCGTTGCGGGAGTCAGCTTGACCAGATCGCGCCCGGTCTGGGCAGTCGGGTGCAGGCGGAACTGAAGTGGCTGGACGCGCACTGGCCGGCTGACCTGCCACGCTCTGTGGTTCATGCCGATCTCTTCCCCGACAATGTACTGATGCTCGGCGACCGGGTGACCGGGCTGATCGACTTTTATTTCTCCTGCACCGAGGTGCGTGCCTGGGATTTGGCGGTGATGCACAGCGCCTGGGCTTTCGCGCCGGATTATGATGCGGCGGTCGGGGATGCGCTGATCGCGGGCTACGACGCCGAGCATCCGCTTCTACCGGAGGAGGTTACCGCCTTTTCCGCCCTCGCCCGCGGTGCTTGCCTCCGCTTCCTGCTCACTCGCGCCTGGGACTGGCTGAATACGCCCGCCGACGCGCTCGTCACGCGCAAGGACCCCCTCGCCTTTCTCAAGCGACTGGACCACTACGCCGCGCTGTGAACGAACTTCCCACGGTCGAAATCGCCACCGACGGCGCGTGCAAGGGCAATCCGGGTCCAGGAGGCTGGGGCGCAATCATCCGCTATGGCGAGCGGGAGAAGGAAATCTCCGGCGGCGAGCCGCTTACCACCAACAACCGGATGGAGCTGACCGCGGCGGTCGAGGCGCTGAACGCGCTTAACCGCCCCTGCCGCGTCCAGCTGTCCACCGACAGCCGCTATGTGATGGACGGCCTCACCAAATGGCTGAAGGGCTGGCAGCGCAACGGCTGGAAGACCGCCGACAAGAAGCCGGTCAAGAATGCCGACCTTTGGCAGCGCCTGATCGACGCCGCAGCGCCGCACCGGATCGAGTGGCGCTGGGTCAAGGGCCATGCCGGCCACCCGGACAATGAACGCGCCGACAAGCTCGCCAGCGAGGCCGCGCGGGCCCAGCCGCGTTAATGAAAACTAGGTCATAAGTTGTCCCGGAAACGGGCATATCTTGGCCCCGGCAGGGGCATAAGTTGGCCGGCCGCTCTCGGGTGGCCGGGACGACTTCGGGTTGCAGGACGTGCAGGATTCGCAGGCTCGAGCGTATCAGCGGACCGGGTCGCTTCAGCCGTGCAGGCGGCTGATCGCAGCATCGAGATTGGGCAGTCCACACGGACCTTCATGCCTGTGGAGCCGCGCCATGTGGTCGCGGATCGAATAGAAGTTGTAGGGCTTTTCCCGGCCTTGGGTGCGGCTGATCCGTTGCTCCACGCGTAAGCCATCCCGGCCGACATAGGTCCGGTTGACCTCGGGCGTGATGCGCTCGACCCGGCCGGGCCACAGGATGTCCAGGATCTCCTGGCACCGGCTGGTCGCGAAGAACTTGTCCTGCACGACCATCCGCTCGAACCGCTGGTCGAGAGCGCGGCGCCTGGCGGCTACGACGTCTATGTGCAGATCGCTCAGTCGCGGTTCCGGACCCGTCCTGACGGTCGCCACAACGCCGCTCAGCACGTCCAGGATGAGGTCTGTCTTGGTATAGTCCTGCTCGACGACGCGGCGTCCAGCGATCGCATAGGGTTGGAAGCCGTCAGGAATAGCATCAGGTGAGACCAACGTTGCCGCAGCCTCGATACGGCGTCGGAGCGCCTCGACCTGGGCGCGGTCGAATACGTCGCTCTCGCGCCGGAAGATGGTGCGACGATGATGGTTCACAGGCGTGAGGAGCTCTGGGTGAACCCAGGCATCGGCGATGTCGCTGCCATTCGGGTGCGACAGGTAGGCGGCCGTGGCGACCGAGGCCATGCAATCCTCGGGGCGGTATCGGTAGTCGTCGATGCGGGCGTATCGATGGCTCACTTCCTTGAAGACCGCTTCCGCGAGATCTTCACGTTCAGTCGGGCGGTCGTGAGCCTTGTCGAACTCGTCAACGACTTGGCGGTATATCCGGACTAAGGCCTCGTCGCGATGCTTGGTGATGCCTAGGCGCTTCGCGACGTGGCTCATATTTAGCGTCCGGTAGATCGCTCGAGCTGTATCGCTGTGATAGACCGGCATCTTGCGCCGGATGTTATAGCCGCGCGCCTGCAGCCACCGATCCGTCTCGGCTCGCAAGACCTGGCAGGGGCGGCCGTCCAAGCCCTTGAATGGAGTGAGGACGATGCGCCCGACCTGCGTTGCGAAGAGGTGCTTCGGCTCCTTGGAGCCGGCATCCACGTTGCGTCCTGCCACCTGCTCCAGCGTGTCGTGCCATCCCTGCGGCCATCGTCGCAGCACGGCCATCGTGGCTTCGACATGGGCGGTGCACTGTCGAAGGTCGTTGCGGCTACGGAAGCTTCCTTCCTGCCACAGGCGCGAGGGGTCGCGCGCCGGATCCTCGGAAGCCGGCGTCGTCGCGCTGACCCCTATCACTTCTGTCAGGACGATGGCATCGAAGAGCGTCATCGGCGCATCTTCCGCAAACGGCGAGAATGGCTCGGGTAGCCGCCCGGCTTTGTCGAACCAACGGGTGGGATCGGTGGCGCTGAGGCGCGGTCCGATCAGCTGGATGAGCCACTGCATCCCTGCGATCGCCAGTTCGGACGCCGGCTGTGTCGTGATCTCGCTGAAGGGTTTTCCGCACAGGCACGTGAACGGGTCGGTTCCGCGTGTAGTGTGATCGATATGACGGCCGCAGTCGCAGGCATCGACCAGCTGAGTGCTGTGCTCGATGCAGGCGGTCCATGGCTGGAGCCGCCGGACCGCCCGCAGCATCCTGCGTTCGCTCAGGCACGCTGGGCACACTCGGATGCGCTGCTTGACCAGGTGGGCCCATTTCAGCGTCGAGCCTAGGAAGGTCGTGAGGTCGGTCCTGCCGCGCGCGGATGTTGGCGTGACCAGTTCATATAGCGCCTGGATGGACAGGTTGGCGCGGTTGGCGAGCCGCTCCCATTGGGCTTGGCCGAATTGGTCAGGCCGCCGTCGTGCGTTCCCGGCCACGTCGTGGAGGAGCGCTGCGACCCTGATACCGTTCGCGTCAGCCAGCCGGGAGATGAAGCTGAACGCGCTTTCGCCGTCGATTGGCCTGACGACGAGCGGGAGAGCAAGGCTCGTCGCCGTCATCCCTTCCAGCCACGTCGCCGGGAGGGCTTCTCGCTAACCGGAAGCTGCGGTGGCGTGAATGGATTGGAGACGACCCGCCGCTCATCGCCCTGGCTTTCCTCGCTCATGAGGTGCGACTCCAGGACGCCCCGTTTCAGTTCGACGGCGGCGTGCAGATGGTGCTCATATATACGGTTCGACCCGTCCTCGATCGCCAGGTCCGCCGCCTTGGTGACGATGTGGCCGAGTTGCCGGAGCAGGCCGAAGGTCGCGATGTGAAACTTGTCGGCGAGGCCGGGCTCACCGAGCCTGCTGTCCTCGTCGAAAGGGAGTTCGTAATCGAGGTCGTTGAGGAAGGCCCTGAACTCCTCCTTCTCGGCAACGGAGCCGTATCGATAGCGATCGATCTCGACGCGATAAGGCGTGATGCTCGCGAGCTCGGCGTTCACGGTCGGGTCGACGATGTTCTTCACCTTGCGGGTGCCGATGAGGACGAAGACGATGTTCTCGTTCCGCTCGCCGTCGGGTTTGGCCGCAGTTCTCCTTTTCGACTTGGCGAAGTCCTTCACCCATTCCGCAATGCGGTTCAGACGCACAGCGCCATTGTCGGTGACAGTGTTGTGGAACTCGTCCAGCAAGGCGACCTCGACCTGCTGGCCGACCATCTGCTTCTTCGCACAGTGCGTGAGGTCGGAGACACTGGTGGCGCCCCATCCCTTGCCGTCGTCATCGTCAGCCGTATCGTCCAGGCCGAGCTGCCGCAGCATGGCCTTGGCGACGCCCTTCGGCGTGGACGAGTTCCGAACGTCGACATAGAGCACGGGCCTGACGATGCATCCCGTCTCTGGGTCGCGATACTCAGGGTTCGCGGCGAGGTAGCGCTTCGCGATCTCGGACTTTCCGACGCCTGTTTCGCCGATAATGACGACGTTCTGGGCTTCGGGGAGTATCAGGCGCTCTCTGCGGGCGGAGTCGATGGCGGCGACGACCCGCTCCTCGATGTCGCGCTTCACGAACAGCTTTCCTAGCTGCTCCCTGCGTGCTTCAGCTGGCGCCTGCGACCACGGGATTTCATCGGCTGCATCAGCGATCTCGATCGAGTCCAGTGCGTTGTTCGTCACGGCCTGTAGCCCTTCCTCGGCCGACGCGGCGCTGCCGGCTGCTCGGGCTTCTGGGTGGATGAGGCTTGGACCTGGGACTCGGCGACGGCCTCGCTGGCGTTCGTAACCAGCCTTGGGGTCACCGTCGTGGTCGCCTTGTCGTTCGATGGCACGGGAAGGCTTCGACCCGGGTGTGCCTCGCTGCCGGCGACGGTGTTGTTCGGGTCGGTGCCTGCCGGAGCGACGCGCTGCACTCCTTCCATCCTCGCGACGATCTGCCGAGCGCGCAGTCCGCCCCGCTTTGACAGCGACGTGCCACGCATGATCTCCATGAGCTCGATCTTGGCCTTCAGAAGGGCCGTCGCGTCTGTCCGCGCGTCCGCCCGGATGAACTCGCGGATCTTGCGGTGATGCCAGAGCGACAGGCCACGCGCGTAGTTGGTCCACTTGGGTGCAACGGGCACGTGGATGACACCTTCCCTGTGGGGCAGCCGGACGTGGATGGTGTCGATGCACGCCGGATCGAGGTGATACTCGAGCTTGCCGCCCTGCTTGGCCAGCGCCCGTCCGAACTGGGCGTTGCGCTGCACCTGGAGCAGTTCATCGGAGAAGTACTGCATTCCGTTGGCGTTGATGCCGTGCCGACCGGGCTTCGCCTGATCCGTTCGTCCGAACAGGTGAGCAACGTCTTCGATGTCGCCGATGCTGTCCACGGGACATTCGAGCGTCTTTTCCCGCCAGACCTTGATGGCTTGCCGACCATTGAGGCTGCGTCTCTCCTCGAACGGATAGACGTCGATGAAGAACTTGTGCAGGCCGTAGTCGAGATCGTCGGGCGTGCAGACGGCGTCCTTCATGGGATCATATCCCAGCCGCATGAGCGTGTTGTGGAAGGTCGTCCCCGCAGTGGGATGAAGGAGGCGCTCAGAGACTGTCTTGATCACCCTCTCGACCGCGCCCTTCAGCCACGGCTTCTTCCCGGCCATGATCTCGACCCGGTTGATCCCGGCGCGGACTGCGAAGCGGGCGATGTGCTCGGCTATGTTCTCCCGCGCGCGATCGAGCACCAGAACCCGCGGCACGCCGAAGGTCTCGGGCTCATTGTTGATGATCCAGCCTCGTTCCTCCTTGATGCTCGCAAGGTAGTCCTTGGGTAGGATGGCGTTCCGCAGGCACTGCATCAGGGCGAGGATGCTCGGCTTCTCGAAGGTGACGAACCAGCCCAGCACCATCCGTGTGCAGCGGTCCAGCGCCACGACCAAGGTTGGCCGGCCGATAGGAAGGCTCGTGTCCGGATCGACGACGAACAGGTCCATCACTGTGGCGTCGAGCTCCACCCGATCAAGGGGGAACTCAGGGTCCGCCTGCGCTTGGGCCGATCCGTATGCGAGAAAGGCTGCCATCTCGCCGTAGCGGGCCCGCTTGACCTGATCCTTCGGCAGCCCGTCGATCGAGGCCTGGATCGCCTCTACTCCCGGTGCTGGAAGAGCTTTCCTGCCCTCCGCCCGGCGCTTCTCGTTGAGGGCGTTCATGGCGCCAGCGACGATTTCCTTCAGTTGAAGGAGTGTGATCGGCGGCCGCTTTAGATAGTGCTCGTCGACCTTCTCTGAAATCAGCTGTCGCAGTTCTGGATCGATACGGTCTGTGTAGTTGCCCTTGTGCCGATGGCGCGGCGTCAGCTTAGCCAGCGTGGGATTGTCTCCGCCGTCGGCAACCCAGCGTCGCACGCTCTTGAGGCTGGGCTGATCCACAGCTTCGCCCTTGCGGCCGCCGCGGAGCCGCTTCCAGTGGCGCCCCTGCTCCTCGTAGACAGCGTCGATGACCACCTGCCAATCGTCGGGTGTGGCATCCTCGCGCGGCATGCCAGCTTCGCGGATAGCGAGCACATAGACCAGTTTGCGCCTGGCCTCCTCCAGGTCGTCACTCGTGGCCTTTCGCTGGCCATGAATGCGCGACCCCGTGCCCGTCGCAGGCGCACGGCCCCGTCCGTCGAAGAGGCGGACCTTGCCTTTTGCGATCTCGCGCTGAAGCTCGGCGTCGGTGAATACCATGTGTTCGAACGTCGAGGACGAGCGCCATTCGAGCCGGCGGCCCTGGCGGCGCTCGAACTTCCAGCGCTGGCTTCGATAGTCGATCCAGGCCCCTGTAACGATGTTGGCGTAGCTCATGCCGCGTCCGCCCATTGCAGATCGTCGGCTGGCCTCCGCTTAGGGAGAAGTGGCTCAGGCAGCGCGCTTCGATCCGCACGCCGAATCAGGCTTGCCGGTCCGATCGGCGCTGTAAGGTCGATGAACACCTTGCCGTTGGCGGCCAGGGACAGGACGTGCTCCGTCCTAGGCGCCTTGTCTCCCAGTTGCGTGAGATCAGCGACGACGTCGGCGACACGCCGCTCTCCGGTTCCGACGGCCTGCTCGACCGCGAACTGCTGTAGCTTGTCGTAGATTGGGCGGTGGCGGCGCCACAGCGCCTCGACATGCCGGAACCGAGGATCGTTCCGCATGTCCGTGTCGAGGGCGACGTCGTAGGACCAGCCCCGCGCCTCGATCGATCGAGCGGCGGCGGAAAGGCGGCGGCGAATGGCCTCGTCCGCATACTTCCTCGCCGTCTTCACCTCGTAGATGCGACTGGCCTCCGCCTCGATCACGGCAAAGTCTGGGAAGTGGCGACACGACTTGCCGTCCAGCTCGAAGTCGACCTTCGTGGGCTGTGCGGCGATCGCCGTGACGTTCGGGTCCATCTCAGCGAGGACCAGGAACAGCGCGAGCTCTGGTCGGGACTCCGCCCCAATGAACCCGGCAGGATGCTTGGTGGTGCGGTGCCAGCCATTGTTCACGGATGACGATCGGCTGACGACCTTTCGCAGCGGCGTCATCGAGATGTCGAGCCCAGGCCACCAGCGGAACATCATTAGACCATTCCTAGTCCAAACAGCGAATGGTCATGGACATGTGTTCTGCGGTTCAAATTGCAAATTTGCTGAATCGCACCGTCTCATGACGGGACATTACCCTTCTTTAGTGATCGAGCCGGGCGCGGGGTTGTCGCGTCGTCCTGCGCGGAGTCGCGTAAAGACGAGGTTATTTCCGGAGTTAGCGCCAGCGTCGCCTATTAAGCGCTGCGAAGGCGGCGGTGGTGTGCGGCAGTTCGCCCATTGTGGATGGATCGATGGTCTGCCCCGACGGCCAGCCTTCGCGTACATCAGGTCCACCAAGCCACAGTGCGGTGAGCTCACCCCGGCGCCTGGCAGCCGACACGACGATTTCGAGCGGATCGAGCGCCGGGATGCTGACGATCTCGCGCAGTCGCCGACCGACTATCCCTGCCATCACCGTCTCGGGAACGCTGTCGGGAAAGGATGCGACGATCCCCTGGTTCTCGATGGTGATGATGACCCTTCCTGCGAGCACCACGGTGTCGATGACCCAAGACCCGTTGAGCAGATCTCCAGCGAGATAGGGAGCGCCATTCGGAAGCTTGGCGTATCCGTCGATCTCGCGCGCCGCGAGTGATTTCTTCTCCAACAGAATGGCTGGCAGATCTGGAACGGTCGCCCACCGGTAGCGGGCCCTCGGGCCGACCCGCGCTTCATGCTCGATCCTAAGTCGCCATAGCTCGTTGAGCAGTAGCTGGGTCTCGATGCCTGCGTGGGATGTGATCGCCTCCATCAGCCGGTGTCTTGGTAGATGCCGTTCCAGAGGCGCGACGAGGTCGCCTTCCCGAAGGAGTTGCCTCTCCCGCAGGAAGGCTACCAGTTCCTGCGCATCGGCTTGGGCGTTGGCACTAGGACCGAAGTCGTAGTTGCTGAGATAGTAGGTGGCTTTGAAGCCTTTGAACGTGGTGTCGATCTCCAGCATTGTGGCGGTGCTGCGCACATCGTCGAGCTCCGGGTCGAAGCCGGCTTCCTGCTGAAGCGCTTCGATGAGCGGTCGCCATCGTGGGCAGGCTCCGTTCCTCATTGGTCATCTCCGGATGGTCGGATCAGTCCCAGACGCTGAACAGCAGCGCGAACGAGATGATCATGCACGAGAAGCTGCAGATGCAGCATATCGACGGTGAGCGTGGCCGGCGGCACGGCCTTCGGGCCGGGATGCCTCATCCTTGTCAGGCTGATGGTGCCGGTTTCGTTCCCGCGAGATCCTCGCCCCATCGTCCGACTGGCATCGCCTATTGCGGCCAGGGCATCGACCCGGAGGTGGAGGGGAGTCTGATTGCCGGTGGAACCGCCTACCCAAACCTTATCCAGATGGTCTCGATTGACCATGACAAACCTGACCGCGGTGGCTGGCGGCACATAGCTGCGCTGCAGCTGTAGGCAGAGCGCGAGCTCGAGGATGTCGACAAGGCGATAGGACCGCCGCCCTCTTCCGAGCACTCGACGATCGGTGATTAGGCCCATCTCAAGCAGGTGCTTGAGTCGTGCGTTGAAGGCAGGCGTGCCCTCGGGCTGGACGCCATGCAGTCGCATGAGCACAGTCCGCAGTGTCTGGTGCTGCACCTCCAGTCCACCTGAACGGAGCTGCTCATAGGCCTGCTCAATCGCCTTCCTCTGCTCGATCACCTCGTCGATGGCTCGATCGACGTCGTTCGCCAAAAGAGAGTCGAACGCCTCCTCGCCGAGGGCGTCCATTGCGTCGTGCATGGCGTTTTTGATCGCGCTCATTTTGGTTCTCCAGAATCTGGGCACGACAGATCGCGTCGGGCGGATTGTCCGCCGACGAGGTGCGATCGTCAGATGGTGGGGTTAGTTTCGGCTGGGCAGCCGCGGTCGGACAGATTTTGACCGACGGCGTATTCGAGCAGGACAGATTATAGCCAGGCAGCGGCCTATTTGTGCTAGCTGTCCACGGCTCGTCCGCCGAGAGCGCGGCGGGGAAGGTGGGGACATCTTATGCCCGCGCCCTCAGTTAACTCATTTCGCCTCCGGACTTGATCTGGAATGTTGTGCCGAAGTGACACAGAATGATTGTGTCCGCTTATGTCGGCTTGCGGACAGACGTGTCAGCTAAGTGACGATAGTCGTTACGCCAATGTCCGGTTGTGCCCGTGGGGGGCATGACCTCGCCGGGGGGCGCGATGAGCAACGAAAACAATAATGGGCGCAGCGACGTCACCACCCTCAACGTCGCGCTGCAATTTGCCGGCAATCGCCTGCTCGCCTCGCTAAAGCCGGCGGAGCGCGCCATGCTCGAGCCGCTGATGACCGCGATCATCCTCAATCGCGGCGACGTGCTGTTCGAGCCAGGCGAGGACGTGACTCACACCTATTTCCCGGGTCCTGGCGTAGTCGCTTCGCTGGTCGTGACGATGAGCGACGGCCGTGCGGTGGAGGCCTGCACGATCGGCCGCGAAGGCGCGATCGGCGGCATCGTCAGCGCGGGCAACAAACCCGCTTTCGCCCGCGCCGTCGTGCAGATCGGCGGCACGGCTCTCCGCATGGAGACGCTGGCGCTGGAGGCTGCCAAGGAACGTTCCGCGGTGATCCGCGACCTGTTCAGCCGCTATGCCGACACTTTGCTCGCGCAGACCATGCAGTCGGTCGCCTGCAATGCGCTCCACGCCATCGACGCGCGCCTGTGCCGCTGGCTCCTGACCACGCATGATCGGGTCGATTCCGACGAGATCGCACTGACGCAGGAATATCTGGCGGAAATGCTGGGCGTGCAGCGCACGACAGTCAGCGGCGTCGCCCGGCTGCTGCAGGAACGCGGCCTGATCGCGTATAGCCGCGGCCGCATGGTCATTCTCGACCGCACGGCGATCGAGCAATGCGCGTGCGAATGCTATCGGGACGTGCAGAATCATTTCCGCGCGGTGCTGCCCGACACGCGGCCGCAGAAAGTCGTGGACGCGAAGACCGCGACCTAATGGCGATGTTCGCGGCGGAGCTGATAGCGGCCGTCGCGATAATCCTCGAAGATGCCGTTGATTGCCGGATGGCTGACCGGCCCGGCTTCATCGTCGGCGATCAGGTTCTGCTGGCTCACATAAGCGACATAGCTGCTGTCGGCATTCTCGGCGAGCAGGTGGTAGAAAGGCTGGTCCTTACGCGGCCGCACCTCTTCGGGGATCGCCTCATACCATTCCTCGGAATTGGCGAAGACAGGGTCGACGTCGAACACCACACCGCGGAAATCGAACAGCCGGTGGCGGACGACGTCTCCCACGGTGAAACGTGCATGCACGATCGGCGGGGCGGCGAGGTGGGTGTCAGGCAGGGCGGACGCTTTGTTCATTACGCACCTATTTAGGTCGCGCCGGAGCACAGACAAGCAGACGCTTGTGCCCTCCCTTCCGTTCCGCTAGGGGCACCGCTTCGCTCGACCGGGCGCCCGTTCAGGGGCCCAAGTATCTTCCAGGAGAGGTGGCTGAGTGGTCGAAAGCACCGCACTCGAAATGCGGCGTGCCGGCAACGGTACCGTGGGTTCGAATCCCACCCTCTCCGCCATTACCTTGACGTAAGTTTATGTTTTAGGCAGATAAACTGCCCATCGATAGAGTTTATCCCACATCGCCTCCCACAATGCGGACTAACTGCAGGCGAACGCCCGCGAGCATGGCCGGCCGTTCCGCGCTCACCGGAGGTCGGCCACCAGGCCACGGCTTAATGCAGCGGCACAGACGCACGTCGATTTCCTGTCGGCAAACAACCCAAGCTCGCACCGACAAAACTGACAATAGCACTACAACCAAATCTTGCCGCGGAGTTGAGGCACAGGCGTCACCCTACACGTGGTGTAGCGAGCCCGGGTCGAAATCTTTGGGGTTCCATTCAGACTGTCTCGCCCCTCCCGGGGTCAAATCTGAAAGTAGTACCGCGCAAAAAAGATTATTTTTTCGAGCCTGATCGCCTGAGCTTAAGGAGGCAAGTCCGCAGCATCAATTGCAAAGGGCACATGGATGACATGGGCAACCATCGCATCCAATCGCTCGTGAGGGCCGCTGTGCGCCCTTAGCCGACCTTCCGCAGTGCTACTGCGAACATCAGCTAACGACCCATTGCGGACATTGCGGGCGGCCGTATAGCCACGCGACGAGCGGCTAAGGTCCTCCGCCAGATTGTCGATGAGGGCGAAGCCACATCGCCCAGTTACCGTCGCCAGCCAGTTGGGCGGCTCGGCAGGTTTACCTCGTCTAGACTGCGGCTCTCAGAACGATTGCCTCGAACGTCATCTTAGCGATCAGGACCGGCCCAAGCTCGTCACGAACTTCGACAGCCAGCTCACGTCTGAGAGTGCCCGGGGATGACATCCCGCGCAAGTTCGGCGAGCGAACGTGCGGCTTCGGCTTTCACGGCCTCTATGTGGGGGTATTCGACCCCAACATCGTCCTCGATGAAGGTGTCGTTGTCTCGCGTGTCGAAGAAATAAATCCGCACTGACCGGCTCCTACATAAGGGCGGGAGCGCGCGCGGTCTCTCAGCCGTCGGCGCCCAGATCAAGCCGGCGATCAGAGGATGCTAACAGCGGCGAGGTGCCGCGCATTCACATGCGTTTGGTCTGCGCCAACTCTGTTTTGAAGTGATCAGCCGAATTCACTCCTTGATGTCCACAGCATCCTTGAATGTCACGGTGAGCACGGCGTCGCCCTGCTCGTCCACAACATCGATCCAATGGGAGAGAACGATGTAACCGTGCCTCACCTGCTCTGCGATAAGCTCACGAGCACCTTTCAGAGCGTTCAGGCGAGCAGCCGCGAAGTTTGGCAGCTCTTCGCCCTCTTCGTCCTGAGCAATGATATCGTCGTACACGTGAAAGAAATAGCGTGGCACAAGCGGCTCCTCGCGAAAAGGGCGGGAGCACTGCGGGTCTCTCAGCCATCGAGGTCCAAGGCTTTCTCGACGATGCACTGAAATAACACACCTTTCTCATCCAATCTATGTTTTTATCAAATGTTTCAAACATTTGGTTGCGCTGCTGCAGCACCGCATGTTATGGTGGAGCATCGTTGGAAAGCTATAAGGGCTCCGGCGACCGAGAGATGCTTCGTGCTCCCGCCCCGCACGGGAGAACGACATGAGTAGCGCTCGCCATCCTCTCGAACTCTTGGTTCGAAACCTCGAACTGCGCTCCCCACTGCCTCAGGAAGACCGAAAGGCAGTGCTTAGCCTGCCTCACACCGTTCCCACCCTCGAAGCAGCCACCTACACGATACGGGAGGCCGACGCTCCCGAGCATTGTGTAGTGCTGATGTCCGGCTTCGCCTATCGGCAGAAGCTGACGGGGGATGGGGCTAGGCAGATCGTTGCTCTCCACATTCCTGGGGACGCGCTCGACTTTCAGAACCTTTTTCTCGACGTCTCGGATCACAGCCTTCAGATGCTCACCCGTGCTGAGGTCGCGTTCGTGCCGATGCGTGATCTACAGGTGCTTGCCCGTGAACGACCGGCCGTCGGGCACGCGATCTTGGTGAAAACACTCGTTGAGGCCTCCATCTTCCGGGAGTGGGTGCTCAACGTAGGGCGCCGTGACGCGAGGACCAGGATCGCGCACCTTCTCTGCGAGCTTGGCGTACGCCTAGACGTCGAGGGATTGGCGATGGAATATGGCTACGAGCTGCCCATGACCCAGGAGCAGCTAGCCGATGCTGTTGGCCTCACCCCCGTGCACGTCAATCGCACGTTGAAAGCGCTTCAAGCGGAAGGCCTGATCGTGCGCTCGAAACGGTCAGTCGGTTTTCCCGATTGGAACCGGCTACGTCGCGTTGGCGACTTCAATCAACGCTACCTGCACCTGGAGCCGCAGCGGTCCGGTAGCTAGCTGAGATTTCGCTACAGCTTGCAGCCGTTAGCTGACTGCCGCCACGCAACCAGCAAGTGCCGGCGATCGCGTGACCAGCAGAGCGCCCGACTGATAGAGCTGCTTTGCCGAGCTATCGTCTTGGAGCCGGACGGCCACGAAGCGGCCCGCCGTGTCGGCCCACAGAATGCCTGAGTGGCTGCTTATAACTGCATTGAGCGCGTTCGCAGCACCGTAGGAGTGGGGGAAGACCACGAGAGCTGACGTTGACCCAGGCGCCGGAAGCGAAGCAAGTGGTGCAGCGATCAAGGCTAGGGCGGGTAAGATCGCTCCGGCCGAGGAGCCTGCCATCCCCCCTCGTCGTCTCACAAGGGTCACTCCTACAGCGACCGGCAGCAGGCCGAGAAGAGTGAGCCAGCCTACATCATAAAGCATCGGGTTGGGGACATTGACCCTGATCCTGTGAATGCCGAGCAGCCAGTGGAAGCCAGCGACATCAACGATATTCCAGAGGCCGAAGCCCAGGAGTGCGCCGGCGATAGCTCGTCGGCCGGCACCAGCCAGTCGGAGATCCTCGCGAGCCAGATACAGGCGATAGAGGCCGAAGCCGGTCACAAGGTACATCAAGACATGGAACATGCCGTCGGCGAAGATCTGATTGCCTATGTCTTGAAGCCTTTCCCCTGGGACTAGGCTCAGGAGGTGGTGCCACTGAAGAACCTGATGCAGGAGAATACCGTCGAAGAAGCCGCTTAGCCCCACGCCGACTATGGCGCAGGCAACTAGCAAACGATCTCTGACAAAGCTGATCATCCGAATGGCCTCCTCGCCCGACAAGCAACGACTTTTAGAGGATTGCGCTCAACCTCTGAGCCGCTCAAGCGGCAGTGGCAACTCACCTCGGGATTGGCTGGCGCTACATCTGCAATGGTGGTGATAGCTTATGACCGGAGCTAACGGTGAGGCTCCTCAGTCGATCAAAGTGAAGGGTCGCAAGCCCGAGGTGGGCTCGCGCTGCAGCTAGTCCGTTTGTGGTAAGACCACGGTCCAGCTCTTCGGTGGCACGGCTCGAATGATATTCGATGAGGTCATCTACGCTCATAACAGCTCCCAGCTTTGCCGCGCCCTTATCCTCCATCGGCAGTCGGTTCGCGCTCAACTGGATTTTTGATTTGCATCAGAGTCATCTTAGCCCGGAGCTCAGATGTCAGTCCTTCTTTGGGTCTGCTCTAAACAGTATCTTTGTCAGCAGCCTACGGGTAAGGTCATCTACCGCCCGCTTGGTTGGCTTGCCCGCGCCGAGAGATCGCTTCGACCGACTCTCCACCCAGCCATCGTGGATCATGCATGCGCGACGTAGTCACAATCCTGCTAGTGGAGGACGAGTCCCTGATAGCGCTCAACCTGCAGGAAGCTTTAGAAGAGGCGGGCTTCGCAGTCTGTCACGTACCCGACGGGGAGTGTGCGTTCGCGGCGATCGATGCTTGCGAGGCCAACGTGGCGGGGGTCATCACTGACATTCAGCTTGGCGGAGACGTTGATGGCTGGGCGGTTGCTCGCCATGCACGCGAGCTGATTCCCCATGTCCCCGTCATCTACGTCTCGGGTGACAGCGCGCACCAGCACACGGTAAGCGGCGTTCCGAATAGCATTATGGTGCAGAAGCCGTTCGCGTCGGTGCAGATAATCACCGCCATTTCGACTCTTTTGAACGCCTTTCCGCCCGCGTAACTCAGCCACGCCCCGGCGCTAGAAGTCGAGCGATCCCTTGCAAGGCATTTCCTATCCATCAAGCCCAAGAAAGTAGCGCGGCGTACCGAGCGATTGCGGCGGGTGTTCGAGGGTTTGATGTAGGCATGAACATAAGTCATGGAACCGCCTGCTAGAAAGGCGCATAACCTCGACATCGCTGAACCTTTTCGGGCATATCAGCGACTGTGAGACCGACGTGCTCCCGCCTAAGTGGAGAACTCCGTTGGTCAGCCCCTCAGATCAAGCATTGCGCCCGATGGTGGATAAGCTGTCCTACTGGGGGTCGCTTGACAATGACGACACGCAAGCGCTGCTTCGGTTGCCCCACAAGGTGAAGCTGATGGAGCGTCATGCATTCGTCGTGCGGGAGCGTGAGATGGCCACGCATTCCTGTCTGGTGATTGAAGGGTTTGCGATCCGGCACAAGATCGTCTCGAATGGTGCGAGGCAAATCGTCGCCGTGCACATGAAAGGCGATCTGGTTGATCTGCAGAACTCCTTTCTCGGAGTTGCTGATCATAGCGTTCAGATGATCACGCCCGGCAAGGTTGCCTTCATTCCAAGGGAAAACGTGAAGGAACTTGCGTTCTCCCGTCCGAACGTAGGCATGGCAATGTGGTTTGACACGTTGGTGGATGGCTCGATCTTCCGGGAGTGGATCGCGAACGTGGGGCGCCGTGATGCACACACTCGCCTGGCACACCTCCTTTGCGAGTTTTCCCTTCGCTTGAAAGTAGCCGGCCTTGGCGAAGCGACCGAGTACGAGCTGCCGATGACGCAGGAGCAGTTGGCCGACTGCACTGGATTGACTCCCGTGCACGTGAACCGCACGCTGAAGGTCTTGGAGGCCGAGCAGTTGATTACCAGGCGCTCCAGCCGCACCGTCACCATCGGCGACTGGAAGAAACTTGCCGAGGCTGGAGACTTCGACAGCACCTACCTGCATCTGCGTCAAAGTGAGCCTGCGCTAGCTTGAGGGTGGCAGCCGAAGATCGATTTTCTCACCTTCGCAGATGTTGACGTTACAACCGGCGGAAAGGTCCGCCAACCACCATAGCGGACGTTCTCACGGCCTGCTTGGCGACTGCTACCGTTCGGGCCCTGCCGCTTTCAAGCCATGGACGGGGCTGCGAAGCTAGGCTGCTATATCTAGCACCGGCGCCGGGAACTTGATGAGCACACCAACACCTTGCTTGTGCTCGATCTCGATCTGTCCGTTGATCTGCTTTACCAGTGCGCGGACCAAGCCATAACCTAGCGATCCTGCACGCACCTCCCCCATGCCCACCCCATTGTCACGCACCAGGAGCGTCGCCCAGCCATTGTCGTCTCGCTCGATCGAGGTGACAATCTCACCTGTATTGGGCTCGGGAAAGGCATACTTCACGCAGTTGGTGATGAGCTCCGTGATGACGATACCGAGAGGGAAAGCGGTATCGGCCTTCACGTTGATCCCATATTCTGCCGACATGTGCATCTTGATACGGTCGCTTGGATTTAAGGCTTTGATGCTCTCGCACAAATCCGCAATATAGGCTGCCAGATCGACGTGCTGCACGGATGACCCTCGGCTTAGAAGATCGTGAAGCCGAGCCATTGACGTTATCCGTTCACGAATTTCGGCGAAGACCTCGACTACCGCGGGATCAGATTGCCGCCTGACCTGCATGTCCAAAATCGACGCTGCAACGGCTAGGCTGTTTTTGGCGCGATGATTGACCTCTGTCATCAGCAACTCGCGCTCCGCGACGAGCTTTCGCAGCTCTTCTGTTCGCTCAGCCACTCTTGATTCCAGCTCGCGCGATGCCTGCTTGAGGGCATCCTCGGCATCGTGGCGAGCCTGGATGTTGAGGAATGAAAGGAAGTGGTTCCGGACCTTACCGTCATCATCGAGTAGCGGACTGGCAAATAGCATCGCCCAAAATGGCTCACCGCCTTTGGTATATTGAAGCAGTTCCAGGGTCGCGTCTTTGCCCTGGTCCATTGCCGCTTCGTAGGCAGCAATGGCGTGAGGGTCGGTGGCGACGCCGTTCATGAAGTGAGGCTGCTGCCCAAGCAGCTCCTCCTCGGAGTAGCCGGACAGGGTGAGGAACGCCTCGTTCACGAACACGATGGGATTGCCTGGTAACGTCGCATCGGAAACCATCATCGGCATGCGAGTGAGCCGGACCGCATCTACGAAAATGCCGCCTCGCAGCCGGGTATCTTCGATCTGGCCCTCGGCCGAAGTCCGCGCGTTGGTATCTGCGATACCACTTTCATATTCGTTCATGAGCCTGCGTAGGCTTATGCCGGGCATGCGCAATCGAAACCGACGCATCAGCTTGTATGCGGGTCTGCGCTTTACTCGTGGCGGACGTTCAGCGCGCGGGCGCGGAGCCAATCTCTTTCTTCGGGCCCAGCCTCTCAGCTTGCAGGTATACGGTCGCAGCGCCGAACTTCGCTCCATACAAGGCGCCGCGCCAGCGCCCGTTGCTACCTCGCGAGGGGACGTCCGCTTGGGGACGCGGAGGGTCTGGACCTCGACAGTGCGGTGGAAGCGCGACGACAGCTATCCGCACCTGTGGCGAGATGATGCGTGATGCTCCAGATGGATTTTGGGGCTCTCGTCCGTGGAGCGTCACTGTCAAAGACGAAGGTGGGCTCGCGCTGTGGGAGATTTCCATGGGCGGTTAAGCCTCGCAGCCGCTGCCAAGATCAGATAGGCGCCGTCAATCCTATTACCTGTGTCGGTGACTGCCCATTTTCCGCGCACTAATCGTGGTTTACGATGTCTGGACGACTCGTGTGTGGGGGATGAGCGTATGTCGGAATACCGGCTTTACTGCTTGGATGGGGACGGTCACATCAAGCAGGCGCACGACATCGAAGCGACAGACGATCAGGCGGCGGTAAAAATCGCACGGGATCGTGAGCACGACGATTATGACTGCGAGCTATGGCAAGGCGGCGCGTATGGTCGCGAAGCTCCCATCCCGTCCGAAGGTCGCGTGAGAATAGTCCTCTACTAAATCAACTTAGGTTGGAACGACGGTCAGCGGCTACCGTTAGAGCCGCGATGCCGGGTCGGAACTTCCTAATCGGGCAAGCTCAACGATGCAGACGGCTCGCACGCGGCACTACCGATAATCAGTTGAGAGCGTCACTTCTCGAACTGGCAGACACTTACGAGCGGACCGCAGACGAAGACGGTTCCGAACAGCCGTCCAGTCCGGAACGAACGCCTAGAGGGGAATGAATAGCCCCGCGACACACGACGAAGCTGTGCAAACCGTGCTAAGCCCAACTTATTCACCCAGACCTGGAGGCTTTATGCGCGCAACCGGTACGATCTTCGGCACGCTCCTCCTTCTGAGTGCACCCGCATCAGCTTCGTGGCGAGCCGCGAATCCCGCTGTTGAGTCCGCTGCTCGCACGCCGCGCATTGCTGCGGCGTTGGCAGCGGCCGATCGCATGGACAAGGGCGATCCTGAGCCGAGACGCGGTCGAGTTTTCTGCAGCCTTCGCGGACGACGCAGTCGTGAACAACCCGTTCAACCGGATCGCGCGCAAAAAGGACGCTGAGCGGAACCTCGCCACCGGCCTCATCGACTACGCTACTCTCGAGCGCAGCATCGAATATGCCGCCACTCGCGGCGATCACGACGTGGTGCTCATGGGTGAGGAAGTGTTGACGCCGGTTGGCAAGGCCAAGTTCGCAGGTGAGAAGATCAGAAGACGGACTACCGAAGTGTGGACCGACCTCTCCGGGACTTGGAAGCTCGCCATCCGCCAGGCCACGATTTATCGAACGAAGTAGCGGTTTTGCTAGCCACCGGAACCTTCAGCTCCCTCGATCCCGGACCAGCCTATTTCGGCCAACACGCCGCAGCCTGTTCCTCGCGACCCGTAAGGCAGCGCCTTCGGAGCGCATCAGCGGCTTGCCGCGTAATTGGCCAACTCTTGGGATGATCCAAGAGGAGGCTGGCCCCCAAGTTGGGATCTTCAGTCTTTCCAACCATGCGTGGATGTCTGCTTTCCACCCATAGCGGACATTCGGCGTCTGGCCGGCTCCAACGTCCGCAACGCGCCCATCTCTGCCGTGCAGTGCTGGAGGGGTGGACGTCCGCTTAGCGCCTATAGCTGCCAACTGGCGCCTCGCTCGGAGCGTCCTTTATTCGATCCATTGCGAACAATGCCGCGTGCCGTCTGCTGGGAGGCCTAAGGACTTCCGCTTCCCACCGGATAGAACCAAGTGATCACATCAGCACGCGCTGTTACGCTCGTTTGGCCGGAGAGTGGTTGGCGGCAATCGGGTTGGACCCAGCTCTCTTCGGCACCCACTCACTTCGTCGAACGAAGGCGTCTTTGATCTACAAGCGAACGGGCATACCAACTGCCCGTAGCATCGTTGTCACGACATGGACTTGCCTCGTCGATGTCTGAGGGGAGTTATGCTCGCAGCTGGAGGTAACCCGATGTGGTCATACACGAACATGAGCACTTTGCTTCGGGCTGGCTGTCTGCTTGGCGCGGCGGTCGCGGGCGATCTCGTAATGGCGCGACAGCCAGATTCCGGCACGCGTCTCCAGCCCACTTTTGCGACCGACTTTCCCGACCCCTTCATCATAGCGGCAGACGACGGCTATGTCGCATTCGCCACGAACGCCACAGAGCTGCGGGCGAATGTACAAGTGGCTCGCTCGCCGGACCTAAAGAGCTGGTCCTTGATGGAGGCAGGCGGGCGCCTGCACGATGCGATGCCGCAGCTGCCGCCCTGGGCAGAAGCGGGGCGCACCTGGGCTCCGGAAGTGATGCAGATCGCCGGCCGCTACGTGCTTTATTTTACGGCGCGCGAGAGGGGGACCGGACTCCAATGTGTGGGCGCGGCTGCGTCTAAGCAGCTTACCGGACCCTATGTCTCACAAGATTTAGCGCCGCTCGTGTGCCAACGCGACCTCGGCGGCACTATCGATGCGAGCCCCTTTCGCGATCGCAATGGCAGCCTTTACCTCTACTACAAGAATGACGGGAACAATCCGTTGGTTTTGAAGCCCTCGCAAATTTGGGTGCAGCCGCTGACCCCCGATGGGCTGTCACTCACTGGTGCTGCGAAACCCCTGATTGGCAACACTCTCAAATGGGAATGGCGGGTGGTCGAGTCGCCGGCAATGACCCTCGCCAGCAATGGAAGCTACGTGCTCTTCTTCTCAGCCAATCATTTCGGCTGGGAGAATGACCAGCGCCTGTCCAACTACGCGATCGGTTACGCGACCTGCGCCGGACCGCAGGGGCCGTGCACGAAGGCGCCCGAGAACCCGATCCTCAAGAGCTATTACGGAAAGAGCCGCGGCTGCCTGAGCGGGCCGGGCCACCAGACGGTTCTGGAGACTGGCGGGCGGCAGTATTTGGTCTTTCACGCTTGGTCTGCGACGGCACGCTGCCTGCGCGCGGGCCAGGGCCGCTATATGTATGTGGCGCCGCTTACGTGGAACGGCGCCACACCGGTGATCGGCGCAAGTCTGCGCTAATTTGCCCTACTTGCCGAAGCGGAAACGCACGCCAAGCGACACCGTCGACTCATCATAGCGCAGGTAGCGCGGATAGCGCGCCTCCGGCCGGCCGTCGCGGGCCGAACTGAAGTCTACCTCGAACGGGTTCATGGTGATGTTGGTCCAGTCGGCGAAGACGGTCAGGTTCTCGAAGATATTGTAGTTGACCGACAGGTCGAGCCGGTCGTTCGGGTTGCCGAACTCGCGATAGGGGTCGGACGTCCCGCGATTGTCGCGAAAAGCAAGGAAGTTCGACCGGCCGGAATAGGTCAGGCGAGCCGATAGCGGCCCCCGCTCGTACAGGCCGACAAAGTTGAAGTTCCACTTCGACACGCCGTTGCGAATGCCATCGTCGAACGAGATGCGGTCGAACTCCAGCGCGCCGGCCGGCCCGCCGAACACGAGCTGCTGGGTCTCTGCGTCCAGATAGGTGACATTGGCCTGCACCCCGAAGCCGCGCGCCCAGTCGGGCAAGAACTCATAGTCGAAGAAGGTTTGGAACTGACCCTCGACGCCGGTGATCCGTCCCTTGCCGGTGTTGGTGCGGCCGGTGACCTGGACGACGCCGAGATTCGGATCCGTGAAACGGAACGCGGAGGGCTGAATGAAGCCGTCAATGTTGCGCCGGAACACGGCCACGGAGGCGAAGCTCGACGGCCCGAAATAATATTCCAGGCTCGCGTCATAGTTGTCGGACGTGAAGGGCTGCAGGAACGGATTGCCGCCGGTCGCCGGATAGGGCGCGCTGTCGGTACCCACCCCGCCCGGAGGCGCGGCGCCGAGCTGGATGTTGGGCCGCTGATCGACGAAATTCGGCCGTGTGCGGGTCTGCGCGTAGGAAAGGCGCAGCTGCAGCTCGGGCATCATGCGGAAGCGGATGCTCGCATTGGGCAACCAGTCGGTATATTCATTGCCCCTATCGATCGCCTCGATGCCGGTCGGCATCGGGCCCGCAACCTTCGTCTCGGTGCGCTCGACGCGGATGCCGATCTGACCATCCACATTCTCGCCGAAGCCGTAAGCAAGCTGCGCATAGCCGGCGAGCGTCTGCTCGTCCGCGGTATATTCGAGACGCCGCTCGACTGGCGCCGCCGGGAAGCCGACGATCGCACGGAGCGCTTCGCGGTTCTTGCGGATGCTGCCGTAGGTGGGCGACGCGAACTGGCGGAATGGCTGCAGGTCTCCCGCGCCCTTGAAGCCTTCCGGCGTCGTCCGGAAAGTCAGAGGCAGGGCGCCGCCGCCGGTCGGCACCAGCGGCCCGGCGAACCGGTTCGCATATTGGCGGATGGCGTCACGGTCGGTGAAGCGTGCGCCGAGCTGGATGTTGCGGATGAAGAAGTCGTCGTCGAAGTCATATTGCGCGTCGACCCGGCCCTGCCAGTCGCGGCCCGACGAGCGCTGATTTTCCTCGAACAGGCCGGCGAAGATGAAGGCGTTCGGATCGAGCGGGTTGAGGCCGGAAACCGCAAATTGCGGGCGCTCCAGATCGAAGGTGATGGTCGGCGTGCCGGCGAAGCGCCGATCGACCGACTCGGTGGAACCGGTAAAGGTGGACTTGGTGTAAGCCAGGTCGGCGGAGATCTTGAACTGGCCGTTGTCGTACTTGGCCCCGCCTGCGTACTGGAAGGTGTTCGTCTTGTTGTAGGTGCCGCCCTGGAAGGTGAAAACCGAATTGGGCGCGCCCACCACCGTGCCGCTGCTCAGCAGGTTGGAGTTCGGGCGAAAGGCGAGATTGGAATAGCTGGAGCCGTTGAACAGTTCGACCGCGACCAGGCGGTCGTCGATCTTGTTACGGAAGCCCTGCCACAAAAAGTCGGCGTAGATTTCGAGGTCCGGGTTCGGCCGCCACTGCGCCGCGGCGTTGATCGAAGGACGGACGCGGTTGCCCGAACGGTAGAACAGCCGCTGGATGTCCGGGAAACGCGCTGCCTGCCCAGCGCCATCGGCGATCAGGCGAGACCCTTCCTGCCGGAAGGTCTGGAGGAAGTCGGTGTTGGACGGCTCGCTGTCGAGATACTGAAGCTCGGTATAGGAGCCATTGACGAGCAGGCCGAACTCGCCGGCGCCGGTCTCCCACCGGTTGGTCGCCAGCACGTTGAAGTTGGGGGTGAGCTTCTCCGCCTGGATCGTGTAGAGGCCCCAAGCCGAACCGGCGATCTGGCCGCCTTCGAAGTCGAACGGGCGCCGCGATCGGACGTTGACGAGCCCGGCCAGGCCCGGCGCGACGAGATCGGCGGTCGAGGTCTTGTAGACCTCCAGCGCGGCGATGTTTGCGGACGGGAAGTCTTGCAGCGCCACGACGCGGGTCTCGGCGGTGAAGATCTCGCGGCCATTATAGGTAGTGGCGAAGTCGGGCAGGCCGCGGATCAGTACGCGCGACGCCTCGCCCGCCTGGCGATAGACCTGAACGCCCGGCAGACGTCCGACCGTGTCGGAGACCGCGAGGTCGGGGAGCTTGCCGATGTCGGAGGCGACGATCGCGTCGACCACCTGCGGCGCGGTCCGCTTGAGCGTCTGAGCGGACTCAAGGGCCGCGCGCAGGCCGGTCACGACGATGTCGGCTTCGCCAGTCTCTTCCATCGCCGCTTCGGTGGGGGCATCCGTGTTAGTCGGTGCAGGCGATTGCGCCTGAGCCGGCGCGGCGGTCAGGGCGGCCAGCGATACGGTCGCCGCAAGCAGATACATGGTGCGCATCATCTTCTCCCCTTTACTTCTTCTTGGCCGTGCACAGCCGTTTCGAACGTAACGCTCCCGAAACGATAATGTTGCTGCACAAATATTTGTCCGCATCGACCTAGCGCAGTTCCGGCTCTTGGAAGCGGGGGCAGATCGTCCTGTGTGACGATTTTCGGTCAGTTGTTGCTTGTCGGCAACAGCTCGGCGAACAGCTCGTTCACGCGCCGCTCGGCGTCGGCGAGCGCCTGCTTGGTGCTCTTCTGGCCGTTGAACGCCGCCGCGACTTCCTCGCCGATGAGACCCTCGATTGCGTTCTGCCGCTGCACGCCGGCCGGTAGCGGCCGGCCCGTGGTGGCCACCGAGGCGATGCCTTGACGATAGGGCAGAGCGGCGAAGGCGGGACTCTCCACCACCGCCTTGAATGCCGGCAGGTGCCCGGTCCGTGCCCAGTCGAAATTGTAATCCGCGACGAAGCGGAAGAAGCGGGCAATGGCGCGCCGCTGCTTGTCCGTCCGTTTCCGCTTCGGGACCACCCAGGCGTGGCCGCTCACATAGCTGACATGCTCTCCCCACAGCCGCGGATAGGGGTAGACGGCATAGCTTTGGTAAAGCGGCCGCCCCGGCTGCTTCGCCTCTTTCTCGAACTGGCCGATCATCCAGGTGCCGGTCGGATAGATACCTCCCTCGCCGCCGACGAAGCTGGCGATTGCCGCCGGCGTGTCCTGGTTGCGTGTGCTCACCCCCGACGCGGTAATCGAGCGGAACAGGTCCACGATCCGCTCGGCTTCCGGCGTCCGCAGCCTTATCTCCCGGGCATTGGGGAAAAAGGCGGCGTTCTGCGCAAGCAGATAGGTGTATAAGTTGCGCGCCGCATAGGCGTTGTCGCCGACCAGGCTCTGGATGATGTAGGGCTTGCCCGTGCGCTCGGTGAACTGCTTCGACTGGCTCAGGAATTCCTCGGGCGAGGTCGGCAGGACCGGCTTGCCGTTCTTCATCAGCCCGGCTTGCGCAAACAGCTTGGTGTTGATGTGGAACAGGCCGCCGTGCGTGTCGAACGGCAGGCCGTAGAGCTGGCCGTTGAGTGCCACTGCGCTGCGGCTGGCGTCAGTGAGAGCGTCGGGTGAGAGGCCGGCTTCGGCCAGATATGGGCCGATCGGCTCGATCAGGTCGCTTGCCGCATAGTCGGAGATCAGCCCGGTGTGCATGGTCACCAGATCGGGCGGGTCGCGCGCCGCCATCTGGGCATTGAGCTGCGGGTAGCCGGGCCAGGCAACGACATTGCTGCTCAGCTCGATATCGGGGTTCTGCGCGTTGAACTTGTTGATCATCGTGGTGATGATCCCGCACTCGCCCTCCGCCTTTGACACGTCGGTGGCCCTGCCGAACTCCGCGCCGCACTCGCCGAAGAAACGTTGCAAGTAAATTTCCGCGCGTTCGTCATCGCCAGCTTGGGCGCAGCTGCCGGCGATCAGCAGCGCAAGGATGAGGAATGGCCACCTCATCGCACCGCCGTCCCCGCCATGGCGCGCACGATCTGCTTCTGGAACAGGACGTAGACGATGAAGATCGGAATCGAGGCGAACACCGCCTGCGCCATCAGGAATCCGAGGCCGCTGGTCTGCGCGTAATTCATCTGCGCGGAGGCGAGCCCGACGGTGAGCGTGTACATGTCGCTGCGCGTCGCCGAGATGAGCGGCCACCAGTAACTGTTCCACGATGCCAGGAAGGTGAAAACCCCGAGCGTCGCCTGCGCCGGCATGGTGAGCGGCAGCAATACCGTCCAGAAGGTCCGGAAGCGCGACGCGCCGTCGAGCATCGCAGCCTCGTCGAGGTCGCGCGGGATCGCCCGGAAATATTGGGTCATGAAGAACACGCCGAACGGCCCCGCCAGGCCCGGAAGGATCAGCCCGGGATAGGAATTGTGGAGCCTAAGGTCTGCGAACAGCCGATGCTGAGGCAGGATCACCGCCTGCTCGGGGATGGCAAGGCCCAGCAGAATGAACACGAACAAGGTCTTGCGGAACGGGAAGTCGAGCCGGGCGAAGCCGTAGCCGGCCAGGCTGCAGAGGGCGAGCACGCCGATGGTGGTGCCGGTCGACACGATGAAGCTGTTGATCAGCCAGCGGAACACCTGATTGCCCTTTAGGATCGAGGCGTAGTTTTCGAGCGTATAGGGCGGCGACAGGGCTGCGCCGCTATTGCCGACCAGCTCGCTATTCTCCTTGAGCGAGAGCAGCAGGGTCCAGATCAGAGGCGCGAGCATCACCAGCGCGGCGAGTAGCAGCGCGACTAGGGTCAGCGGCGACCGTGCTTGGCTTCCTTTAGCGGCCACGTTCGTCTTCGGAGCCGCGCATGGTGGCAGCATATTGCGTCAGCGTGAGCAGCACGATGAGCAGGAACAGGATCTCCGCGGCGGCGGCCGCATAGCCCAGCTCCCACCGGCCGAACGCGCCTTCGAAGATGAAGAGCACCATCGTGCGGGTCGCGCCGCCAGGTCCGCCGCCAGTCAGCAGCTGCGCCTGGCCGAATATCTGCAACTGCGCCGCAGTCTGCAGCATGATCACGAGCACCACGGTCCGCCTCAGCGACGGCAGGGTAACGCGCCAGAACGTGGTCCACTTGCTTGCCCGGTCCAGCGCGGCCGCTTCGTAAATGTCGCCCGGTATCTGCTGGAGCCCGGCGAGGAACAGCATCATCGGCAGGCCCACCGACCACCAGATGGTGGTGATAGCCAGCGCCCAGAGCGACCAGGTCGGGTGGCTGAGGAACGGGATGGGCTCGGCGCCCAGCGCCGTTGCCGCCTCTCCCAACAGGCCCGCATCCGGCGCCAGCACGAAGCGCCAGATCAGGGTCACGATCGTCACGGACAAGACCGAGGAGGAGAAGAACATGCCGCGGAACACCGCCGCCCCGCCCGTTGCACGATTCAGCGCCAATGCGAGGCCGAGCGCGATCACGGTCAGCAGCGGCACGATGGTCAGCGCCAGGGTGAAGGTGTTCCATACGGCCTGACGAAATGAGGCATCGGCGAACAGGCGCCCGTAGTTCTCGAAGCCGACGAAGATCCCGTCGCTGAACAGATCGACCCTCTGGAAGCTGAGCGCGATGCCGATCAGGAGCGGATAGATCAGGACGACGAGGTAGGTGAGCAGGAACGGCAGAACGAAAAGGAGCCCGGTCCAGTCGTTGCCCCGCGCCGCCATGCTCACGCGGCATCCGCCTCGGCATGGTGCCCGGCGCCGTCCGGCCCGAACAGATGAGCAGCGGCGCCGTTGATCTCGAGGCCGACGCGATCCCCGATCCTCACCTGGCTGGCACCCTCGTCCTGCGCCGTGACCTCGAGGCCGTCGCTCAGCCGCGCATAGACGAGCGTCCGGTCGCCAAGCCGCTCCACCAGAGCGGCCTCCGCATCCACGGTCCCGGCGCCGGGGGCGGTGACGCCGACATATTCAGAGCGCAAGCCGAGCTCGACCGGCTCGCCTATCGCAAGGCCGTTGCGAGCAACGCGCGTCTCGACCTCCGCACCGCCGGCGAGTCTGACCCGGGCACATCGACCTTCGCTGGGGGCGATCACGCCCGGCGCAAGCGTCATCGCCGGCGAACCCACAAACCGCGCCACCCAACTGTTGGCCGGGCGAGTATAGAGCTCCATCGGCGCGCCGACCTGCTGGATGCGCTTGTCGTTCATCACGACGATCCGGTCGGCGAGGGTCATCGCCTCCGCCTGGTCGTGGGTGACCATGATCAGCGCGGCCTCGACCCGCCGGCGCAGCTGAGCGAGTTCGACCCGGGTGCGGTTGCGGAGCGCCGCGTCGAGGTTCGACAAGGGTTCGTCGAGCAGGAACAAGGCGGGATGCTTCACGATGGCGCGGCCGATCGCCACCCGCTGGCGCTGACCGCCCGACATCTGGCCGGGCTTCTTGTCGAGTTGGCTTTCGATCTCCAGCGACGCCGCGGCCTGAGCGATCCGTGCCTCGATTTCGGCCTTGGGCACGCGGGCATTCTTGAGACCGAACGCCATATTCTCGCGCACGGTCATGTGCGGGTAGAGCGCATAGGCCTGGAACACCATCGCCACGTCGCGGTCGCCCGGCGGCAGTCGATCGATGCGACGATCGTCCAGCCAGACCTCGCCGGCATCGGCCGTTTCCAGCCCGGCGATGATGCGGAGCAGGGTCGACTTGCCGCTGCCGGACGGGCCCAGAAAGGCAATGAACTCGCGCGGTTCCACGTCGAGCGAGACGCTGTCCAGGATCAGCGCATCACCGAAGGACTTGCGGACATTGCGGAGCGAAAGACCGGCCAACGGCATCCTGCTTATCGTTATGTGCCTGTCATCGCGTATCATCCGCGCATCGGTCAATCGCGAAACACGCTTCATCCCTGCGCGGTGACAGGCTAGGCGGCGGCGCCATGACGACTCAGCCGTTCCAGGTCGACGCCGCCGCCGAGGGCGCAGGCTATCGCATCACTGTCACGCGTGGCGACGAGAACCGCGACTACGGCCTGCCCGACAATGAGCATCCGTCCTTCCAGCTTTTCTATGCCGAGCTGGCGCGGGACTTCGGTACGCTCGTCCCCGAAACGCAGGCCGGTCCGGTCAATGACGCGCAAGCGCCGGAGCCCGACTGGCGGCCGCTGATCCTTGAAAATCTGAGCCCGCGGATCACCGCCGGCTATGGTGACCCGGCGGTGCTCAAGACGGACGAAGGCTACTGGCTGGTCGCAACCTCCAACGACGCGCTTGACGCATTTCCCATCCTCCACTCGCACGACCTCAAGGCCTGGGAGCACAAAGGCTTCGTCTTCGCGGAGGGCGAGACGCCGGACTGGACCGCGCATGGGCGGATGGTCGGCGATTTCTGGGCGCCCGAGATGGCGAAGGTCGGCGACGAATACTGGCTCTGCTATACTGCCCGGCAGCGCACCAACGCGCTCGCCATCGGCTTGGCTAAGGCGCCGCACCCCACGGGCCCCTGGCGCGATCTGGGCCAGCCGCTGATCCTGCGCGACGCGGTTAACACCACCGGCCTGGCCGACGATCCCGGCATGCCGCTTCTCTCCGGCGGCGTCATCGACAGCCATTTCTTCATCGATGCGGACGGCACCAGCTATCTGTTCTGGAAGCGCGACACCAACGGCGTCTGGCCACGACCACTCGCCGCGTTGCTGCGCCGGCGACCCGAACTGATCGAGCAAATGTTCGCAACCGAGCCGGAGCGGGCGACGGCCGCCTTTTGCGCCGCAATCCAGCCTTGGGCGAATGGACGCCGCCCGATGGAGCGCTTCTTTCTGATGCAGCCGCTGATCAGCGCAGTGCTTGCCAACTGGCACGGTGTGCGCGAGGTCCTCGCGACCTGCGACGATGCGGAGTCGATCCTCGACGCCATGTCAACGCCGATCCACGCCCAGCGCCTCAGCGACGATGGAGCCCAGCTGGTTGGCGAGGAGCGAGTCGTGCTCGTCAACGATATGGACTGGGAGGGCCATCTGATCGAGGGCCCTTGGGTTACGCGCCAGGACGGCCGCTACTATCTCTTCTACGCGGGCAATGATTTCGGCACGCCGGCCTATGGCATCGGCGTCGCGGTGGCGGACCACCCCTTCGGCCCCTACGTGAAACAGGGGGAACCCCTTCTGAAATCAACCCGTTCCTGGTGGGGGCCAGGCCACGCCTCGGTTGCACCAGGTGTGGATGAGCAGCCGCAGCTCTTCTTCCATGCGTATTTTCCGGGCACGGGCGGCTACAATGCGTTTCGCGCGCTGCTGACAACGGGCCTCTCCTTCAATGATGGTGTCGTTCAAGTAAAGGATCTGCCGGTTGACCAATAGCGACACCTTTCATGTGGAAGTGAGGTCCGAAGCTACCGGGACGAGTATCGCAGTGAGGCGTGGTGATCGGGCCAAGACCTACCGGGTGCCAAGCAGCCGCTCGCAACATTACACCATCTTCTTCAGCGAACTGGCGCGGGATTTTGGAACTCGGTCGCCGCACATCGTCCCGGGACCAGTAATCCTCGACGAAAGAGAGCCGACTTGGCGTCCGCTCATCATGGACAATCTGAGCCCACGCACAACCGCAGGTTATGGCGACCCGGCCGTGCTGAAAACAGACGACGGCTATTACCTTGTCGCCACGTCCAACGACGCAGTCGATGCCTTCCCGATCCTGCATTCGACGGACCTGGAAGCCTGGACTCACAAAGGGTTTGTCTTCGCTGAAGGTGAGGCTCCAAGCTGGACCGCGCACGGCCGCAACCTGGGTGATTTCTGGGCACCTGAGATGGCTAAGTGCGGCAATGAATATTCGCTCGTCTACACGGCGCGACAGCGCTCAAATGCCTTGGCCATTGGACTGGCCAAGGCTCCTCACCCGACCGGGCCGTGGAAAGATCTGGGCCAGCCGTTGCTGGACGCTGATGCCGTGGACACGATCGGGTCGCCAGATAGTGCAGGGCTGGCCCAGCTTGATGGAGGCGTAATCGACTCCCACATCTTCATCGACGCCGATGGCGAGCGCTATCTTTTCTGGAAGCGCGACACCAACGGCGTCTGGCCCGCTCCTTTGGCGCGGCTGCTCAGGGGAAAACCCGAACTCATCCCGGCGATTTTCAAATCGGAACAAGACCGTGCAACGGCTGACTTCGTCTCAAAGATTGAGCCTTGGGCCAACACGCGGCGCCCTGCTGAACGATTTTCGCTGCTACGGCCGCTCGTCGAAGCCGTTCTAGGAAGCTGGCAAGATGTGCGGAACACCCTTGCCGCTCATCCTGAGGCGGAGAGTGTGGTCGAAGCAATGAGCACGCCGATCTACGGGCAGAGGCTTTCTTCTGAAGGAGAGCTTGTTGGCGAGGCATCAATTGTCCTCACCAATGACCAGGAATGGGAAGCTCACCTGATTGAAGGTCCTTGGATCACGGCGCAGAAAGGGCGCTACTGGCTCTTCTATGCCGGAAACGACTACTGTACGCCCGCATATGGAATCGGCGTCGCGGTGGCCGATCACCCCTTGGGACCTTACTCGAAACAGCCTGAAGCCCTGCTCTCTTCGACGAAAACATGGTGGGCTCCGGGACATGCCTCTGTCGCTCCAAGTCTCACTGGGGAGCCGCAGATCTTCTTCCACGCCTTCTTCCCCGGCACAGGTGGGTACAATGCGTTCCGTGCCCTTCTGACTACCCCACTTCAGTTCACCCAGCACCGCGTGGAAGCGCTGTGACGACTAATCTCTACTGTTGCGTCAGTTGGCTCATCTTCGACGCATTCGGCCCTCGACTAACAGCTGCGGAAATAGAGTCCGGCACCCGGCACGAATCTTCCCCGGAACCGGGCTTCCCCGGCGGCCGGGGCATCAATTTCGTTTCGCAACAAAACAGCGTAACATTTTTCAACGATGTATCTTGGCCGTCTTTGCTCACGTTTCGCCGTCCGATAGACGTAATAACCCCCGGCTCGCGCCTGATGATGCCGAGAGACTAAGAGCCGCACGGCGACTTTGGTACGCCTATCGTCACTATGTTCCGACGGCCTTTCTATCAGGCTTCCTCAAGGACGTCGGAAAAGATGCCTACGCCGATCGCGCTTGGACAACCGATATAGACGCAGCTTACTCCGTCTGGATATACGAACATCTGAGCTCAGATCGGGCACGAGAGATGAAAGGCCCGTACCCAGAAGACGTGCTAACTGCCGCCGAGGCTGCCTCTCACCTAACTGGCCGCCAACTCATCTTGCAAGTTGAAGGTGGGGAAATATGTGGGGAAGCCTCGGCAGCGGCCACATAGTCGGACTTTTATTTCGGTATCTTACGTATCATGCAAGAGCGGACACCCTCTCCCCCACCCCATTGACTATGCTGAGGCCAAGGGTCTGGTCAGCGCCTACTGTTCTTTCATGCGGTCACTCGACAGCGTCACTGCGCGATTGGTCGGGCGCAATATTTAGCGGGTGCACCAGCATCGCTCCCTGAGCGGCATCGGCGATCATTGGTCGCCAGGAATACGGCCTCCGATACGCCCGTTCGTTTCGAGCCCCGCCCTGAACCAGCCAAACGTTGCTTCGCAGAAGCGGAGCCACTTGCTGCGGCTTGAAGTTCTCACTTGCGGCCGCATTTTTCACAGCTCGATCAAGTCGCCAGTTCTCAGTCTCACTGCCACTCATGGTCCGTCATGTGCGAGGAACAGCATCGCAGATGAGCGCGCGCTTCGTCGAAGGTTTTGGGCCGAGCGCATTCATGCACAGGCCAAGAAACTGTCCCTGCGAGCGAGCGAACAGACTTCTATGTTTGCTTCTTTAGCCCGCGATAGCGCAAGTTCCGTTGCGGCCGAGACAGTGACCAGCGTGGAACAGCCTGCCAGCGCTGCCTTCTCGACCAACTCGTAGGAGCAGCGGGAGGATAGCAGTGCAAACCGCCCCTTCCAGTCCTGTCCGTCTCGAAGCATGGCGCCGATCAGCTTATCGAAGGCATTGTGGCGGCCGACGTCCTCGCGGGCGAGCAGGATCGCGCCGTCGCCGTCGCAGGCCATGGCGGCGTGTACGGCGCCGGTCCGGCCGTTTAGCGGCTGATTGGCGCGCATGTTGCTCAGAGCTCGAAATATTGCGCCCGGAGCAATGGGCGGGGTGTCTTGCAGGCGCGGCAATGGTCGGAGTGCCTGTTCGAGATTTTCGATGCCGCACAAGCCACAACTGCTTTCGGAGAGCCGGTGTCGGACGCGCTCGAATACACGATTTCGCAACGCAGGCCGGGTGTTGACCCGAAGGATCGTTCCCGATGCGGTCCCATGCGGCTCGACCGTTCCTATATCGGCGGCACCGTCGATCAGCCGTTCAGACAGGCAGAAGCCGTAAGCAAAGTCCTGCAGATCGGATGGGCTGAGCATCATCACCGCATAGCCAAGGCCGTTCACCTCGATCGCGCAGGGATGTTCGACGGCCACATCGCGGGACATCGCAGTGTGGCTGCCGTTCTCGGCGACCGAGACGAAGGCCCAGCCCTCTGCGCCGGTCATCCCGCGTCCGAACCGCCTTCCGCGGCAGTAGCAAGTGTCTGGGGCCGTGGCTCTACACCCGCAGCGAGCGTACGGAGCGCAGCGAGCGCGACGGTATCGAGGCCCGCGCCGCCAGCCAATAGATGCCGATAGATCTGCTCCTTCATCCGCGGATCCCAGAAATGAGCGATATGGTCGGCGACCGCGGCGGGCGGATCGGTGTGGGTGGCGAGGTTCCGCGCGATCTGGTTTGCCATGTAGATCAGGCGGTCGAGCGTCTGGCTCACTCGGCCGCCTCGGCTTCGGCGATCCGGCGCGAACGCTCGCTCAGCGCCTCATAGCTCTCCTGCCAATCGGTCGGACCGTTGGAAGGAGAGACCTGCACGGCCGTGACCTTATATTCCGGGCAGTTGGTGGCCCAATCCGAATAGTCGGTGGTGACGACATTTGCCTGCGTCGCCGGATGGTGAAAGGTCGTGTAGACCACGCCCGGCGCGACCCGATCGGTGACCCTGACGCGAAGGGTGGTCTCGCCTGAACGGCTGGCGAGCTTCGCCCAGTCGCCGTCCTTCAGCCCCCGCTCTTCGGCGTCATGCGGGTGCATCTCCAGCAGGTCTTCCGGATGCCAGACGGTGTTCGCCGTCCGCCGCGTCTGCGCGCCGACATTATAGTGGCTGAGGATGCGGCCGGTCGTGAGCAGCAGCGGGAAGCGCGGCCCGGTCTTTTCGTCCGTCGGGATATAGTCGGTCACCACGAAATGGCCTTTGCCACGCACGAAGCCGTCCATGTGCATGACCGGCGATCCGTTTGGCGACGCCTCATTGCAGGGCCACTGGATCGAACCGAGTTCGTCCAGCTTGGCGAAGGACACGCCCGCGAAGCTCGGCGTCAGCCGGGCGATCTCGTCCATGATCTCCGAGGGGTGGCTGTAGGACCAGCCCAAGCCCAGCGCGTTCGCGAGCCCCTGGGTGACCTCCCAATCCTCCAAGCCATTCAGCGGCGCCATCACCTTGCGCACCGGCTGGATGCGGCGCTCCGCGTTGGTGAAGGTGCCGTTCTTTTCCAGGAAAGTGGAGCCAGGCAGGAAAATATGCGCATAGTTCGCGGTTTCGTTCAGGAACAGGTCGTGGACGATCACGCACTCCATGGCAGAAAGGCCGGCAGAGACATGGCGCGTGTTCGGGTCGGACTGCAGGATGTCCTCGCCCTGGATGTATAGCGCTTTGAAGCTGCCATCGACGGCGGCGTCGAGCATGTTGGGAATGCGCAAGCCGGGTTCCGGATCGATCCGAACGCCCCAATCCGCCTCGAACAGGCGCCGCGTCGCTTCGTCGGAGACATGGCGATAGCCGGACAGCTCGTGCGGGAAGCTGCCCATGTCGCAGGCTCCCTGGACATTGTTCTGGCCGCGAAGCGGGTTCACCCCGACGCCCGGCCGGCCGATATTGCCGGTCGCCATGGCAAGGTTGGCGATCGCCATCACGGTCGAGCTGCCCTGGCTGTGCTCGGTCACGCCCAGGCCGTAATAGATCGCGGCGTTCCCGCCCGTGGCGTAGAGGCGCGCGGCCGCGCGCAGCTCTTGCGGATCGACTTGCGTGACCGGCGCGAGGGCCTCGGGGCTGTTGCGCCGGTCGGATACGAAGGCAGCCCAATCGCAATACTCGTCCCAGTCGCACCGTTCCCGCACAAAGGCTTCATCGGCAAGGCCTTCGGTAACGATCACATGCGCCATGGCGGTCAGCACGGCGACGTTGGTGCCAGGACGGAGCGGCAGGTGGTGTGCCGCTTCGATGTGCGGCGTGCGGACGAGATCGATGCGTCGCGGATCGATCACGATCAGCTGCGCGCCCTGGCGCAGCCGACGCTTCATGCGGCTTGCGAAGACCGGATGGCCATCGGTCGGATTGGCGCCGATCACCAAGATCACGTCCGCCTGCTCGACCGAGTCAAAGTCCTGAGTGCCGGCCGAAGTGCCGAATGTGGTCTTCAGTCCATAGCCCGTCGGCGAGTGGCAGACGCGCGCGCACGTATCGACGTTGTTGTTGCCGAACCCTGCACGAACCAATTTCTGAACCAGGAACGTCTCTTCATTGGTGCAGCGCGAAGAGGTGATGCCGCCGATCGCTCGCCGGCCATGCTTCGCCTGTATACGCTTCAGCTCCGACGCAGCGTGCGCAAAGGCCTGTTCCCAGCTGACTTCCTGCCATGGCTCGTCGATCGAAGAGCGGATCATCGGATTGAGGATGCGTTCCTGGTGGTTGGTGTAGCCCCAGGCGAAACGGCCTTTGACGCAGCTATGGCCGCGATTGGCCTTGCCATCCTTCCAAGGCACCATGCGGACGAGCTGCTCGCCGCGCATCTCGGCCCGGAAGGTGCAGCCCACGCCGCAATAGGCGCAAGTCGTGACGACCGCGCGCTCCGGCGTGCCGATCTCCACCACCGCCTTCTCGACCAGAGTGGCGGTGGGGCAGGCCTGAACACAGGCGCCGCAGGACACGCACTCCGAGCCCAGGAAGTTGTCGCTCAGCAGCCCGGCCGAGACCTTGGAGTTGAACCCTCGAGCGTCGATTGTGAGTGCGAAGGTGCCCTGAACTTCGTCGCACGCTCTGACGCAACGTGAACAGACGATGCACTTGGACGGGTCAAAGTCGAAATAGGGATTTGATCGGTCCTTGGGCTGTCCCAGATGATCCGCGCCCCTGCCATACCGCACCTCACGCAAGCCGACCGCGCCGGCCTGGTCCTGCAGCTCGCAGTCGCCGTTTGCCGCACAAGTAAGGCAGTCGAGCGGGTGGTCGGAGATGTAAAGCTCCATGACGTTCCGCCGGATGCGAGCGAGCCGCTCGGTCTGGGTGCGCACCACCATGCCGTCCGCGACCGGGGTTGTGCAGGAGGCGGGTGTGCCCTTCCCCCCTTCGATCTCCACAAGGCAGAGCCGGCACGAGCCGAAGGCCTTCAGGCTGTCGGTTGCACACAGCTTAGGAATGGCGGTGCCTATTTCGGCCGCAGCGCGCATCACCGTGGTCCCCATCGGCACCGTGACCTGTCGCCCGTCTATGGTCAGGGTGACCTGCTGGTCCGAGCGGGCGGCGGGCGTCCCGAAATCGGCTTGAGCGACATAAGTCATCGAACCAGTCCTTCCGCTGCCGCATAATAGCTTAGATCGGCAGGCGTGTTGAGGTTGTAGATGGGCGCGGCGAACGGCACCGTCCGGGCGTCAGCCCGCTCGACCCAGGCGCGCATGGACCGGTCGTCTGAAAATGTGAGATGCTCCAGCAATCTTTCGAATAGGCTCGTCGGCCAGAGCCCGAGAAGCGGCTGCCCCTCGACTACGGCCGGGCCCGCTGCGAGCCGGTCAGCCAGATCAGCCGGAAGCGGCAGAACATCGCAGCCAGCTGTCAGCACCGCATCGAAGCTCCACGACTGGGCATGGCGCAGCGCGGCGCAAAGGCCGCCCAATGGGCCCAGAAGCGGCATCGGGAAGTCTTCGATCGCCGCATAGGCCTGCGATCGGCGACCTACGACAACCACATCATCGACATGCGACTCGATCGCGGCCGCAACATGCTCAAGCAACGGCGTGCCGGCGAGCAGCGCTGCCGCCTTGTCACTGCCGAACCGACGCGACTGTCCCCCCGCCAGAATGGCGCCGAGCAGCCTCACCCCACGAAATCTTCGCGGAAATGGGTGATCGCACTCATCACGGGATAGGGCGTGAAGCCGCCGAGCGCGCAGAGGGAGCCGAACTTCATCGTCTCGCATAGCTCCTCGATGAGCGCGAGGTTGACGGCCGGATCGTCGCCGGAAATCACCCGCTCCATCGTCTCGCGGCCGCGCACTGCGCCCAGGCGACACGGCGTGCACTTGCCGCAGCTTTCGGCCGCGCAGAACTCAAAGGCGAAGCGCGCCTGTTCAGCCATGTCCACGCTGTCGTCGAATACGGTCACCCCGGCGTGACCGATCAGCCCGTCGCGAGCGGCGAAAGCTTCATAGTCGAATATCGTATCGAACAGCGCCGGCGGGAAATAAGCGCCCAAGGGGCCGCCGACCTGTACGGCTTTGACTGGACGCCCAGAGGCCGTCCCCCCACCAACTTCATACACCAGCTCGCCCAAGGTGAGGCCGAACGCGGTCTCGAACAATCCGGCATGCCTGACATTGCCCGCGAGTTGGACGGGCATCGTCCCCCGCGACCGGCCGGTGCCGTAATCGGCATAGGCCTGACCACCCTTCGCCAGTATCCAAGGCACTGCGGCGAGCGTCAGCACATTGTTGACGACCGTCGGGCAACCGAAAAGCCCCTCAATCGCGGGCAGGGGCGGCTTCGCGCGAACCTCGCCGCGTTTGCCTTCCAGCGAGTTGAGCAGCGACGTCTCCTCGCCGCAGACATAAGCGCCGGCGCCCACCCGCACCTCGACTTCGAACGGCGCGACGATCGACACCGAGAGACGAACTGCCGCGTCGAGCTTGGCAATGGCATGCGGATATTCGGACCGCACATATATGAAGCCTTTCTGCGCCCCCACCGCAAGGGCGGCGATCGCCATACCCTCGATCAGGCAATATGGGTCGCCTTCCATCAGCATGCGATCAGCGAAGGTGCCGCTGTCGCCCTCATCGGCATTGCACACGATGTATTTGCGCGGCCCCTCGGCCAGCCGCACCGTGTTCCACTTGATGCCGGCCGGAAAGCCCGCGCCGCCGCGGCCACGCAGGCCCGAAGTCTTCACCTCCTCGACGATCGCCTCGGGGCCGAGTTCGCGCGCGCGGCGCAGCCCCTCCCAGCCGCCTGATGCGGCGTAATCGTCCAGAGCGAGCGGCCGCGTCATGCCGGCGCGCGCGAAGGTCAGCCGCTGCTGCCGGGCGATAAATGGGTGCGCAGCCAGCTCTCCGACCCGCTTTTCCTCAAGCTCTCCGGCGAGCAGCGCCGGCAGCTCGTCCGGCAGCACCGGCCCATAGCCGATCCACCCCGAGCCGGTGTCGAGCTCGACCAGTGGCTCCAGCCAATGCATGCCCCAGCTGCTGGTGCGTACGACCTCGAACCCGAGCGCGGCTGCCCGTCGGGCGACCCGATCGGCGCCGCAGGCGACGGCGGCAGCGTCATCCGACAGGAACAGCCTCATGCCGCCCCGACCTGCTCGATCAGCTCGCTGAAGCTGCTCGCGTCGAGACGGGCATGGACATCCGTGCCGATCATCGCCGCCGGCCCCACCGAGCACAGCCCCAAGCAATAGACCGTCTCAATCTCGACCCGGTCGACGCCGGCGGCGCCCTTCACCAGCGCTTCGGCGCCCCGCGCCTGGCATGCCTCCGCCCGGCACAGTTTGATGACGGGTCGCCGGGTCGGCGTGCGGCGAAAATCATGGTAGAAGCTGACGACTCCCGAGACCTCTGCGCGGCTGAGGTTCAGCGCTTGCGCAATGGCGACGATGTCGTCCTCCATGATCCAGCCCTGCACCGCCTGCACATCGTGCAGGATCGGCAGCAACGGGCCTTCACGGGTCGTATGGCGCTCGACGATCGCTTCGAGATCGGGCCCGTTCACCGCTTCAGCCGCTCCGCGTGCCAGCGCAGATGGTCACCCATGAAGCTGGAGATGAAATAATAGCTATGATCGTAACCGGGCTGCATCCGCAGCGTGAGCGGAACACCTGCCTTGTCGCATGCCTGCATGAGCAGTTCGGGTCGAAGCTGCTCGTCGAGGAAGTTGTCGGCGGCGCCCTGGTCGACCAGCAATTCGGCGACCCGGGCGCCATCCTCGATCAGCGCGACCGCGTCATAGGCCCGCCACGCCGCCCGGTCCGTCCCCAAATAGCCAGTTAGTGCCTTCTCGCCCCACGGCACCTGGCTCGGTGCCACAATCGGAGCGAAGGCGGAGACGCTGCGGAAGCGGTCCGGATTTCGCAGCGCGATCGTCAGCGCACCATGCCCGCCCATCGAATGGCCGGTGATCGCCTGGGCATCCATGTCGGCCGGAAACTCTGCCGCGATCAGCGCCGGCAGTTCCTCTTCGATATAGCTGCGCATGCGGAAATGCGGCGCCCAGGGCGCCTCGGTCGCATCGACATAGAAGCCCGCCCCCTGGCCCATGTCATAGGCCGGATCGTCGGCCACGCCGTCGCCGCGCGGGCTTGTGTCGGGCGCGACAAAGATGAGGCCGAGCTCCGCGCAGGCGGCGCGATACTCCCCTTTCTCCGTGACATTGGCGTGGGTGCAGGTGAGCCCGGACAGGTACCAGACGACCGGCAGCCGGTCCTGGTCATTGTGGGCGGGCACGAACACGGAAAAGACCATGTCCGTGCCCGTCGACGTGCTCCGGTGCCGGTAAACGCCCTGAGTGCCGCCATGGCTTCGCCAGGTCGAGACGATTTCCATCAATACACCACCACCGACCGAATGCTCTCGCCCTTGTGCATCAGGTCGAAGCCTTTGTTAATCTCTTCGAGGCTCAGCACGTGCGTGATCATTGGGTCGATCGCGATCTTGCCGTCCATATTCCAGTCAACGATCTTCGGCCCGCCGGTCTGATTCTTAGGTCAAGGCACCTCATGATGCCGCCGCGGCTCGCGCAGAAAGAGCCAGGTCAGCACGACGACGAGCGACACCACGACGGCCTTGAGGTCGGCGGGAGACCAGCCGCCCAGGCGGCCGAGCCACGCGCCAGGGCAGCAGCTGAAAACCTGACCTTCAAGACAGCTTAGCAGCGCGCCGGTTGAACTCCGCCGATCGGCGTGATGTTGGGGATGGCCTGGCCGCGCGTTACGTACATGGAGCGCTGGCGGATGATGCCGTCGCCGCGCCGGCGGATATGCACCAGGTTGATCAGCGGCTTATATTCATAGCCGACCTCGGCCACCACGACCATCTGGTTCTGCTGCAGCACGACGCCGTTCGGCAGCGTCACCTCAGGGCCGTCGCCGAAATCGTCGGTGGCGGTCCATTCGCTGCCGATCTGGCTGACGATCGTCGTCTTGTTGCCGCCGCAGCGTTGCCAGACCACCTTGTTCACCACTTCGCCATCCTGATTGACGCCGATGACTCCGGTCAGGATCGTCCGCCCGCTTTCCTTGACGTCGAAGGGCGCATCGAGCCGCTCGACAGCCTCGAACACGTCATGGAAGCTGTTCTCGCTGGGCGCCAGCTGGTTGCGGGCGATGGTGTCCGCCGCGACTGACGAGATGCGCTCCAGCTTCTGATTGGCGAGCACGAAGTTGGTATATTCCATGCCTCCCATGCCGGCCATGACGATCAGCGGCAGCCACAGGGCCGTCTCGACGATCGAGACGCCCTTGCTGTCGCGGCTAAGATTGCGCAGTGCGGCGATCATGATCAGCACCCCGTGGTCCGGAAGAGCGGTTCGTTGCGGATCACCGTCGTCGCCTTGATCGGGTAGTCGGTCGTGCCGTCCTGGCTGAAGCGCGAGGCGATCCAGGGCACCAGCGACTTGACCTTGAAGGTGGCGGTGTAGCTGACCACCTGCCCGGCGCCGCCGACCGACCCGGAGCTGCCCATGTCCGGGTCCCATTTGCCGTTGCCGTTCACGTCGGTGTAGGTCTCGCCGACGTCATATTTGCCGTTCTTGGTGGCGCCGGCATCGACGAACGGCTCCGGCTCGCCGACATCGCCGAAGGCGGAGCCGTAGGATACCGCCTGAATCTTGGGCGGCTGGTCGTCCGAGCTCTTCACATGCTGCATGCCCCGCTCGATCGTCTGAACGAGAATGGTCTCACGCTTGGACGGACAATCGGACGCGGCGATCAGCCGGGCTCCCTTCATCGTCGCCGACTCCAGCGCCGACCGGGCGGACTGCACCCAGGCAAACTCGATGAAGCCGAACAGCAGCACCGTCACCACCGGCGCGATCAGCGCGAATTCCGTGGCGGCGATGCCGGCCCGGTCCTGGCGAAGCGTCTTCATGTCCCGTCTCACTTGGCGAGGTGGAGGTCGATGAGGTTGGCGGCGATCGAGGTGAAGGCGATGCGCAAGTCGCTCGGGTTCTTCGTCTCGAAGAAATGCGTGTTGCGGTTGGTTGCGCACGTCTTGAACATCTCGCGCGTCGCGTCGCCTTCGGTGCCCGAAGCGATGGCGAATGTGATCGTGTAGATCTCAATGCCTTCGTTCTTCATCGCCTGGCAGGTCTTGGCGAAACGCAGCGCCATCTTGTCACGGTGAGCCGCTCGGGCAGTGGCGGTGCCGCCGCTGTTCCACCATTGGTCCACGACCTTGCGGTCGGCATAGGATTGATAGGCGGTGTAGGCGGAATCGCGCTCATAGTCCTGGTAACCGTTGCCGCGCCCGGCGACCGTGGAGCCTAGGTCCTGCGAGTCGAAGTTACCGTCGGTCATGAAGACCATCACGCGACGCAGCCCCATATTACCGGGCCGGGTGCGCGTGAACACGTCGTTGCGCGCCAGCAGACGATAGCCCCAGGTCATCGCCGGCACGTGCCAGGTGCCGATGTTGAACAGCGGCTGCAGGCTATTCTTATAGTTGGTCAGCTCCGTCTTGGTGCGCGCATAGCTGACCGGCAGCGCCTCGGTCGGACAGACATAGCTCGGCGATTTGGAGACATAATCGTCCGCGTTCGACGGCTTGACGGTCGAGTCGTAATAGCGCGGCGCCGGCCAGCTGGCATAGCTGGGCAGGCGCGACGGCTTGATCTTCGTATTGGCCGAGCTGTTGCAGGCGGCGTCGCTGCTGTTGGACGCGCTCACCTGGCAGATGTTGTTGCCGTAGCGCCGGATGAGCGCCGTCCGCATCGGCCCGTAGTTCGCTACGTTGAACTCGTCCGTCGCGTTGGCGCCGAGCTTGTAGCGATTGTCCTGCCGGTGGAAGGAATAGACCCACAGAGGCGGATAGATGGCCGGTTGCACATCGGGCATGCCGTTTTCACCCGGCAGCGTCTTGCCCATGTCGTAGGTGTTCGCATCGATCGTGTTGATGTTCGTGCTGAGATCACGGATCGTCGGATCGGCGAAGACGCAGCCCTTCCAGCCATAGATGTCGTTCGCGGCCTTGTTGGTATAGCCCGGCACCTGCTCGACCATGTCGTTGGGCAACAGCCGGCCGACATTGGCGAACACCGCATAGGGCAGCACGCCGATCGCGAAGTTCGTCCGCGTCTCGTTGCTGCCATAGACGATGTCGAGAAAGTTCCCCATCGAGTCCTTGAGCGCGGTCATGCCGCCATTGCCGTCCATCGAGCCGGTGACGTCGAGGACCAGCATCGTCTCGACCGCCGTCGGCAGTGTCTTGCCGGCAACGCCCTTCGCCATCGCCTTCACCGGCATCATCGGAATGCCGAAAATCTGCATCAAGGTAGTCGGGACCGTTCCTTCGACGGTCACCTGCACCGTGACTTCGTCGCCGGAGCGGGTCACCGCGACCTGCGGCGTCTGGCGGGTGGCGCCGACATAGCCGAGCGGCATGTTGGCGGTCAGGAATTGGTTGACCGTGTCGATCGTCTTCGGCCCCGGACTGGAGCCGGTGCCCGGATAGAGCTGTTCGATCCGCACGGCGGCTAGCGTCGCGATGTCGACGCTGCTCTGAAGGCGCGACGAAGTCATATAGCCGCGGCCGAGATCGAGCCCCAGGCCGACGAAACCGAACAGCGGAATGATGTAGGCAGCGGCGATCGCGTAGGTGCTGCCCCGCTCATCGCGGAAGAGAGATCGTGCAGCCCGCGCGCTCTTGAACCCGGTCGACATTCCCAACTTCCCCAAAGGTGATCCATTCAGGGGTTAGGCGCGGCATGGCTTAGGAAGCGTTCAAGCCCTTGGTTAACAAGGCGTCGCCCGCATTGCGCAATCGAGGAATGGTGCGCCCGACTGGATTCGAACCAGTGGCCCCCAGATTAGGAATCTGATGCTCTATCCTGCTGAGCTACGGGCGCGCCGGGGCTAGTCCTGCCTTCCTGCCGCCGGTCGGTCAATCCGGCGCTGCGGGAGCGCGAAGAAGAGCTTCCTGATCGACAGCCGCACGCTGCGGCCGAGAGGGTCGAGCAAGTCCGGCTGATAGTTGATCGGCGTGGTGCCCGTCGCGTCGCGCACCCGCTGGCGGGCGTTGAAGATATTGTCGACCGCCAAGGTCACCCGCGTGCCGCGAAGCCAGGGATGATCGACGACCAGCTTGGGCATGTTGCCGAGATTGGCGAAGAGCCGGAAGTTGACGGTCGTCAGATCGCCGAAGCGCAGCCGGTCGCCGGCAAGACCGGTGGCGCCCTCGACAGTCGTGCCGCTCTGCCAATTCGCGCTCAGCCGCGCCCCGAGGCCGTTGCGGGTGATGCCCGCCTGTGCCTCGACCTCGTGACGCGGCTGGCCGCCGCCGCGCCCGAGCGTGCCACCTTCCAGTCGGTCGATCAGCGGACCGGTGGAGGTGAGCAGGACTTCGTCCTTCAAATGCCAGGTGTGGTAGAGCGCGAGCTGGAGCCGCCCGCCACCGCCGAAGCCGCCGCCCCCGAAGCGTCCGCCGCCGCCACGGCCGCCGCCTTCTCCACGCGGCCGGTCGCCTGCGCCGTCCCGACGACCGCCACCGCCCGGTCCGGGTCCACGGCCCCAGGGCAGGCGTCCGGCGGCGGCCAAGGCGCGAAACTGTTCGGCCGTGCTGTCCTGGATACGCTTGGAAAAATTAACGCCCCAGCGCAGCTGTTCCCGACGTTCCCGGAAGAAGTTCACCGGTCGCGCATCGATCTGGATCAGTTCGCCGTTCGAGTCCCGGAGGAAGCGGTCGGGAAACGCCGCCTGGATCTGCGCGGTTGGGAAGGACAGGCTGCCAATCGCGTTGCGCGTCCGGCTGTTGGTGTAAGTTGCGACGATGCTGAGGTCCGTTTCGCTCAGCGGCCGCAGCGTCGCGCCGACCTTCCACACCCGCCGCTCATCGGCGAGCAGCCCGGGATTACCGCCGGTAATCTGGGTAACGATCGCGTTCTGCCCCCGCACCAGATCGAACACGCGGACGCCCGGCGTGACGATCGTGGGGTTGCCGAGCTGCTGCGCCGTCGGCGCGCCTTCCTCATCGGTGTAGGACGCGACGATGCTCAGCTCGCGGATCGGCGACCAGCTCGTTCCCGCGCCCCAGCTGCTCAGGGTACCGAAGTCGCTCAGCCGCTGCACCTCGACATTGCCGTTCAGCGACAGGTTGCCGACGAAGTCGAGCACGCCTCGGTCGCGGCTGGCGATCGGCACGTCGATGTTGATCTGGCCGCCGCCGATGTCGCGGTGCACATCGCCCTGGCGCTGGATGCCGCCGCGCGTTGAGCGGCTCTCGAAATCGGCCGCCGAAGCGTTGAGGCGAAGCGTGGTGGAGACCGGCCCGGCAGGCAGCGTCACCGGCTGGCCATTGACCGTGAAATCCCCGCCGAACTGGCTCGCCACGGATCGCGCGCGATCGGCGGTGACATTGGTATCCGTATCCGTCTCGGTCCGGTCGTAAGCGCCGGTGAAGGTCCATTGCCAGCCAGAGACGGCGCCGTTGATCGTCGTCGCCAGCCGCGTGTTCAGCGAGTCGTTTTCCTGTGCGATCAGCGAACCGTCACTGGAAAGGCCGAGCAAGCTCCGGCTGTCATCTCGCTGGACGCGGCCATTGAGGGTGGCGGTGACGCCCTCCGCGATCGATCGCGCATAGACGCCGTTGAGGGAAGCGGTGCTGGACGACGGCACCAGCGTCCGGAATTCGGTGCCTCCGATGATGTCGCGCTGGCTCTCGAGAAGCCGGCCGGAGCGCTCATGCCCGGCGCTGAGGCTCAGCCGGCCCTCGGGCGTGATCCGCAGCCAGTCGATCTCCGCCTCGGGCCGGTTCGCGCCACCGTCTGTGGCGATCCGGTCGCTCAGCTCGACCGTGGTCGCGCGGAAGCGGCGGCGGAGCACGATATTCACCACCTTTTGATTGGCGGCGAAGCCATATTTGAGCGCCACCTCTTCGGGCAGGATGTCGACGCGCTGGATCGCTTCGGTCGGCAGGTCGCGGATCTCGCTGAAGCCGGAGATGCGCAGGCCATTGAGCAACACCACCTGCGCATTGCGGTCGCGGCCACGTTCGGTGCGGATCTGCGGGGCGAGTTCGGTCAACAGCTCGGCGACCGAGTTGACGCCGTAGGACCGGATGTCTGCCGGGGTGAGCTGCACTTCCGGGCGGATATCGCCGATCACCTCGCCACGTTCGCGCTGGCCGACGACGACGATCTCCTCCTCGCCATCCGCGAACTCGTCGGTCGCGCTCTGGGTTGCCGCCTCGGCATTGGCCGCCGTTTCGGCCGGCGGCGGCGCCACGGTTGGAGGCGGAGGCTGCGGCGTGTCCTGGGCGAGCGCGGGGACGGAAACGCCGCCAAGCAACATCAACAGCAACGACACGCGACCAAACATTTCTTCTGCCTTATCCGACCTGAAGCCCGGCGCCTTGCGGGCCTGCGGCTGAACCGGGGCTGTAAACCCGGCCTGGTCGGATCAGTTGCGCTGGTCGGGCGGCAGCACCGGGAACGGCAGGGGGGCGACCTCGATGCCTTCCTCGGCAAGGGCGGCGGCCTCGGCCGGTGTCGCCTCGCCATGAATGGTGCGGTGCTCGGTCTCGCCGAGATGGATGGAGCGCGCCTCATCGGCGAAGCGGCGGCCGACCCATTCGGACTTTTCCAGCATCTTAGACTGGATCTGGGCCATGGCGGCCAGCATCGCCTTGACTTCGGGCGTGGGGCCGGTCGCGACTGGAACCGGCGCCTCGTCGACGACCTTGCTGCCAAGCCGCGGCGCCATGACCGCCTTGCCGATCTCCTCATCGCCGCAGATCGGGCATTGGATCAGCTTGCGCGCACGCTGGTCCTCATAGTCGGCGCTGGAGCCGAACCAGGCCTCGAACACATGAGCGCGGCCGCATTTCAGGTCGAAGACGATCATGCGGCGGAAACGCTCGGGATCGGCCGCCGGTGATTAAGCGCGGGCACGCGGGAGCGGACTTCCGCGACTTGAGCGAGATCGAGGTCGACGAAGTCGAGACCCGGCGCTTCGCCCATGTCCAGCAGCACGTCGCCCCAGGGGCCGACGGCCAGCGAATGACCGAAGGTCTCGCGCCCATCCTCGTGGCGGCCGGCCTGGGCGGCGGCGACCACGAACACGCCTGCCTCGATGGCGCGGGCGCGGAGCAGCACGTGCCAATGTGCCTTGCCAGTGGACACGGTGAAGGCCGCAGGGACGGCCAGGATGGCGGCACCGGCATCGGTGAGGGTCCGGTAAAGGTCAGGGAAGCGGATGTCATAGCAGATGCTCAAGCCGAGCTTGCCCCAGGGCGTGTCGGCCGCAACCGCTCGCTGCCCGCGCGCATAGACGGCGGACTCGCGCCAGCTCTCGCCAGTCGCCAGATCGACGTCGAACAGGTGGATCTTATCGTACCGCGCACGGACGCCCCCGGCCGCGTCGATCAGGAAGCCACGGTTGAGCCGCATGCCGGCTTCACCGCGCAAGGCCAGCGAACCGAGATGCACCCAGAGGCCCAGCCTGGCAGCCGCTTCGCGGACTGCCGCTAGCGTCTCGTCTTCATCCTCCGACCGCAGCCGCGCTTCCGAGCGCGTCCTATCCCGGTCGAGCAGGTTGGACATTTCCGGCGTGAACAGCATGTCCGCGCCGCCCGCGCGCGCCTCTTCCATCGCTTGCACGATCGTGCGCGCGTTGGCCGCCGGGTCCATGCCCGACTGCATCTGCAATATGGCGGCGCGCATGGTGCGGGTCAGGCGGCCTGCAGCAGCGGATCGAGCCCGCCCCGTGCGTCGAGCGCGGCGAGATCATCCGAGCCGCCGATATGCTGCCCGTCGATGAACACCTGCGGCACGGTGGTCCGGCCATTGGCGCGCTGGATCATTTCGGCACGCTGCGGCCCGCCCATGGTGATGTCATATTCTTCGTAAGACGCGCGCTTGCCGTCCAGCAGCCGCTTGGCGCGGTAGCAATAGGGGCATCCGAATTTGGTGTAGATCTCGACCTTCGCCACCAGTCTCTCCCTCAGTCCGACCCGTCGCCCAGCGGCGGTCCCTCGTCAACATGGTCCTGCAGCACGCGCGCCCAGCACAGCACCACCACCCGGGCCGCGGCCGCGCGCTTGAGCACTCGGGCGCAGCCATTGGCGGTGGCGCCGCTCGTGTAAACGTCATCCACCAGCACCACGCTCCGGCCGATGAGCGCCGCTTTCTTGTCAGATGGGACGGCGAAGGCGCCGCGCAAGGTCCGCGCCCGCGCCGTACGTCCGAGCCCGCCCAACATCGACGTCGCCTTGCGCCGCTCCAACAGGTCGGTGCGCAGTTCCAGCCCCGTGCGCCGCCCAACGTCCGCCGCGATCAGCGCCGCCTGGTTGAAGCCGCGTCGCCAAATGCGCCAGCGGTGAAGCGGCACCGGCACCAGCAGTGCGCCGGGTTCGATCGCCGCGGCGCGGGCCAGGTGCGCGCCGATGATCCGTGCCATGCCGATGCGCCGGCCGTGCTTCAGCTTCAGCGCGAGGGACCGTGCAACCTCTCCATAGGCGACCGCCGCCCGCACGCCGTCATGGTGCGGCGGCTCGGCGAGGCACGCGGCACAGCGGACTTCCTCACCGGGATGATGCTCCAGCGGCAGCCCGCAGGCGGCGCAGCCCGGCCCCGAAAGAAAGTCCAGCCGCGACCAGCAGCCGACACAGAAGCTTCCCTCGCCGCCCACAATCGCGCCGCACGACGGACAACGCGGCGGCAGCGCGAAATCGAGCGCGTAGCGAAGCGGTGTGGCCAGGTTCACGCGGCATGTGTCACTCGCCTTGGCGGACAACACAAGCGCCTGCCCCTTCACCGTTCGGGCTGAGCCTGTCGAAGACCTTTCCGTCTTCTTGGTGAGAAAGGGAGGGCTTCGACAAGCTCAGCCCGAACGCTATGGGGACCCGGAATGCAACCGCCCGAAATCTTCGATCGCCGCCGCCGGCGCATGCGCCGCGATCGTATTATTGCTGAGTTCACGGCGTACGACTTCCTCCACGCGCGGATGGTCGAGGAAACGCTCGACCGGCTCGCGAGCGTGCAGCGGCCTTTCGAACGGGCGCTGGACTTAGGCTGCATGGACGGAAAGATCGGCACGGCGCTCCGCGACCGCGGCATGGACGTGATCTCGGCAGACCCGGGCTTCCGCTTCGCCGGCGCCGCGGGCGGCGTGCAGTGCGACGAGGACCGCCTGCCCTTTGCCGATGCCAGCTTCGACCTGGTGGTCGCGTGCGGCGGACTGGACCAGGCAAACGACCTGCCGGGCGCTCTCACCCTTATCCGCCGCGTGCTGAAGCCGGATGGCCTGTTCCTTGGCGCCTTCCTCGGCGCGGGCAGCCTGCCCCGCCTCCGCGCCGCTTTGCTCGCAAGCGAAGCGCGTGCCGTCGCTCGCCTCCACCCGCAGATCGACGTGCGTTCGGCCGGCGACTTGCTCGCCCGCGCCGGCTTTGCCCTACCAGTCGCGGACGCCGAACGGGTGACGATCCGCTATGCGTCCCTGTTCAGGCTGCTCGGCGATCTGCGCGGCGCCGGCGCCTCCAGCCTGCTCGCCGGGTCTGTCACGCCGCTGGCCCGCACCGCGCTTGCAAGAGCAGCCGAGCATTTCGCGGCCGCCGCAGACCGGGACGGCAAGACCGCAGAGACGATCGAGATCGTGCACCTGCTCGGCTGGGCACCCGCGCCGTCGCAGCCGCAGCCGGCGCGCCGCGGCAGCGCCTCAGCCTCGCTCGCCGACGCGCTCCGGCGACCCAAGCAGGACTGACAGCGCGTCGACTAAGGGAACGTCGGCGGGCGGCATCGGCAGGCTCCGCATCTCGTCGACCGTCACCCAGCGCAGCGCGCTCGCGTCCAGTGCCTGCGGCTCGCCCGCCCAGGCATAAGCGCTGTAGAGCAGGAGCAGCAGGTGACGGCTGCCAAGCGGTGCGCTGGCAAACGCGGCCGGCGCGAACAAAGCCGGGTCAACCGCGATGCCCAGTTCCTCGTCGAGCTCCCGCGCAAGGGCCGCCTCCGGCGTCTCGCCCGGCTCGACCTTGCCGCCGGGAAACTCCCACAGCCCCGCCATCGAGCGATCAGGCCCGCGCTGCTGCAGCAGCACCCGGCCATCGGCGCGGATCAGGGCAGCGGCGACGACCGTCATGACGTCCGGCATAAAGCTTCCTTAACCCGCCTCGTGCCAAGCCTCGATCCGCTTTGCACCGACGGGGGCGGTATTGGTGTTCGAATTCCTTCGCAAGCTGGCAGCCACCACCAAAGGCGCGACGGCAATCGAATATGCGCTGATCATCGCCCTGATCGTGATCGCGGCGATGGCGGCGCTGATGTCGCTTGCCGGTACCACCATCGACATGTGGGACAATGTCGCGGCGAACGTGCTCGCCCACTGACGAGCTTCCGCTTGCACGAGGATCGGCTATGAAGCCGCCGCATGATCCTCGTCATCGACAATTATGACAGCTTCACCTGGAACCTGGTCCATTATCTGATGGAATTGGGCGCCGAGGTGGAGGTCGTGCGCAACGATGCCATCTCCGCCGGCCAGGCGCTGTCATCGGGTGCCGAGGCATTCCTGATCTCGCCGGGACCCTGCACGCCTAACGAAGCCGGTGTCTCGCTGGAACTGGTCGCCGCCTGCGCCGAGGCCAAGCGGCCGCTGCTCGGCGTCTGCCTGGGCCATCAGGCGATCGGTCAGCATTTCGGGGGCCAAGTGATGCGCGGCGGGCTGATGCACGGCAAGACCTCGCCGGTGGAGCATGACGGGACCGGGCTGTTCGAGGGGCTCCCCTCCCCGTTCACTGCAACGCGCTACCATTCCCTGATCGTGCCGGAAGAAGGGCTGCCCGACAGCCTACTCGTCAATGCGCGATCGCCGGACGGCAGCGTCATGGGCTTCATGCACCGCACCCTCCCGATCCACGGCGTACAATTTCATCCGGAAAGCATCGCCACGGAACATGGCCATGCGATGCTCGCAAACTTCATGCGAGCCGCGGGCATGCGGGTGAAAGAGCTCACCTAAACTCCGTTCGTTTCGAGCGCAGTCGAGAAACGTATCTCGACTTCGCTCGATACGAACGGGATAGGGAGTTCGTGACCATTCGCTCTTTCCTCCCCAGTGCAACGCGCCCCTTGGACGCCGAAACGGCCGCCGCCGCGTTCGCCGCAATCTTCGACGGTGACGCCGAGGCGGAGGAGATTGCGAGCTTCCTGATCGAAATGGCGGAGCGCGGCGAGACGGCCGCCGAGATTGCCGCCTGCGCCACTGCGATGCGCGCACGGATGGTGCCGGTCGCCGCGCCTGAAGGCGCCATCGACGTGTGCGGCACCGGCGGCGATGCGCAGCATAGCCTCAATATCTCGACGGCGGTGGCGATCGTCGTCGCAGCGGCTGGCGTTCCGGTCGCCAAGCACGGAAACCGCGCCGCCTCTTCCAAGGCCGGTGCCGCGGACACTCTGGAGGCACTGGGCCTCGATCTCGACATCGCTTCGGCAACGGCAGAGCGGAGCCTCGCCGATCTCGGCATCGCCTTTCTGTTCGCGCAGAAGCATCATCCCGCGCTGGCGCCGCTGGCGCCGATTCGGCGGGCGATAGGGCGGCGCACGGTGTTCAACATGGTTGGACCGATCTGCAATCCGGCCGGTGTGAAGCGTCAGCTGATCGGCGTCGCCCGGCCCGATTTCCTTTCTGTCTATGCCGAAGCATTGGAGTTGCTCGGCACGGAGGCCGCCTTGCTGGTCGGGGGAGACGAGCCGCTCGACGAGCTGTCGATCGCCGGGCCGAGCACGATGGTGCGGGTCGGCGCCACGGGTTCCGGGAGCGAACGGATCACGCCCGAAGATGCCGGACTCGCGGCGCACCCGCTCGACGCCGTGCGGGGCGACGATGCGGCCTATAACGCCGCCGCCCTCCGCCGCCTGTTACAGGGAGAGTCGGGCGCCTATCGGGACGCGGTGCTGCTGAATGCCGCGGCGGCGCTGATGGTCGCGGGGCGGGCGGAGACCCTGACCGAAGGTGCGGAGGAGGCGGGCGAAGTGCTCGACAATGGGTTGGCCAATGCTCTTCTCGACTGCTGGATCGCTTACCGCTGATCCCGTTCCCGTTCGTATCGAGCGAAGTCGAGATACGCGCTTCTCGACTTCGCTCGAAGCGAACGGTTAAGGGGTGACGCGTGAACAAGCTCCAGGAGATCTGCACGCACAAGCGTGAGGAGGTTGCCGCCCGTAAGGCGCGGACCGGCCTAGCGGAGCTGGAGCAGCGCGCCGCCGCGCAGACCCCGCCGCGCGGCTTTCGACGCGCGCTGGACGAGGCCCCCGGCTTCGGCCTGATCGCCGAGATCAAGAAGGCGAGCCCCTCCAAGGGCCTGATCCGCGCGGACTTCGACCCTCCCGCGCACGCCCGGGCCTATGCAGCCGGTGGCGCGGCCTGCCTGTCGGTGCTGACCGACGAGCTCTACTTCCAAGGACATGACGATTACCTCATCGCCGCCCGCGCCGCCTGCGAGCTGCCGGTACTGCGCAAGGACTTCATGGTCGATCCCTGGCAGGTCGCGGAAGCTCGGGCGCTCGGGGCCGATGCCATACTGATCATCGTGGCCGCGCTGTCCGACGCGCAAATGGCGGAGATCGAGGCCGCGGCAATCGAGCACGGCATGGACTCGCTGGTCGAAGTGCATGATGCGGCGGAGCTCGACCGCGCGCTCCGGCTCCGCTCCCGGCTGATCGGCGTCAACAACCGCGACCTGCGCGATTTCTCCGTCGATTTTGCCCGCACCTATGAGCTGGTCGGCCGAGCGCCTCCGGGCTGCACTTTCGTCGCCGAAAGCGGACTCACCAGCCATGGGGATCTCGTCGCGATGGCAGAGCATGGCGTGCGATGCTTCCTCGTCGGCGAAGCGCTGATGCGGCAGGCGGATGTGGAAGCGGCGACAAGAAGTTTACTGGGCGCTCCCCAACCCCGTTTGACCTAAGCTTGTCAAAGGCCTGCTCTGCCCTTTACGTGCCTCAAGAAGAACAGGGCTTCGACAGGCTCAGCCCGAACGGAGTATTTGGGTGTCGGAACTGACCCACCTCGATGAAACGGGCGCCGCGCATATGGTCGATGTGTCGGGCAAGCCCGTCACCGCCCGCGAAGCGGTCGCCACGGGACGCATCCGAATGAGCGCCGACGCGCTGGAGGCGATCCGCTCGGGCTCGGTCAAGAAAGGTGATGCGCTCGCCGTCGCGCGTGTCGCCGGCATCATGGCGGCCAAGCGCACCAGCGACCTGATCCCGCTCTGTCATCCGCTGCCGATCACCCGCGCCGCGGTCGACTTCGCGTTCGAAGCGGACGCGATTGCCGCCACCGCCACGGTGAGCGTTCGGGGGCAGACCGGCGTCGAGATGGAAGCGCTCACCGCCGCCTCCGTCGCGCTGCTGACCCTCTACGACATGGGCAAGGCGGTCGACAAAATGATGGTAATCGAGGCCGTGCGGCTCGTCAGCAAGACGGGTGGGAAGTCGGGGGATTGGAAGCCCTAGCCGTCATCCCGAACTTGTTTCGGGATAAGGGTTCCGCCTCCCCGAATCTGCGCGTGCCCTCATATGCTGCGCTGCCCTAACCTTATCCCGAAACAAGTTCGGGATGACGGGTCAGAACGGCAGCTTAAACCCCGGAGGCAACGGCAACCCACTCGTCATCTTGCCCATTTCCTGACTCGACGCCGCATCCGCCTTCGCTCGCGCGTCGTTGAACGCGGCGGCGATCAGGTCTTCGAGCATCTGCTTTTCGCTCGGCTGGATCAGCGACGGGTCGATATCGACGGCGATGATCCGGCCCTTGGCCGTCGCCCGGACCTTGACCATGCCGCCACCCGAGACACCCTCAACCTCGATCTTATCCAGGTTAGCCTGCGCCTTGCTCAGCTCGTCCTGCACGTTCTTCGCCATGTTGAGGATGTCGTCGAGATTCTTCATGGGGCACTCCGTCGGTCGGCGGGGATATAGTCGATCAGCTCCGCGTCTGGAAACGCTTCAAACGCCGCTTTGACCAAGGGCGTGTCGAGGATCGCCTGCCGCGCCGCCGCCTCGATCGCCCGCTCCTGCTCCAGCAGCGACGGCTCGGCCTCCAGATCCTCGGTCGCGACCGTCCAAGTCGAACCGGTCAGCGTCTTCAGTGCCGCCGCCACGTCGCGGAAGAAATCGCCCGCCAGCGGCTTCAGCGGCTTCACCGCCAGCGCGGGTGGCGTGTAACGTTGCAGCCCCACAAAGTCGTGCAGCTGCTGGGCGAGCAACGGCTTCCCGCCCTGACCGAGCAGTTCGACCAGCGCGCGGAAATCGGGGGGATAGCTAGGCGGCGGTGGTGCCGATTGTTGCGGGGCGGGGCGAGCCGGGAGTGCCGCCTCGCCATTGCCCATGCGCTTCAGCAGCTCGGCGGGGTCCGGCAATTCGGCGGCATGGACGATCCGGAGCAGCGCCATTTCGGCGGCTTCGAGCGGCATCACCGCGCGGACGGTCTCCTCATGCCCTTTGAGCAGCAGCTGCCAGAAGCGATGCAGCTGCGCGAAGGACAGGCGCGCGGCCCACCTCGCCAAGGCCTCGCGCTCTTCGGCGGCTTGCGACGGATCGGCGGCGCCACCCATCTTCACCATGGTGACGCCGTGCACCGTCTCAAGCAGCCCGCGCAGCACGCCGACCGGATCGACGCCGAGATCATATTGATCGCGAAGTGCCGCGAGCGCCGGCTGCGCCTCGCCTGCTAGCAAATGCCCGAGCAGGCGCCGGATCGCGCCGCGGTCGGACAGGCCGAGCATCTCGCGCACCTGTGCAGCCGAGACCTGCCCGCCCTCCATGTCAGCATGGGCAATCGCCTGGTCGAGGATCGACAAGCCGTCGCGCGCGGAGCCCTCGGCAGCACGGGCGATCAGCGCCAGCGCTTCCTCTTCGGCCTGTGCGCCTTCCGCTTTGACGACCTTGGCGAAATGCGCGGCGAGCTTGTCGGCCGGAATACGGCGCAGGTCGAAGCGCTGGCAGCGCGACAGGACCGTCACCGGCACTTTGTTCACTTCGGTGGTCGCGAACAGGAATTTCACATGCGCTGGCGGCTCTTCCAACGTCTTCAGCAGCGCGTTGAACGCGTTCTTCGACAGCATGTGCACTTCGTCGATGATGTACACCTTGTAGCGGGCCGACACCGCCGAATAGCGCACCGCCTCGATGATCTCGCGCACATCGTCGACGCCGGTGTGGGACGCGGCGTCCATCTCGACGACGTCGATATGCCGTCCCTCCGCAATTGCCCGGCACGGCTCGCACTGCCCGCAAGGGTCGATAGTCGGACCGCCCTGCCCGTCCGGCCCGATGCAGTTCAGCGCCTTGGCGATCAGCCGCGCGGTCGAGGTCTTGCCCACCCCGCGCACCCCGGTGAGCAGAAAGGCATGCGCCAGCCGGTCGCGCCGGATCGCGTTGCCGAGGGTCTGCACCATGGCGTTCTGGCCGATCAGCTCGGAGAAACGCTGCGGCCGGTATTTGCGGGCAAGGACGCGATAGGCGGAGGATTCGGGCATGCTGGGCCAACCTCTAACCGTTCGGGCTGAGCCTGTCGAAGCCCTGCTCTTTCTTCTGCCTTGTGAGAAGGTGGCGGCGACCTGGCGAAGCCAGGCCGTCGGTCCTCGCCTCGGCGAGGCCGGTCGCGCTTGCGCGAGGTCGGATTAGCTGAAGCTAATCCGTGCCCGCGCTGCGCGGTGGGAGCCGGAACGACCCGGGGCGAAATCGTTGTGGCTGCTTCCTTCCGGACCTGACCAAGTTGGCGACGGCACCGTCCGCCCGACTCCCGCGCGCCATATGGGGGAGAGTCGCGTCATCGGCAAGTTTACAAAATCCGTTCGGGCTGAGCCTGTCGAAGCCCTCCCTTCTCTTCTCCAGCGCTGGAAGAAGAAGGGAGGCCTTCGACAAGCTCAGGCCGAACGGAGTTGAGGTGCCAGTCCCTTTGGCCTTACTCCGTCCGGTCCGCCGCCTTCGTCCGCTTCAGCGCCTTGAAGCTGCCGACATAGCGCCAGCCGATCAGGCCATCCGCCAGCGCGGAGACCGAGCCGCCGCCGACCGGTTCCGGCAGCTTTACGGAAGCCACGTCGAACGACTCGAGGCCGATCGTCACGGCCGCCGACTGCAGCTTCTTCATCGCGTCGCCCTTTAGCGCCGCCCATTCCGCCTCGACCTCGACCAGCTCCTTTTCGAGCGCGTCGATGCGGGCGAGCGCATAGGCGGTCGGCCGCTCCTCAGTCGAAGTGACCAGGCCATAGGCCGTGTCCATCTGCTCGCGGAGCCGCTCCTCGCCGGTGATCGCGCCGCCTTCGGTGGTCGCGACTAGCTTCTTGCGGATCACGTTCGCCTTGTCGGAGAAGGCTTGCGCTTCGGCCTTCTGCGCCGCCGTCGCGTCGGGCTTGGCGGCAATCTGGTCGGCCATTCCGCGGGCTCCGTTGATCTCCATTGTCGTCCGGGTCATCCGCGCGAATAGGCTCTTCACCCGCTCGGCGGCCGCATATTGCTGGGCGCGATCGTCGACGGTGAAGTTGGCGCGGCGGTCGAGTCCGATCACCAGCGGCATGGTCGAGACCTCGCCGCCCTTGGTCAGCCGCACCGTATAGTTGCCCGGCATGATCCGCTGGCCTTGCGTCGAGTTGAAGGCGAGCGAGGCGGCTGGCGGGACGACCGGCGGCTTGGTCCGCATCGCCCAGACGACGCGGTTCAGCCCCTTGCGCTTCGACGCCGGCAGTTCCTCGACGACATTGCCCTTATCATCGAGCACTTCGAGCTTCATCCGCCCGATCACGTGACGCTGCTTCTGATAGTAGGTGATCACCGCACCGGACGGCGGATTCTCGCCCGAGAACACGTCATTGCCCTCAGGCCAGCCGCCATTCCCGAGGATGCGCTGCTGCACCGCCTGGGCCGGCAGCAGCACCGCATTGGCGGCCAGCTTATCGGCCGACAACGCCCTGAGCGGGCTCACATCGTCGATCACCCAGATGCCGCGGCCATGGGTGGCGAGCACCAGATCGTCTTCCCGCTCCTGGATCGCGATGTCGCGCACCGCCACATTGGGGAAGTTGTTCGGCTGGAACTGCGACCAGCTCGCGCCGCCGTCGAGCGACGAGAAAAGGCCGAACTCGGTGCCGACGAACAGCAGGCTCGGGTTGAGCCGATCCTCCTTCACCACATGCGCATAGCCGCGAACGCCTTCTGTCCTGGGTCCAATCAGCGGCTTCCAGGTGCGGCCGTAATCGGCGGTGCGGTAGAGATAGGGCGCGAAGTCGCCGCTCATGTGCCGGTCGACCGTGACATAAGCGACTGCCGGATCGTGGCGACTGGCTTCGACCCAGCTGATCCAGCTGTCCTTCGGCAGCTTCAGGTTCTTGGTGACATTGGTCCAGCTGCCGCCGCCGTCGCGGGTCAGCTGCACATTGCCGTCGTCCGTCCCCACCCAGATCTGGCCGGCGGCTTTGGGACTTTCCGAGATCGAGTAGATGGTCGTGTGCATCTCCGCCGCCGAGTTATCGACGGTGATGCCGCCCGATTGCTCCTGCTGCTGCTTCTTCGGATCGTTGGTGGTGAGATCGGGCGAGATGCGGTCCCAGCTCTTGCCCTGGTCGCGCGTGCGGAACAGGTACTGCGAGCCCATGTAGAGCGTGCCCTTTTCGTGCGGGCTCAGGTGCAGCGGCGTGTTCCAGTTCCAGCGCAGCTTTTCCTTATAGCCGGCTGCGGGCTGGATGAACTTGGCCTGCAGCGTTTTGCGGTTGATCCGCGACAGCGCGCCGCCCTGATATTCGGCATAGACATAATCGGGATCGGTCGGATCGGCGAATACCCAGAAGCCGTCGCCGCCATAGAGATTCTCCCAGCGATGATTGCTGATGCCACCGGGATATTCCTGGTCGCCGACCCAGGACGAGTTGTCCTGCAGGCCGCCATAGACCTGGTACGGGTCCTTATCGTCGACGCTGACATGGTAGAACTGGCTCAACGGCAGGTTCTTGGCGTGCTCCCATTTGTTGCCGCCATCCTTGCTGATCCAGATGCCGCCATCATCGCCGCCGATCAGATGCTTGGGATTGGTCGGATTGATCCAGACATCATGCCAGTCGGCATGGGAAGCGCCGCCCGAGCCCGCGAAGCTCTTGCCGCCGTCTTCGGAGGCAATGACGAAATAGCCCATCTTGAACAGCCGGTCGGCATTGGTCGGGTCGACGACGATCTTGCCGAAATAGAAAGGCCGCCAGACCATGCCCTGGCTGCGGTCGCGCTCCTGGAAGGTCTTGCCGCCGTCTTCCGACACATAGAGTGCCGAGCGGACATTCTCGACGAACGCATAGACGCGCTTCGGATCATTGGGTGCAAACACCACTTCGACGCGGCCCCAGGGCTGCTTCGGCAGGCCGGTCGTGTTGCCGTCGTTGAGCTCGCGCCAGCTGCGGCCGCCGTCGAGCGACTCCAGCATCCGGCTGCCGGAAGGTGCATTGGGGCCGTCGCCGCCGGAGCGGAAGGTCCAGCCCTTGCGGCGGAAATCCCAGGTTCCGGCGAGCAGCCGCTCCGGGTTGGATGGATCCATGTCCACGCCCGAGCAGCCGGTCGACAGGTTGGCGGGCTTGAGCACATGCTGCCAACTCTTGCCGCCATCTGTCGTCTTGTAGAGCCCGCGATCGGCGCTGTCGGACCAGAGCCGGCCCGGCACGCAGACATAGACGGTGTTGCCGTCCTTGGGATGAACCAGGATCTTGACGATCCGCTCACTGGTCGGGAGGCCCATATGCTCCCAGGTGTCGCCGCCGTCGGTCGACTTGTAGATTCCGTTGCCCACCGAGACCGAGTTGCGCGTCCAACTCTCGCCGGTGCCGACCCAGACGGTTTTCGGATTGTTCGGATCGAGGGCGACCGCGCCGATCGACTGGACCGGCTGCTTGTCGAAGATGGGCTTGAAGGTCGTGCCGCCATCTTCGGACTTCCAGACGCCGCCCGAGGCGGCACCGGCGTAAATGGTTGTCTTGCCGTCCTTTTCCTGGCGCGCGGCAAGCGCGGAGATGCGGCCCGACATCTGGGCGGAACCGACATTGCGGATGCCCAGGCCAGAGATGTTGGCGGCAGGAGTCGTGGCGGCGACGGCGGGCGCGGCGATCAGCAGCGCGGTGGTGGCGAGAAGAATGTGGCGCATCGGGCGGCTCACTTCGCGGTCGGAGTGGAGGGGGAAGCAGGCTGGGCGAACATCGCCGGCGTGACCGGCACATTGGCCGTCGCCTTTTCGATCGTCACGCGCTGCCGCTGGCTCGACTGGCCGTCCTGCCAGCTCTCGATCGACATCGGGAAATAGACGCCGGCGACTTTCTCGTAATCGCCCAGCTCATATTCGGTGACCTGCTGCGCACCGCGAATGCGCCGCGTCTCGGTCATCTTGATCGCGAGCATCGTCTCCGGCTCGAGCAGATAGACGAACTCGTCGCCATCCTTCTGCACCACCTTCACCTTGTGCGTGTCGGTGCCGTCGAAATCCTCGCGACCGAGATAGGTGACGACCGAGCCTTCGGCCTTGGCGTTCACCAGGGCGCCGAGGATCGAGCCCGAGTCGGCGGCGGAACGCGCCTCGTCCGCCGACATTGTCTCGGCGTCCTTGCGCCCCTGGAAGGGATTGATCCGCCAGCCACTGCTGCCGTCATAGCCTTGAGTCAGCGTCAGGCCCTGCAGCGCCGCCTCGGTGCGGGAAGCCTGCTTCTCCTTGGCGCGCACTTCCTTGTAGGTGAGCTTGAAGTCGCCCGGGAAGCGCAGCTCGCCTTCGAACTGAACCGAGTTCAGGCCGGCAAAGGCCTGCTCGCCGCCCAAGGCTTCGATGTGGCGCTGCACCAGCGAGTCGGCCGTGGGCCGTGCCTGGGCGATCGCCGCGCCAGGCAGCACGAACGCCGCGGCAGCCGCCGCGCACGTCATCAACTTCATGAAATCCTCCCCTCACGAGCTTATGGGGAGAGGTGTGCGACGAGTCCGGCCGCAGGTCAACGCGGCCAATCGACGAACATCAGTCAGGGACGACGAGCGCGCTCCTCGCGGACCAGCACCGGCCTGATGCAGCCATTTTCAGTCCGCATCACCGTCAGATAGGCGTGGGCCTGCGGCAGTTCGCCCAGCCGTTGAGGACGGCCCGTGGCGCGATCCTGAACCAGGCTGGGCCGCGCCTCGCGGCAGATTGGCAGGGCCCGCGCCAGCTGGAGCGGGGCCGGCACGGCGGCAAGCGAAAGAGCAAGGATCAACATCGCGTCACCTCCTCCTGTCCGGCTTATACTCCCTTTCCGGAGGGGCGAAAAGCCAGTGCACGCTCGAAGACGGCCTCGAACATGTCGCGCGTCAGTCGCCCCGTGTTCTGATTATAGCGCGAGCAGTGATAACTATCGATCAGCACTTCGCCGCCGGCGAAGCGGTGCTCGGCAAGATGGCCGAACTTGCACGCGGCGAGCTTGCCACCGAGTGTCCGCACCGCCGATTGGTGGGCGATCTGGCCGAGTGCGACATAGACGCGGGCGTCGGTAAGCGCGTCGATCTGAGCGGCCAAAAACGGCCGGCAGTTGGCGATCTCCTCCGGCACCGGCTTGTTCTCCGGCGGCAGGCATTTGACCGAGTTGCAGATGGCGACGCCGTCGAGTTCAAAGCCATCGTTGGGGTCCGCGCGGTAGGTGCCGCGCGCCAGGCCGAATTTGGCGAGCGTCTCGAACAGCAGTTCGCCCGCATAGTCGCCGGTGAAGGGCCGGCCGGTGCGGTTGGCGCCGTGCTTGCCGGGTGCAAGGCCGATAATCACCAGCCAGGCATCGCGTTCGCCGAACGCCGGCACCGGCGCGTTCCACCAGTCCGGATATTCGGCGCGAAGCTCCTCGCGAAAGGCGACCAGGCGCGGACAGCGGGGGCAGTCGCGCGGCGGCTCGGTCTCGGGCAGGGGACTGGCAAAGGGCACGACTGCTAGGGTAGGCGCGGTCGGGTGACGGGGACAAGCTATGCCATCGCGATCGGCTCCAACCGCCGCCACTACCGGCATGGCGGCCCCGCGCAAGTGGTCGCAGCGGCTATGGCCGCCCTATCGGCGATCGGCGAAGTGCAGTCGGTGTCGCCGACCATCAGAACCCCGGCCTTGGGCCCGGCCGGCCGCAGCTTCGCCAATGCCGCGCTGCTGCTGCGCACGGACCTTGCCCCCCCTGCCCTGCTCCACGGGCTGAAGGGGCTGGAACGCAGCTTCGGCCGGCGCCCCGGCCGCCGCTGGGGGCCTCGCGTGCTCGATCTCGACATCATCCTCTGGTCCGAAGGCAGCTGGTCCGACGCGATCCTGACGGTGCCCCACCCGGCGTTCCGCACCCGCCGCTTCGTGCTGCAGCCTTTGTCCGAGATCGCCCCCGATTGGCGCGACCCGCTGACCGGCCGCACCGTCCGCCACCTCGCCCACGCGGTTGACCGCCGCCGCCCCCGCGCCTAGGGCACGCCCTCGCAAGGGCCCTTAGCTCAGTCGGTAGAGCAACTGACTTTTAATCAGTAGGTCGCTGGTTCGAATCCAGCAGGGCTCACCATCCAGTCCGGCCGGCCGAGACCATCTCGCCGCTGGGTCCCCGATGCGCCAGGAAAGCGGCGAGTTCACGGGACCTTAGGTCCGAATGTCCCCTGCCCACGCAGGACAGAGACTCTCATTACGGGCTCTAGTTGGCAAACATCGGGGCGATTGTCTCTTACGCCCTGCTCCACGTGTCCGCATGGCCGGCTTGCGCCCGTTCCGGTCAGTGATGTAGCTCAGTGACGACGGCAACGATAACACCGTTAGTAGTCGTAAGGCAGATGTCAGCACTGCGCCCTCACCTAAGCTGAGCTAGTTCCTAAGAGCGGAGTCCTCATGCACGGCTCGGCCATCCACCAACGTTAGCAGGCTCCTGGTTGCAGGCAGGCGCTCGAGGGGAGCGGTCAGGATGTCTTGCGACAATACGGCCAGATCAGCTGCCTTACCTACGGCGATGGCTCCCTTTCTCTTCTCCGCTTGTTCTGCGTAAGCGGCGCCACTGGTGTAGGCGATAAGCGCCTGCTCACGGGTAAGCGCCTCTGCCGGGTTCCGGTCGTAGCGGACCGCCAGCATGATGTTGAGAAATGGGTTGGCCACTTCGCCGCCTGCGTCCGAACCTAGGGCGAGCGGTACACCCGAGGTCACGACTGATTTGAGGAGCTGGAAATCTCGAGCGCGCTTCTCGCCCAGCCGAGTGACCATCATTTCACCGCCGGTCTCGTCTCGAGAGGGCGCGACATGAAGCGGGTTCTCCACCAGAATCACGCCAAGCCGCTTAGCCATGGGTAATAGATCAGGCGTCAGCCCGTCGCCATGTTCGATGCGGACGCGCTGGTGCCTCCAAGTGGCGGCGGGTGCGACCTCCTCCATCAGACCAAAGAGCCTCGCCATCTCTCCATCGCCAGACACGTGCAAGGCAAGCTGTCGCCGCTCCTTCAGTGCACCGCGAAGTATCTGCCGGACCTCCTCGGGAGTGTAGTTGGGACGGCCCTTGTTGCCGGGCGAACCTTGATAAGCTTCGCGCAGGTGTGCGTCGCGCTCGATCGGCGTCGCATCGAGCATCCATTTGGACCCGGCGATCCGCACCAGAGGTGAAGCCGCGCCAGCTGTGCTGAACTCACCCCATGCTTCATCGATAGCTGAGTTGGGCAGCCCCCACGCGTAGATGCTCCATTTGATGGTGGGCGTAGCCGAACTGAGTGCTGCCAGCGTCGACTTCAGCGACAGGTTATTGGCCATCTGATGGAAGCTGGTGACGCCCCAGCGTGCATATTGCGCACCAGTAGCGGCGAAAATCTTGGCCGCCTCCGCAGGCGATACAGCTTCTGACAAACGTCGGATGACCCTAATCTCGGCGCGCTCCCGAATGCGACCGTTCAGCCGGCCTTCGGCCGTCCGGCCGTACCAGCCTCCCACCGGGTCGGGATCACTGTCCTTGATGCCCAGTACTTCCAGTGCACGGCTATTCACCGTCATTCCGTGGCCCCACCATGGACGAAGCAACACGGGCGTGTCAGGCGCGACACCGTCAAGAGCAGTACGCCAATCCCGCTGATCCGCCATTATTGCTGCGCCGATGGTGCCCAGCAGCCAGCCTCGCTCGGTGACGGCTGCCCGGCGCACGGCATCGAGCGCCTGATCAGGCGTTGGGCCAGGCCAAGGCAAACCTGGCAGCTCCACAATTTTCCCGGCCGGATAGGGGCCAGCGTGTCCGTGTGCTTCGATCAGTCCAGGAACAACCAGATGTCCGCCGGCATCGATAACGCGGGTGCCTTTTCCTGCGAGTTTCCGCGCGCCTTCAGTGCTGCCGACGAAGGCTATGCTCCCTTTCTCTACCGCAACCGCCTGGGCGTATGGTAGCTTCTGATCCGCTGTGAAGATCTTTGCATTTAGGATTACAAGATCAGGCGCTGCCAAGGATGCTGTGGTGCTTGCGAGCCACGTCATAGCAATCGCGTACGGTAGAATGCGCATCTTCGCAGCGCCCTCCCTTCAAGAGACCTGATACGGCGATGCTATTCGACCGAGCGCAAAAGGGAACCGCATTAGGCAGGCGTGCGCCCATAGCTGCCCTTCGCAGTGCAGCCGTAAACGTCCGCTAACGACCCGCAGCGGACCTCCGTCAGTAGGGCCTGCACACACAAGGCGGCCGGGATTTGACCACGTGAGTTCGTATTCGAGATGAGCCGACAGTTTCGAGACGATCGCCGGCCTGATCCACGTTGCTTGTATAAGCCCCTCCAACCGTGATTATGTCCGCGCGCCATTACAACAGGGGGCAGGCATGGCTACAGACCTCAGCGTAGATCAGCTGCTGATCACCCAAGAGCTGTACCAGAGAGTCCAGCGTGCGCCGGATCTTAGCGCGGAGTTATCTGCTCATCGCGAGCTGTCCGAGCTCATGACCGCAGATCCCCAGCTGGCAATCGACCGCTTCCTTGATCTGGCGCTGGAGCTTTGCCCGGCGGCCGGATCATCGGGGTTAAGCGAGCTTGGTGTCGATGAGGACGGCGGGCCCGTGTTCGTCTGGACGAGCCTGAAGGGCGAGTTTGCACCCTATGTGGGTGGGACCACACCGCGTGACTTCTCCCCTTGTGGCCTGTGCCTTGATCATCACCACACGATCCTTGTCGATCGTCCGGCTCGCGTGTTCACTTACTTCGACGACGCTGAAGCGGAGATTGTCGAGGGACTTGTCGTGCCGCTCTACGATACCGGCAAGCGCCCGATAGGAACATTGTGGGTCGTCTCGCATGAGCCTGACCGACAGTTTTGCGCCACTGATGCTCGCGTCATGGAGCAGCTTGCGGTGCAGCTCGTCCTCGCGATCAAGCTACGCCGCAAGGCCAAGCTCATGGACGAGCTGAAGCAAGTTGCTCGCGACAAGGACGACCTTGTAGAAGAGGTGCATCACCGTGTGAAGAACACGATCCAGCTCGCAGCCTCCCTCCTCACCTTTCAGGCCGGCTCGGCCGAGACGAGTGGTGAACGCGCCGTCCTTCTCGAAGCACAGTCCAGGTTGATGGTCCTCGCCCGTGTTCACGAGGCGCTGCACCAAACCAGCGGAGGCGGCGGGCCGCAGCAGGTGAGGATGGCTGCGCTTCTCGATACGCTATGCTCATCGCTAGGAACGACAGTTCCGAAGGGCAGCGATATCCGCATCGTCCATCAGTGCGACGATCTGGTGATGGGTACCGAGCGCGTGACGCCCATTGGCCTGATCATCAACGAGGCAGTCACCAATGCGCTTAAGCACGCGTATCCGGCAGGCGGTTCAGGCTTGGTAGAGGTCAAGTTGGTCGAAAACGGTCCTTACACCGAGTTGTCGATCTCCGACGATGGTGCCGGGATCACAAGGCCGGTTCGGGACGGTAGCTTGGGCATGAAGCTGATGAAGGGGCTGTCTCGTCAGCTTGGCGGTAGTCTGGAGATCGCATCCGAATGCGGAACTCAGGTGGCTGTCCGCTTCAAGAGCACGGTTCGGCCGAAGGTCACTTCTCAGAGCTGACCTCATCCAGCTGGTGCTTTGCCTGATCTCCGCATCTGTGAACGCAAAAGGATGCTCCACGCCTTAATGATCACGGGCGTAGGGAGGGCCGCGACTTGGCGGCCAGACTCATTCCGCTCCGTCGAGCTTCTCAGTCACGACCTCGTTCAGACGTCAGTAGGAAGGGCTCCGCAGGAATGTTCCGTCGTCTGGGAGATCCTCGCCGGCGATCGTCAATGTTCTAGAAGTGGCGACGCGCTTCGCATCGGACGGAGTGCATTCACTCGGTGAGCTGGCTCAAGGCCGTCCACCTCACCCGGAACCGAAGACGGCCTTAAGCCTCTCCTATGACATGGCGATGCAAAGGCCGCCGTTCGCGGCCGGACAGGGGGCCAACGGAGAGCAGGTACAGCTTGCCAACTTGACCGGTACACGAGCGTACCGAGCCGCGTCTCCGCCGATGCGTCTGTTAACGCTGTGAAGAGTTTCAACTAGTAGCCCAGCTTGCATCCCATCGTCTGACGGAAATCCATGCCTGCAGCGACGAGACAGACGCCCAACCTGCTGATCCGATCGCTGAGCGATGCGGATTTCGGACTGCTCGAAACCGCCTTGGAGCGTGTCCCGCTTCACAAGGAAGATGTGATCTCGCCCCTCGGTAGTCGCGTCGACAGCGTGTGCTTTCCGGAGTCCGGGATCGCCTCCTACGCCTCGATCGGCCTAGGCGGCGAGCGGACCGGGATCGGCATCATCGGTTTCGAAGGGCTGGTCGGCGCGCACGTGCTGTTGGGTTGCGATGTCTCGCCGCACGAGGTGACCGCCACCTATGGTGGCGGCGTCGCGCTGCGTTGCTCGACCGATCACCTGCTGAGCGCATGCGGGCAGAGCGAGACTCTGCGATCCGTGCTCAACCTGTTCGTGCAGAGCTTCATCATCCAACTCACGCATACGGCTGTTTCGAACCTCAACGACTCCGTCGAACGCCGCCTGTCGCGCTGGCTGTTGATGAACCACGACCGGCTGGCGGGCGACGAAATCGAGCTCACTCATGCGGAAATCGGCGTGATGCTGGGGGTGCGCCGCGCCAGCGTGACCGATGCCTTGCACCTGCTGGAGGGCGAAGGGCTGATCCGCTCGAGCCGCCGCCTGATCACCATTTGCAACAGGAGCGGCTTGAGGCGCGCGGCCGGCGAGAATTACGGGAAAGCCGAAGCCGAGTATGTCCGCCTGATCGCGCCCTTTGGCAAGGACGGGTGAGACCCCCGCCGCCGTCTATCGCCCGCCCAACAGGATGATCGGCACGCGGATCACCGTCCGCAGGTCGGCGGCATCCTCTGTCGCGCCTACCTCGACTGCCCAGTTCAGGCTCGCCCGGTCGTTGACACGGTAGGTGACCCCGAACAGGAAGCGGCCGATCTGGAGGTCGCGGGACGTGGTGGTGACCTGCGGCCCGAGCACGCCCTGCGCGTCTTCGGAGCGGACCCAGGTGCGCGTGCCGAAGCCCCAGGTGTGAGCATAGCCCAGATTGATCGACGTGCGCTGGTTCAGGGAAACGCCGATGCCGGCGCTGGCGAACACCGCGTCGGCGGGATCGACCCGGTCGATCTGTACCGGCGGGATGCGCGCATCGACGTTCCTGGCCAGATTGAAATTATACCCGACCGTTCCGAAAAGCACGGCGGGATCGGTTTGCAGGATGCCCGTCAGGCTGGGCGAAATTCCGTAGAAGCCAGCGCCCGTCGCTGCTTCCAGGGCACGGCCGGTATCGTCACGAGGCACATTGAAGGGATTGCTGCCGGTCGGGAACACGGCTTGCAGGTTCGCGATCAGGAAAGGCCGCCCGGCCTGGGCGCGGGTGAGCTGATAGCGCGCGGAAACCTCGACATCGCCGATGCCATCTCCACGCGCCGAATTGTCGATGGTGGCGGCGGCATCATTGCCGGTCGAACCAGCGATCGGCGCCAGAATAGAGGCGTCGTTGCGATAGACGTAGGGCAGGCGGACGCCGACTTCGAATCGGTCCGTGATCCCGTAACGCAGGCCGAGCGCCGCGGTGAGAATATCCTGTCGACTTTCGTTGATGTCGAAGACGCCGACCAGCACTGACTCGACGAGCTCGATGCCGCGGAAGATCGCGCGGTTGCGGTCGGCGCGCGCATATTCGGCGGTGAGCTCGCCGGTCAATTGCCCGGCCCGCGTGATCACATTGCCCTGGTCGCCGAGCACCGCCACTTGCGGCATCTGGTCGAAGTCGGACGGCGCGGCACCGACCGTTTCCACCGGCGCCTGACCGGTGCGCAGCCCGGGCGAAGGAACAACGCCACTACCGTTCGCCGCGCTTACCGACTGCAATCGCGCTTCCAGCGCGCGTAGCCGCTCATCCTGCCGCTGCAACTGCTCGCGCTGGGCGGTGACTTCGGCCCGCAGGGATTCGATCGTATCCTGCGCGAGCGCGGGCGCGGAGGTCGCGGCAAGCAGCAGTGTGATCGCGGCCCGGCGCATCAACGGACCACCAGCCGGCGCACGGTCTCGGCCCCGATCGCCTCGGCGCGGAGTAGGGCAGAGCCCAGGTTCATCGCGGTCGCACCGCGCAGATCTACCGCAATGGTCGTGGAACTGTCGATCGACCGTTCATTGGCGGTGTTGGCGACGACGGAGCCGAAGGCAGCGCCGAACAAGTGGCTTGCATCGATACCGTCGCCCTCGATCCGCGAGCGTATGCCTTGCGGAAGTTCGGAGACGGAGACGCGCCCCCCCGCCGTTTCGACCGGACCGGAAGCGAGATCGAGTGGCGGGAGTGTGTCGCCGCTTTCGGTCGGGGTGCCACTGGCGCCGACCTTCACGCTGCCCGTCGGCAGGGCGACCTGTCTGGCAATGCTGATGCCGTTTTGCCGGTCGAAATTGATGCTGACCGTCCCTTGAGAGGCTCGTGCCGTGTTGCCCGCAGCCTGCCCCGGCACCATCTCGCCGACGCGGGGCGCGAACACTTGCAGCGACGGCACGCCCTCATAGACGCGGTACACGCTTCGCAACAGCAAGCCGCCATTGACGCTGGTTTCAGTCTGCACGGTCATGGTTGCTTCCAGTCCTCCGGGAAGTCTGAAACCGCCCCGCATGGCCGACAGTTCCGTGTCCGTAACGGGAGGCGCCGCAAAAGCTGCGGCGCCGGTGAGAGCGAGCATGGAGAGCATTTCTCAAAAATCCCGGTAAAAGGGCGCGGTCAAGGCCAACGCCTGCTGACTGATCGGATCGGTGAAGCGCGCTCCCAGCGGCGCTCGCGGCAAGCTCGCCCATTGCAGGCCTGTGTTGAAGGCCTTGCGGCCACGATCCTTTTCGGCGTTCAGGACGAAATACACGCCATTCCAGAGCGCCTGAAATTCGTCTCGCGGCACGGCCCGAAGCCCAACGGAGGAGTCCCCGATCAACACCTCGCGGTCGCTGACCCCCTTCACCACGACGAAATGGCGATAATTTTTGACGGTGATGAGGGCGATGCCGGGAATGGCCGTTTTCTGAATTTGATCGAGCGAGACCTTGAACCCATCGGCTGCAAGGCCAATGCCGGACAGATAGCGCTTCATGTCGAGGAGGGAAAAGCCGACCTTTCGGATCGCATCCCGATCGCCGTCGCGCCACATGCCAAGAAACGCCTCCTGCTCGCCCATAGCGCGCCCGTAGTGAAAGCGCAGCAAGGTCGCGAGCGCGGCCGAGCCGCAGCTGAAGTCATATCTCTGCCGGACAATGCCGGCGAATTTCTGCTCCTCCATGCTGCGGACCGGCATCAGCAGGTCACCGGTTCCGCCCATGCTGGTCGTGACGCGATGGCTGCTCGAAAGCGACGCCGAGCAGCCGGCCAGCAAAGCCGAGGCGCAGATCGAGGCCGCTGCCTTCATTGGCCCGGATTGATCGCGATGTTCACATTCATGGCGCTGTTCATCGACACGTTATTGCCGGTGTTGACGTTCAGCAGCGACAGACCCTGCAGGTTCTGAAAGGCCTGGGCATCGATGCGGACATCACCGGTGGCGACATTGTCGCCGACACTGTTTTCCGAAACGGCGCTGGTCTGTTCGGACCGGGCAAGCATCGAAGTGTCCGCACGGCCGGCGATCACCCGCAGCGCGGTGTCGGACACAGGTGCCACTTCGAATGCTTCCTGCGCCACTGCCGGGGATGCCATGGCGAGTGCGAGGAAAAAGAGGGGGCGGATCATCGTCTGAAAACTCCAGGGAGAAAGAGGCCGGGCCGGCGAATGCTCGCCGGCCCGGGAGTCACCTGGCTATTGCGGAGCGCCGAAGCTCACATCGCCTGTCGAAGCAGTGACGTTGACGCTCGCATTCTGCGATGCGCCGACGCCGGTGTTCAGGTTCATCGACTGCATGCCAGCGAAGTTCTGGAAGGCGCTGCCGCCGACGCTCATGCCATTATTGGCCGCGGGGGCACCGCCCGACTCGCCGCCGGCGAAGCTGACGCTGACGCCCGTGACGTAGCTGGACAGGGTCGACGACGATACGATCGAGCCGTCGCCGAACGCGTTCTGCGTGGCGGCGCCGCCTGTGTGCGCCGTCGAGCTGTTGTTGCTGTAAGCGACGGAGTTGTCCGAACGATCGGAGTTGTCGGAACGGTCCGAGTTGTCGGAGTTGTCGTTGTAGCTGCCGTCAACCGAGTTGTCGGAGCTGTCCGAGCTGTCGTTATTGCTGTTCCGCGTCGAATTGTCGGAGCGATCCGAATTGTCGGAGTTGTCCGAGTTGTCGGAGCGATCCGAGTTGTCGGTGTTGTCCGTCGCCGTGCCACCATTGTTGGCCGCGACCCGGCCGCCATTGGCGGCGCTGTTGTCCGAGCGATCCGAGTTGTCGGAATTGTCCGAGTTGTCCGAACGGTCTGAGTTGTCCGAATTGTCGGTATTCGTCGTCGTGGTGGTGGTGGTCGAGTTGTCGTTGTTGCTGTCGTTCATCGAATTGTCCGAACGATCCGAATTGTCGGAGTTGTCGGTGTTGGTCGTCGTCGTGGTCGAGCTGTCGTTGTTGATGTTCCGCGTCGAGTTGTCGGACCGATCCGAGTTGTCGGAATTGTCGGAGCTGTCGTTGTAGCTTCCGTTGGTCGAGTTGTCCGAATTATCCGATCGATCCGAGTTGTCGGAGGCGTCGGTGTTGGTTGTGGTCGAGTTGTCGTTGTTGCTGTCGTTCATTGAGTTGTTCGACCGGTCCGAGTTATCGGAGTTGTCGGTGTTGTTCGTGACCGAATTGTCGTTGTTGCTGCCATTGACCGAGTTGTCGGAACGGTCGGAGTTGTCCGAGCGATCGGAATTGTCCGGGGCGTCGGTGTTGGTGGTGGTGCTGTTGTCGTTGTTGCTGCCGTTGGTCGAATTGTCGGACCGGTCGGAATTGTCCGAATTGTCCGTGTTGTAGGTCGCCGTGTTGTTGCTGCTGTTCGTCGACGCATTCGTGCTAGTGTTATTGCTGCTGTTGGTAGACGAGTTGGTGCTGGTCTGAGTGCTGGTCGAGTTGTCGGTATTGTCCACCGCAGTGCCGCCGTTGTTCGCGCCGACGGTGCCGGCATTAGCCATGCTGTTGTCGCTGTTATCGGTATTGACCGTCGTGGTACCCGGATCGGTTTGAGCCGTGGCGGGAGCCGTGAGCATGAGCGCAACAAGGGCGCTGGACGCCAGGAGTGTTTTCTTCATCGGGACGCATCCTCCACAAGTACTGGACGCCACGTCTGTTCGGGGAGCCGCGGCGGCGCCGAGTCAAATCGGCACCACTGCTGTTTCGTTCATCTCGGAGAAAGTCTTTCCCCCCGTCCAGAACTACTTGCCCCCCCAGGCCAAGCCCTCAACTCCCCCTGTTCGGGGGTGGTTTTGAACGCCCGTCAAACGATACGGAAGCGACCGGTCGGCAGCGCCCTCACGGCACTGGCGATCAGCAGACCGATCAGCTCGGGTTGGCGGTTGGTATCCGTTTTGAGGAAGACTTGCTTGAGGTAAGAGCGCGCGGTCTGCGGCTTGATCCGCAGCGTCGCCGCGGCGTCATCCAGCGTCGCGCCCTTGGCGAGCTGGCAGGCCAGTCGGGTCTCTACCGGGGATAGTCGGTAATGCGCGCAGATCGGCTCCAAGCCCTGCAGCACATCGCGATCGGGATCGATGATGCGCAATATGGCGCCGGCGTCGCTCGCCGCCTCCCGGTCGCATTGCGCTGAACTGACGCAGACCAGCAGCGGCCGCAGGGGGTGCCGGCGCTTCAAGAGGACGACTGGCGTCTCTTCATGGTCTTCGTTTGCGCAGACATGCTCGATCGCGATCTGCAGGCGCACCGCGTCGCCCAGGCCACGCGCGCTGATCCCGTCGCCCTTGCGCCGCAAATAATCGCCGGAATCGAGCAGCTGCTCGGCGATGCTGTTGGCGAAAATCAATGAAGCGTCGCTGCCCAGAAGAATGATGCCGAGTTCCGATCGGTCGAGCGCCGCCTCGTAGCTTGCCGTCCGCAGAGCGGCGTCGCGGCGCTGTTCGACCGCGGACCCCAAGGCCTGCAGACCGGGCACGAAGAGAGCCATGATCCGTCCGACATCGCTGCTCGGCTCCTGCGAAAAGCGGGCGAAGAAAAGGATCGAAAGCTCGCCCCCGGCGATATCGATGCTGGACGTCAGCCACAGCCCGTCACTGCCATGCCGCCACCTCGGCTCGCGGCTGTTATCGTCCGCGAGCAGGAAGGGCGCCCGGGGCGGGCGAGCGTCCGCGGCGAGCGCACCAGTGTGGGCGAGCAGCGTCTCACCGCCGCCTTTTCTTCGCAGCACGATCGTCGCGCCGTCGGCAGCCAGCGCCTCTGCGACAGAATCCACGATCAGGCGGGCCGCCGGGGCCAGCGTGTCCCTCTCGCCAGCGGCAATCGGCGGGGCAGATGCCAAATTGGTCGCAAGGCCGCCTGGATGCACTTCTCTATCCCTGTCGTGTCGTGCCACTCAAGAATTACAGTGGGATGAGGGCGCAGATGATCGATGAACCAAGACCAGAGCCCGAGGTTCCTCTTCGAGTTTGTACGGCCGCGTACGAACTGAAACTGCGGTGCTGCCCTCACTTCGTTACGGTTACATAAGCAATGCGCTGGTTAGCTCCTCAGCTCTATTCGACTTCTACCGCCTCGCCTCGAGGTGCAGACAGGTAGGTTTGGGGTACGTCGCAGCCAGAAGTGCCTTCGCATTGGGTGGCGAGTGCCCTGGAGGCGCTCGCCAGCCGATTTCGTCATGTGTCTCTTTAGAGCTTCGGTGCAGCAGCTGAAGAGCGCGAGACTGGCAGAACTTGGCCGTCCGCGGACGTTCAGTCACAAGCTCATAATGGCCGCTAAGGGCGCAACTTGGCCCTTGGGATGGTGGCGGAACATGGGGGCCACTCCCGCGTCGAGCCGCACCTATGAAGAACGACATTGAGATCAACGCAGATCCATGGGCCTACCAAGACGGCGGTGTCCAACTCAGAGGCGAGCTGTACCGCCCTCCGACTGTTTCGAACGGCGCTGCCGTTCTCGTTGTACATGAAGCAGACGGCATTGGCGGTAACGTCCGGGAGCACTGCAGGCGGCTAGCCAAACTCGGCTACATTGCCGCGGCGGCAGACATGCATGGTGAAGGCCGCGTCCTCCAAGGGGACGAGATGCACGCAGCTCTTGCGACATTCCGAGCTGACCCGGCGCATCTCCGTCGCCGGGTGCGCGCTGCCCTAGACGCGCTCTGCGAGCTCGATGGTGTGCAG
>JAESFT010000124.1_pt1 | contig 104202 bp, 103 predicted proteins | sample 9269451 | NCBI WGS metagenome assembly JAESFT01 (sample SAMN14502557, study PRJNA617106) | algae metagenome | isolation source: Scytonema hyalinum WJT4-NPBG1 and co-occurring heterotrophs from well... | place: USA: Mojave Desert, Joshua Tree National Park, California | collected 2006-05-25 | reverse complement strand
GCGGGGCGGTGGCTGCGGTGCAAAGAGCCGTGCGGGATGCCGGGGCGCCTGGGCCGCCCTCGCCCGCTGCCCTGCCCATCCCGGGCGCCACGGCGTCCCGCTGCCCCACAGGGGGCACCCCGCCCTCGGCAACGAGGGGCCCGATCAATCCCGCAAACTCGGGCGCTCCGCGCGCCGAGGAGGATGGCGCATGGCCGATTACACGCTCAATCCCGTCGCCGCCGCGATCCTGGAGCGCTACCGGCGCCTCCCCCCGCGGCCCGATCCCGACGCCGTCATGAGCCTGCGCTCCTTTGCGGAGACGCAGGTCTCCTTCTGCCGCCGGCCGCGCTGCAGGCGGGCCCGGCGCTGCGTCGGGCGCCTGCGCCGGAACGTGCGCCAGACCTGGATGCCGCCCTGCCTCGCCGACCGCTACGACGCCGCCGCGAGCCTCAACGGCACCCTCGCGGTCCTCGACACCGTGGTGGATGCCCTCATGCGCCCGCTCGGGGAGGAGCGCGCCGCCCCGGGCCGTCCGCCCGCACCGGTGCCGCTCGGCCGGCCGGGGCCTCGCTGAACGGGCCGGCCCTCCCCCACGGCGAAGGGCGGCGGGCAGGCTCCTCAAGGTCAATTGCGGCCACGCTCGAACCATTTCGGCGGGGTGCGTTAACCCCGACGACGAGCGTCGAAACCGCGAGAACGGATTGAACCGATGACCAAACCCATTCCAGGCGCCAAGACCGATCCGGCGAGCGTGCCGCAGGAGAGCCATGGCGGCTCCAACCACCGGGGCGATCACCAGCACAAGGAAGGCAAGGACGGGAACGGCGCCCAGAAGCGCCAGCAGGAGAAGAAGTCATGAGCCAGCACGGCAACCGCTCCCAGCCGAACGGCGTGCGCGTCGACGGCAAGCCCGACCTCAGCCCCGAGAACCCGAACCGCAGCGACCTCACGGATGCGGCGCACGCCGATTCGAAGAGCGCCGGCGGCCGCGATCCGATGATGACGCAGGGCTCTCAAGCCGAGAACCGCGATCACCACAAGCACAACAACGACGGCCAGAGCGGCCACAAGGCCCAGAGCCACCACAGCCCGGCTCAGGAAAAGCGTTGAGGTACCCGATGCGCGAACGGCCCCGGTGAAAGCCGGGGCCGTTCGTCGTTGAGGTCGGTCTCGCGGGCGCGGGTTCAGCAGCCGCGGCAGATGCTGCGCATCACGGTCCGGTTGATCTGCTCGCTCTTGCGCAGGATCTCCTGCTGGCGCTTCTCGGCCTCGGAGGTCACCGTCACGTTGCCGGAGGTCGGGCCGCTCGTCGCGGCGGTGGAGCCCGCCTGCGTGCCGCGGCTCCCGCCGCCGCCGGTGCTGCCCTCGGTGCCGGGGGGCGGCACGATGTTGCCCTGCGTGTCCCGCTGCTGGACCGGATCCCGGCCCGTGCCGGTCTGGCCCGTCCCGGTCGGCGCCGTGCGCGGCGGCAGGACCGTGGAGCCCCCCGTCGCCGGCGCGTTGCTGCCCGCCGTGTCGCTGCCGCGGCTCGTCGGGGTGCTGCCGGGAGGCGAGGTGGTGGTGCCGCCGGACGGCGTGGCGCCGGAAGTGGTGGAGGTCGTCGAGGAGGCCGAGGACCCGCCGCCGCTGGTCCCTGAGCCCCCGGCGCCGCCTCCGCTGCTGCCCCCGCCCCCGCTCTGGGCATAGGCGGCGACGCTGAAGCAGGCCGTGCAGGCTATGGCGACGATGACGCGACGCATGGGTCCCCTCCCTGAGGTGTTCCGATCCGCAATAACGTCCTCGCAGGCTCCCGGTTTCAAGGTCAAGCTTGCCGCCGGCGCTTTCGCCGCTCTCCCACCCTCGGCGCGGGCGCCCTTGACGGCGGATCGCCGCAGCCCCACAGCGGGGCATGGACCACCTGCCCGCCTCCCTCAGCCAGCGCGCCCGCGCCCTCGCGCTCCAGCTCACCGCTTGGCCGAGCGTCACCGGCACGCCGGACGAGGCCGCCTTCGCGGGGCGCCTCGCCGGGCTCCTCGGGGCCATCCCCTATTTCAAGGATCGCCCCGGCGACCTCGTGGTGGCGCCGATCCCGGGCGACCCCCTGGGGCGCGCCAACGTGCTCGCCCTCGTGCGCGGCACGGGCAGCCGAACCGTGATGCTGAGCGGCCATTTCGACGTGGTGCCGACGGACGATTACGGGGCCCTGAAGCCCCTCGCAGGCGAGGCCGAGGCCCTCCTCCCGCGCCTCATCGAGGCCCTTCGAGCCTCCGGCGACAACCCGCAGGCCCTCGCCGACCTCACGAGCGGCAGCTTCCTGCCCGGCCGCGGGCTCCTCGACATGAAGGCCGGGGTCGCCGCCGGGATCGCGGTGCTCGAGGCCTTCGCGGCGGATCCGGCGCGGGAGGGCAATCTCCTCCTCCTCGCCACCCCCGACGAGGAGGACCGCTCCGCCGGCATGCGCGCCGCCGCCGATCTCCTGCCGGGCTTCCTTGCGGAGCGGGGCTTGAGCGTTCCCCTCGACATCAACCTCGATGCGATCTGCGACGAGGGGGACGGCGAGACCGGCCGCGTGGTGGCGTTCGGGTGCATCGGCAAGCTGCTGCTGAGCGCCCTCGTGGTGGGGCGCGAATCCCACGCCGCCTACCCCCTCGCGGGCGTCAACGCCGCCTATCTCGCGGCCGAGCTCATCGCCGAGATCGAGTGCTCGCCCGACCTGTCGGAGAGCACCGACGGCGAGCTTGCGGCGCCCCCCACGGTGCTCGGCGCCCGGGACCTGAAGAGCCAGTACAACGTCACCCTTCCGGGCACGGTCTGGGCCTACTGGAACGTGCTGATCCACCGCCGCAAAGCCGGCGAGGTGCTGGACGTCGCCAAGGGCCTCGCCCGCCGCGCCCTCGACCGCGCCGCCACCCGCATGACCGAGCGCGCCGGACGGCTCGGCACGCCGGTCGCCCCCACCCGGGCCTGGACGGAGATCCCGATCCTCACCTTCGCGGAGCTGCGCGAGGCGGCCCTCGCGCGCTCGCCGGATTTCGACGCCCGGTTCGCGGCCGTCGGCGAGAGCCTAGCGGCGGAGGGCGGGCTCGATTTTCCCACCCGCTCCCGCCTCCTCATGGAAGAGGCCTGGACCGCATCGGGCCTCGCGGGGCCGGCTCTCGTGCTGTGCTTCGGCTCCATGCCGTATCCGGCGATCCACTGGCCGGAGGAGGCCGCCCCGCTGCGGGCGGCGATCGAGGCGGCCATGCGGGAGATTGCGGCGGAGCACGGCTGCTCCATCCGCTCGACCCACTACTTTCCGGCCATCGCCGACATGAGCTTCGTCGGTCCGGTGGACGAGGCGGACCTGAAGGAGGCGGCCCGGCAGACGCCCATCTGGGGCACCAGCATCCGGTGGGATCTGGCGGGCGGCGCGACGCCCGCCATCCCAATCGTCAATATCGGCCCCTGGGGGCGCGATTATCACCACTGGCTCGAGCGCGCCCACGCTCCCTACGCTTTCGAGGTGCTGCCGGCCCTCCTCCAGGCGGTGGTGCGCCGGGTGCTCGCCGCCGCCTAGCGGGTTCTCGCCCCCGAGCGGCTCCGCTCCGCCCGGGCCTCGATGGCCGTGCGCGTCAGCACGAAGAGCACCACGGCGTTGAGGGTGTGCCACAGGAAATGCGTGCCGAGCGGCAGCGCCGCGCAGAAGGTCTCATCGACCGACCGGAAGGTGAGCGATAGGGCAAAGACCGCAGCGGCCAGAAGGAGCCCCTGCCCCGCCCGCCGCCGGCCGCGCGCGATCGCCAGCGCGCCGACCCCGACGAGGGCGAGGGCCGCCGGCAGGTAGCCCACCGAGCCGTTGAGATTATAGGCCCCGAACACCGCCTCCCAGCCGAAGTCGAAACCCATGCCGAAGGCCGCGAAGGCGAGGGTCGCGGCGCCGGCGGCGAGGGCGCCGAGGCCGAGATAGCGGCGCAGCGCCAGCACGAAGTAGCTGTAGATGAACACCGCGATGGGGATCACGTCCGCGAGCAGCGACCAGCGGTTCGCGAAGGTGTGGAAGAGGAAGCTCCCGATCCCCACCGTCGCGATCACGGCGATGAGCCACAAAGCCGGCCCGTCGCGCCCGCCCGCCCGGCGCCAGAGCCCGAAGGCCGCCGCCGCGGCGATCAGGAACGCCCCGTTGGTGACGGCGTTCACGGGCTCCGCCCAGAAGGACGGGTCGGTGCGCTCGCAGTAGCTGTCGATCGCGGCGAAGAGGTCGCTGTTCATGCGGGAGGTCTGACGGCAGGCGGGACGGGGCGTCTTGCCAGCCGGGTGCGAAGGCCCGATGACAGGGGCGCCCCTCACCCCGGACCCGAACGATGCGGATCGCCACCTGGAACGTCAACTCGGTCAAGCAGCGCCTCGAGCACCTGCTCACGTTTCTGAAGGAAGCCGAGCCGGACGTGGTCTGCCTGCAGGAGCTGAAATGCGTCGACGAGGCCTTCCCGCAGGCCGAGGTGGAGGGCGCCGGCTACAACGTCGCGACCCACGGCCAGAAGGCCTATAACGGCGTCGCCATCCTGTCGAAGCGCCCCCTCGAGGACGTGCGCCGCGGGCTGCCGGGCGACGAGAGCGACGAGCAGGCGCGCTACCTCGAAGGCGTGGTCTCCACGGGCGCCGGCGTGGTGCGGGTCGCGTCGATCTACCTGCCCAACGGCAATCCTCTCGGCACCCCGAAATTCGACTATAAGCTCGCCTTCATGGACCGGCTCGAGGCCCATGCCCGGCGCCTCCTGCTGCTGGAAGAGCCCCTCGTGCTCTGCGGCGACTACAACGTGATTCCCGCACCCGTCGACGCCTCGGATCCCGCCGCCTGGACGAACGACGCCCTCTTCCAACCCGAGAGCCGGGCACGCTTCCGCGCGCTCATCCACCTCGGCCTCACGGACGCCGTGCGGGCCTGCAGCGCGGAACCGGGCCTCTACAGCTTCTGGGACTACCAGGCCGGCGCCTTCCAGCGGAACCACGGCATCCGCATCGACCACCTCCTTCTCTCCCCCCAGGCCGCCGATCGCCTGCGCACCGCCTCGATCCGCAAGGAAACCCGCGGCTGGGACAAGCCCTCCGACCACGTGCCCGTGATGGTGGATCTCGACCTGGAGTGAGGGTTGAAATAGGCCCTTCACCCTCATCCTGAGGAGCCGCACAGCGGCGTCTCGAAGGAGGGTTCAGGGAACGCGGGAGGCGCCGCGGGTCTCTCCTCCCCCTTGAGGGGAGGGAGGTGAGCGGCGCCCCGCCTGATGAGAGCCGCAGGCCCCTTACCGCCGGGCCTGCATGTAGTGCTGCAGCATGGCGAGGGCGTTCCGGCGGTCGGCGTCGCCGGCGGAGGCGAAGGCCTTGTCGTAGAGGTCGGAGATCCAGGCGTCCTTGACCGGGTCCGCCGATTCGCGGGCGAGGGTCAGCCACATGAGACCCCGGGCGCGGGAGCGGGGAACGCCCTCCCCGTCCATGAGGAGGTGCCCGAGGAGCGCCTGCGAGGGATGGTGCCCCTTCTCGGCGGCGAGGTTGAACCAGCGCGCCGCTTGGCGGGGATCCCTCGGGACGCCGTGGCCGTCGAGGTAGAGGCGCGCGAGGTTGTACTGCGCGTGCGGGTCGCTGAAGTAGGACGCCGCGTAGTGGAACATCTCGTGCGCCCGCGCCGGGTTCGCGGCGACGTAGGTGCCCTTGATGCCGTCGAGGAAGTAGCCGCCGAGGGCCACGAAGGCGCTGGCGACGACCCCGGCATTGGGCGAATCGGGGCTCTCGTCCGCGTTCTGGTCGGCGAGCTTCGAGAAGTACTCGAAGGCCTTGAGCTCGTCCGCCGGGACGCCGTCCCCGTCCGCATACATGCGGCCGAGCTTCCACAGGGCCAGGGTGTGGCCCTGCGTGGCGGCGTATTCGAGGGCCTGCGCGGCGCCGCGCTTGTCGCCCGCATTGTAGTCGCGCATGCCGTCGCGGATCGCATCCCGCGCCGAGCCGTACTTCACGAGAGGCGCCAGGGGCTGCGGCTTGACGGCGGCGTCGAGCGCATGGGCGCCCGAGCCGGCGAGCAGCACGGCGAGGAGGGGGAGAGCCTTAGATATCGGCATAGGTCTGCGCTTCGTGAGCACCGCCCGGATGGGTGACGGCACCGTCTTTGGCGGGGCCGACCGTCTGGGCGTATTTCCAGAGGTAACCCGACGAGATTGGCATTTTGCGGGCGGTCCACTCCGTGCGGCGCCGCACCAGCTCCTCGTCGGTGAGCTCCACCTCCATGGTGCCGTTGACGGCGTCGAGGACGATGATGTCGCCGTCCCGGATGAGCCCGATGGGGCCGCCCACCGCCGCCTCCGGCCCGACATGGCCGATGCAGAAGCCGCGGGTCGCGCCCGAGAAGCGCCCGTCCGTGATGAGGGCCACCTTGTCGCCCATGCCCTGCCCGTAGAGCGCCGCCGTGGTGGAGAGCATCTCGCGCATGCCGGGCCCGCCGCGGGGCCCCTCGTAGCGGATGACGAGAACCTCGCCTTCCTTGTACTGCCGGTTCTTCACCGCCTCGAAGCAGGCCTCCTCGCCATCGAAGCAGCGGGCCGGGCCCCGGAAGGTCTGCTTGTCGGCGGCCATGCCGGCGACCTTCACGATGGCGCCCTCGGGAGCGAGGTTGCCGCGAAGGCCGACGACCCCGCCCGTTGCGGTGATCGGGTTGCTGGTCTTGCGCACCACGTCCTGGTCGTCGTTCCAGCGCACGCTCGCGAGGTTCTCCGCCATGGTGCGGCCCGTCACGGTCATGCAGTCGCCGTGGAGATACCCGCCCTCGAGGAGGGCCTTGAGAACGAGGGGAATGCCGCCGACCTCAAAGAGGTCCTTGGCCACGTAGCGTCCGCCGGGCTTCAAGTCCGCGATGTAGGGCGTGCGCTTGAAGATCTCGGCGACGTCGAAGAGGTCGAAGGCGATGCCGGCTTCATGCGCGATGGCGGGCAGGTGCAGGGCCGCGTTGGTGGAGCCGCCGGAGGCCGCCACCGCCATGGCGGCATTCTCGAGGGACTGCCGGGTGACGATGTCCCGCGGGCGGATCTGCTGCGCCACGAGGCTCATCACCATCTCGCCGGCGGTCATGCAGAACCGGTCGCGGATCTCGTAAGGGGCCGGCGCGCCGGCCGAATAGGGCAGCGCCAGGCCGATGGCCTCGGACACCATCGCCATGGTGTTCGCCGTGAACTGCGCCCCGCAGGCGCCCGCCGACGGGCAGGCCGCCTGTTCGAGTTCGAGCAAATCCTCGTCCGACATGTCGCCGACCGAGTGCTTGCCCACGGCCTCGAAGACGTCCTGCACGGTGACGGGGCGGCCCCGGAACGTGCCGGGCAGGATCGAGCCGCCATAGATAAAGATCGCCGGCACGTTGAGGCGCACCATCGCCATCATCATGCCGGGAAGGGACTTGTCGCAGCCCGCCATGCCGACGAGGGCGTCGTAGGAGTGGCCCCGCATGGTGAGTTCGACCGAATCCGCGATCACCTCGCGGGACGGGAGCGAGGACTTCATGCCCTGGTGGCCCATGGCGATGCCGTCCGTCACCGTGATGGTGCAGAACTCCCGGGGCGTACCGCCCGCGGAGGCCACGCCCTTCTTCACCGCCTGAGCCTGGCGCATGAGCGAGATGTTGCAGGGCGCCGCCTCGTTCCAGCAGGTGGCCACGCCCACGAAGGGCTGGGCGATCTGCTGCGGGGTCAGCCCCATCGCGTAGTAGTAGGAGCGATGCGGAGCGCGCTCCGGTCCCTCCGTCACGTGACGGCTGGGCAGCTTGGCCTTGCTGATCGGCAGCTTCGACCGGTCGAACGGCGCATCCATGGTACAACAGCCCCCAACACGTTCTGTGTCTTTATGGCATCAAGGGTCCCGGACCCCCGCCTGATCTGCCAGGGCCGGGAGCTTCGTGCAACGAGCCCTTCGGCAATGGCAGTGGATGCGGCGATCTCCTCGAACCCCGTCCCGAACCCTCCGGTTTCCCTTGAAATCCAAGCGTTTCGGGCAAGCTCAGTGGTGCTGCCGGTTTATGGCCGGATCACGGCGAACCGGGGCAGGAAGCACGGCGGCCCCAGGAACATTCAGCGGTGTTGCGGCCAAGCCACAAAGCTTGAGCGCGTCTGCCCTTAAGGCACCGCGTCGGAGGAGAACCAGAGAGCCTCGTAGACCGCGGTCGCCGTCGCGTCCGGCTCCCTCTCGGCCCGCAGCCAGACGGAGCGTGTCGCCTCGAAGCCCAGCCCCGTCAGCTCGCCCTGCCGTCCCGTCCCCTGCCCGCTGCAGGTGATGAAGCCGACCTGCATGAGAGGCCTTGCCGCATAGCCGCTCCCGCGCCGGGTCACGAGGATCGCCGGCCCCCAATGGGAGGCGGGCTGCCAGGGAAAGACGAGGCGCCCGCCGACCTCCAGCGCCCGCAGCCATTCGGGATCGGGCGCGAAGACGCCGGCATTGACGTAGACGAGATCGGCCGGCGGCAGCGGCCGCCCGAAGGCCGTTTCCGCATGGACCGTAACGCCCGGCTCGTCCGCCAAATGGCGCGCGGCCTCCTGAGCCAGCCGCGGATGCACCTCGTAGGCTTCGACGCGGCCGCCCGGCGTCACGAGCCGCGCCAGGATGGCCGTGTAGTAGCCGGCGCCGGCCCCCACATGGACGACGCGCTCCCCCGGTTGCGGATCGACGAGCGCGAGCCAGGCCGCGTGCAGCGCCGGTTCGCCGTTGTTGATGCCCTCGCCCCGGTCGAGGGACACGAGGACGTTGTCGTAGAGCGCCTCAGGATCCCTCGTGGTGCTCGCCGTCCCGGCGCTGATCACCGTCCAGGGCGGCGGGGGCAGGAAACGCTCGCGGGAGATGGTCGCGAAGGCCTCGCGGACGCGAGGGTGTTCGCTGCCGGCGATCGTCATCACCGTCTCGGCGTAGCGGGCCCTGATCGCGTCGACCGCCATGACCCGCCGGGGCTCCTCCCTACATCCGGAAGACGCCGAACCGGGTCTCGGGCACCGGCGCGTTGAGGGTCGCCGAAAAGGCGAGGCCCAGCACCCGGCGGGTTTCGGAAGGCAGGATGATGCCGTCGTCCCACAGGCGCGCCGTGGCGTGGTAGGGCGAGCCCTCCTCCTCGTATTTCTGCCGGATCGGCGCCTTGAAGGCCTCCTCCTCGTCGGGGCTCCAGCTCTTGCCGTCCGCCTCGATGTTGTCCCGGCGCACGGTGGCGAGCACGCTCGCGGCCTGCTCGCCGCCCATGACGGAAATGCGCGAGTTCGGCCAGGTGAACAGGAAGCGGGGCGAGTAGGCGCGCCCGCACATGCCGTAATTGCCCGCGCCGAAGGATCCGCCCACGAGCAGCGTCACTTTCGGCACCTGCGCGCAGGCGACCGCCGTCACGAGCTTCGCGCCGTCCTTGGCGATGCCGCCCGCCTCGTATTGCCGGCCCACCATGAAGCCCGAGATGTTCTGCAGGAAGAGCAGCGGGATCCGCCGCTGGCAGCACAGCTCGATGAAGTGCGCGCCCTTCTGGGCGCTCTCCGAGAACAGGATGCCGTTATTGGCGATGATGCCGACGGGAATGCCCCAGATGCGGGCGAAGCCCGTCACGAGGGTCGTTCCGTAGAGCCGCTTGAACTCGTCGAACTCGGAGCCGTCCACGAGCCGCGCGATGACCTCGCGGATGTCGTACTGCTTCTTGAGGTCCGTCGGCACGATGGCATCGAGATCGGACGCGTCGTATCGCGGCTCGACCGGATCGGCGACGTCGATGTCGATGCTCTTGCGGGTGTTGAGCGTCCCGACGATCCGGCGCGCGATGGCGAGCGCATGAACGTCGTCGGTGGCGTAGTGATCCGCGACCCCCGACTGGCGGGCATGGACGTCGGCGCCGCCGAGATCCTCGGCCGACACTACCTCGCCCGTCGCCGCCTTCACGAGCGGGGGGCCGCCGAGGAAGATCGTGCCCTGTTTGCGCACGATGATTGTCTCGTCCGACATCGCGGGCACGTAGGCGCCGCCCGCGGTGCACGAGCCCATGACGCAGGCGATCTGCGGGATGCCGAGGGAGGAGAGCGTCGCCTGGTTGTAGAAGATGCGCCCGAAATGGTCGCGGTCCGGAAACACTTCCGTCTGGTGGGGGAGGTTCGCGCCGCCGGAATCGACGAGGTAGACGCAGGGCAGCCGGTTCTCGCGGGCGATCTCCTGGGCGCGGAGATGCTTCTTCACCGTCATCGGATAATAGGTGCCGCCTTTGATCGTCGAGTCGTTGCAGACGATCATCACCTCGCGGCCCATGACGCGGCCGATGCCGGTGATCATGCCGGCGGAATGGATCGCGTCCTCGTACATGCCGTGGGCCGCGAGCGGCGCCACTTCGAGGAACGGCGCGCCGGGATCGAGGAGGCGCATCACCCGCTCGCGCGGCAGGAGCTTGCCGCGGGCGAGGTGCCGCTCGCGGGCCTTGGGCGGCCCGCCCTCCGCGACGGCGGCGCGCTTGTCCCCGAGTTCCCGGGCAAGCTGCGCCCAGGCCTCCCGGTTCGCCTTCGCGGCTTCGGATTTCAGGTCGACGGATGTGGCGATGACGGGCACGTCGCGGGATCCCCTGCCCTACGGTGAACTTGAGCCGGCTTTAGCCCGCGGCCAAGTTCGGGGCAATGGGAGCGGGTGCTTTAACCGGCTGCGCGCACAACCACCGAGTCGCGGGCGGGCCCGCCGCCGCAGCGATAGGCGATGCCGCGGACGAGGGACCAGTCGGGCGAGCGGCGATCGAGGAACAGGTCCGTGCCGCCGAGAGCCACGGTCTGTTGGAGCATGATCTCCGTGGCGGGACCGAAGCCGGGGGTGGTCGGCACCGGGCCGCTCACCTCGCCGAGGCGCTGGCACGCCCGCACGTCCGCCGGCGAATCGACGATGCGCACCACCTCCGTCGGCGTCGGGCGATAGGCGCAGGCGGACGCCGCGAGGGCGACGAGGACGGCAAGGGACGCACGAAGCATGAGGTTGGGTCCGGAAAGGTTCGCTTTGCCTGCACCTTAGAGCAAGCGTGACGATTGGAAAGCCGGAACCCGGCCCGCCCGGTCACTCGACCGCCGAGGCTTGCAGCGCCGCAACACTTCTCAAAGATTAACGGCCACCGTCGGCCCGAAAACCCGCTCGAAGGTGGCACGGAGCACGGAATCGACCTCCGGGATCGTCACCGGGATCCCGAGATCGACGAGGCTCGTCACCCCGTGCTGGCGCACCCCGCAGGGCACGATGCCGGAAAAGTGGTCGAGATCCGGCTCCACGTTGAGGCTGATGCCGTGGAAGGTCACCCAGCGCCGGACCCGGATGCCGATGGCGGCGATCTTGTCCTCCGCGCCCTCCCCGCGGGTCGGGCGCCGGACCCAGACCCCCACCCGGTCCTCCCGCCGCTCGCCCCTGATGTTGTACTCGCGGAGCGCCGCGATGAGCCACGCTTCGAGGCCGGCCACGTATCGGCGCAGATCCGGCGTGCGCCGGTTAAGGTCGAGCATCACGTAGGCCACTCGCTGGCCGGGCCCGTGATAGGTGAACTGCCCACCCCGCCCGGTCCGGTGGACGGGAAAGCGATTCGGCTCCACGAGGTCCTCGTCCCGGGCCGAGGTGCCGGCCGTGTAGAGCGGCGGGTGCTCGACGAGCCACACCCGCTCCCTCGCTTCGCCCGCCGCGATGGCCGCCACGCGGGCCTCCATCTCCGCCACGGCGGCCTCGTAGCCCGTCAGTCCTTCGGCAATGACCCACTCGACCGGGTCGGCCCCGGCCTGCGGCAGCATCGCCTCGTCGAGCGCGTTGCGGACGTTTACCAACGGTTCACCCTGTTGCGGTCATCTGGCAGTGGTTCAAGGAGCGAAGCTTGTCGGCCCTCGGCGATCTCAAGGTCAACCTCTCCGTCGTGCTCGGCCGCTGCCGGATGCCCCTGCACATGCTCCTGCGCATGGGCCGCGGCGCCATCCTGCAGCTCGAGGCCACGGAGCAGGATATGGTGGAAATCCTGGCGAACGACCACCCGATCGCCCGGGGGCAGATCATCGTCACCGGCACCCGCATCGCCATCGAGGTGACGGAGCTCCTGAAGAAGCCCGAGATCATCCGCAGCCCCGGCGTCACCATCGGGGACGGCGCCATCGCGCGGCTCGCGGCGGCCGCGCCCTGAGGCTTACGCCCGCGGCGGAGCGCCGAAAACGGTCGCCGCGGCAGGCGTGCGAAAAGCGCTCCCGGCCCCTCGCATACGGGCTTGTGGCGCCGCAATCGATCTGTTACACGCAGCGCCTCTTCCGAACTCCACCGGTGTTCGGGACCCACCATTCGCGGCCATGGCGGAATTGGTAGACGCGCTAGCTTGAGGTGCTAGTGACGCAAGTCGTGGAGGTTCGAGTCCTCTTGGCCGCACCACCCCTCATCGAGACGGGGTTCGCCGTTCACGGCGCAGCAGGCGGGGCGTGGGTCCGCTGCCGAAACCAGACAGACGACGATCAAGGCCGGCGAGGCGCCCGGGTTCTGCCCGCGCGACGCCGTGCGCCCTTGCGGGGCCGGCCAGGCCTTTCCTAATGACGCTCATGCGCGCTCCCCGCAGACAGACCCCGATCCGGCGCACCCTCGGCGCCATCGGTCTGGCCTATGCGCTCGTGCTCCAGGTTTTCGTCGGCGGATATCTGACCGCCCTCCATGCCGCGCCCGCCGTCGCGGCCGGGCTTGCGGCCATCTGCCCGGCGGACGACGCCCCGGCGGGCCGTCCGCTCGGACCCGCCCACCGGCACGACGGCGCCGACCCGTGCTGCCTGTTCGGCTGCGCCGCATCCGGGGCCCCCGCTCCTCCGGCCGAGCGGTGGGCGCCCGTCCCGCCGGCCCCAGGCTCCCGGACGGCTTTCAGGGGCCCCGAAGCGCAGGCCGTCTCGAGGCCCGCCCAGGCCGGGCCGCTCGGCGCCCGGGCTCCTCCGGGAATCGCCTGACACCGCTCAGCCCCGATTGCCACCCGTTCTGACAGGAGCCCATCATGGCTTGGACCCGCCCGCGCGGGGTGCTCGGCACCGCCGCGATCATCGCCTGCCTCACCCTTCCCGCCGCCCTCGCCTCCGAGACCCCGCAGGCGAGCGCCCCGACCCGCGTTGCGGCCGAGGGCGCGCCCGCCGTCTACCGCGTCGGCACCATCACGGTGGAGCGCCCCTGGTCGCGGGCGACGCCGGGCGGAGCCCGGGTGGCGGGCGGCTACATGCGGATTACGAATGCCGGGCCCGAGGCCGACCGGCTCGTCGGCGGCACCTTCGCGGCCGCCGGCGGCTTCGAGGTCCACGAGATGTCCGTCGGCGCCGACAACGTCATGCGCATGCGCCCCCTCGCAGCGGGGCTCGAGATCAAGCCGGGCGAGACCGTCGAGCTGAAGCCCGGGGGTTATCACGCCATGATGCTCGACCTCCAGCGGCCCCTGAAGGCCGGCGAGAGCCTCGCCGGCACCCTGCGGTTCGAGAAGGCCGGAACCGTGGAGGTCACCTACACGGTGCAGCCCCTCGGCACGCCGGCGGCGCCGGCCGGCGGTCACAGCCACCATTGATCCCCACGACCGGCCGGACGGCGGATCGCCCTCTCATCCGAGCGGCGGTCGGCCTCCGGCCCTGGAGTTCACCGATGTCCTTCTGGAAGCGCAATCTCGTTCCCCTCACGGCCCTCGCGCTGGGGTCGCTGGTTCTGGCGGCAGCCATCGTCCTCGTGCTCGTACCGCCGCCTGGCCGTCCGGGCGTGATCACCTCGGGCGTCGCGGCGATCGGCGGTCCCTTCCGACTCACCTCTCAGACAGGGACTCCCGTCACGGAGGCCGATCTCAAGGGCAAGCCCTTCGCCGTGTTCTTCGGCTTCACCCATTGCCCCGACGTGTGCCCGACGGCGCTCTTCGACATCTCGAGCCTGCTGAAGGATCTCGGGCCCGCCGGCGACCGGATGCAGGTGCTCTTCGTGAGCGTCGATCCCGCCCGGGACACCCCGGAGCTGCTGCGCACCTACCTCGAATCCTTCGACCCGCGCATCACGGCGCTGACCGGGACGGAGGAGGAGGTTCAGGCGATGGCGAAGGCCTACCGCGCCTTCTACCGCAAAGTCCCCACGGGAGGCGGCAACTACACGGTGGAGCACACCGCGACCGTGTACCTGATGGGCCGGAGCGGCGAGTTCGTCACGACGCTGGACGCCCACGAGAACCGGGAGGCGAAGCTCGCCAAGCTGAAGCGGCTCGTGGCGGCCTCGTAGACAAGGAGAGAGGCCGAGCGGGGTGACGCCCCGCCCGGTCCCCTCACGGGCCTCAGCCGATGGTCCGCTGGAAGCGGGAGAGCTGGCTGAGGTGCATGCGAATCATCGGGACGGCCTTGTTGGCCACCCGGCGCAGATCCCGGTCGTCGCCCGCCTGGGCGTACCCGCCATGCACGGCGAGGGCTTCGTTGTGGCCGATGATCTGCGACTGCACGAACAGGGCGTCGAATTGCGGGCCCGGAGGCAGGCTCTGGAGCTGGGCCAGGGTCGCGGCCTTCTGGGCGTCCGAGGTCATGACGGGCTGGCCGGGAACGGCGGCCTGCGCGAGTTGGCTGGACGTCGCGCCGACGCCAAGGCCGACCACTGCGCCGATGGGGCCGCCAACAAGGGCGCCGACACCCGCGCCGACCAGGGCGCCGGAGGTCGGGCTGCCGAGAGCGCCGGCCGAGGCGCCCGGAACGGACGCGGTCGCGAAATCGGCATTCGCCGACAGGTCGCCCGCGAGCTGCACCTGCTCGAACACCTCGGAGCGGGCGAAGCGGCGCAGGCGCGGATCGGTGGCCTTCTCGAAGCCGATGCGGGCCGATTCCTCGAGGAACGTGCCGCCCTTCGACGCCATGGCGAAATATTGCGGGGCCGGAATGGCCGGAGCGGCCGTCTGGGCAACGGCGGTCTTGGTCACGGCGAGGGCGGCTGTGCCGCCCATAAGTCCGACAAGAAACTGACGACGGTCCATAGTCACACCTCGCGGTTGGGATCTGCGGTGTGCCCGGCGACGGTCTTCCCGGCGCCGCAGCTACCATTGCAATCTCCGCGGGCAGACCTTGTTCCTTGGGCGCCGGGACGGGCACCCGGAAAAAAGACCCCCGGCCCGCGCGAAAGAGTGCCGCAGGCCGGCCGCGGCACGGTTTTCCACAGGCGCCCCCGCCTTTCGTCGATCCCGTTAGGGGTCTCTTCACGGGCTGCTGGCATCAAGTTCCGCAACGGCAGGGGCCCGCGCGCCGCTCCCGCCTGTTTCCTTCCGCCCCTTAAGCCGCGCAGCCCGACCGCGCCGAGGAGGACCGCCCATGAAGCTTCATCAACTCGTCTACTACAGCCGCAACTGCATGCCGGGCGACGACCGTCAGCTCCTCCAGGAACTGCGCTCCATCATCACCGTCTCCCAGCGCAACAACCAGCGCGACGGCATTACGGGCTACCTCATCTTCGACAAGCACTACTTCCTGCAGATCCTCGAGGGGAACCGCGACACCATCTTCACCACCTACAAGCGCATTCAGGGCGATTCCCGGCACTCGACCGTGACGCTGATGCAGACCCGCGAGATCGGCGCCCGCGGCTTCCCGCAATGGACCATGGGCGGCTCCATGCGCTCGCCCGAAAAGCAGGAGATCTTCCTGCGCTACGGCATCGCCGATCACATCGACGCGACCAAGCTCACCGCCGGCACGGTCCTCGCTCTCGCGGAGGATCTCCAGGACTTCGAGACCGCTCAGAAATCGGCGCTGCGCAAGGCCGGCTGACGCCGCCTTCGTAACGGTTCCGCAACATCGAAGGCCGACATTCGCCGGGCAGGGCCGGATGTCGGCCATTCCCGTTTGCGCCAACCGGTGACCGTTATGAGCGACCAGCCACCGAGCCCCCCGCGCAAGGCGCGCCTCCTCGGGATCGTCGGATTCGTCCTGCTCTTCGCCCTTCCAACCGTCGGCGCCGCGCTCCACTACGTGAACAGCGTCTTCGTGTTCACGGGGCTCGAGGGCCCGAAGACCGTCTCCGAGGTCCCGGAGGCGAAGCCCGCGGAATGGACCGCCTTCCGCCGCGAGGGCGCCTCGCGCCTCGCGATCCTGCTAACGGACGAGAGCTCGGCCTGGCTCGGCCTCGCGCACGGGCTCAAGGCCCTCGGCGTGCCCTTCACGATCACCCGCGACCCGGCGGAGGCGCTCCGCCATCGGGTGGTGCTGGTCTATCCCCTTATTTCCGGACGGGTGCTGGCGCCCGAGGCTCTGCGGATGCTCGCCGCCCACCCCCGCGGCGGCGGAACCCTCATTGCCGCGAACGTGCTGGGGGGCGGCCTCGAGGAGGTGTTCGGCTTCAGGCGCGAGGAGGCCTCCCGCAAGCGGTACCGGCTGGACTTCTCGCCCGCGGCCCGCGGCTGGCTCGGGCTCACCGAGAAGGAGGAGCAGGCGCTTCATTTCGGGGACCCCGCAAAGCCCGAGGCGCAGCTCGGGACCCACGGCTATGTGGGAGCCGGCGAGGCGCTGGCGGCGTTCGACGACGGCACGGCGGCGATCACGCGGCGGCGCATCGGCACGGGGGCGGCCTACGCCCTCGGCTTCGATCCGGGCTTCCTGCTGCTCACCGGCCAGAACGCCCGGGGCACCGATCTCGAGCAGGACTACGTGAATGCCTACGCGCCTCAAGGCGACGTGCTCCTGCGCATGCTCCGGCAGATCTGGCGGGAGGGCGAGCCCCTGGCGGCGGGCCTTGGCCGGGTGCCGGGCGGCAAGGCCCTCGCCGCCATGATGACCTTCGACGTGGACTACACGCGCTCCTTGCCCAACGCGGTCGCCTATGCGGAGGCCCTGAAGGAGCAGGGCGTTCGCGGCACCTTCTTCGTCCAGACCAAGTACGTGCGCGACTACAACGACGCGATTATCCTCAACGACGAGACCGCGGCGCACCTGCGTCGCCTCGGCGAGCTCGGCATGGAACTCGCGAGCCATTCCGTGTCCCACGCCTACGCGTTCCGGGATTTCGAGCTCGGCACCGGCCGCGAGCAGTACCCCGCCTACCAGCCTCGGGTGGTCTCCAGGAACGCGGCCGAGGGCGGCACGATCCTGGGCGAATTGCGCGTGAGCAAGTTCCTGCTGGAATCCCTCGCTCCTCCCGCTGAGGTGGTGAGCTTTCGGCCGGGCCACCTCGCCAACCCCACATTCCTGCCGCAGGCGCTGGAAGCCGCCGGATACCGCTACGGCTCGTCCGTAACCGCGGGCATCTCCCTCACGCACCTTCCCTTCCGCCTCAAGCACACCCGCGGGAGCACCGCCGAGACGGGGGTGTTCGAGTTTCCGATCACCGTCGAGGACGAGCGCTCGCCGCTCATGGGCCTTCGCCTGCCTCAGGCGGTCGATCTCGGCCGCAAAATCGGCCGCGACGGCGGCATCTTCGTGGTGCTGATCCACCCCAACATCCTCGGTCATAAGCTGGAATTCGCCCGCGGCATCGTCGAGGCCCTGAAGCCCGACGCCTGGTTCGGTGGGGTTGCGGATTTCGGGGCGTGGTGGAGCGCCCGGGACCGGGTCGAGCTCGACGTCGTGGAGCGCGACGGGCAGGCCGTCCTGCGGCTCTCGGCGCCGCTCCCGATCAAGGATCTCGCCGTCGAACTGCCCGCCGGCTGGCGCCCCGCGGGCCCGGCCTCCGCCCCGCGCTTCCGGGAGACCCGGCGGGGCCTCGTCTTCGATCACCTCGAAGGGGGCGTGGAGATCGCCCTGCGGCGCGCCGAGACCCACTAGGCGCGGGCGCTCGCGCGGGGATTGCGGCGACCGGGGGCGTTGTCTTGGCGCGCCCGCCCGCCTAAAAGGCGGCGACCTCATCCCCTCAAGGATCCGCCCATGCAGGACGTCGAGCACGAAGCGACGACCCGCGCGCCCCACGGCGTGGCGGAGGCCCCGTTCGCCCTGCGGGACGAGGAAGGCGAGATCAACCGCGACTTCGTGGACCGGGTCGCGGACGCCATCGAGGCCTCGGATGCGGAGCGCCTGCGGGAGCTCGTCGACGAGTTCCACGAGGCGGACCTCGGCGACCTTCTCGAGGCGCTGAGCCCCGAGCACCGCCCCCGCCTCATCGAGCTTCTCGGCCGCGATTTCGATTTCGCGGCGCTGACCGAGGTCGACGACTCAATCCGCGAGGACATCCTCGAGGAGCTCGAGACCCAGACCCTCGTCGAGGGCGTGCGCGAGCTCGACCACGACGACGCGGTCTACATCCTCGAGGATCTCGACAAGAGCGACCAGGCCGAGATCCTCGACAAGCTCCCGGCCATCGAGCGCGTGGCCCTCCAGCGCTCCCTCGACTACCCGGAAGGCTCCGCCGGCCGGCGCATGCAGACGGACCTGATTGCGGTCCCGCCCTTCTGGACGGTGGGTCAGACCATCGACTTCATGCGCGAGACGGACGACCTGCCGGACACCTTCTACGAGATCTTCGTCATCGATCCGGGCGGCCGGCTCCTGGGCGCCGTCCCCCTCGACAAGCTGCTGCGCACGAAGCGGCCGATCCGGATCGAGGACATCATGGACGACGATCCCGACCAGGTGGACGCGACGGAGGACCAGGAGGAGGTCGCGCGGCTCTTCGAGCGCTACAACCTCGTCTCCGCGGCGGTGGTGGACGAGGGCGGCCGGCTCGTCGGCGCCATGATGGTGGACGACATCGTCGACGTGCTCGAAGAGGAGGCCGATGCCGACATCAAGGCGCTCGGCGGCGTGAACGCGGAAGAAGAGCTGTCGGACACCGTCTGGGACATCATGAAGAGCCGGTCCACCTGGCTCTTCGTGAACCTGTGCACCGCGCTCCTCGCCTCCTCGGTGATCGGGTTCTTCGAGGAATCGCTCCAGAAGATGGTCGCCCTGGCGGTGCTCATGCCGATCGTCGCCTCCATGGGCGGGAATGCCGGCACCCAGACCATGACGGTGGCGGTGCGCGCCCTCGCGACGCGCGACCTCGGGCGCTCCAACGCCTGGCGGGTGATCCGGCGCGAGATGCTGGTGGGCCTCCTCAACGGGATCGCCTTCGCGACCCTCCTCGCGGGCGTGGCGGTGTTCTGGTTCGGCACCGCGCAGCTCGGGCCCGTGATCGGCCTTGCGATCATCATCACGCTGGTCTCGGCGGCCTTCGGGGGCATCATCATCCCCCTCCTGCTCGACCGGTTCGACGTGGATCCGGCGGTGTCGTCGGGGCCCCTCGTCACCACCATCACGGACGTGGTCGGCTTCTTCGCGTTCCTCGGCATCGCGACCCTCTGGTTCGGGCTCTAACCGTTCACGATCTCGGCAGATTCCGGGTCCGCGGCGGATCGCGTCAACGGGTCGTTAACCGGCCATCGGGCATCGCTTGACGCATGTGTTGCGTTAGAGGACGAGCCCGATGACCGCCCGCCCCCGCCGCCGTCCCGGCCGAGCCCGCCCCCTCACCCCCATCGGCAAGGCCTTCCGCCTCGGCGTCGTCGCGCTGACCCTGGCGCTGACCTCCTGCGGCTTCAATCCGAGCCGCTATCCGCACAAGGGCGACGCGCGTCCCCACAACGGGGTCGCCAGCGCGCACAACTACCCGATCCACGGGATCGACGTCTCCAAGTGGCAGGGCCGCGTGGACTGGGCCTCCGCCCGGGCGGCCGGCACCCAGTTCGCCTTCATCAAGGCGACGGAGGGCGGCGATCACCTGGACGAGCGCTTCATGGAGAACTGGTACGGCGCCAAGCGCGCCGGCATCCCCCGGGGCGCCTACCACTTCGTCTATTGGTGCCGCCCGGCCCACGAACAGGCCGAGTGGTTCAAGCGCAACGTGCCGCAGGACCCGGACGCCCTGCCGCCGGTGCTCGACCTCGAGTGGAACAACAATTCCCGCTGCCCGCAGAAGATCCCGCGCGACTACGCGCTGGAGAAGGCCCGCATCCTCCTCGAGGCCATGGAGGAGCACACGGGCAAGCGCCCCATCATCTACACGGACATCAACTTCCACCGGGACGTGCTGGAGGGCGAGTTCAACGACTACCCCTACTGGCTGCGCAGCACCGCGGCGGAGCCCGAGGAGCGCTACGCCAACCGGCGCTGGACCTTCTGGCAGTTCACCACCACGGGCCGCGTTCCCGGGGTCACGGGGGACGTCGACCGCAACGTCTTTTACGGGACCGAGAACCAGTGGCGCACGTTCCTCGCCACGGATTGCGACCCGCGGGACGCCAGGATGCTGCAGCGCGTCGGGCTCTGCGGGAAATAGCGCAGCCCTCCCGGGCAGACCGGTGGCCGCGTCACCCCTGCCCCCTCCCCACCTGCCGCAACGTTGCTATAAGGCTCCTCAAAACATCCCCGAGGAGCCTCCCTTGATCCCCAACGCCGCCCGTCCTTTCAACTTCGACCTCGGCGAGACCGCCGACGCCATCCGCGAGACCGTGCGCGACTTCGCGCAGGACAAGATCGCGCCGCGCGCGGAGGAGATCGACCGCACGAACCAGTTCCCCCGCGACCTGTGGCCGTCCATGGGCGAGCTCGGCCTGCACGGCATCACGGTCGAGGAGGAGTACGGGGGAACGGGCCTCGGCTATCTCGAGCACGTGGTCGCCATGGAGGAGGTCTCCCGGGCCTCCGCCTCGGTCGGCCTCTCCTACGGCGCGCACTCCAACCTGTGCGTCAACCAGATCCGGCGGAACGGCAACGAGGCCCAGAAGCGCAAGTACCTGCCCAAGCTCATCTCGGGCGAGCATGTGGGGGCGCTCGCCATGTCGGAGCCGGGCTCGGGCTCGGACGTCGTCTCGATGCGCACCCGCGCCGACAAGCGGGGCGACCGCTACGTTCTGAACGGCAACAAGTTCTGGATCACCAACGGGCCCGAGGCCGAAACGCTCGTCGTCTACGCCAAGACCGACCCCGATGCGGGCCCGCGCGGCATCACGGCCTTCCTCATCGAGAAGGGCATGAAGGGCTTTTCCACCCACCAGAAGCTCGACAAGCTCGGAATGCGCGGATCCGACACCTGCGAACTCGTGTTCGAGGATTGCGAGGTGCCGGAGGAGAACGTGCTCGGCGAGGTCGGACGGGGCGTGAACGTGCTCATGTCCGGCCTCGACTACGAGCGCGCCGTGCTGGCCGCAGGACCCCTGGGCATCATGCAGGCCTGCCTCGACGTGGTTCTTCCCTATGTTCACGAGCGCAAGCAGTTCGGCCGCCCGATCGGCGAGTTCCAGCTCGTCCAGGGCAAGGTGGCCGACATGTACGTCGAGATGAATGCTGCCAAGGCCTACGTCTACGCCGTCGCCAAGGCCTGCGACCGGGGCGAGACCACCCGCGAGGACGCGGCGGGCGCGATCCTCTATGCCGCCGAGAAGGCGACGAAGTCGGCCCTCGACGCGATCCAGCTCCTCGGCGGGAACGGCTACATCAACGACTACCCGACTGGCCGCCTGCTCCGCGACGCCAAGCTCTACGAGATCGGCGCCGGCACGAGCGAGATCCGCCGCATGCTCATCGGCCGCGAATTGTTCGAGAAGACCGCTTAGGCGGTCTTCCCCTCACTTCGCCGGAACGTCGTAGACATACAGAACGGACTTGTCGTCCTCCGGCATGAAGTAGCCGCGGATGCCGGCTTCGCTCGGCTCGAACCAGACCGGGTTGTGAGTCATGTCCCACCCCGATGCGGTCCACAGCAGGACCGGCACCTGATGGACGGGCCGTCCCGCCTTGAGGTCGACGAGGTCGACCCCGCCGAGCCGGAAAGGTTGCGCATCGGGGGTCACGCGCATCTCGGTCACGCCGGTGCACAGCATCTGGCGCTGGCCCGAAAGATATTTGCAGTCCTGATAGTCCAGGTAGTGCGAGGGGTTGAGCGTCCTCAGCTTCTCCGGCGGCTCGTTCCCATCCGCGACCGTGCCGTCCGCGCCTAGCGTCCAGCGGTAGAAGCGGCGGGAGCCCCAGCTCACCCCGTGCAGGGTGTTGTCGTTCGTGTTCCGGACGATGCCGCCGATATGGTCGGGGAAACGGAACACCTCCGCCGCCTTCAGGGTCTCGGGATCGACCCGGTAGACGATGGAACGGCTGTTCGGACGATATTCGCCCACCGGCACCCAGATGTCCTTGCCGTCGAAATCGATGCCGCCCGGGTGGTAGATCGCACCCTCGCCCAGGGTCACCTGCCCGACGAGGTTCCCGCCGGCGTCGATCTTGAACAGGTGCCCGACACCCTCGCCGGTGTCGCGATCATACCCGTCGACCGGCTGCGGATAGCGCTTCGTTCGGACCTTGATCTCGACGGAGGAAACGAAGAAGTGGTCGCCGATCTTCACCATGCCCTGCGGGTGGTGGGTGACGAAGTTGATCGGCACGGCCGTCACCGGGCTCCACGTCGAGCCCCGCGTGAGCTTCTGGATGCGCTCGGCCAGCACGGCCCCGCGCTCGTCCGCCAGTGTCGGCGCGGCGGACGCCACCAGCAGAGCAGCCGCCAAGCTTCGAGCGATTCCTTTCATCGAACCCTCCGTTTTGACCGGCGGATGATTGGCTCCGGCGAGTGTCAACGGCATGACGGTGCCGCCCAACCCGCGAACTTGGCTTCGGCTCGCCCTGCGCTAAGTGGCCCCGTGCTCCCTCCACGCTGCGAGACATCCATGCCCCAAGCGACCCTCGTCGAAGCCAACGGCGCCCGCATCCCTGCCATCGGGCTCGGGACGTGGCAGCTGCGCGGAGAGGAGGCCTCGAAGGCCGTGCAATGGGGGCTCGAGGCCGGCTACCGGCACGTCGACACCGCGGTCGTCTACGAGAACGAGGAGGCGGTGGGCGACGGGCTGAAGAGCGCAGGCCTTCCCCGGGACGACGTCTTCGTCACCACGAAGGTCTGGTGGACCGACATCTCGTCCGGGGCCCTCGGACGGTCCGTCGAGGGGAGCCTGAAGCGCCTCGGCCTCGACCGGGTCGATCTCGTGCTGATCCACTGGCCGAACCTCGACATTCCCTTGAAGGAAAGCATGCCGGCCCTCGCGGAGGTGAAGCGGCGCGGCCTCTCGCGCCATATCGGCGTCTCCAACTTCTCGGCGAAGTTCCTCGACGAGGCCGTGCCGCTCTGCCCCGAGCCGCTCGTCGCGAACCAGTGCGAGTACCACCCCTACCTGAACCAGGACCGCGTACGCGCCGCCTGCGCGCGGCACGGCCTCGCCTTCACCTCCTACACGCCCCTCGGCAAGGGCGAACTCTTGGCCGATCCCGTGATCCGGGACGTCGCGGCGGCGCATGGCAAGACGCCGGCGCAGGTCGTGCTGCGCTGGCATGTGCAGCAGGACAGGACGGTGGCGATCCCCAAATCCGCCAACCGGACCCGCATCGCCGAAAACCTCGCCTGCTTCGACTTCTCCCTCACCGACGACGAGATGCGCCGGATCTCCGGGCTCGCGAAGCCCGAAGGCCGCATGGTCGTTCCCTCATGGGCCCCGCCCCTCGACGAGGTGGCGTGATCGCCCCTCCCCTTCGGGAGAAGGAGAGTTCGTCGCGCTGCCCGCGTTCCCTGAAACCTCCTTCGAGACGCCGCTGCGCGGCTCCTCAGGATGAGGGTGGGAGGGTGCTTGAGAGCTTGAGAGTGGCAGCCCCCCAGCCCTCATGCTGAGGGCTTCGCGCCAGCGAAGCGTCTCGAAGGGCGAGGGCGTCTCCAGGGCACCGCGGGACGCGCTCCCACGCCCTCTTTACTTCTGGCGGTTGGGGCGCCCCGTGGGTAAACACGCCCCTGCTCCCTTCCGTCAGGAACCGCCATGACCCTCGATGCCGCCACGGCCCACGCGCTCCGCCTCGTCTCCACCGCAACCCTCACCACGGTGCTCCTGAAGAAGGGCGTGCGCCGGTGCTGGATGCGGGGGCCGATGCCGCGGTTCAATGCGGCGGGCGAGCGGATCGTCGGCCGTGCCTTCACGTTGCGTTTCATCCCGGCCCGCGAGGATCTGGCGACGCCCGAATCCTGGTCCTCGCCCCGCTCCACCCGCGCCGCCATCGAGGACATGCCGGAGGGCTGCATCGCGGTGGTGGATTCCATGGGCGTCGCCGATGCCGGCATCTTCGGCGACATCCTCACGGCGCGGATGCAGAAGCGCGGCGTCGCGGCCCTCGTCACCGACGGCGTGGTGCGCGACGGCGCGGGCGTCGAGGGCACGGGTCTCCCGGTCTGGTGCGCGGGCGTCGCGGCCCCGGCCTCCGTGGCGGGCCTGACCTTCGTGGGCTGGCAGGAGCCGGTGGGCTGCGGCGGCGTCGCCGTGTTCCCCGACGACGTGATCGTGGCGGACGGTGACGGCGTCGTGGTGATTCCGCAGGCCATGCTCGCCGAGGTGGTTCCGGTCGCCGTGGAGCAGGAGCGCCTGGAGGCCTGGGTGATGCGCGAGGTCGAACGGGGTGTGCCCCTGCCGGGGCTGTATCCGCCCAACGCCGAGACCAAGGCGCGCTACGAGGCGGAGCGCGGCCAGGGCTGAGACCGGGATGTTCTACTACGCGTCCAAGGTCCTGTGGTTCGTCGCGACCCCGTCGAACGCCCTTCCGCTGCTCGTCGTCCTCGGCCTTCTCGTCGCCCTCACCCGATGGCGGCGGCTCGGCCTGGCGCTCGCCGGGCTTGGCGCCGCGGGCGTGTTCGTGGGCGGGCTGTCGCCCCTGGCCAACGCCCTCATCCTGCCCCTGGAGCAGCGCTTCCCGGCGTACCGGGACGAGGGGACGCCGGTGCACGGGATCGTGGTGCTCGGCGGAACCTTCGAAGCCGAGGAGAGCCTGCGCCGCGGCCAGGTGGTGGCGAACGAATCGAGCGAGCGGGTGCTCGACACCCTGACCCTGGCGCGCCGCCATCCCGGAGCCCGGATCGTGATCTCGGGGGGCGGCAGCACGATGTTCGGCGCGACCGCCGCGGAGGCGCCCGTGATCGCGGCCTATCTCGAACGGGCCGGTCTGGAACCCGGGCGCATTACGGTGGAGGACCGCTCCCGCACCACGGACGAGAATGCAGTTTTCACCCGCAGGCTCGTCGAGCCGAAGCCCGGCGAGGTGTGGCTCCTCGTGACCTCGGCCTGGCACATGCCCCGATCGGTCGGGGCGTTCCGGCGCGCCGGTTTCCCGGTCACCGCCTATCCGGTGGATTTCCGGACCCGCGGGCCGGACGACCTGACCCGTGCCTTCGCGTTCGTGTCGGACGGGCTGCGCCGCCTCGACGTGGCGACGAAGGAATGGGCGGGCCTCCTCGCCTATTGGTTGTCGGGCCGCACGTCCGAGCTCTTCCCGGCGCCCTCCTCCGGCAACGCGAGTCGGTAGACGCCGCGAAAATCGTCCGGGTCGACGGGGCGGCCCTTGCGCAGGATCACGACCCGGCCCTCCCGCATGAGGCGCACCGCCACCCGGCGGATAGGCTGCATGAGCGGCCCCCACCCGTCCGGATGAGCCCCGCCGATGGCCCGGGCGACCTCGGAGGGGCAGAGCGTCTTGCCCTGCCCGCGGGCGGCCACGAGGCCAAGGAGGGTGGTTTCGATCTCGTCCAGATTGGGCATCAGGTCTCGTCCAGGATGGCGTCGCGGGCGTCCGAGGCGAACTGGCGCCTCCACATCACGTAGAGCACCGCCCCCGTCGCCGTCATGAAGACATAGGCGCTGATGAACCAGCCGAGATAGGCGAGGGCGAAGAAGAAAGCCCGCTGCCCGCGGTTGAAGTGCCGGCCCGCCACCACGTTCATGGCCGCCGCCCGGCGCGCCGCCGCGAGCGCCTCCGTTCTGTCCCCGTCGCCCCGCGGCGTCGGCACGGACCCGACCAGGATCGCCGCGTAGTTGAAGAGGCGGTAGGCCCAGGAGAACTTGAAGAACGCGTAGACGAAGATCACCGCAAGGCCGATCACCTTGACCTCCCAGGCCAGGCGCGTGGTGGCGATGCCGAACGGCAGATCCTCGAACAGGGTGAGCACCGCATCAGTTGCCTGAAGGAGCGCCAGCACGCCGCCGATGGCGATGAGGGAGGTCGAGGCGAAGAAGGCCGTGCCGTTCTGCAGGGACGCCATGATGGTGGTGTCGACGATGCGGTTGTCCCGCACCACCATCTGCTCCATCCAGCGCTTGCGGTACCCGTCCATGAGAAGGTTGAGGCCCCGCCCCGCCGCCTGCGTGCGCTCGACGCCGACCCAATAGGCCACCCAGGCGAGGGCGAAGAAGACGAGCGCGATGTAATCGGGAAGGGAGAAAGGCTGCACGCCGCCGAGGCCTCCGGTTGACCGGGTCGACCCGGAGCCCCAAGCTTTACGCCAACGAGACCCGGAAACGCCATGCCCCAGACGATTACCCGCGGCTACAAGCAGCTCCTCGACGAGGCGAATGCCAGGGTCGAAACCCTCAACGCGGCCGACGCCATGGCGCTCCAGGGCCGGGACGACGTGGTCTTCGTCGACATCCGCGACCCGCGCGAGCTGGAGCGCGAGGGCCGCATTCCCGGCGCCGTCCATTGCCCGCGCGGCATGCTCGAATTCTGGATCGATCCCGAGAGCCCCTATCACAAGCCCGTCTTCGCAGAGGACAAGCGCTTCGTCTTCTTCTGCGCCGCCGGCTGGCGCTCCGCCCTCGCAGCAGCCACCGCCCAGGACATGGGCCTCAAGCCCGTGGCACACATGGACGGCGGCTTCGGCGCTTGGAGGGAGGCTGGCGGACCGGTGGAGGCGGTAAAGCCGAAAGCCTGAGGAGAGGGCCCGCTCCCCCGCAGATCCCTTCCGCCGGCAATCCCTCATCCTGAGGGTTCGCGAAGCGAATGTCTCGAAGAGCTTGCCCCGGACTTGATCCGGGGACGAAGGCGATCCAGGGCACCGCACGGTGCACCTTAAGTCGAGGCTCTACCCTACGCCGTCCCGAGCACCAGGAACTGGCCTGGCACTGCGCCGTCCACGCCCGTCGCTTCGTCCGTCTCCACCCGCTCCACCCGTGCGCTCGCTGGCCCTTGCCGGCACGCCGCGAGCATGGCGTCGACCGCCGGTGCCGGACCCGAGACCACCGCCTCGACCGTCCCGTCGCGGCGATTGCGCACCCAGCCCTCAAGGCCGCGCAATTCGGCCTGATGCTGCACCCAGGCGCGGAAGCCCACCCCCTGGACGCGGCCATGGACGATGGCGTGGACGGTACGGACCCGATCCATCGAACCTCTTCAGCGATGCGCTTGGCGGGCATCGGTGTGCCGGCCCGCATAATCCTCGTCGATGGCCCCGATCAGCCGCTCGGCGTCCTCCGGCGCGAGGCGGCGCAGGATCTCGTCGATCTTGGCCTCCATGCGATCGTCTCCCTCCTTCGATTGAGGGGAGCCCACGAAGAGCAGGAAGGCGAGGCCGCCCACCTGCCACAGCAATTGCAGGAACTCCGACTGCCAGTTCTCGAGCGTGTCGCGCATGACCTCGACGAAGTAGCCCGACCACTCGATGGGAGCCTGATGCGATTGCTGCTCGTCCACATAGGCGAACCAGGCGAACACCCAATGGCCCACGAGCGAGATCAGGAAGAAGCCGAGCGTCACCCAGGCATAGCCGTAGGGCTTCCAAAACGAACCTTTCGCCTTCATGGCCGTCTCCCCCAACGCGACACCGGTCTGGGCGGAGGCGCCCAGCTTCGATTCAACGCAGGCCTACGGCGAAGGTTCGGGGCTGCTATTTGTGCCGGCGGACGTTGTCCGGCGCGCTCCAGCGGGGGCGGACCTTCGGATCCGGCGGCGCGGGCGTGGGTTCGGGGGCTTTCGCGAATCTCGGCAGCCCGGCGGCGAGTTCGCGAATGTAGGCGCCCGGCAGACCGGCCTGCGCCGCAGCCGCAACGACGGCCTCAACATAGCCGGGCTTTGCGGCACCCGGTTCGGTGGCGCGTCCGACGTAGAGCACGGCCTGCCTCGGACCCCGATCCGTCACCACGGGCTGAACCGCCTTGGCGTAAAGCCCGGTGCCGACGCTCTCGTAGCGGTCGAGGGCCGGCACGTCCGCGAGCGCCAGATCCCACAGCAGCCCCCAGACCACCGCCCGCGGATCCCGGGCCACCGAGGCATAGCCGTCGCGGGTGATGAAGAAGCGGTGCCGCATGAGCCGGGCGGGCCCGAGCGGCCGCGAATTGGGGCAGCGCCCCGTCATGGCGGCCCGGTCCATATTGGAGCCATAGGCGAAGTAGAGGGGCATGGGTTCAGATCCCTACCTCTCCCCGCTCGCGGGGAGAGGGCCGTCGAAGACGGCGAGCGGACCGAAGGGGAGCGGGGGCGCCTTGAGGTTGAGCACCCACGCGGATGCGCCCCCTCACCCTCGCCCTATTTCGAGAGGCTCGTTTCCTACGGAAACCCTCTCCCCGTAAACGGGGAGAGGCGCAAGAACCTAGGCAAACTCCAGGATCACCGCATCGACGGCGAGGCTGTCGCCCTCCTTGGCGTGGATCTTAGCCACGGTGCCGTCGCGTTCGGCGCGCAGCACGTTCTCCATCTTCATGGCTTCCACCATGCATAAGGACTCGCCCGCCTTCACCTCCTGGCCGACCGCGACATGGATGGCCTTCACGAGGCCCGGCATGGGGCACAGGAGCTGCTTGCCCGTGTCGGCCAGCGCCCGCTCGGGCATGAGCGCGGCAAGCTCCGCCTCCCGGCGGGTATAGACCCGCACCTCCGCCGATGCGCCCGCATGGGAGAGCAGCATTCCGTTGAGGAGTGGCCGCACCTGAACGGCGATCGGGGCGCCCCCGACCGTGCCGGTCCAGACGGGCTGGCCCGGATGCCAGGCCGACACGACGGGCGAGGCCGTCCCGTCCGCCACCACGGCGATGCCGCCCTCCCCGTCCTCGACCACGACCTCGTGGCGCTCGGATCCCAGCATCACCACGCGCTCGCGGGCAAAGCGCACCGCGCCCGGCCGCATCTGGCCCGTGATGGCGCGCTTGCGCTCGTTCATGAGGTGATCGATGGCGGCCGCCACCGCCGCCATGCGGCTCGCCACCTCCCCCGCCGGCGCCGGAGCCTTGAAGCCCTCCGGGAACTCTTCCGCGATGAAGCCCGTCGAGAGCTGCCCCGAGCGCCAGCGCGGGTGCTGCATGAGCGCGGACAGGAACGGGATGTTGTGCCGGATGCCGTCGATCGCGAAGGCATCCAGGGCCCTGGCCTGCGCGTCGATGGCGGCCTCGCGGGTGGGCGCATGGGTGACGAGCTTGGCGATCATCGGGTCGTAGTAGATCGAGATCTCGCCGCCCTCGCCCACCCCCGTATCGTTGCGCACCGTGATGCCGCTGTCAGTGCCCTCCTGCGGCGCCCGGTAGGTCACGAGGCGGCCCGTGGAGGGCAGGAAGTTGCGGGTGGGGTCCTCCGCATAGATGCGGCTTTCCACCGACCAGCCCTCGAGCCTCACGTCGGCCTGTGTGAGGCGCAGCCGCTCGCCCGCCGCGACCCGGATCATCTCCTCCACAAGGTCGACCCCGGTGATGAGCTCGGTGACGGGATGCTCCACCTGGAGGCGCGTGTTCATCTCGAGGAAGTAGAACGAGCGGTCCTGGCCCGCCACGAACTCCACGGTGCCGGCGCTGTCGTAGCCGACGGCTTTGGCAAGAGCCACGGCCTGCTCGCCCATTTTGCGGCGCGTCCCCTCGTCGAGGAGCGGGGACGGCGCCTCCTCGATCACCTTCTGGTTCCGGCGCTGGATCGAGCACTCGCGCTCGCCGAGATAGATGACGTTCCCGTGCTTGTCGCCGAGCACCTGGATCTCGATGTGGCGCGGGTCCGTGATGAACTTTTCCACGAACACGCGGTCGTCGCCGAAGGACGAAGCGGCTTCCGATTTCGCGCGGGCGAAGCCCTCAGCGACCTCGCCCGCGGAGTAGGCGATGCGCATGCCCTTGCCGCCTCCGCCCGCAGAGGCCTTGATCATGACGGGGTAGCCGATCTCGTCGGCGATCTTCACCGCCTGCTCAGGCCCCTCGATCACCCCGAGGAAGCCCGGCACCGTGGAGACCCGCGCGGCCGCGGCGGCCTTCTTCGACTCGATCTTGTCCCCCATGGCGGCGATGGCGTGGGGGTTCGGGCCGATGAAAGTGACGCCGGCCGCCGACAGCGCCTGCGGGAAGGCCTCGCGCTCGGACAGGAAGCCGTAGCCTGGATGGACGGCCTGAGCGCCGGTCCTGCGGCAGGCCTCCACGATCTTCTCGATGACGAGGTAGGACTGGGCGGCGGGAGCGGGGCCCAGATGCACCGCCTCGTCGGCCATCTCCACGTGCAGCGCGTCCCGGTCCGCGTCCGAGAACACCGCAACGGTCTTGATGCCCATGCGCCGGGCCGTCTTGATGACGCGGCAGGCGATCTCGCCGCGGTTGGCGATCAGGATCTTGTCGAACATGCGCCCTCGAACGCTGAGGATGCCTCGGACGAGGCTGAGATGCCCTCGTCGTTAGAACACCTTGGCCCTGACGGGAAGCGGCCCCGGCTCAGCATTTTGGGGAGAGCGGCATGGGCTTTCGGCGGGCGGCTAAGCCCTGGGCAGCCCTCCGCCGATCTTTGCTCCGACGAGGACAACTTGGTCCACAGGGCGCCTCTGCATTGCGTTCATGCAAGTGAGACTTTCCGGCCTGGGGCTTTGCTTGCGGGCGCTTATCTCGCTTTTTGTCGAGGCAGATAGCTGCCTCCCATCCCCAGGAGGGATCCATGACCCATGCCGGCCTTCATCATGTGACGGCGATCTCAGGCCCCGCTCGCCGCAACTTCGACTTCTACACCCGTCTCCTGGGCCTCCGGTTCGTGAAGAAGACCGTCAACTTCGACGATCCCGGCACCTATCACTTCTATTACGGCGACGAGGCCGGCAACCCCGGCACGATCCTCACCTTCTTTCCCTGGGAGCATGTGGCCCCGGGCCGGGTTGGCGTCGGCCAGACCTCGGAGACCGCGTTCCGGGTGCCGGCCGCCTCCCTCGGCTACTGGGCGCATCGGTTCGTGGAGAAGGGCGTTCCGCACGAGACCGTGACGAAGCGGTTCGGCGAGAGCGTGCTCGCCTTCAAGGACCCGGACGGGATGCGGCTCTCCCTCGTCGGCGTTGCCGGCGCCGAAGCCGAACCCGGCTGGAGCTCTGGCGAGATCCCGGTGGAGCACGCGATCCGCGGTTTCCACGGGGTCACGCTGCTGATCGAGAACGGCGCGAGGACGGGCGCGATCCTGACGGACGTGCTCGGTTTCCGCGAGGCCGGCCGCGAGGGTGCGATCACCCGCTATGCCACCGACGCGCCCTTGGGTGCGGTGGTGGACCTGCACGAGGCTGCGGGTTTCCTCCCCGGTCGCCAGGGCGGCGGTTCGGTGCATCACGTGGCGTTCCGGGCCGCGGACGACGCCGCGCAGGCCGCGATGGCGAAGCGCCTCGCCGAGCATCACGGCCTTCAGGCCACGGAGCAGAAGGACCGGAACTACTTCCGGTCGATCTACTTCCGCGAGCCGGGCGGCGTGCTCTTCGAGATCGCCACGGACGAGCCCGGCTTTGCCGCCGACGAACCGGTCGAGACCCTCGGCCAAGCTCTGAAGCTGCCGGCCTTCCTAGAACCGCACCGGAGCCGGATCGAAGCCGTGCTGCCGGAACTGGCCTAGGCTGGAGGACGGTCGCGATGCGGGTGCTCGCAACAGGCCGCATTGCGACCGCTTCCCTCTCTTCAGGGGAGGGTGCCGCGGGCGCAGCCCGGCGCGGGTGGGGTGTTGCCGCGAAAGCGGCAGGCTTTCGTCGAGGCATGTACTCGCGCTGCGCGCAAACACCCCACCCCTAACCCTCCCCTGAGGGGAGGGAGAGCCGCACCGTTCGGAGCGGCGGACCATCACACGGGAGACAGCCATGAATCTTTCCTTCACCCATCGCTTCGTCCCTGCGACGGCGCCGAGCCGCCCTCCCCTCCTGCTCCTGCACGGCACCGGCGGCGACGAGACAGATCTCCTGCCCCTCGGCCAGATGATCGCGCCGGGCGCGGCCTTGCTCTCGCCCCGCGGCAAGGTGATCGAGAACGGCATGCCGCGCTTCTTCCGCCGCTTCGCGGAGGGCGTGTTCGATGAGGAGGACGTGCGGCTGCGGGCCACCGAACTGGCGGACTTCATCGCCGAGGCGCGTCAGGCCTATGGTCTCGCAGCACCCGTCGCGGTCGGCTTCTCGAACGGCGCCAATATCGCGGCCGCCGTCCTGATGCTGCGCCCTGAGGCGCTGGCCGGCGCAGCGCTCCTGCGCGCCATGGTCCCGCTCTCCGAGCCGCCCACGGCGGACCTCGCCGGCAAGCGCGTGCTCGTCCTCTCGGGTGCCATGGACCCGATCATCCCGGCGGAGAATGCAGGGCGGCTCGCCGCCATGCTGAAGGGCGCAGGTGCGGAGGTCGAGCATCAGGTGCTGCCGCTCGGCCACCAGCTCTCGCAGATGGACGTGACACTCACGCAGAGATGGGTGACCGATGCCGGCTAATGGCTCACGGGGCGTCTCTTGAGCATCCCCGGAAGCCAATGGACGCCGAGCGGGCTGATTTCGTACGGCCCGCTGGGCTGGAGAGGCGCTGAGCAGGCGCGGATATCAGTCGAGGGGCGTCGACAGACGGCGCCCGTCCATGAGGGTGACGGCGAGGTCGCGATCCGTGAACTCGACGGAGCGCGCCAGGAGATCGGGAACCTCAATCTCCAATGCCGATATCCTCACAACGGAATGTTGTCGTGCTTCTTCCAGGGCTGCTCGGTTTCCTTCTCGCGCAGCATGGCGAGCGCCCGGGCCACCCGGCGGCGGGTGGAGTGGGGCATGATCACCTCGTCGATGTAGCCGCGCTCGGCCGCCACGAAGGGCGACATGAAGCGGGCCTCGTATTCACTCGTGCGGGCCGCGATCTTGGCCTCGTCGCCGAGATCCTGGCGGAAGATGATCTCCACCGCGCCCTTGGCGCCCATCACGGCGATCTGCGCCGTCGGCCAAGCGTAGTTCACGTCGCCGCCGATGTGCTTTGAGGCCATCACGTCATAGGCCCCGCCGAAGGCCTTTCGCGTGATCACGGTGACGAGCGGCACGGTCGCCTCGGAATAGGCGAAGAGGAGCTTGGCCCCGTGCTTGATGAGCCCGCCATATTCCTGCGCGGTGCCCGGCAGGAAGCCCGGCACGTCGACGAAGGTGAGGATCGGGATCGAGAACGCATCGCAAAAGCGCACGAAGCGCGCGGCCTTGCGCGAGGCATCCGCATCGAGAACGCCCGCCAGCACCATGGGCTGGTTCGCCACGATCCCCACCGACCGCCCCTCGATGCGAGCAAAGCCCGTGACGATGTTGCGGGCATAGGCCTCCTGGATCTCGAAGAAGTCGCCCTCGTCCACGACTTTGAGGATGAGCTCCTTCATGTCGTAGGGCTTGTTCGGGTTGTCGGGCACCAGGGTGTCGAGGCTGTCGTCGACCCGGCTCGGATCGTCGAAGCTCGGCCATTCGGGGGTGCCCTCCAGGTTGTTGGCGGGGAGGAAGTCCATCAGGCGCCGGATCTGCAGCAGCGCCTCCACGTCGTTGTCGTAGGCGCCGTCCGCGATGGAGGATTTCGTGGTGTGAACCTTGGCGCCGCCGAGCTCCTCTGCGGTCACCACCTCGTTCGTCACGGTTTTCACCACGTCGGGGCCGGTGACGAACATGTAGGAGCGGTCGCGCACCATGAAGATGAAGTCCGTCATGGCGGGCGAGTAGACGTCGCCCCCCGCGCACGGGCCCATGATGACGGAGATCTGCGGGATGACGCCCGAGGCGATCACGTTGCGCTTGAACACCTCGCCGTAGCCGCCGAGCGCCGCCACGCCCTCCTGGATGCGCGCGCCGCCCGCGTCGAACAGGCCGATGACGGGTGCACGCACCTTCAGGGCCATGTCCTGGATCTTGATGATCTTCTGCGCGTGCGCCTCGGAGAGCGACCCGCCGAACACCGTGAAGTCCTTCGCGAACACGAACACCGTGCGCCCGTTGATCGTGCCCCAGCCCGTGACGACGCCGTCGCCCGGGACCTTGGCCTCCGCCATGCCGAAGTCGATCGAGCGGTGCTCGACGAACATGTCGAACTCCTCGAACGAGCCGGTGTCGAGCAGAAGCTCGATGCGCTCGCGGGCCGTGAGCTTGCCGCGGGCGTGCTGCGCCTCGATGCGCTTGGCGCCCCCGCCGAGGCGAGCCTCCGCACGCCGGTCTTCGAGCCGTTCGAGCATGTCTTTCATCAGGGTCCGCTCATCCAAGCCGGCGGGCGCCGGGGTTACCGGAAAGCTTAGCCCTTAGCACGGGGTTTTCGGGGGTCCAATCGACCTTTGGTGCCCCTCGACGGGCGCATCCGAGGGCGTGTTCGGCCCGATCCGCCCGGCAGGCGGTCCTCAGGCCGCTAGGCGGTAGACCAGCGAAGCCGCGCGAAAATCCGTCTCGCGGTTGCTGCGGCGGGCCATCGCCTCGTAATCCTCGCCCCAAACGCTCTCCTGGTAGACCTCGTCAACATGGGCCGCGGCCCAGGCCTGGTCGGCGTCGTAGCGCCCGGCCGCATGGGCGAGGGCCACCACCACGGAGCCCGTGAGGGTAGTCATGACGTGGAGGGCGGCAAGGGCGATGGGCGAGCGCACGGCCTCGACGGCCCGGCGGACCGCGGCCGCGGTTTCGGGCGGCTGGTCCACATGCATGATGCCCTCGGACAAGGCGAAGCGGGCGCCGATGCTGTCGCGGGTCCAGTCGAGAAACGGGTTCCAGGTCGCGTTCTGTGCATCCACGAGGCGGCCGGGCTCGCCGGCCCGGTAGCAGAGGAGGTCGGAGCCCGCATAGCGGACGAGGTCGTCCACCACCTCCTGGCGGCGGGGCGCGACCCCGTCGATGCCCGAATTGACGATGCGCGTCACCGGCATGGTGGCAGGGTCGATCTCCTCCCCCTGCCGTCTCCACTCCTCGGCGAGGGCTTCGGCGAGAGCGCGGGCGGGCACGGCGAGCGGGTTGCGGCCCGGCGTGTGGGCCGGACGGCCGTCGAGGACGAGTTGGAACGCGCCGTCACGCTCCTCGACGGCGGCTTCCTTGTAAAAGCGCTTCGGCAAGGTGGGCTTCATGCCGGCCTGCGCGGCGCGCATGGGGTTCGGCTCCCCTTCCGAGGGAAACCAATCGCGGGAGAAGGTGTCGCTCATGGGGGGGAGATAGGCGTTCAGCCGCCCGGATTCGAGACCCCGGCGAGGAAGCCCTCGAGAACGGGAGCGAGCGCCGTGTAGCTGTCGACGATGGTGTCGGCTCCGGCCTCCCGAAGGGCGTCGACGGGCTGGAAGCCCCAGGAAACGCCGATGGCGCGGACCCCGGCCGCCTTCGCCATCAGCATGTCGAAATTGGAATCGCCGATCATCGCGGTGCCGGCAGCCTCGGCCCCGACCTCCCGCATGGCCTGCTCGATCATGCCCGGATGCGGCTTGGATGGCGCGTCGTCGGCGGTCTTGATCACCGTGAAGAGGCGCTCCCAATCGTGCCGCTCGAGGAGGTGCGCGACGCCACGCCGGGACTTGCCGGTGGCGATGCCGAGGAGCGTGTCGCCCCGCCGGATCAGCCCCGCAAGGCACTCCGCCGCGCCCGGGAACAGCGGCTCGGCGAAAGCCGGGTCGTGCCGCAAGGCCGAGAAGGCGGTGCGGTAGGCGTCCGCCAGTGCCTCCACCGGGCCGTCGGGCCCCACCAGCACCTCGAAGGCCTTGTTGAGGGTGAGCCCGACGATGGAGAGTGAGCGCTCCCGGCTCGGCGGCTCAAGGCCGAAGGCCGCGAAGGCCCGCCGCTGGGCTTCGACGATGATGTTCTGGCTGTCGACGAGGGTTCCGTCGACGTCGAAGAGGACGAGTTTCACGGGGGCTCAACCGGCCGGGTTGCGGGGGCGCTTCGCTTAGCACGGCCCTGCGCCGCTTCCCATGGCTCAGGCGCCGAGCTGGTCCTGAGCCCCAAGGGCGAGCGCGCTCTTCTTGAGGCTCTGCACCCGGTGATAGCGGGCGATCCCGAGAAGCGCTTCCATCTCCAGGCGATCCTCCGCGCCGCGGCGCCTCAGGATCTCGATCAGGCGCCGACATTCTTCGGCATTGGCATCGTGGTCGCGGGCCTGCGCCTGCCATTGGCGCACCTGACGCCTCAACGTAGTTTCGTTCGCTTTCATCCCGATCGTTCCGCAGGCCTTCCGGCCGACTCGAAGGAGCCCAAGAAGCTTGGCAATTGAGGCGCTTCCTTGACGGGAGCTTCCGTCACAGGATCAGGGGATCACAGGAGAGTCAGCTCGGCCGCGCCATCGCGCGCTCGAGGCCCGCCTTCGCGGCCGGCCACTCGTCCGCCGTGATGCTGTAGACCGCCGTGTCGCGGATATGACCGTCCGGCATGATCATGTGCGACCGCAGGATCCCGTCGAGCCGGGCGCCGAGCCGCTCGATGGCGGCCCGCGACTGGGCGTTCCGTACATGGGTGCGAAACTCCACGGCAATGCAGCCCAGGTCCTCGAAGGCGTGGCAGAGCATCAGGTACTTCGCGTGCGTGTTGACGAAGCTGCGCTGAAACGAGCCCGCGATCCAGGTGGTGCCGATCTCAAGCCGGCGGTTCGGCGCGTCGATGTTCATGAACCGGGTCGAGCCGACTACCCGAAGACCCTCGTTCAGCACCGTCGCGAAGGGAAGCTGGGTTCCGGCCGCTTGATTGCGCAGGGCCGTCTCGACATAGGCCTGAAAGCCCTCGGGGCGCGGCACCGTCGTGGTGGTCTTCTCCCATTGGGCGCCGTCGCTGGCGGCAAGCCCGAGAGCCGGAACGTCCTCGAGGGACAGTGGGCGCAGGGTCAGGCGATCCGTGGCGAGGGTGACGGGCGCAAGGGTGAGCATGGCGGGAACCTCGGTGACCCCGCCTTGTGGGCGATCCGGCGCCGGGGGGCAACCGGGTGGGGAAGGCGCCTGGCGTCTTCCCCGATCGTGAGGCGGCGGCCGTCAGCCCAGATAGATGAGACTTGGGAGGAGCACGGCCGCGCCGCCGAGAATCCACGCCCCGGAGATGATCCGGGACCGGCCGATCGTCGCGTCGTTGAGGCGGCGGGCAAACGCCTTCGACTCCATGCGGTACCCGCCGAGGCACGAGCAGAAGGCGTGGTGGGCCTCGTTCTCCGAGAGCTCGAAGAACTTCATGGCATCGCCGAGCGTGTCGCCGGCGAGTCCCTGGGTGCGAAAGACGGGGTCCGCGAAGGCGACGGAGAGAGGCGAGTCGTCGGCACGGGCCCCGGGCCGGTCCATGGGCAGCATGTATTCGATCTCGGGGATCGCATTGAGGCGCCGGTCGGGCTCCCGCTCGAGGAGTTCGACCCAGCGCTGGAGGCGCTCCGTGCGGGTCATGGTCCGCACGGCTTCGGGGGTCTGGAGGTCGGCTACGCTACGGAGCTGATCAAGTTTCCTGTGTTCCATTGATCTCCTCCTTGGAGCTCAGGTCGCAGCGGCACTGGCGACCGAGTCCCATGACGTTGCGTCACCTCCACGGCGAAAGTACGACCGTGGAGCGGGAAATCAGGACGGGATCATCACTCCTCCGGCGCGTCCACGATGGGATCGTAGCGGTCCGTCTCGAACCCGAGCAGGTTGAAGCTCTGCTGCATGTGCGGCGGCAGGGGCGCCGTTACGTCGATGGGCTTCCCGGTGCGCGGATGGGCGATGACGATGCGGCGGGCCAGGAGATGCAGGCGCTGCTGAAGGCCCCCGGGCAGCTCCCAGTTCTCGATGTCGAAGTATTTCGGGTCGCCCACGATGGGGTGGCCGATATGGGCCGCGTGCGCGCGCAGCTGATGGGTGCGTCCGGTGACGGGCTTCAGCGACAGCCAGGCGAGCTTCTGGGCGGCGGTATCCACCACCGCGTAGTAGGTGAGCGCGTGACTCGCCCCCTCGTCGCCGTGCTTGGCCACCTTCATGCGGGAATCGCCCTCCCCGCCTTCCTCCTTGGCGAGATAGGTGGAAATGCGGCCCTGGCGGACCCGCGGCACGCCGGCGACGAGCGCCCAGTAGATCTTGCGCGTGGTGCGCGAGCGGAAGGACTTCGCCATGGTGGAGGCCGCGAACCGCGTCTTCGCGACCACGAGGCAGCCGGCCGTATCCTTGTCGAGCCGGTGCACGAGGCGGGGCTTCTGGCCCTCGTCGTCCACAAGGGCCTCAAGGAGGCCGTCCACATGGCGCGTGGTCCCGGAGCCCCCCTGCACCGCAAGCCCCATGGGCTTGTTGAGGACGAGCACGTCCTTGTCCTCGTAAAGCGTGATCGAGCGCAGGAACTCCCGGTCGTCCTGGTCCTTCGCGGCGGAGCGCGCCACGGGCCGGGGCTGGTCGAGCTTCAGGGGCGGCACCCGCACCTTCTGCCCAGGCTCGAGGCGCTCGTTCGGCTTGGCGCGCCGTCCGTCGATGCGAAGCTCTCCTTTGCGCACGATGCGCTGGATATGCGTGAAGGCGAGCTGGGGGAAGCGCGCCACGAGGAAACGGTCGACGCGCATGTCGGCCTCGTCCGGCTCCACGACGAGGGTCTGCACGCCCGTCGCCAGAACCTCCGTCGCGGCGGCCTTGGCTTCGGCGCGCGTCGCCCGCGGAGCCTCGCCGGCTTGCGGCCGCACCTCCGCGGGCCGGCTCACGCGCTTCACCGCAGCGCGCTTCAGGGCACCTTTCGCCGCGCCCGTCCGCGGCCCCTTGGAGCCTGCCGCCGGGCCGCGGCGCTCGGCGCGGGCGCCGTCGTCGCGCGAGCGAAAACCCTGCCGCGCCTCCTTGCGGGAACCCGGGCGTCCGCCCTTGGCCCCGCCGCGTCCTGAACCACCTTGCTTCATGGACAGGTGCCTAACATCGCGGGCCCATGGCGTCCATCAAGGGAGCACCCGAACGGCAGCGAGCCCTGCCGCGAGGCCCAGCACCGACAGGCCGACGGAGGCCGCAACGTAGAGCGCGGCCGTTCCGGCCTCGCCCCGCTCCCACAAGGCGACCGCATCGAGCGAGAAGGCCGAAAAGGTAGTGAACCCGCCAAGCACCCCCGTCCCCAGGAACAGCCTCACCGGTTCCCGCCACCCCTCCCCGCCTCGCGCGAAGAGCCAGGCGGCGAGCGCCCCCATGAGCAGGGAGCCCACCACGTTCACGCCGAGCGTGCCCCAGGGAAACGCCGTCCCCCAGGCCCGTGCGGAAGCGAGATTGACGCCGTGGCGCAGCACGCCGCCGAGGCCGGCTCCGAGGAAGACGAGGAGCGTGTTCATTCCTCCCTGCGCCGCTCCCGCCGCAGCCGCGCCCACCAGTCGAGGCGCTTCCTGATTTCCCGCTCGAAGCCCCGGTCGACCGGAGCATAGAAGCTCTGCGCGTCCATCCGGTCCGGCCAGTAATCCTGCCCCGAGAACGCATCCGGCTCGTCGTGATCGTAGCGGTAGCTGTCGCCGTAGCCGATCTGCTTCATGAGCTTGGTCGGCGCGTTGAGGATGGTCTTCGGCGGCATCAGGGAGCCGTGCTCCTTGGCGGCCCGGGTCGCGGCCTTGTAGGCGGCGTAGACGGCATTCGATTTCGGCGCGGTCGCGAGATAGACGGTCACCTGAGCGAGGGCGAGTTCCCCCTCGGGGCTCCCCAGAAAATCGAAGGCGTCCTTGGCGGCGTTCGCCACCACGAGGGCCTGCGGGTCGGCGAGCCCGATATCCTCGATCGCCGCTCGCACGAGGCGGCGGGCGATGAAGAGGCGATCCTCGCCGGCATCGAGCATCCGGGCGAGGTAGTAGAGCGCCGCGTCCGGGTCCGAGCCGCGGATCGTCTTGTGGAGGGCGGAGATCAGGTTGTAGTGCCCCTCCTGCCCCTTGTCGTAGATCGGCGCCCGGCGCTGCACGATCTCCTGCAACTGCGCGGCCGAGAAGATCTCGCCGGGTTTGGCGGAGCGCCACACCTCCTCGGCCAGGGTGAGCGAAGCGCGCCCATCGCCGTCGGCCATCCTGACGAGCGACTCGCGCGCCTCCTCGTCGAGGGGCAGCGGCTTGCCGGTGACCTCTTCGGCGCGCCGCAGGATCTGCCGGATGGCCTCCTCGTCGAGGGTCCGGAAGACGAGCACCCGGGCACGGGAGAGAAGCGCCGCGTTGAGTTCGAAACTCGGGTTCTCCGTCGTAGCGCCGACGAGCGTGATCGTGCCGTCCTCCATGACGGGGAGGAAGGCATCGAGCTGGGCGCGGTTGAACCGGTGGATCTCGTCGACGAAGAGAAGCGTGCCCTTTCCCGTGGAGCGCCGGGCGCGGGCCGCCTCGAACACCTTCTTGAGATCAGCGACCCCCGAGAAGATCGCGGAGATCTGCTCGAAATGCAGGTCCGTCTCGTTGGCCATGAGGCGAGCGACGGTGGTCTTGCCGGTGCCGGGCGGCCCCCAGAATACCAAGGACCCGAGGGACCGCGAGGCGATGAGGCGCGTGAGGATGCCCTCGGGCCCGACGAGATGCTCCTGCCCGACCACTTCGGAGAGCGTCGTCGGGCGCATCCGGTCGGCGAGCGGGCGCGGCGCACCCCGATCGAGGCCCGCCGAGGCGAAGAGATCGCTCACGGGCCGCCGGTCCGCCGAGGGAGAGGTTGAAAACGGCCGGGGACCGCCGTCAGCCTCCCAGTACCGTCGTGAACACCCGCCCGCCCCGGTTGATGGTGATCTCCCAATACCCGCCTCCGGACCGCAGGGCGCGGTCGATGTCCTTCGTGGCGGCGAGGCGCTGGCCGTTGATGGCCACGATCTGGTCGCCCTTCTGGAACCCGACCCGGGTCGCCACGCTGCCCTCCTCCAACTCTGCCACGACAACGCCCTCGCGGGAAATGTCGAGTTGCAATTCGTCCGCGACGGCGGGCGAGAGGTTCACGATGGTGGCGCCGGTGAGCGGCGAGCGGGCGCGCACGCGAACGGGGTCGCGGGCCGGCGTCTCGGGCGGGGGCGCCAGGCGGACGGACAGGTTCACCCGTTCGCGTCCGCGCAGCACCGTCACGGGGGTCTGGCCCTCGACGCCCTTCAAGGTAAAGCGGTAGCCGAAGGCTTCCGGGTTATCGACCGGCTGCCCGTCCACCGCAGCGATCACGTCCCCGCGCCGCAGGCCGGCGGCAGCGGCCGGGCCGCCATCGAAGAGGCCTGTCACCAGAACGCCCGTGGGCCGCTCGAGACCGAGGCTCGAGGCGATCTCGTTGTCCACGGCCTGGAGCGAGGCGCCGAGCCAGGGACGCCGCACCGAACGAGCGCCGCCGCGGGCGGAATCGATCACCGCCCGCACCATCGTGGAGGGGATCGCGAAGCCGATGCCGTGGCTCCCGCCAGACCGGGAGAAGATCGCCGTGTTGATGCCCACGAGACGCCCGGCCATGTCGACGAGCGCGCCGCCCGAATTGCCCGGATTGATCGCGGCATCCGTCTGGATGAAGAACTGGTAGTCCGAGACGCCCACCTGGGTCCGGGCCAGGGCCGACACGATGCCCTGCGTCACCGTCTGGCCGACGCCGAAGGGATTGCCGATGGCGAGGACGAGGTCGCCCACCTGAAGCGCCTCGGAGTCGCCAAGCTCCACCACCTGGAGGTTCACAGCCTCCTTCAGGCGCAGCACCGCGAGGTCGGTCCGTGCATCGCGCAGGACGATCTCGGCCTCGAACTCCCGCCGGTCGGCGAGCGCCACCTTCACCTCGGTCATGTTCTCGATGACGTGGTTGTTGGTGATGACGAGGCCGGAGCGGTCGACGATCACGCCCGAGCCGACCGAATTCGCCTGCCGGCCCTGCGGCACGTTCGGTCCGCCCTCCCCGAAATAGCGACGGAAGAACTCCTCCATCCCGTCGCTGCGGCGCGGCGCCGAGCGGGACCCGTAGACGTTCACCACCGCGGGCGCGGTCTGGCGCACCACCGGAGCGAAGGAGAGCTGGACCTGAGCCTTGCTCTCCGGCACGGCCCGGTTCTGAGCGCCCGCGGGCGCGAGCGCTGCGGCGCTCAGCGCAGCGATCAGGGTCGCACGGATCAGGGCGAACCGCATGGCGAATCCTCTTCTTGTTCCGGCCGGAGAGATAGAGGCTGCGGCGGCGGAACACAAAGGGCATGCCGCCCGGAGAGCACCTATCCGCCCTTCGGCCGGGTGATCGAGAACCGCGTCTCCGGGGTCGACACGAAATAGTCCCGGTATCCCGCCCGGGCGATGGGGCGCATGGCGGCCGTATCGAGGAGGCCGTCCTCGAGGAAGCGGTCGTCGATGTGGACCCCGATCACCTCGCCGATCACGAGACGGTACTGGCCGCGGCCGTCACGCCCGGCGAGCGGCACCGTCTGAACGTAGCGGCACTCGAGCGCGGCGGGCGAGGCCTTCACCCGGGGCGGGCGGACGAGGCGCGAGGGCGCCGCTTCGAGACCCGCATGGGTCATCTCGCTCTCGCCCCGCGCCAGCGGGGCGGAGGTGAGGTTCATGGGCTCGCGCAGGTCGTAGGTCGCGAGATTGCAGACGAACTCGCCGGTCTCCTCGATGAAGGTGACCGCATCCTTCTGGCCGTCCGACGAGAAGGCTACCATGGGCGGGCGGTCCGACACCGCGTTGAAGAACGAGTAGGGCGAGAGGTTGATGTCGCCCCGGGCGCTCATGGCGGTGATCCAACCGATGGGACGCGGTGTGACGATCGCCTTGAAGGGATCGTGCTTCAGGCCATGTCCCTGGGCGACCTCGTAGAACATGGCGGTCAGAGCCTCGTCACGATGTCGGCGAGAGCGGGCCTCGCCCGCTCGGCGCTCGGCTCCACCACGGTGCCGATATGGATGAAGCCGGCCATCCGCTCCTGCGGTTCGAGGCCAAGCGCATCGAGCACCCGGCGGTCGAAGGCGAACCAGTCGGTGAGCCAGGAGGCGCCGTAGCCCAAGGCATGGGCGGCATGGAGCAGGTTCATGCAGACCGCGCCCGCGGAGAGCACCTGCTCCCATTCGGGGATCTTCACGTGGGGCCTTGCAGTCGACACGACGGCGACCACCAGGGGCGCCCGAGCGAGCTTGCCGGCTTCGACGGCGCCCCGCTCCGGGTCTTGGCCTGGATGGCTGGCCTCGAACGCCCGGCCGATGGCCTGCCCGGCCCGCTGCCGCGCCTCGCCCTCGATGACGATGAACCGCCAGGGCGCGAGCCGCCCGTGATCCGGCACCCGCGACGCGATGGTGAGCATCGTCTCGACCTCGGCCGTGGTCGGGCCCGGCTCGCCGAGGCGGTGGGCGGCCACCGAGCGGCGGGTCTGCAGGCCTGTCAGACGGGGGTTGGGGATTTCGTTCATAGGACTTTCACGGAAGCTGTGGCACAGGAACATCCGGCTAAGACGCTGCGCCGGGACGGACTTTCACGATTTTGCGGGCCCGCCTTCGTGTCGCCGCGTTGATGCCTTTGAGGGGAGCGCGACAACGCTCCCGTCGCGGGAGGAGACGCCGACAGCTCAGCCGTCGGCGCATGATGTATAGGGGGAGTACCGCGGTCAGCCAAGAAGGCCCGGATCCCCGGCGGCCGCGAACGATGCCCTCCGGCGCGTTCCAAGGCAGCCGGACGGTTCAGGCGTGAAAGCCCCACGGCAGGCTGCCGCATCTCGAGCCATGAGTCAGAACCAAGTTCCGTCGCCCTCACCTCTCGCCCGGACCTGGACGAGCCGCGAGACCCTCCGCGCCCTGCTGGCCATCCTCGCCGTGTGGGGCGCCGCCGCCGCCATGTGGCCCCTCACCGGCACGGTGGTGCCGTGGGACTCCAAGAACCACTTCTACCCGATGCTGCGCTACCTGAGCGCGGCGCTGGAGCACGGCGAGCTTCCCCTCTGGAACCCCTACCATTTCAGCGGCCACCCCGCCGTCGCCGACCCGCAATCCCTCATCTTCACCCCCACGATGCTGTTCTTCGGCTGGCTGGTGTCGCAGCCCTCCATGGAGCTGTTCGACGCGGTGGTGTTCGCGCATTTCCTGCCCGGCGCGCTTGCCTTCGTGCCGCTCTTTCGCCGCCGCGGCTGGCACCCGGCCGGGGCCGTCGCCGCCGCCGTGATCTTCATGCTCGGCGGGTCCGCCGCGGCGCGGCTCCAGCACACGGGCATGATCTTCTCCTACGGTTTCTTCCCGCTCGCCCTGTGGCTGCTGGAAGAAGCCCTGCACCGCCGCTCCTACGGGTTCGCCGTGGGCTTCGGGGTGATCGCCGCCCTCATGACGGTCGGGCGGGATCAGGTGGCGTTCCTGTGCGCTCTCACCTTGATCGCCGTCGTGATCCACGAGACCGCCTCGTGCCGGGAACGCTGGGCCTATCTGACGAACCGGCTCGGCCTCCTCGCCGTCATGGCCGCCGTCGGCGCGGCGCTGCTCGCCGTCCCGAGCCTCCTTACCATGCAGCTGCTCGCCACCTCGACGCGGCCGGGCTTCGGCTACGGGGTCGCCTCCATGGGGTCGCTGCCGCCGGCCAGCCTCGCCACGGTCCTGTTCGGCAACGTCTTCGGGTCCCTGCGCTGGACCTACGATTACTGGGGCCCGGACTGGCAGAATCTCGGCGGGGGAACCTGGACGGACCGGGCCACCAACTACCTCTTCGCCGGCACGGTCCCGGCCCTGCTCATCCTGTGGCACGGCATCGCCGGCGGCCGCCTCTTCGCCCGTGAGTTCCGCTTCTTCCTGGCGCTGGGCGCGGTGGCGCTCGTCTATGCGCTCGGCCGCTACACCCCGGGCTTCGCCCTGGTCTTCGATCACTTTCCCGGCGTGAAGCTCTACCGCCGCCCGGCCGACGCGACCTTCCTCATCAACATCGCCCTCGCCTTCGGGGCCGGCTACCTAGTGCATCGCTTCATCGCCGAAGGACACCCGCGGCTCGCACCGGGCGGGCGCTGGCGCCGGGCGCTCCTGCCGGCGGTCGCCGCCGCCCTCGTCGTCGCCGCCGTTGCCAGCGCCCTCGCCTTCGCGGGCAGGGCCGGCAAGCTCCCGGCCACCTTTGCCGAGATCGGCCTCGGCCTCGTCCTGGCGGGGATCGCGCTGGCCGTCCTCACGCAGACCCGCGCTGGGTGGCGTCCGGCCGTCGCCATGGCGCTCGTCGCCGTCACGGCCGCCGAGCTCGTCGGCCGGCACGCGGGATCGTCGCTCAACGCCGAGCCGGCGGAGCGCTATGCGGTTTTCCAGGAGTTGCCGCCGGAGCAGTTGCAGGGCCTCCAGGTGCTCAGGAAGGAACTGGCGGAGCGCAAGGCCAAGGGCGAGCATCCGCGTCTCGAGATCCTCGGGCTTGGCGGCGCCTGGCAGAACGCCTCCATGGTGCTCGGGCTCGAGGACACGATCGGGTACAACCCTCTGCGCCTTGCCGATTACGAGCGTGCCGTCGGCCCGGGCGAGAACGCCGCCGATCCGAACCTGCGCACCTTCCCGGCGACCTTCCGCGGCTACAAGTGCCGTCTGGCAAACCTCCTCGGCCTGGAATACCTCATCCTCGACCGGCCGCTGGAGCGCTTGCCGCAGCATTTCCCACGGCTGTCGGGTTCCGTGACCCTGCTCTACGGCTCGGGTCAGATGTGGATCTACCGGCTCAACCATGCGAGCCCGCGGGTCTACCTGGCGAGCCGCCTGATGCCGGTCAATTCGGGCGAGGTTCTGGATCAGGAGGAACTGCCGGAGTTCGACCGCACCAGGGAAGCGCTCCTCGACGAGGAGAGCCTTCCGCTTGTGGAGAGCTTCCTCCTGCGTAACGGCCTCATCGGTGCCAGCGACGGCGGAGCAGCGGCTCCCGCCGGCAAGGCCCGGATCGTGAGCTACCAGCGCAATTCGGTGGAGATCGAGGTCGAGACGGACCGGGCCGGGGTGCTCGTGCTCCACGATCTCTACTACCCGGGCTGGCAGGTGAGCGTGAACGGCGAGCGCCGCCCGGTGCTTCGCACGAACCTGCTCTTCCGCGGGGTGGAGGTGAGTGCCGGTCGGCACCGGATCGTCTTCGAGTTCCGGCCGCTCTCCCTCGATAATCTGGTTGCCGCCGCATCGGATCTCGTGAAGAACGAGCCCGAGACGACCACCGAAGCCTTCGCCCTGCAGTAAGCCCGCCGTGACCCGAACGCTCGCCCTGTTCAGCCTCGGCCTCCTGCTCGCCTCCGAGGCGGCGCTGGCGCAAACGCGCATGAATGCGCCGGGCCTGCCGCTGCCTGCCCTCAACCCGCCGGTGCTCCCGAGCCCGTCGGGCCCTCCCCCCGTCGCGGTCCCGTCCCTGCCCCCGCCGCCGCCCGGTCAGGTCGGGCTCTACCTCAGCGCAGGCTTTGCCGGAGACAACAAGCCGATCCGGTCCGGGCTCGTCTGGCGTGTCTACGAGGACCGGGGCGAGACGGCTAAACCGGTGCTTGCAGCCCAGTCCACCAACCCGGCGCCTACCTTCAACCTGCAGCCCGGCAACTACATGGTCCACGTGGCCTACGGCTACGCGGGCGCTTCGAAGCGTCTGACGGTTCAATCGGGCACCATCGCCGAGCGCCTGACGATCAGCGCGGGCGCCCTCAAGCTCGGCGGCGCCGTCGCGGAGCAGCCTATCCCGGGCGGCAAGCTCTCCTTCGCCGTCTACGTGCCGATCGGGGCGAATTCCGAAGGGCGGCTCGTCTTGAGCAATGGCAAGGCGGGCGAAATTATCCGCCTGCCGGAGGGCACCTACCACGTGGTGTCGACCTATGGGGATTCGAACGCCATCATGCGCACCGATCTCAAGGTCGAAACCGGGCGCGTCACCGAAGCCACCCTCAACCACCGCGCCGCGACCGTGACGCTGAAGCTCGTGGCGAACGAGGGCGGCGAAGCTTTCGCCGGAACGGCTTTTTCCGTGCTGACGCCCGGCGGCGACGTGATCCGCGAGGCCATCGGCGCGTTCCCGTCCGTGACCCTGGCGGAGGGCGACTACACCCTGATCGCCCGGCACGAAGGGCAGGTCTATACCCGCGAGTTCAAAGTTCAGAACGGGCTTAACCGGGACATCGAGATCCTGGCCAAGAAGTAGCGGCCGAACCAATCCCCCCGCTTCGCATTGTCCCCGAGATCCGGGCGCGTCGGTTTTCCCAGAACGGCAAGCCGTGAAGGCTCCTCCGGCCCGCCTCCGTGACCGAGAGGGAGCGACACCCATGCGAATTTCCGACGTGATGACCCGCGACGTGCGCGTGATCCAGCCCGACCGCACCGTTCGCGACGCCGCCCGCCTGATGGACGAGATGAATGTCGGCGTCCTGCCGGTCTGCGACGGGCGCCGGCTCATCGGCATGATCACCGACCGCGACATCACGGTCCGCTCCACCGCCGCCGGCATCGCGCCCGACCAGCACAGCGTCCGGGAGATCATGACCGACAACGTGGAATGGTGCTTCGACGATGACGACGTTGACGAGATCGTCGAGATCATGAGCGCCAAGCAGATCCGGCGCATTCCCGTGGTCGACCGGTCCAAGCGCCTCGTCGGCATCGTGGCCTTGGGCGACCTCGCGGAGGAAAGCGAGGAGCGGGCCCAGCGGGCGCTTCGCCGCATTTCGACGCCCTCCGAGCCGGATCGTTCGCCGGAGCCAAGCCGCGCCCGCGCCGACCAGACCCGGGACCGCTCCCACGCGCGGCTCACGGACGACGAACAGCGGGAACTCGACCGGCGGCTGGCCCGGGACGACCGGCGACCCGCCGATCCGGGCCGGCATCTGCCCACCGATATCGGCAACTACCGGCCGCAGCACGAAGGACGGGGCGGCCGCAGCTTCCGGTTCCGCGAGGAGGACGATGTGCGCGCCGCCTTCGGCTCGTTCGGCCATCCCGGCGAGGAAGGCATGCGTAACGCCCAGATGCCCGGCGGTTTCGGCGGCGACGGCTACAACCATTACGGCGAGGATTACCGCGGCCATACCAGCGGGCCGGGCGGTGGCGGCTACCCGAACCGGCAATTCGGATCGAGCGACCTGCTCGGCCGCCGGATGCGCCCGGGTGACGATTCCTCGCCCGAGGACCGGCGCAGCCAGAATATCGAGCGGGCCTACAGCCTCGTGAACGAACCCCGCGACCACCGCAACTACGGCGTCGGACCGGGCAACAACCGCTTCGGCAACGACGCCACCGCCAGCCGCGGCGAGGTGCGCCGGGACGACCACCGCGGGCGCGGCCCGAAAGGGTACCAGCGCTCGGACGACCGCATCCGCGACGATGTCAACGAACGCCTCACGGACGACGCCATGATCGACGCGTCGGAGATCGACGTGGCGGTGCAGCACCGGGAGGTCACACTCACCGGCACGGTCCGCAGCCGCGACGAGCGCCGCCGCGCCGAGGACATAGCCGAGCAGGTGCCCGGCGTCACGCACGTCCAGAACAACCTGCGCATCGGCCAGCATCAGGCCGGACATGCCTCCGGCATGGAGGTGGGCGACTCGGGCGTCGCGTCCGGCAATCCCGGCATCGGCACCTCCGGCACCACCGCCGGCTCGCCATCGGGCGGCCGCGGGACCGGCGAGAGCAAGCGCGGGCAAAAGCAGGGAGCTTAAGGCACCGACGTCGACCCTCCCCGCCGAGGGTGAGGGTCGACGTGCTCCGCCCTTATTCCGCCGCCTGCGCGGGCGGCACTCCGCGGGTGCGCTTCAGGTCGGGCGGCACGGCTTCCTCGGTCAGGACCCGCAGGGCCTCGTCGAGGGGCATCGAGGTCTGGTCCGGACTGCCGAGGCGGCGCACCGACACGGTGCGCTCCGCGGCCTCCTTGCGGCCGACCACGAGGAGAACCGGGACCTTGGCGAGCGAGTGCTCCCGGACCTTGTAGTTGATCTTCTCGTTGCGCAGGTCCGCTTCGACGCGCAGGCCCGCCTGGCGCAGGGTCTCGACGACCTCCTGCGCATAGGCATCGCCGTCCGCCGTGATCGTCGCGACTACGGTCTGCACAGGCGAGAGCCAGAGCGGGAAGTGGCCGGCATGGCTCTCGATGAGGATGCCGAGGAAGCGCTCGAGAGAGCCGCAGATGGCCCGGTGGACCATCACGGGCTGCTTCTTATCGCCATCGGCGGCGATGTAGAAGGCGCCGAACCGCTCGGGCAGGTTGAAGTCCACCTGAGTGGTGCCGCACTGCCAGTCGCGGCCGATTGCGTCCTTCAGGGTGTACTCGAATTTCGGGCCGTAGAACGTGCCCTCCCCTTCGTTCACGCCCGTCTTGATGCGGCCGCCGGATTCCGCCGCCATGCGCTCCAGGACGCGGCGCAGGATGCCCTCCGCATGGTCCCACATCGCATCCGTTCCGACGCGCTTCTCGGGGCGCGTCGCGAGCTTCACCACCACTTCCTCGAAGCCGAAGTCGCGGTAGACCGAGAGCATGAGGTCGTTGATCTTGAGGCACTCCGCCTCGAGCTGGTCTTCCGTGCAGAAGATGTGCGCATCGTCCTGCGTGAAGGCGCGCACACGCATGAGGCCGTGCAGCGCGCCCGAGGCCTCGTAGCGGTGCACAGCGCCGAACTCGGCAAGGCGCACCGGCAGGTCGCGATACGACTTCAGCCCGTGCTTGAAGATCTGCACGTGGCCGGGGCAGTTCATAGGCTTCAGCGCGAAGACGCGCTGATCCGCTTCCGGATCGTTCGGCCGCAGGAACGCGCTCGCGGATTTCACCGCGAACATGTTGTCGGCGTACCAGCCCCAGTGGCCGGAGGTTTCCCAGAGCGACTTGTCGAGCACCTGGGGCGCGTTGACCTCGTCGTAGGAGCCTTTCAGGCGCCGGCGCATGTAGCCCAAGAGTTCCTGGAACATGGTCCAGCCCTTCGGGTGCCAGAACACCGTGCCGGGCCCCTCCTCCTGAAAATGGAAGAGATCCATCTCGCGCCCGAGGCGGCGATGATCGCGCTTCTCGGCCTCCTCGAGTTGCTTGAGATAGGCGTCGAGGTCCGCCTGGCTGGCGAAGGCCGTGGCGTAGATGCGGGTGAGCATCGCGTTGTTGCTGTCGCCGCGCCAATAGGCGCCCGCCACCTTCATGAGCTTGAAGGCCGTGCCGATCTTGCCCGTCGAGGTCATGTGGGGGCCGCGGCAGAGATCGAACCAGTCGCCCTGGAAGTAGATCTTGAGGTCCTGACCTTCCGGGATCGCGTCGATGAGTTCGATCTTGTAGGTCTCGCCTTTGTCCGCGAACACCTGCTTTGCCTTGTCGCGGCTCCAGACCTCCTTCGTGAACGGCCTGTCCTTGGCGATGATCTCCCGCATCTTCGCTTCGATGGCGGCGAAATCCTCCGGCGTGAAGGGTTCGGGACGCGCGAAGTCGTAGTAGAACCCGTTCTCGATCACCGGGCCGATGGTCACCTGGGTTCCGGGAAACAGCTCCTGCACGGCTTCGGCCAGCACGTGGGCGGCATCGTGCCGGATGAGCTCCAGCGCTCTCGGATCTTCTCGGGTGAGAAACTCGATTCTGGCGTCGCGGGTGATCGGGTCGTTCAGATCCGTCACGGTCCCGTCGAGCGCCATGGCGACGGTGCGCTTGGCGAGGGACTTGGCGATGCCTTCCGCGATCTCGCGACCGGAGATGCCGGGGTTGAACTGGCGCGCGGCGCCATCGGGAAATGTCAGGGTAATCATCAAGGATTCTCCTGGCTCACTCCTGCGTACAGCGCAGGTAAGCGGGGGGCCGACGGTTCTGGTGAGGGCGTTTAAGACCGGCCGCCGTCAGATTCGACCGTCTCGCAAGCGATCGGCGGCGCGTTCGTGCCGCGCCAGCGACCATAGGCCCAGGGCTTATACCAGGCCGCACCCTCGGGCAACGATTCGGGCACGAAGTCGAGCCCCGAGGTGCCCCCGGGACCGCAGCGGCAGATCCGGGCGAACCCCATCCAGCCGCCGGCCCAAAACCCGTGCTTCTGGATCGCCTCGTCCGTGTAGGTGGAGCAGGTGGGCAGGTGGCGGCAGGTCCGGCCGATCAGCCCCGACAGGGTGAGCTGGTAGCCGCGGATCGCCCAGTGCGCGGCCTGCCGGACAGGGCTCGCCATCTATTCGGCAGCGGTCCGCCGCGCCTCGATCTGGCCGAGCGCGTCCACCACAGCGTCGAAGGTGAGGAGCGTCGAGGCATGCCGGGCCTTGAAGTCCCGGACAGGCTCGAGCACCCGCAACTCCTCCCAGCGCCCATCGGGCGGAGCGGCCCCCTCCTTCAGCATCCGGCGCATGGCCTCCCGCACCGTGCGCAGCTCGTCCACCGTGGAGCCCACCACGAGGCGGGCCATGAGGGAGGACGAGGCTTGGCCGAGGGCGCAAGCTTTCACGTCGTGGGCAAAGTCCGACACCCGGCCGCCCTCGACCTTGAGGTCGACCGTGACGGTGGAGCCGCAGAGCTTCGAATGGGCCGTGGCGCTCCCTTGGGCGTCGGGCAGCCGCCCGAGGCGCGGAATGTCGGCCGCAAGTTCCAGGATCCGTCGGTTGTAGATGTCGTTCAGCATAAAGCCACTCTGAGGCTCCGGGCCCCTGCGCGCGGGTCGGAAGCACCCAATATAGGACCGGTCGGGCCATCTTGCGACCGGCTGGCCCGTCGAGCGTTGTCTTCAAGAGCTTGCGGCCAGATGACGCTAAGCTGAACCGGCGCGGGGGCCAGCCCGTAATCCGGTGTGAGCAGAGTGATGTGAGCGGGAGGCTCCACATGGATCTTGTGGTTAAGTCCTTTGCCAAGCGCCCCGGACAGCGGGCGGAACGCCCGACCCGCGAGGAGGCGGAGGCCGCCGTCCGGACCCTCATCCGGTGGGCCGGGGACGATCCCGACCGGGAGGGCCTTCTCGACACGCCGAAGCGGGTGGCGAAAGCCTTCGAGCAGTTCTATTCCGGCTACGGGCAGGATCCGGGCCCGGTTCTCGACACCGTGTTCGAGGAGGTGGAGGGCTATGGCGACATCGTGCTGGTGCGCGACATCGACTTCCATACCCATTGCGAGCACCACATGGTGCCGTTCTTCGGCAAGGCGCACATCGCCTATTACCCTTCCAAGGGGGTGATCGGGCTTTCCAAGCTCGCGCGCCTCGTTGAGATATACGCGCGCCGCCTGCAGACCCAGGAGACCATGACGGCCCAGATCGCCGAGGCCCTGGACGACGCACTGCGCCCTCGGGGCGTCGCCGTGATGCTGGAAGCCGAGCACATGTGCATGTCGATGCGCGGGGTCCAGAAGATCGGCGCCTCGACCATCACCACCCAGTTCACGGGCGTGTTCAAGGACGAGCCGGCCGAACAGGTGCGTTTCTTGACCCTGGTACGCCACGGGAAGTGAGCGCCCCTCGTGCTCGAGCGTTCGGGAACGCACCCGGCGCGGCGCTTGCAATCTTCACCTCACGAAAAAGGGCGGCCTGAGCCGCCCTTTTGCCGTCTGATGCCAGCGCCGATCAGCGCTTCGAGAACTGGAAGCTCCGGCGGGCTTTCTTCTTGCCGTACTTCTTGCGCTCGACCACGCGCGGGTCGCGGGTCAGGAAGCCTTCCTTCTTGAGCGGGCCGCGAAGCTCCGGCTCGAAGTAGGTGAGCGCCTTCGAGAGGCCGTGACGCACCGCGCCCGCCTGGCCCGAGAGGCCGCCGCCCGCCACCGTGATGACCACGTCGTACTGGTCGGCGCGGTTCACGAGCTGCAGGGGCTGCTGCAGGATCATGCGGAGCACCGGCCGGGCGAAGTACACCTCGACCGGGCGCTTGTTGACGGTGATCGTGCCCTTGCCCGGCTTGATCCAGACGCGGGCGACCGCGTCCTTGCGCTTGCCGGTGGCGTAGGCGCGGCCCTGGGCGTCGAGCTTCTGGACGTGGCGCGGCGCCTCGGGGGCGGCGGTCTGGGCCGACTGGCCGAGATCCGCGAGAGACTGAAGGGTCGCCATGGTTAGACTCTCACGTTCTTGGAGTTGAGGGCGCCCACGTCGAGGGTCTCGGGCTGCTGAGCCGTATGGGGGTGCTCGGTGCCCTTGTAGACGCGCAGGTTGCCCATGATCTGGCGGAAGAGCGGGCCGCGGGGGAGCATGCGCTCCACGGCCTTCTCGACGACGCGCTCCGGAAAGCGCCCGTCGAGGATGAACCGCGCGGTCCGCTCCTTGATGCCGCCCGGATAGCCGGTGTGGTGGTAGTACACCTTCTGCTCGCGCTTGCGGCCGGTGAACACCACCTTTTCGGCGTTGATGACGATAACGTTGTCGCCGCAATCGACGTGGGGGGTGTAGGCGGCCTTGTGCTTTCCGCGCAGGCGCATCGCCACGACCGAAGCAAGGCGGCCTACGACGAGGCCCTTCGCATCGATCACAACCCACTTCTTCTCGACATCGGCGGGCTTCAGCGAAGTGGTCTTCATCGCGTTGATCCCGTTTGGGGCTAACGAACAGCCCAGGAGTTGAAACGACAAACCGCCGCGAGGCGCGGCGGTCGGTGCCGGGCTTTTAATGCGGAAAAGATGCGCAAGTCAATCGCTGCACATGCGATATATCGCTAACGAGAGCCGCGGAAAGCCTTACGCAGCTTAAGTCTCAGCCGCTCGGTACTAGAGCACCGTATATGTGGTATCCTGGTAGCTGCAGGGCATCGAAGCTACTGTAACAGGGTCTCCGCACTCCGCCGCCCCCGCTCCAGAACCTCGGCGACGATCCTGGCCGCGCGCTCGCTCGGGGTCTCGCTTCCGATCCGCATCGCCTCGTCGAGGCGTGTAAAGGCGTCGGTTTGCGCCCGCCGCTCAGGGGTGTCGGCGAGGAGCGGCGCCAGGGCTGCCGCGAGCTTGTCCGGCGTGCAATCCCACTGGATCAGTTCCGGGATCGCGTTCTCCCCGAGAACGAGGTTCGTCAGCACGATGGAGGGCGCCTTGATGACATACTTGAGGAGTTCCTCCGGTTTGGAGACCCGGTAGGCCACCACCATCGGGACGCCCGCGATACCAAGTTCGAGGGTGACGGTGCCGGACGCGGCGAGCGCCGCGTGAGCGCAGCGGAAGGCCGCCCACTTTGCCGCCTCGCCGTGGACGATGCGCGGCGCGACCGGCCAGTCCTGCGCCCGCGCGGCGATCTCGTCCCTCAGGTGCGCGACGGCCGGAACCGTGACCTCGAACGGGCGCTCGAGCCGGCTTTGCAGCAGACCGAGCGTGGCTCCGAAGGGCTCCATGAGCCGGCTCACCTCGGACCGGCGGCTGCCCGGCAGGACGAGAAGCCGGAGGGGACCTGCGTCCAGTGCCGCCCGCTCGCCCGGTCCCGGGCGGATTTCGTCCAGGCGCTCGATGAGGGGATGCCCTACATAGGTCGTGGGCGGTCCGCCGAGGCGCCTGTGGGCTTCCGGTTCGAAGGGCAGGAGCGCGAGGAGGTGATCCACATAGCCGCGCATGGCTCGGGCCCGGCCCGTGCGCCAGGCCCAGACGGAGGGGCTCACGTAGTCGACGATCGGGATGTGCGGCGCCCGGCGGCGGACGGCCTTGGCGACGCGGTGGGTGAAATCCGGGCTGTCGACGATGACGAGGAGGTCGGGATTGGCCGCCACGACCGCGTCGGCCGCGTGGCGGATGCGCCGGAGAATGGCCGGTATCTTGGGGATCACCGCGGTGATCCCCATGACGGCGATTTCCTCCAAGGGGAAGAGGCTCTCGAGACCCTCCCGGGCCATCGCCTCTCCGCCGACGCCGCCCCAGGCGAGGCGCTCCGCCCCGAGGCGGGCTTTGAGCGCCCGCATCAGCTTGGCGCCGAGCTGGTCGCCCGATTCCTCTCCGGACACGATCCAGATGGTGCGCCTCTCACCCATGGGCGGCCTCCATCCAGGGCAGATCGACCGCCACCACGAAAAGGCCGAGGCGGTCCGCTTCCTGGAGCGCCCTCTCCTGTTCGAGGAGAAGCGTCGAGCCGGCCCCGACCGCGATGCCGGACAGGCCGGCACGCGCGCATTCCACCACGGTGCGTGGACCGACGGCCGGCATGTCGACCCTCAGATCCTGCCCGGCCTTGGCGGCCTTGACGAGCACGCCGCCCTCGCGGCGCGCGCGCCCTCCGTACCAGGGTTGATTGAGCTTTCGGACGCGCCGCAGCATGCGGTCGGTCCCTTCAGGGCCCTCCACGGCCAGCACCCGGCGGCGCGCCACCACGGCCGCCTGCCCGACGTCGAAGGCCGAGAGGCTGCGCAGGAGATCGAGGCCGAGATCGACCGCGATGCGCTCGGGCTCGCCAGAGGCGACACCCCCCCTCAGCCCGCGGGCGGCAACGAGATGGGGGGCGAGTTCATGAGGACCCACGACCCGGTGGCCGTGTTCCTCGAGGAGGCCCACGGCGCCCCGCAGCATCCCGTCGTCGCCGCGGGCGATCACGTCCCGCACCTCCTGCCGGTTGCGCACCAGGGAATAGGCGCCGAGCAGGGTCGAGAAGCCGGGCCGGCTCACGGCGCCGGCGAGTGCCACGGCGGCGGGGCGCCAGCCGTCGAGGACGGCGAGGATGCCCTTGATGTCGAGGAGATCGACGACCGCGTGGGCGCGGCGGCGGACATCCCGCTCCACGAAGCCCCGAATGGCGAGGATCCGGTGATCCCGGCCGGTTCGCTCCAGGTGCTCGACGACCTGCAGGGGCAGCTGACCGGACCCTGCGAGGATCGCGACGGGCTCACCCATCAGGCCGCGCCGAGCGGGTCCCGGGGTGTGCAGATCGCGCGCTCCTTGCCCTCGCGGATGAAGTCCAGGATTTCGTGCACGAAAGGATGCGTCGAGAACTCCGCCGCCACGTCCTCGACGCGCTCGCTCAAGGTGCCCTCGTCGGCGAAGAGCAGGCGGTAGGCGCGGCGGATGTCGTGGATCTGCTCGCGGGTGAAGCCGCGGCGGCGCAGGCCGATGATGTTGAGCCCTGCCAAATGGGCGCGGTTCCCGATCGCCATGCCGTACGGGATCACGTCGTTCTCGATCGCCGACATGCCGCCGACGAAGGCGTGCTGACCGATGCGCACGAATTGATGCACGCCCGCTCCGCCGCCGATGATGACGAAGTCCTGGATCGTGCAATGGCCGGCGAGCATCGCATTGTTGGAGAAGATCACGTTGTTGCCGACCGTGCAGTCATGGGCCACGTGCGAGTTCGCCAGGAACAGGCACCGGTCACCGACCACGGTCTTCATGGTACCACCGGCCGTGCCGGGGTTCATGGTGACGCCCTCGCGGATCGTGCAATCGGCACCGATCGTCAGGGTCGACGGTTCGCCGGCGTATTTGAGGTCCTGGGGGGCATGCCCGACCGAGGCGAAGGGATAGATCCGGGTGCGAGGGCCGATGGTGGTGCGGCCTGCCACCGCCACATGGCTGATGAGCTCGCAACCCTCGCCCAGGGTCACCTCGGCGCCCACCATGCAGAAGGGGCCGATCCGCACGCCGGCTCCTAGGTTGGCGCCGGGCTCGACGACGGCGCTCGGGTGAATGACGGGGTCCAACATCAGGCCACCAGCATCGCGGAGACCTCGGCCTCGCACACGAGGGTGCCGTTCACCCGGGCCTCGCCCCAGTACCACCACATATTCTTCCGGTTGTTGGTTTTGGTCATATGAAAATGCACGGTGTCGCCCGGCTCGACGGGCTTGCGAAATTTGCACTTGTCGACGGTCATGAAGAACACCTGCCGGGGCTTCTCCTGGCCCCTGGCGTGAACGCAGATGGCGCCGGCGGTCTGGGCCATGCCCTCGATGAGGAAGATGCCAGGAAAGATCGGACGCGACGGAAAATGGCCGGTGAACTGCGGCTCGTTGTAGGTCACGTTCTTGATGCCGATGCAGGACCGGTCGCCATCAATGTCGATGATCCGGTCGACGAGCAGGAACGGGTAGCGGTGCGGCAGCAGGTCCAGAATCTTGACGATATCGACTGACTGAAGCGTGTTCGGCGCTTCGCTCATGGACGTGAACTCCTGGGGAACGGACCCATTAGCGCTGCGGCGCGTCGGAGCCGTCTTTGGCGAGATCGCCTTGCGATGCAAGCTTTTTCAGCACGGCCATTTCGCGGAACCACTCGCGCATGGGCCGGGCCGGGATGCCGCCCCAGCGGGCGCCGGGCGGCACGTCGGCATTGACGGCGCTCGTGGCTGCGATCTGGGCGCCGGTGCCGATCCGCAGGTGCCCGTTCACGGCGACCTGCCCACCGATGGCGACGTAATCCTCGATCGTTGTGGATCCGGCGATGCCGACCTGGGCGACGATCACGCAATGGCGGCCGATCACCACGTTGTGGGCGATCTGGACGAGGTTGTCGATCTTGGTTCCCTCCCCGATCACCGTGTCGCGGCTCGCGCCCCGGTCGACGGTGGTGTTCGCGCCGATCTCCACGTCGTCCTGGATGATGACCCGGCCGACCTGAGGCACCTTGAGGTGACCTTGCGGCCCCATGGCGAAGCCGAACCCATCCTGGCCGACCCGGACACCGGGATGGAGGATCACGCGGTTGCCGATGAGCGCGTGGGAGATTGTGGCGGTGGGACCGATGGAGCAGTCCCGCCCGATCCGCACGCCGGGCCCGACCACCGCCTGCGCGCCGATCACCGAGCCCGACCCGATCTCGGCGCCGGGGCCGATCACGCCGCCGGGATCGACAGTCACGCCCTGCTCAAGGCGGGCTGCGGGATGAACGAAGGACCCGGGCGAAATACCCCTCGCATCGAAGGACGATCCCGGGCGCAGGGCGCCGGGAAACAGCATGGCCAGGATCTGGGCGAAGACCCGGTAGGGCTGCGGCGTGACGATCGCCACCGTGCCGGCCGGCACCTTGGCGGCGAAACGCTGGGAGACAAGGCAGGCCCCTGCCTTCGCTCCCGCAAGAGCGGCGGCGTAGGCCGGATTGTCCATATAGGCGAGATCGTCGGGTCCGGCGCTCTCGAGCGGAGCCACCCCGCGCAGTTCCCTGTCGCCCTCGACGCCTTCTGGCAAAGGGGCCCGCGCCAGATCCGCAACCTGCCGCAACGTGAGGGCCCCGGTCTGCGGAAAGAAGGTTGGGTCTGCCATCGCTCAGGTGATCGTGGGCGCTGCCTGAGCGGCGCCCATCGGATCAGAAGCGCGTGCCGCCGGAGAAGCGGAAGGCCTGGGTCCGGTCGCCGCCCACCCTCGCACCATTGATGATGGTGCCCTCGTCCTTTTGCAAGGCGAAAGCATAATCGAAGCGGATCGGCCCGAGCGGTGAGCTCCAAAGCAAGCTGGCGCCGACTGAGGAGCGGATGTCCTTGCTGTCCCGGACCAAGATGCACTCGGACTGAACGTCTGGACGGGACGTGCAACCCGGCGCATTCCCTTCCAAGATCGTATTGCGATTGATGTCGAAAGTTGTCGCGCCCTTGTAGCCGAACAGCGTTCCGGCATCGGCGAAGACTGCGCCCTTCAGGCCAAGCTCACGCGGCAGACCGAAGATCGGGAACTGCACCTCGGCCGAGACACCGAAATACGTGGTGCCGCCGATCGCATTGGACCGGCTGTCGAGGCTTGAGATATCACGCGGACCGAGGCCGTTGGACGCGAATCCGCGGACCAGTGACGGCCCCATGAAGAAGTGATCAACGATGCGGAGATCGTCGCCCCCGAGCGTCTGGATGTGACCACCCTGAGCTCTTGCGATGCCTACGACGTCCTCGAAGATCTCGTGATAGTAGCGCGCATCACCAGTCGCTCGGAAATAGCGGGCATCGCCGCCGAGGCCGGCAAAGTCGGTTTTAAGTTCGCCGTAGAAGCCATTGCGGGGCTCCTTCGAGCTGTCGAGAGTGTTGTAGTTGAAGGTGACACCCGCGAGAGAAGTGATTGACCGACCCTGTGACTCCTTGATGGCAATGGACGCTTCACCATTGATTTCGCACGAGGTCCGATTGGGAGTACCATCCGGGTTCAGGCCCGTCACACCGGCGATCGGCACAGAGCAGTCGTTATATGGCTTGTCGGCCTCGTTCGGGATCTCGAGTTCCTGCTGGTACAGGGAGTACCGCAGGGTGACGCCGAATTCCTCGGTGAAGGGCAGGCCGAGGCGGAGCTGGCCGCCCGTGACGCGGTTCTCGTAGCGCGAGTACTTCGTCTGGTCGCTGAACTTCGAGAAGAGATCGATGCCGGCCGCAAGGCGGTAGCCGAGGAAGTACGGCTCGGTGAACGAGAAGTCGACGCCCTGCGAGCGTTGGCCATAGGTGCCGGCGATGCGAACGTACTGGCCGCGTCCGAGGAAGTTCGACTCGGAGAGCGAGACCTCGCCGATGAAGCCGTCCGCCGTCGAGTAGCCGCCGGACACGCCGAACGAACCCGTGGATTGATCCTCAACGTCCACGTTCACGACCACGCGGTCGGGCGCGGAGCCCGGCTCGTTGGTGATGCGCACCCGCTTGAAGTAGCCGAGGTTGTTGAGGCGGCGCTCGGCGCGGTCCACCAGCACCTTGTTGTAGGCATCGCCCTCGCCCACGTCGAACTCGCGGCGAATGACGTAATCGCGGGTCCGGGTGTTGCCGCGCACGTTGATGCGCTCGATGTAGACGCGCGGGCCTTCCTCGACCACGTAGCCGAGTTGGATCGTCCGGCTCGCCGGGTCGCGGGTGCCCACCGGGCGGACCTGGGCGAAGGCGTAGCCGCGGCGCGCGACTTCGGTCGTCACGTTCTGGAGCGAACGCTCGACCTGGTCGGCGTTGTAGACCTGGCCGGCTCCCGTTGTGACGCGGCCCTGAAGGGTCGCCGTGTCGATGTCCGGGATGCGCGAGTCGATGTTCACGCCGGCGATGCGGTACTGCTCGCCCTCTGACACGGTGATCGTGACGATGTAGCCGCCGGCCGCCGGATCGAACACGGCGTCGGAGCCCAGGATCTGAAAATCCGCATAGCCGTTCTTGAGGTAGTAGCGGCGGATGAGCTCCTGATCGGCCGCGAGGCGGTCCGGATCGTACACGTCCGAGTTCTTGAGGAAGCTCAGGAGGTTCGATTCGGTCGTGGTCATCAGGCCGCGCAGGCGCCCCGCCGAGAAGGCGTTGTTGCCGACGAACCGGATCTCCTTCACGCCGGTCTTGTCGCCCTCGACGATAGTGTAGACCACATCAATGCGGCCATTCGGCAGATCCACCACCCGCGGGGTCACCTGGGCGAGGCCGCGGCCCGTGCGGCGGTAAACCTCCAGGATGCGCTGGACGTCGGCGTCCACCACGGCCTGATTGTAGGGACCGCGGGCCTTGGTCTGGACCTCGGCTTCCAGGATGGCGCGCTCGACCTTCCGGTTGCCCTCGAAGGCAACGCGGTTGATGACGGAATTCTCGACGACGCGGATCACGAGCCGCGAGCCGCCGCCCGAGACGCTGACGCTCGAGAACATGCCGGTGGCGAGGAGATTGCGACGGGCCTCCTCGGCAGAACCCGAGCCCGAAACGTAGGAACGGATCGTCTCCGTATCGACGCGGCGGTTGCCCTGGACAACCACCTGCTGCGCAAGCGCCGTTTCAGCAATCGAAAGCCCGGCCACCAGGGCGCTCAGGGCGACGGCGGCAGTCATGGCCTTCTTGCGGCGGCGCATTGGGATCGTCGACATCATCAAAAGCCCGTCTCTTTTCTTTGCATCCGGCGGGTACCCGCCCCGCCGATTGGAACTTTCGGACCAACCTTATCGGTTCGGATCGCTTGTACAAAACTTAAGCATCGCTGCAAACGAACCTTCACCCCCTCCCACGGCGTTTTTGCCCCTGCGTGTCCTTCAGGTCACGTCCCCCTGGCGATGAACGAGGTTCCAAGGTGCACGATGTCGTTCCAGGTGGCGAACAGCATCAGCATGACAACGAGCGCAAACCCGATGCGGAACCCGATTTCCTGGGCCCGGTCGCTTAAGGGACGCCCCCGGACCGCCTCGATGGCGTAGAACATCAGGTGCCCGCCATCGAGCATGGGAACCGGAAAGAGGTTGATCAGCCCGATGGAGACGGAGAGCACCGCCATGAGGCCGATGAGCCCGCCGAGACCTCCTAGAGAGGCGACCTGGCCGGAAACCTGGGCGATTCGGATGGGTCCGGAGAGCTGGTCGGCCGATTCCCGGCCCGTGACGAGCTTTCCGATGTAGTCGAAGGTGCGGTCGATCACGTACCAGGTCTCGGCAACGCCCGCCGAAACCGCGCCCGCCGGGCTGAAGAAGACCCGCTTCACGTCCTCGGGGTTGCGGGAAGCCTGGAGGCCGAGGAGGCCGATTCTCTGCTTGCCGAAGGGCGTCGTCTGCTCTTTCAGGTCCGGAACCGCCTCGAGGGTCACGGGCTGACCGTTCCGGTCGACCACGATGGTGAGGGTCTCGCCGGCACTAGCGCTCACCCGGCGCTGCATCTCGGAAAAGCTGTCGATCGTGCGCCCGTTGATCGACACGATGAGGTCGCCGGGCTGGAAACCGGCCCGCTCGGCGGCGCTGCCGGGCTGCAGCGACTCGATGCGGGGCTCCAGAACCTGCCGCCCGTTGAAGTAGGCAAGGCCCGCGAAAATCGCGATCGCCAGGATGAAGTTGGCGAAGGGTCCCGCCGCCACGATGGCGGCGCGCTTGGCGACGTTCTGGTGAGGAAAGCTCACCGCGCGCTCGTTGGCCGGCATCTGATGGAGCTGCGCCTGATCGGGCATACTGGCGGCGTTCATGTCGCCCACGAATTTCACGTAGCCGCCGAGCGGAATGGCCGATAGCTTCCAGCGGGTGCCGTGACGGTCGGTCCGGCCCCAGAGCTCCGGCCCGAAACCCACCGAGAAGGCCGTGACCCCGACGCCACAGCGCCGGCCGACCCAGAAATGTCCGAACTCGTGGACGAAAACCACCACCGTGAGCACGGCGAGGAAGGACAAAAGCGTCAACAGCAGCGAGCCAGTCGCGCCGCCGATCATGTTCAGATATTCCATCGTCCTCTCCAGGCCGGGCCCCTAGGGCGCCGTCTTCGTCCAGCGCAGCACGCGCGGCCGTGCTAGGCGCCGTGCCTCCTCATCCAGTGCCAGGGCCTCGTCCACCGTTCCCGGTGCGGCGAGCCGCCGGCCCGAAAACGTGGCGCAAACCGCCTCCACGATCTCGGAAATTCCGTAAAACCCGATCTGGCCCCCCATGAAGGCCTCGACCGCCACCTCGTTGGCGGCATTCAGGACGGTGGGCATGCCGCCGCCCTCCTCCAGCGCCGAGCGTGCCAGCGCCAGGCAAGGAAACCGGGTTTCATCCGCTTTTTCAAACGTTAAGCGGGAGATCGCGGCCAAATCGAGACGCGGGAGCGCCATCGGGAGGCGCCCCTCGCCCCGGAGCGCATTGGCGATCGGAATCTTCATGTCGGGGGCGGCAAGCCCCGCCGTGAGAGCGCCGTCGGACCATTGCACGAGGCCGTGGACGATGGCCTCGGGATGGACCAGCACGTCGAGGCGGCTCCCCGGAAGCCCGAAGAGATGGTGCGCCTCGATCAGCTCGAGACCCTTGTTCATGAGGGTCGCGGAATCGATGTTGATCTTCGATCCCATCGACCAGACGGGGTGGGCGGCGGCCTCGCGGGGGGTGGCGGAGGCGATCCGCTCTTGCGGCCAGGTCCGGAATGGGCCGCCCGTCGCCGTGATGATGGCTGTTGCGACATCCTCGATCCGTCCGGCCGTGAGCGCCTGGTCGAGGGCGTTGTGCTCGGAATCGACGGGCATCAGTTCGGCCCCGACCCGGCTGGCCTCCGCCATGAAGGCGGCCCCGGCGCAGACGAGGCTTTCCTTGTTGGCAAGGGCGATCCGCCGGCCGGTTTTCAAGGCGGCGTGGGTGGGGCGCAGGCCCGCCGTTCCGCTGATCGCCGCCATGACGATGTCGGCGTCCCGCTGCGCCGCCTCGGTCACCGCCTCCGCGCCCGCGCCGCAGGCGATGCCGGATCCGGACAGTTCGGCCTTTAGGGCCGCTGCCCCCCCGGCATCGGCCAGGGCAGCGAAGGACGCGCCGAGGCGCCGGGCGGTGGTTGCCAGGGCCGTGGCGTCCTTGCCGCCCACCACGGCCTCCACCCGGAAGGCACCCCGGTGAGCCAGCACGACAGCGGCCGTGGAGCGCCCGATGGAGCCCGTGGCGCCAAGGATCGTGAGGGAGCGGGTCATGGGTTACATCACGATGAGGGCGAGGCCGACGAGGCCGCAGACGCACCAGAAGCCGTCGAGCCGGTCCATGACGCCGCCGTGGCCGGGGATGAGGAACCCGGAATCCTTGACGTCGAACGATCGCTTCAGGGCCGATTCCGCGAGATCGCCCAACTGGGACAGCACCGAGGCGAGCGCGGAGGCGAGCGCCACGGCGGTGAGGCCGGCGGGCGGCTGCCAGCCGAGCGAGGTCGCGCCGGCGACGACCGCAAGGCCGCAGGCGACGGCGCCGACCAGACCCCCGAAGAACCCTGACCAGGTTTTCTTCGGGCTGACCTGCGGCCACAGTTTAGGGCCGCCGAGACGGCGCCCCGTGAAGTAGGCCGCCACGTCGGTCGCCCAGGTGACCGCGAACATCCACAGCACGCCCGTCAGTCCCAGCGCCGGGTGGTCGCGCACGATGGACGGCACGAGCGCGATCACGGCAGCATAGGCGAACCCGCCCGCCGCCCAGAGGCGATCCCTGTTGCTGCGGGCGAGCACCGCCATGACGGCGAGGGCCGCCGCGGCGGCCAAGGCCAGAACCACGGGCGATGCGCCCGCCAGGGTCAGGAACGTCAGCGCGGCCAAGCCGGCACCGAGCACGGCCCGCACGGGTTTGCGGTTCTCAACCCGGGTCGTGCTCACCCATTCGATGAGCACCGCAACCGCGGCGGCGAGCCACAGCAGAGCGAAGGGCCAACCGCCGAGGTAGGTGACGAACAGGGTGGTGAGGCCGAGCACCAGAGCCGAGACCCAACGGGTCCCGAGTTCCGTGGCCAGCCAGCGCGGCGGGGGAGCCGAGGAGGTATCTCCCATGCCCATCTCAACCTGCCCGGACGCTCAGGCCGCCGAAGCGGCGGTCGCGGCGGTGGTACTCCGCAATGGCGTCCCGGAAGGCGGCCTCGTCGAAATCGGGCCAGAAGTCCGGCAAGAACACGAATTCCGAATAGGCGGTCTGCCAGGTCAGGAAGTTCGAAACGCGCTGCTCGCCGGAGGTGCGGATCACGAGATCCGGATCGGGGATCCCGTGCGTGTCGAGCGCCGCATCCAGAGTTTCGAGGCCGATGGCCGAAGGTTCGAGGGTGCCGGCCCTGACCTCGTCGGCAAGGCGCTGCACCGCCCGGACGATCTCCTGGCGCCCGCCATAATTGAAGGCGATGACGAGGGTGAGCCCCGTATTGCCGCGGGTCAGGGTCTCGGACTCGTCCAGCAGAACCCGGATATCCGGCTGCAGGCCCTCGCGCTCGCCGATGATGCGCACCCTGACGTTGTTGGCATGAAGGTCCGCAAGGTCGTTCCGGACGAAGAGCTTGAGAAGCCCCATGAGATCGGCGACCTCTTTGGCCGGGCGCCGCCAGTTCTCGGATGAGAAGCTGTAGACCGTGAGATAGCGCACCCCGAGCGTGCCGGCGGCCCGCACGGCCCGGCGGATCGCCTCGACGCCGCGGCGATGGCCCTCTACCCGGGGAAGGCCGCGCTGCGCCGCCCAGCGGCCGTTGCCGTCCATGATGATCGCGACGTGAGCAGGCACGTCGGACGCGGCTCCGCCGAGACTCGGCTCAGCATGAGCGAGGGGTCGTGCCTGCACCTTCGGTTCGCCGCTCATCAAGACTCACGGTTGCAGCAGGCCCTCAGACCTGCAGGATCTCTTTTTCCTTCACCGCCAGGAGCTTGTCGATCTCTTCGACAGCCTGGTCGGTGGCCTTCTGGACCTGCTCGGCCTGACGCTTCTCGTCATCCTGGCTGATCGCGTGGTCCTTTTCGAGCTTCTTCAGGAGATCGATGCCGTCGCGGCGCACGTGACGGACCGCGATCCGCGCCTCTTCCGCATATTTGTGCGCAACCTTCACCATTTCCTTACGACGCTGCTCCGTCATCTCCGGAATCCGCAGGCGGATCACCTGACCTTCCGTCTGCGGGTTGAGGCCGAGATCCGACTCGCGAATGGCCTTCTCCACCGCCTGGACCATGCCGCGGTCCCAGACCTGGACGCTCAGGAGCCGGGGCTCGGGCACGTTCACGTTGGCCACCTGGGTCAGGGGCACCATGGAACCGTAGGCATCCACCTGGATCGGGTCGAGGAGGCTCGGCGAGGCCCGGCCGGTGCGCAGGCTGCCCAAATCGTGCTTGAAGGCGTTGATCGCCCCCTGCATGCGGCGCTTCACGTCGTCGAGGTCGAAGGTGGTCACGGCCATGGATGAACTTCCCTTACGGAGTGGGGTTACCACGGGCTTTAAGCCCGTCCCCCATGGGCTTCAAGGGGCGACGGTGGTCGAGGGCGCGGTTCCCTTGAGGATCGCCGTCACCGAACTCGGCGCGTGCACGGAGCCGACGATGATGGGAAGGCGGCTCTCCCGCGCGAGCGCGAAGGCCGCGGTGTCCATCACTTTGAGGTCCCGGCTGATAGCCTCGTCATGGGTCAAGCGGTCGAAGCGCTCGGCATTCGGGTCCCGCTTCGGATCGGCCGAATAGACGCCGTCCACCTGCGTCGCTTTGAGAACCGCATCGCAGCGCAGTTCCGCGGCTCGCAGGACGGCCGAGGTGTCGGTGGTGAAGAACGGGTTGCCGGTGCCGCCGGCCAGCACGATCACCTGCCCCTTGTCGAGGTGGTGAAGCGCAGGCTGTCGGGCGTAGGTTTCGCAGATCGTCGGCATCGAGACCGCCGACATGGTGCGGGCCTGAACGCCCGCTGCGTTGAGGGCGGTTTCGAGGGCGAGGGAGTTCATCACCGTGCCGAGCATGCCCATGGCATCGGCGGTCGGGCGGTCGATCCAGCCGGCCGCGCTCATGCGGGCTCCGCGGATGATGTTCCCGCCGCCGATCACGAGGGCGATCTCGAACCCCGCCTGCGTTGCCTCCGCGAGGTCGCGGGCGAGGGCGGACAGGGTCTGTGGGTCGAGCCAGTAGCCGTCCGGCGCCATGAGCGCCTCGCCCGAAAGCTTCACCAGTACCCGCTTGACGTTGTCCATCCTCGCCCTCTGCTCTCACGGCCCCACAAGGAAACGGCGGCTTGTGGCCGCCGTTTCATCAACCTTTAGGCCTTGAGCCCGGCTTGGGCCGCGACCTCGGCCGCGAAATCGGGACCCTCTTCCTTCTCGATACCTTCGCCGAGCGCATAGCGCACGAAGCCCTTGAGCGTCACCGGCTTGCCGGCCTTCGCCTCGGCCTCCTTCAGTACCTGCGTCACGGTCTTCGAGGGATCATGCACGAAGGGCTGCTCCAGGAGGGTGACCTCCTTGTAATAGCTCTTGAGCCCGCTCTCGATGATCTTCTGCATCACGTGGTCGGGCTTGCCGGCGTTCTTCTCGCGCAGGATGTTGCTCTCGCGCTCGACCACCGCCGGGTCGACGCCGGCCGCATCGAGCGCGACCGGATTCGTCGCCGCCACGTGCATGGCGATCTGACGGCCGACCGAGCCGAGGGTGGTCACGTCGCCTTCGGATTCGAGCGCCACCAGAACGCCGATCTTGCCGAGGCCTTCCGTCACCGCGTTATGCACGTAGGTCGAGATGAGGCCCTTCGAAACTTCGAGCTTCTGCAGGCGGCGCAGCGTCATGTTCTCGCCGATGGTGGCGATGAGCTCCTGAAGGCGATCCTTCACCGCCGTGGAGGAGCCTGGGAACTTGGCCGTTTCGAGGGCCTCGATGCTGCCGTCCCCCATGAGGGCGATCTTAGCGGCCTCGCGCACGAATGCCTGGAACTGGTCGTTGCGGGCGACGAAGTCCGTCTCGGAGTTCACCTCCAGGATGGTGGCTTGGTGCCCCGACGATTCCACCGCGATCAGCCCCTCGGCCGCGACGCGGCCCGCCTTTTTGGCAGCCTTCGACAGGCCCTTCTTGCGCAGCCAGTCGATCGCGGCCTCGATGTCGCCGCCCGTCTCGTTGAGGGCGTTCTTGCAATCCATCATGCCGGCGCCGGTCGACTCGCGCAGCTCCTTGACCATTGCAGCGGTGATATTCGCCATGGCTCGTCCTTTCAGGATGTTCAGATATGGGGAGCCCGGCGCTCGCGGGAACGCCGGGCTGAAGAGGAAAGCAGGGCCGGTCTCGCGAAGCTTCGCGACACCGTCACGACAGCCTGCCTTTAAGCGGCCTCGATCAGGGCCCGGGCCTGAGCCACCCAGCCATCGCGCTCGATGCGGCCGTTGAGCTTGAGGTCGCCGTCGAGCTTGGCGATGTCGCCGGCCTGGAGCGCGGCGAGCTGCCAGTAGTGGAACACGCCCGCCTCATTCAGCTTCTTCTCGAGCTGCGGGCCGACGCCGTTGAGCTTCGTCAGGTCGTCCGGCGCGCCGCGGGGGGCCGCCAGAAGCTCGAACTGCTCGGTCTGCTCCGGAGCGCCGACATCGTTGGCGGGAAGCGGCTCGAAGGTCGGATCCTCGGAGGCCCCGATGTCGACACCGGCCGAGCCCTGACCGCGGGAGATGCCGTCGATGGCGGCGCGGGCGATGAGGTCGCAATAGAGCGAGATCGCGCGGCCAGCGTCGTCGTTCGCCGGGACCGGGAAGGTGATGCCGTCCGGATCGCAATTTGTGTCGACGATCGCAGCCACCGGGATCCCGAGGCGCTTGGCCTCTTGGATCGCGAGCTGCTCCTTGTTCGTGTCGATCACGAAGATCAGATCGGGCGTGCCGCCCATGTCTTTGATGCCGCCAAGGGCGCGCTCGAGCTTCTCCTTCTCGCGGGCGAGCATGAGGCGCTCCTTCTTGGTGAGACCCTGGCCGCCGCCGGCGAGGATCTCGTCGACCTTACGCAGGCGCGAGATCGAGCCCGAGATCGTCTTCCAGTTGGTGAGCATGCCGCCGAGCCAGCGGGAGTTCACGAAGTACTGGGCCGACCGCTTGGCCGCGTCGGCGACCGAGTCCGAAGCCTGGCGCTTCGTGCCGACGAAGAGCACGCGACCGCCGCCGGCGACCGTGTCGCTCACCGCCTGCAGGGCGCGGTGCAGCATCGGGACCGTCTGGGCGAGGTCGATGATGTGGATGTTGTTGCGGGTGCCGAAGATGTACTGGGACATCTTCGGGTTCCAACGGTGGGCCTGGTGGCCGAAATGGGCGCCAGCTTCCAAGAGCTGACGCATCGAGAAATCGGGAAGCGCCATAACGTGATCTCCGGTTAAGCCTCCGTGGAGCAGTGAACCGGCAGAGCCGGCCACCGGGATGAGCCTCATTCAGGCATGAGGCAGGCTCCACGTGTGGGATGGGCGCGCCTATACGCGCAAAGGCCAGCCGTGGCAAGCGGATAAGAGGCCTGCCGGCCGTCCGCCTTGCCGCAGCAGCCGAGGAGGTCGGCAAGTTTCGGAGCAGAAGCGCGAGAGCGGCGCAAAGATGAAACGAGCGCTCCCGCAAGTAAACGGTATGCTTCTGACCTTTCCCGTTACGGTCAAGCCGGGGTGCGGCCGCACACCTTGCACGGCCGGCGTTCTTGGAACCCCGGCGGTCACCCCCACGTTTGATCAACAGTTTCTGCTGGAGATCAGCTTTGCGTTCCCGGTCTCGCCTTTCCTTGCTTGCGACTGCCTGCGCCGTCAGCTTCTCGATGACGAGCCTCCCGGCGGTTGCCGGGTCCGTCGGCGAGAACCAGCGTTCGGAGGAGCGCGCGCCGTTCACGGTGGCCGAGAGCGTCGCCGCTCAGGCGCCGAGAGTGCGGGACGGACGGTTTTATGCGGATTCCCTCGACGAGTACCGCAAAGCTCTCGCCAATGCGGCGAAATCCGGCGAGGAGCCCTGGCTTGTCCTGTCGGGCGGCGGCGAGAACGGCGCCTACGGAGCGGGTCTTCTCAACGGCTGGACGGCCGCGGGCAACCGCCCGCGATTCAGCGTCGTCAGCGGCATCTCGACGGGCGCCCTCATCGCGCCGCTCGCCTTCGCGGGCCCAAAATTCGACCGCGCCCTCGAGGAGGCCTATACGGGCATCACCGCCGCCGACATTTTCGAGTTCGGCGGCACGGGCCAGAGCCTCGTCGACACCTGGCCCCTGCAGAAGCTCATCGAGCGTTTCGTCAACGCCGATCTCCTAAAAGCCGTCGCGGCCGAGCACAAGGCCGGGCGCCGGCTCTTCGTCGTCACCACGAACGTGGACGTGCAGCGCCCCGTCGCCTGGAACATGGGCGCGATCGCGGCCGAGGGCTCCCCCGACTCGCTCAAGCTCTTCCGCAACATCCTCATGGCCTCCTCGGCCATCCCGGGCATCTTTCCGCCGGTGGAACTCGAGGTCGAGGCCGGAGGCAAGCGCTTCAAGGAGATGCATGCGGATGGCGGGATCACCGCGCCCTTCTTCGTGGCGCCGGAAGCCGTGATCGCAGGCCGCGCGGGCGCGACATCGCTCACCTCGCAGCCGATCTACGTGGTGGTGAACAACCAGCTCAATCCCGAGTTCCAGGTGACTGAGCGCACCATGCTGTCGATCCTAGGCCGGTCGATGTCGATGGCCGTGAAGGCCGCCAGCCGGGCCGCGATGGCGGTGCACGCCTCCTTCGCCCAGCGCAGCGGCCACCAGATGGCCTTCACGCATATCGACGAGCGCTTCAAGCAGATGACTACGAAGCCATTCGATCCGGATTACATGAAGGCGTTGTTTGAGCATGGCCGGCGGGTCGGCCAGGACGGCACGGCGTTCCGGGCGAACCCCTTCGAGACCCCCTCGCTTAAGACTGCCGAGCGCCGCTAGCCGCGTTCCCATCCCCACTCGGGCCTGATACGGAGCCCGGGTGTTCGACCTCGGCCAAGCTTTTCTCCTCGCCGGACGATTGATCCTGGCCTTTGACCCGGAACTGACGGGCATCATCGGCCTGTCTCTCCGAGTCAGCCTCACCGCCACGGTGCTCGCGTTCCTCGCAGGCCTGCCGCTCGGAATCGCCCTGGCCATCGGCCGATTTCCGGGCAGACGGGGCGCGATCGTCGTCACGAATGCGCTGCTCGGCCTGCCTCCGGTGGTGGTCGGGCTCTTCGTCTACCTCATGCTCTCCCGGTCGGGTCCCCTCGGCTCGCTCGGCCTGTTGTTCACGCCGGGAGCCATGATCATCGCCCAGGCGCTTCTGGGCCTTCCCATCGTCGCCGCCCTCACCCATCGAGGGGTCGAGCCGCTCTGGCGCGACTACGGCGAGCCCTTGCGCATCGACGGCGCCTCCCGCTGGTCGGCCGGGTACGAACTGGCGTGGATGGGGCGGAACGTGCTGCTGACGGCGTTCCTGGCAGCCTTCGGGCGCGCAACCGCCGAAGTGGGCGCCATCATTCTGGTCGGCGGTAACATCCGGGGCTTCACGCGCACCATGACGACGACCATCGCGCTCGAGACCAGCAAAGGCGAACTCGCCCTGGCTCTCGCGCTCGGCATCGTTCTGGTCGGGATCAGCGTGGCGGTCAGCGCCGCGGCTTTCGCGCTCGGGCGCCTCGGAGAGCGGGCCTAAAGGGCCGCAGCGGCCGGACCTTCGGAGGGTCACCCGACCGGGGGTGCGGGTGACGGCCTCGGTTTTGTGCTGAAGGCAGTGGAGGCGGGCCCCCGGGCGGGGCCTGCCGGTTACAGGCGGTACCGGATCTGATCCGTCCAGAAGCGCTCGAGGCGCATCAGGGCGTGGTTCAGCTTCTCGAAATCGTTCGGCGCAATGCCGCCGATCGGCTCGATGGTCCGGGCATGCTTGTCGTAGAGCGCCTGGATCACGTCGTGCACCTGCTGGCCCTTCTCGGTGAGGCTGATGCGCACCGAGCGGCGGTCCACGCGGGAGCGGGCGTGATGGAGGTAGCCCATCTCGACCAGCTTCTTCACGTTGTAGGACACGTTCGAGCCCAGATAGTAGCCGCGGGTACGCAGCTCGCTCGCGGTGAGCTCCTTGTCGCCGATGTTGTAGAGCAGCAGCGCCTGCACGCTGTTCACGTCGTCACGGCCGCGACGCTCGAATTCGTCCTTGATCACGTCCAGTAGCCGGCGGTGAAGCCGCTCCACGAGGTTCAAGGCCTCAAGGTAGCGCGACTTCACCACCTGCTCTGGATGTTCGGAGACGGCGGGCGCCTCCATCTTCGTCATGGTCTTCATTGTACGCCTCACAGTTATTGTAAATGGCGGGTTGACCCAGCTCATTGGTGAGACGCAGTGTGCTTCATCCCTGTGAAAGCCGATTTAAATTCTAGGATGAATTTTTCATTTACTATTTGAAGTGAACGAATAGTGAAATCTAAGCTGAAAATCATCCGTCAATTGTACTTCGTCACAGCAAGTACGCTCCGAATTCTATTCTTCTCTGGCGGCCATCCATGAGACAACAAGGTAAGATGCGATGAGGCCCATGAAGAAAATCATCGTGAGAAGGCCCGCCGAGACGATGCGGGGAAAGAACACCGCCAGGATGACGTGAGACATCACGGCAAGGAGCCACAGGACGCCGCCCCAGGTGCTCGCCATCCAGAGCCCCACCGCAGCCACGAGGTCGATGACCGCGAAGTAGATGACGGTCGCCTGATAGCCCATGGTGCGGGTCTCGAAGGCCCCGACGGGCGACCAGATCCCGAGGATGACCGCCCAGGAACTCAGGCCCTTGAGAATCCACAGGATGGCGAGAAGGCGCATGAACCAGGTGAGGACGAAACCCCACCGCATGGCGCCGAGATCGGGCCGCTCCTCCAGTCGGTCGGACGCGCTCCCTTTCGAAACGTCGAGGGGCTGGCGGGTCGGGCTGCTGCCGCGGGCCATCAGGCGACCTTCAGTTCGTCGGCGCCGAGCGGCGCGAAGTGGCGCTCGATCAGACCCGGATCGACGGCTTCGAGGTCGGCGGGCTGCCAGCGCGGCGCGCCGTCCTTGTCGATGATGACGGCCCGCACGCCCTCGTAAAAATCGTGTCCCTCGCAGATCCGCGACACGATCCGGAACTCCGTCCGCATGGCCTCCGCGAAATCCAGCGTCGCGCCCCGGCGCATCTGTTGGAGCGCGAGAGCCATGCTGGTGGGCGACTTCGCCCGCATGGTCGCAGCGCAGTGGTGCGCGAACTCGGAAGGCTCGGCCTCCAGAGCGCGGACGATCTCCGGAACGGACGAACCCGCAAAGGCGCGGGCGATAACGGCGCGGTGGGCCTCAAGCGGTGCAGGCCCGGGATCCGTCGCCTGACGGGCCAGAACCTCGTCCACGGGCTCCCCGCTGACGAGCGCCTCCCGCACCCCATCCATCGCGTCAGAGCGCACGGCATGCGTCGCGAGGCCCAAGGCCAGCCCGTCCGCCTGCCGGATCCGCTCGCCGGTGAGCGCAAGATAGGTGCCGGTCTCCCCGGGCAGGCGCGGGAGGGCGTAGGTTGCGCCCACATCGGGGAAGAAGCCGATGCCCACCTCCGGCATGGCGAAGAGGTAACGCTCCCCGGCCACCCGGTGGCTGCCATGAAGCGACACGCCGACGCCCCCACCCATGACGATTCCGTCGATCAGGGCGATGTAGGGCTTGGGGTAGCGCTGGATGCGCAGGTTGAGTTCGTATTCCTCCCGCCAGAAGGCGAGCGCTTCCGCCTGTCGGCCGGCCTTGCCGAGTTCGTAGAGGCGCCGGATGTCGCCGCCCGCGCAGAACGCCTTGCCGCCCGCGCCCGTGACCACGATCCGGGTTACCGCCGGATCCGTTTCCCAGGCGTCGAGGGCCCGGCGCATCTCGCGCACCATGGTCAAGGTCAGCGCGTTAAGCGCCTGCGGCCGATTGAGGGTGATGAGACCGGCGGCCCCGCGCCGCTCGCAAATCACTTCCGCTTCGCTCATCCGGCACTCCTCGCTCAACGCGGCTTAGACGCGGGGTGCAAGGGTGGCAAGGGGCGGCTGGCTGCCTTCCCCGCCAGGGAGAGGGGTTGATCGGGACGCATTTTTAGATTCGCTCTAATGTGCTAACCGACAGGGATGCAGAAGCCTGTCCCCTTTCCTCGCCCAGCCGCGCTTGAGGCCTCTCCGGCGCTTCAGCTCGGTCAGCGTCCGCGCCGCAACCGCAAGGCGGAATGGTCGCGGCGCCTCGTGCGCGAGCATCGCGTCACCGCCGACGACCTCATCTGGCCGCTCTTCCTTATGGACGGCGAGGGCCGCCGCGACCCGGTGGGCTCGATGCCCGGGATCGAGCGGCTGACGGTGGACGAGGCGGTGCGGGCGGCGGAACAGGCGGCCTCGCTCAGGATCCCGGCCCTCGCGGTCTTCCCGAACACGGATCCGGTGCTGCGCGACCCGCGCGGCTCGGAGGCGCTCAACGCCAAGAACCTCGTGTGCCGGGCGGTGCGAGCCATCAAGGCCGCGGTACCGGAGATCGGCCTCATCACCGATGCGGCCCTCGATCCTTATACGAGCCATGGGCATGACGGCGTCATGCAGGGCGAGCGCATCCTCAACGACGAGACGGTGGCGATCCTCTCCCGGCAGGCGGTCCTCCAAGCCGAGGCAGGCGCCGACATCATCGCGCCGTCCGACATGATGGACGGACGCGTCGGCGCGATCCGCGAGGCCCTGGACGCGGCCGGCTTTGCGGACGTGCAGATCATGGCCTATGCGGCCAAGTATGCGTCGGCCTTTTACGGCCCCTTCCGGGACGCGATCGGCACCAGCAAGACCCTCGTCGGCGACAAGCGCACCTACCAGATGGATCCCGCCAATTCCGACGAGGCCCTGCGCGAGGTCGCTCTCGACCTCGACGAGGGTGCCGACATGGTCATGGTGAAGCCCGGCCTGCCCTATCTCGACATCGTGCGCCGGGTGAAGGACAGCTTCGCGGTGCCGACCTTCGCCTACCAGGTGTCCGGCGAATACGCGATGATCATGGCCGCCGCCGCCAATGGCTGGCTCGACGGCGAGCGCGCCATGATGGAGAGCCTGCTCGCCTTCAAGCGCGCCGGCGCCGACGGGATCCTGACCTATTTCGCGCCGCGCGTCGCCGAGAAGCTGAAGGCCGAGGGCTAGCCGGCGCGATGGCGGGACGCGGCATCGGCCGGCTGGGCTTCGGGCTCGCGGCCGCGACCGGGTTCGTTCTGGCGCTGATCGTATTCGGTTGGGTGGGCCCGTCGCTCGACAGCGATCAGCTGCGGGTCTGCCGGTCCGTCCTGCCGGCCCTCAACCCCGGCGCCCGGATCGCCGTCGTCGGCGCCGAGCCGGGCCCGGTCCGCGGTTCCCTCCGCCTGGCCTATGACATCGAGCGAGTCGACCGCACGCCTCGGGAGCGCTGGATCATCTGCCGTTTCGCCGGGGAAGGTCTTGCCGCCGGCAAGGCCGATCTGATCGGGGTGACGGCCGATGACGGCGAACTCTCCGGCGCCAATCTCCACCTCCTGAAGCGCTATTATCTCGACACCCCGGACGGTGTGACGGGCGACCCGGGCCTGCAGGTCCGCGGCACCGTTGTGGAGGTTCCCAGACCCCTCGCCTACAGCCTGCAGCAGGGGCTGGTCAGCCTGCCGCGGACCGCGATCTACGGCTTGCTCGCGGTTGCCTATGCGCTCGTCTTCGGGCTCGCCGGGCGCGTCAACCTCGCCTTCGGCGAGCTTGCGGCCGTCGGGTCCGCCGCGACCATCGCCGGGGCTGCCGTCGTGACGGTCGGGCTTGGCATCTCGGCGCCCCTCGCGGGGCTCGCCGCAGGCCTTCTGGCGGCCCTGTTCGCCGGAGCGTTGCACGGCGCCGTCGGCGGCCATTTTACCATCGGCCGGATCGAGGCCCGCAGCACCCAGCCGAGCCTCATCGCCACGGTTGGCCTGTCGATCGCCCTCATGGAGTACCTGCGCCTCGCCCAAAGCCCGGTCACCGTGTGGCTGCCGCCCCTCGGGTCCGAGGCCGTCGCCATCGCCCGCGCTGGCGATTTCGTGGTGAGCGTCACGCCGGTCACGCTCATGACCGCCGGCATCGGCCTTTCGGCCGCGGGCGGTCTTCTTGCCCTGATGAAGTTCTCGCCTTTCGGGCGCGCCTGGCGGGCCTATGCGGACGACGCCCGCGCCGCGGCGCTCTTCGGCGTCGACGGCCCGCGCCTGCTCCGGCGAACCCTCGCCCTTTCCGGCGCGGTAGCCGGGCTGTCGGGCATGCTGATCGTGGCGCAATACGGGGGGCTCGGCTTTGCGGGCGGCTTCCAATTCGGGCTGAAGGCCCTCATCGCCGCCATCATCGGCGGGATCGGGTCGGTGCCGGGCGCGCTGGTCGGGGGCGTAGCGGTGGGACTGTTCGAAACGCTCTGGCAGGCGTATCTGCCGATCGAGGGACGGGACATCGCGCTTTACGCGGCGCTAGCCGTGTTCCTCATCTACCGGCCCGGCGGGCTTCTCGGCGAACGGGAGCTCGCCCCGCGGCCGGTCTGAGCAAGAACGAACGGGGGAAGCGATGGGCTACGCCATCACGGTCGAGGACGTCGAGCAGGCAAGGCGCAGGATCGGGGGACAGGTGCTGCGCACGCCGCTCGTTCCGGCGCCACGCCTGTCGCAGCTCACCGGCGCCACCGTCTTCGTCAAGCACGAGAACATGCAGCCCACCGGCTCCTTCAAGGAGCGCGGTGCCGTGAACAAGCTGGAGAGCCTCGACGCCGACGAGCGCAGCCGCGGCGTCATCGCCATGTCGGCCGGCAACCATGCCCAGGCCGTGGCCTACCACGCCAAGCGCCTCGGCATCCCCTCCACCATCGTGATGCCGGAGGGCACGCCCATGGTGAAGGCCGAGAACACCCGCGCCTACGGCGCCCGGGTCATCCTCTTCGGCGAGACCCTGTACGAGGCGGCCGAACGCGCCCGAGCCATCGCCGAGAACGAGGGCCTCGTCTTCGTCCATCCTTACGATGACCCGGCCGTCATGGCGGGCCAGGGCACCATCGCCCTCGAGATGCTGGAGGATGCGCCGGCACTCGACCAGATCGTGGTGCCGATCGGCGGCGGCGGCCTCATCTCCGGCATGGCGGTGGCGGCCAAGGCCCTGCGGCCATCGATCGAGATCGTGGGCGTCGAGGCCCTGCTCTACCCCTCGTTCCACAACGCGATCCGGGGCGACAGCCTGCCCATCGGCGGGGCGAGCCTCGCGGAAGGCATCGCGGTGAAAACCGTGGGTCAGCAGCCACTGCCCGTGGTGCGGGATCTCGTCTCGGCGATCTGCCTCGTGGACGAGGCCGCCATCGAGCGGGCGGTGAACGCCTACGCCACCCTCCAGCGGACCATGGCCGAGGGAGCCGGCGCTGCGGGCCTTGCCGCCATGCTGGCCGACCCCGACCGGTTCCGGGGCAAGCAGGTGGGGCTCGTGCTCTGCGGCGGCAACATCGATGCCCGGATCCTCGCCTCCGTGATGGTGCGCGAGCTCGAACGCGACGACCGGATCGCCTCCTTCCGGATCACCTCCAACGACCGCCCCGGCATCCTCGGCCGGCTGGCAAGCCGGCTCGGCGAACTCGGCGCCAACATCCTGGAGGTCTCCCACGGCCGGCTCTTCCTCGACGTGCCGGCGAAGGGCGTCACCATCGACGTTACCATCGAGACCCGTGACGGCCGCCACACGGCCGAGGTCTTCGCGGCGCTCGCCGCGGACGGCCTCGCGCCGAAGCGCCTGGATTCGCGCGGTCTGTCGGAGATGGCCTATTAGGGTCGCTCAAGGCCAAGACGGGCGACCCTTTCAAGCCACGCTCCCGATCCCCATCTCTTCGTAAGCGAAGGAGAGGCCTCATGGCGGGCGGTTACGGTTCGGCATACGGAACGGTTCATCCGCGGGCGACGGAGGGGACGATCGGGCGGCGCCTCGTGGCGTACCTCGTCGACATCGTCGTCCTTTTCATCCTGGGCGCCCTCCTGGCGGTGGCGATCAGCATCCTCGGGGTGCTGACTCTGGGCCTGGGCTGGCTGCTCTTCCCCCTGCTCGGCATTCCGGTTGCCGTGCTGTACAACGCGGTCACGATCGGCGGCTCCTCCCAGGCGACCATCGGGATGCGCATGGCGGGCCTGCGAGTTCTCGATGCGACGACGGGTGGCCGGGTGGGCTTCATCGCCGCCGCCGTCCACGCGCTCCTGTTTTACGTGTTCGTGGCCAGCGCCGGGACGCTCTGGGTCCTCGACGTGGTGTTCGGGCTCCTGCGGTCCGACCGCCGGATGGGGCGCGATCTCCTGACGAACGTGGTGCTGGTGCGGGACTGACGGGGATTTGTGCGGCCGCCGCTTGATGACCTTGGCACGAATGGTATCGTCAAGCGTTAGTGCAGGCTTCAACTTGCCAGCGAGGCCCAGACCAGCGTGACGAGCCAGCCGCGCGATGCCCCACAATTCTACCTGACCTCCCCCTCCGTCTGCCCCTATCTGCCGGGCAAGGAGGAGCGGAAGGTGTTCACGCATATCGTGGGCAAGCGCGCCCGCGACCTCAATGAGATCCTCACCCAGGGCGGGTTCCGCCGCTCCCAGACCATCGCCTACCGCCCGGCCTGCGAAAGCTGCCGGGCCTGCGTGTCGGTGCGGGTGGTGGTCGACGAGTTCGCCCCCTCCCGCAATCTGCGCCGGGTCAGGGACGCCAACCGGGACCTCATCGGGGCGGCGATGCCGAACCGGCCGACCTCCGACCAGTACTCCCTGTTCCGCCGCTATCTCGACGCGCGGCACACGGATGGCGGCATGGCCGACATGACGGTGCTCGACTACTCGATGATGATCGAGGACAGCCACGTGGATACGCGCGTCGTCGAGTACCGCCGGCGGGGCATCGACAGCGGGATCACGGGGCGCGGCACGGGGGACCTCGTCGCGGTCTGCCTCACGGACGAGATGGCCGACGGCCTCTCGATGGTCTACTCGTTCTACAACCCGGAGATGACGGACCGGTCCCTCGGCACTTTCATGATCCTCGACCATATCGAGCGCGCCCGCCGCATGGGGCTGCCGTATCTCTATCTCGGCTACTGGGTCGAGGGCTCGAAGAAGATGGACTACAAGGCCCGCTTCAAGCCCCAGGAGCGGCTGCTGCCGAACGGCTGGATGCGGTTCGCGTAGCGGACGCGCAGATACGGCTCGGAAACGAAAAGGGCCGCGCGAGCGGCCCTTTCTTCAAGATTACTCGCCGAACTTGTTCGACTTCGGGAAGCCCTTCGGCGGAAGGCGGCCTGCCTCGGCGCGGTTGGAGATCCAGTCGCGCAGGTCCTCCTTGGCGACCGTCCAGGTGCGCCCCGCCGTGTCCTTCCAGGTCAGGCCCTCCTTCAGCGTGAAGACTTTGGCGTCCGAGACGCCGCCGTCCTTGTAGCGTTGGAGGCGCACGCCCTTGCCGCGGGTCATCTCCGGAACCTGGGCCGCCGGGAAGATCAGCAGCTTCCGGTTCTCGCCGATGATCGCGATGTGGTTGCCGTCGGCCTCCGTGCAGACTACGGCCGTCGCCGGAGCGTCGAGCGTCAGGACGCCTTTGCCCTTGCGGGTGTTGGCGATCACCTCGTCGGCAGGGACGATGAAGCCCCGCCCGTCCGACGACACCACGAGAAGCTTGGTGCCGGCCCGGTACGGGAATGCCGCCAGGAAGTCCGCGCCCTCCTCCAGATCCACCATGAGGCGGATCGGGTCGCCGAAGCCCCGGCCGCCCGGCAGCTTGGACGCATCGAGCGTGAAGAAGCGCCCGTTCGTGGCGAAGACCAGGATCTTGGACGTCGTCTCGGCGAAGAATGTGGTCTTGAGCTTGTCGTCGCCTTTGAAGGTCACGCCCGAGATATCGGCCTGATGACCCTTCATGGCCCGGATCCAGCCCTTCTCGGACACGATCACGGTGATCGGCTCGCGCTCGATCATGGCCTCCGCGAAGTCGATGTCCGACGTATCGGGCGCCTCGGCGAAAGCGGTGCGGCGGCGCCCGAGCGCGGTATCGGGTCCGAAGGTCTTGCGGACCTCGCGGATCTCGGTCGCGATCGTCTTCCACTGCACCTTCTCGGAGTCTAGCAGGCCCTCGATCTTCGCCTTCTCCTCCTGAAGCTGCTTCTGCTCGCGCTTGAGCTCCATCTCCTCGAGCTTGCGCAGGCTCCTGAGGCGGGTGTCAAGGATGGCGTTCGCCTGCACCTCGGTGAGCTTGAAGACGCGCATCAGTTCGACCTTGGGCTCGTCGTGCTCGCGGATAATTTTGATCACCCGATCAAGGTCGAGATACACGATGAGGAGGCCGCCCAGGATCTCCAACCGCCGGTCGATGACGCCGAGGCGGTGACGGGAGCGGCGCACCAGCACGTCACGGCGATGATCCAGCCACTCGCGCAGGGCTTCCGCAAGGCTCAGCACCTTCGGCACCTTGCCGCCGGCGAGCACGTTCATGTTCATGGAAATGCGGCTCTCCAGCTCCGTGAGCTTGAAGAGCGACTCCATGAGTATGATCGGATCGACGGTGCGGGAGCGCGGCTCCAGGACGATGCGCACGTCCTCCGCCGACTCGTCGCGGACGTCGGCCAGGAGCGGCAGCTTGCGCTCCTGAAGAAGCTCCGCGATCTTCTCGATCAGGCGCGATTTCGGGACCCCGTACGGGATCTCGGTCACGACCACGTTCCAGGTGCCCCGGCCCGCATCCTCCTTCACCCACTTGGCCCGCACACGGAATGAGCCACGGCCCGTGCGGTAGGTTTCGGCCATGGAGGCCGGCGTCTCGACCACGATGCCGCCCGTCGGGAAATCCGGCCCTTGGACGAAGGTCATCAGCTGTTCGGATGCGGTCTTGGGGTGGCTGATGAGGTAGAGGGCCGCGTCGCAGAGCTCGGCCGCGTTGTGCGGCGGGATCGAAGTCGCCATGCCGACCGCGATGCCCTGCGAGCCGTTGGCGAGAAGGTTCGGGAAGGCGGCCGGAAGGACGACGGGCTCCTCGTCCTCGCCGTTATAGGTATCCCGGAAATCGACCGCGTCCTCGTCGATGCCCTCCAGCAGCAGGCGCGCGACCTCCGTCAGGCGGGCTTCGGTGTAGCGGTAGGCGGCAGCGTTGTCCCCGTCCACGTTGCCGAAATTGCCCTGCCCGTCGACCAGGGGGTAGCGCTGCGCGAAATCCTGCGCGAGGCGGACGAGGGCGTCGTAGACCGCCTGGTCCCCGTGCGGGTGGTACTTACCGATGACGTCGCCGACGATGCGAGCGCATTTCTTGTAGGCGTCGCCGGGGTTGAGGCGCAGCAGCCGCATGGCGTGCAGGATGCGCCGGTGGACCGGCTTCAGGCCGTCCCGTGCATCCGGCAGGGCCCGGTGCATGATGGTGGAGAGCGCATAAGCGAGATATCGCTCCTCAAGGGCCTCCTTGAGGTTAATGGTCTCGATCTCGCCCCCGGAAGGCGGGTTGATGGGCTTACCCATGAAGAAACATCCCCAACGCGATTCGGCTGTTCTCTTGAGATGAGAACATATCAGAAACGTTTGTCGCCGTCCTCGGCCGTGGCGAGTGCGACGAAACGCGCCCGTTCCTCAGGCGGGGTGATTCCCCGCGGTGCGAACACGTGCTGTCTTAAGAAGAAGTCGGTCAGAGCGAAACCTGCCGCAACGTCAGCCTCCGCCGGCCGGTTGGACCGGCTCTGGCCGACGAGGAAACCCGGCAGCGGCAGCAGCCGGTCCTTGTAGGGTTCGCCGGCATCGGCGCTCACGGCCCGCCCGGTCCTTGGCGACACATAGGCCAGATCGTGGGTCTGGTCCGTCGCCGCGCAGCGGGTGAGATCGAGCCCGTAGCCAAGCTCCGCCAGGATCGCCACCTCGAAGCGCACGAAGAGGGCCGGCGCGAGGTCCGGGTCGTCCAGGTTGTCGACGAGCACCTCGAGGGTGTCGTAGAGCGGCCGGTGGGGATCGCGCTCGGGCAGCATGCGCAGGAGGTTGGTGAGGGTCGCGAGCCCGTAGAGCGCCATCGGCGACGCGATGAGCCGGGCCGCCCGCGACTGCCCGGGCTCCACCTGGAAGGTGCCGAGTTGTTCGTCGAGGCGGGCGCGCCAGACGGCATGCACGCTGTTCCCCGGCTGCAGCATGGGCTGGCGCGTTCGCGACCGGCCGCCATGAACGAGCCCGAGATGCCGGCCGTGCTCGCGCGTCATCACCTCCAGGATGACGCTCGATTCGCCGTGCTTGCGGGCACCGAGCACGATGCCCTCGTCGGACCATTGCATGAGGCCCCAGAACCCCTCTTCCGGACGGGAGATTATCATCCTCAGATAAGCATTCAGCGGCTCTTTTTCACGCCGCCGGTGGCGCTCTGCCGCTGGGGCAGCGCCACTTTCGTCTGACTCGCATCCCGGTCTTTCGTCCCGTTAAGCTTCGTTAATCGGTTGGAAAGGACTGGCGCCCACGATCGAAGGATCGGGCGGAGCCCTTGGAGCACAAGGGTTTGCGGCACAAGACGCCGCCCGCTCCGGAATGGGGGCTCATGATGGCAGGCGAGGCTCGTGCCGCTCTGATCGCGCTCTTCCTCTTCGCGGGCGCGGCGCACGCCTCCCCCATCCTGGTGGCTCAGGGCGAGGCGCCTCCCCTTCCCGCCTGGACGGGCTTCTGCGAGGAACATCCCGCCGAGTGCCGCCAGAACCGCCGGGAGCCGGAGACCGTCGCCGCCACCCCCGAGCTTCTGGAACTCGTCGATGCGGTGAACCGGTACGTGAACCGCACGATTCTACCCGTCACCGACCGCGACCGTCTCGGCGTGATCGACAACTGGGACTACCCCATCGACACGATGGGCGATTGCGAGGACATCCAGCTCCTCAAGCGCCGGTATCTCGTGGAAGCCGGCGTCCCCCACCGGTCGTTGCCCATGACCGTGGTCCTCGACGAAGTCGGGGAAGGCCACGCGGTCCTCACCGTCCGGACGGATCGCGAGGACCTCATCCTCGACAACAAGAACAACCACGTGAAGCGCTGGCACGAGACGGGGTACACCTACATCAAGCGCGAGGGCGACACCGCCACGGGTTGGGTGTTCCTGGAGGCCCGAACGACCCCGGTGACCACCGTGGCGGCGCAGTAGGAGCTCAGCGCAACGCCCGACACCTGCTAGGTCTGCGAGGCCGGCCCTCCTGAAACTTTCCGAACCGATGGCTGCGGCGCAGGTCACCCTGCCCGGGTCATCGGCACCACGTTGTGCAGCGTCTTCTCGGCGGTGTCGAAGAACTTGCGGATGTTGCGGGCGGCCTGGCGGATGCGCTGTTCGTTCTCGACCACGGCGATGCGGACATAATCGTCCCCGTGCTCGCCGAAGCCGATGCCCGGCGCCACGGCCACGTCGGCCTTCTCGACCAGAAGCTTCGAGAATTCGAGACTGCCGAGGACGCGGTAGGGCTCCGGGATCGGCACCCAGGCGAACATCGAGGCTCTCGGCGCCGGAATGGTCCAACCCGCCTTGCCGAAGGACTCGACCAGCACGTCCCGGCGGCGCTTGTACGTGGCGCGCATCTCGCGGATGCAATCCTCCGGACCGTTGAGCGCGGCAGTCGCCGCGACCTGAACCGGCGTGAAGGCGCCGTAATCGAGATACGATTTCACCCTCGCCAGGGCTGCCAGCAACCGCTCGTTGCCCACCGCGAAGCCCATGCGCCAGCCGGCCATGGAGAAGGTCTTGGACATGGAGGTGAACTCCACCGTCACGTCCATGGCGCCCGGCACCTGCAGCACGGAGGGCGGCGGCTCGCCGTCGAAGTACACCTCCGAATAGGCAAGATCCGACAGGAGGATCAGGTCGTGCTTCTTCGCGAAGGCGACGAGGTCCCGGTAGAAGTCGAGCGACGCAACGTAGGAGGTCGGGTTCGACGGGTAGCAGACCACGAGGGCAATGGGTTTTGGAATGGAATGCGCGACCGCGCGCTCGGCCGCCGGGAAGAAGGCCGGGGTCGGCTCGGCCGGTACGGAGCGGATGACGCCGCCCGCCATGAGGAAGCCGAAGGCGTGGATGGGGTAGCTCGGGTTCGGCACCAGCACGACGTCTCCCGGCGCCGTGATGGCCTGCGCCATGTTGGCGAAGCCCTCCTTGGAGCCGAGGGTCGCAACGACCTGGGTGTCGGGATTGAGCTTCACGCCGAACCGGCGCTCGTAGTAGCCCGCCTGAGCCCGCCGAAGACCCGCGATGCCCTTCGAGGCCGAGTAGCGGTCCGTGCGCGGCTTGCCCGCCGTCTCCACGAGCTTGTCGATCACGTGCTGGGGCGCGGGCAGGTCCGGGTTGCCCATGCCGAGATCCACGATGTCGGCGCCGTTCGCCCGGGCCGCGGCCTTGATCCGGTTCACCTGCTCGAAAACGTAAGGGGGCAGGCGCTTGATGCGGTGGAAATCGGACATTGGTGTTCCTGCGGGTTCGGCCGGGCCGGGCGAATCTTTAACAGTCCGGGCGGGCGAGGCCACCCCCTGCTGAGGGTTCAGGGCGTTTTCGCGGCCGGTCGTTTCCGAGGCGCATCAGCGGTCGCGGGTTCGGGCGGCGGGGTCGATCCGGCCTCGACGGCGCGATTGCGAGCGGCCTCGTTGCGGGAGCGCACCCGCTCGAGTTCGGCCTCTGCGGCCTTCACCTCGTCCGCGGTCCGGGCCGTGGTGGCGCGCTCCGGGGCGGCCCGGCCGACCGGGATGTAGTCGAGTTGAGCCGGACGGGACCGCTGCACGAACTCGGGCGCCTGATCGGGCGGCGGCCCTGCCCCGACCCCCGCGAAGGCATCGCGCACGGGGTTGGAGTTGCACCCCGCCAAAAGAATTGTGGTCGCGATGCAAAAGCTCTTAACGGCTGTCGGGTAAGGGGAAAACATTCGCGATGTCCGGGGTTGACGCAGCGTCTAGCCATGTGGGCCGGTCCACCGCTAAAATGTCGGAAACACGGCCTACGAGCAATGGGATCGGGTCTGGAGGGAGGCCACCATGGATCAGGGGCAAGGTGACATCAAGGCCGCCGACCTGCCGGATTTCGAGGCGCTGTCGCGAAACGTCGCCCGCTTCGTCGAGGAGGCCGGCAAGGCCACCGCGGCCTATCTGAAGCCGCTGGAGCAGCAGCCCGCAGCGTCGACCAACGGCGAGGAAATCGCCCAGATGGTGCGAACGCTGGGCACGGTGGCCGAGCGGTGGCTCGTCGATCCACAGAAGACCCTCGAAGCTCAAACCAAGCTCGGCACGCAGTTCTTCCAGCTTTGGGCATCGAGCCTGCAGCGAGTCCAGGGTGCGACCGTCGCACCGGTGGCGGCTCCCGAGCCGAAGGACTCCCGCTTTGCCGACCCGCAATGGTCCGAAAGCCCCGTCTTCGACTTCCTGAAGCAGGCCTATCTCATCCTCTCCCGCTGGGCCGAGGAGATGGTCGAAGCGGCGGACGGGCTCGACGAGCACACCCGCGCCAAGGCGCGGTTCTACGTGAAGCAGCTTACGGCGGCGCTCTCTCCGTCAAATTTCCTCGCCACCAATCCCGAGCTCATCCGCAAGACCTTCGAGGAGAACGGCGCGAACCTCGTCCGGGGCATGCAGATGCTGGCCGAGGACGTGCAGGCCGGGAAAGGGTCGCTCAAGATCCGACAGTCGGATCCGAGCCGCTTCAAGGTCGGGGTCAACATGGCGACGACCCCCGGCAAGGTGATCTTCCGCAACGAACTCATCGAGCTCATCCAGTACGCCCCAGCGACCGAGACGGTGCTCAAGCGCCCGCTTCTCATCGTTCCGCCCTGGATCAACAAGTACTACGTGCTCGACCTCAACCCGGAGAAAAGCTTCATTCGCTGGGCGGTGGCGCAGGGCCTGACGGTCTTCTGCATCTCATGGGTGAACCCGGACGAGCGGCACGCCAGCAAGAGCTGGGAAGATTACATGCGCGAGGGCGTCTTCGCGGCGCTCGACGCCGTCGAGGAGGCCACGGGCGAGAAGAAGGTCACGGCCATCGGCTATTGCGTCGGCGGCACGCTCCTCGCCGTCACCCTCGCCTACATGGCCGCCAAGAAGGACACGCGCATCGAGAGCGCGACGTTCTTCACGACTCAGGTGGACTTCACCCATGCCGGCGACCTGAAGGTGTTCGTCGACGAGGAGCAGATCGGCGCCCTCGAAGCCGGCATGAAGGCCCGGGGCTATCTCGAGGGCTCGCGCATGGCGAACGCCTTCAACATGCTGCGGCCGAACGATCTCATCTGGCCTTATATGGTCAACGTCTACATGAAGGGGAATTCGCCTTTCCCCTTCGACCTGCTCTACTGGAACTCCGACAGCACCCGCATGCCGGCGGCGAACCACTCGTTCTACCTGCGCAACTGCTATCTCGAGAACAACCTCGTGAAGGGCAAGATGGAGGTCGGCGGTGTCAAGCTCGACCTGTCGAAGGTGAAGATCCCGGTCTTCAACCTCGCGGCGCGGGAGGACCATATCGCCCCGGCGCGCTCGGTCTTCGAGGGCTCGAAGGCTTTCGGCGGGCCCGTGGATTACGTGCTCGCAGGCTCGGGGCACATTGCCGGCGTCGTGAACCCGGTCGGCAAGGCGAAGTACCAGTTCTGGACCGGAGGGCCGGTCAAGGGCGAACTGCAGGATTGGATCGCCGAAGCGACGGAGCATCCCGGCACGTGGTGGCCGTACTGGTTCGACTGGGTCGAGAGCCAGGCGCCGAAACACGTCAAGGCCCGGGAGCCGGGCGGCGGACGCCTAAAGCCGCTCTGCGACGCTCCGGGGACCTACGTGGCCGTGACGGCCTAAATCGCCGAAGCGAACCGCTCTGTCCGGGGTCGGACAGAGCGTCTTTCCTTTCGAAGGGTGGCGTCACCCTTCGGCTTACGGCAGCCCTCGTCACATATGGATGACGCGCCCATACGCATCCATGACGCTCTCGTGCATCATCTCGGACAGCGTCGGGTGCGGGAACACCGTGTGGATGAGCTCCTCCTCGGTGGTCTCGAGGTTCATGGCGACGACGAAGCCCTGGATCAGCTCCGTCACCTCCGCCCCGACGAGGTGGGCGCCGAGGAGTTGGCCGGTCTTCTTGTCGAAGATCGTCTTGATGAGACCCTCCGGCTCGCCGAGCGCAATGGCCTTGCCGTTGCCGGCGAACGGGAAGCGCCCGACCTTCACGTCGAAGCCCTGCTCCTTCGCCTTGGCCTCCGTGAGGCCGACCGACGCCACCTGCGGGTGGCAGTAGGTGCAGCCCGGAATCTTGCCCTTGTCCATGGCGTGGGTGTGCAGGCCCTTGATGGTCTCGACGCAGATCACGCCCTCGTGCTCGGCCTTGTGGGCGAGCATGGGCGGGCCTGCGACGTCGCCGATGGCGTAGATGCCGGGCACGCTGGTGCGCCCGAGGCCGTCCGTCACCACGGTGCCACGGTCCATCTTGACCCCGAGCTTTTCGAGCCCGAGCCCCTCCACATTGCCGACGACCCCTACCGCCGAGATCATCCGCTCCGCGGTGATGGTCTGAACGCCCTTCCCGTCGTCGATCGTCGCCGTGACGGAGTTCGCCCCCTTCTCGACCTTCGTAATCTTCGCTCCGGTGAGGATCTTCATCCCCTGCTTTTCCATGCGCTTCCTGGCATGGTTGGCGATCTCGGCATCCTCCACCGGCATGATCTGCGGCATGACCTCGACCACCGTGACCTCAACGCCCATGGTGCGGTAGAACGAGGCGAACTCGATGCCGATCGCCCCGGAGCCCATGACGATGAGCGATTTGGGCATCTCGGGCGGCACCATAGCCTCGAAATACGTCCAGATGAGCTTGCCGTCGGGCTCGATGCCCGGCAGCACCCGGGGCCGCGCACCCGTCGCGACGATAATGTGCTTGGCAGCATAGGTGCCGGGCTCCTTCACGCCCTTCGGCACGGGATGCTGCGGCTGCATAGCGGGCTTCTTCGGAGGTGTGACCACCACCTCGCCGGGCTTCGCGATCCCGGCTTCGCCCCAGATCACGTCGACCTTGTTCTTCTTCAGAAGGCCACCGACGCCACCGTTGAGCCGTCCCGACACGCCACGCGAGCGCTGGACGATCGCCTGCGCGTCGAACCCGATGCCCTGCGCCGACAGCCCGTAATCCTTCGCGTGCTGCATGTAATGGTAGATCTCGGCCGACCGCAGCAGCGCCTTCGTCGGGATGCAGCCCCAGTTGAGGCAGATGCCGCCGAGATGTTCGCGTTCGACCACCGCGGTCTTGAACCCGAGCTGCGCCGCCCGGATCGCCGCCACGTAGCCGCCTGGCCCGCCACCGATGACGATGATGTCGTATTGGTCCGCCATTTACGCCTCCAGTTCCCCTCCCTATTGCAGGGAGGGAATGGCGCCTCCGGTGTCGTCCCCGGCGGCGCAGAGTGCCGGGAGGGGATCCAGCCACTGGCTCGCGCCCTGCTGGACATGGATCCCCTTCCCTCGCCTTCGGCTCGCCGGGGATAACACCGGGCGCTTTGATTAAACCAGCATGCCCATCGGGTTCTCGATGAGCTGCTTGAACGCCGCCATGAGCTCCGCTCCGAGCGCGCCGTCGACGGCACGGTGGTCGGTGGAGAGGGTCACGGACATCACGGTCGCCACCGCCGGCGCGTTATTCTTGACGATCACGCGCTTCTCGCCCGCACCGACCGCGAGGATCGTCGCGTGGGGCGGGTTGATGACGGCGGAGAAATCCTTGATGCCGAACATGCCAAGGTTCGACACGGCGGTGGAGCCGCCCTGGTACTCCTCAGGCTTCAGCTTGCGGTTCTTCGCGCGCGCGGCGAGGTCCTTCATCTCGTTCGAGATGGCGGAGAGGGTCTTCGTTTCGGCCTTGCGCACCACCGGGGTGATGAGGCCACCGGGGATCGACACCGCGACGCCCACATCCGCGTGCTTGTGCTTCAGCATCGCGCCTTCGGTCCAGGACACGTTCGCGTCCGGCACCCGCATCATCGCGACAGCGAGCGCCTTGATGACGAAGTCGTTGACCGACACCTTGTATGACGGCTTGCCGTCCTTGTCCTTGGGCGCCGCGCCGTTGATCTGCTCGCGCAGGGCCAGCAGCGCGTCGAGCTCGCAATCGACCGTGAGGTAGAAGTGCGGGATCGTCTGCTTCGATTCGAGAAGGCGGCGCGCGATGGTCTTGCGCATCGAGTCGTGCGGGATCTCCTCGTAGGAGCCCGGCTCGAAGAACCGCTTGATCTGCTCGTCGCCCATGGGCGCCGCGAGGGGCGCTGCCGCGGGCTTCGGAGCGGGTGCGGCGGGAGCCGCCGCGGCGGCCTGCGCCGGCGTAGGTGCGGCTTTCGCTCCGCCGCCCGCAATCGCGGAGCGCACGTCCTTCTCGACGATGCGGCCGTGCGGTCCCGATCCCTGGATGGCCGCGAGGTCGAGGCCGGCCTCCTTGGCGACGCGCTTGGCAAGAGGCGAGGCGAAGATGCGCCCGCCCGGCCCGGCCCCGTTGGGCTTCGCCGCCGGGCCGGCATCCCGCGCCGCCGTCGCCGGGCCCTCGGGCGCCGTGTCGATGCGGGCGTAGGAGATGTGCCCCTCGGGCCCGCCCGCCGTCGTCGTGTTCGCCTGCGGCATCGACCCGGATGCGCTCGGCTGCGCAGCGGGTGCGGGCTGGGGCGCCGGAGCGCTCGCCGCCGGAGCCGGCGCGCCGCCCCCCGAACCCGTCACGCTCTTCGGGTCTTCGCCCTCGCCGGCGATGAGGGCGATGAGCTGGTTGACCGGCACGTCCGCCGTACCCTCCGGCACGACGATCTTGGCGAGGATGCCCTCGTCCACCGCCTCCACTTCCATGGTGGCCTTGTCGGTCTCGATCTCGGCGATCACGTCGCCGGACTTGATCGCGTCGCCTTCCTTCTTCAGCCACTTGGCAAGGTTGCCCTTCTCCATGGTGGGGCTGAGGGCAGGCATCAGGATGTTGATGGGCATGATGATGGGATCCTGATCGAGGTCAGTTGATCGCTTGCGTGGAGCCGGGATCGGTGGGGTCGTCGAGCTCCGCCTGGATGCCGGCGGAGATGGCCGCCATGGCCTCCTCCTCCGAGATCCCGGTCTCCATGGCGTAGACCCGGGCGGCGTGCCGGGCGAGGTCGACGAAGAGAACGCCCCAGGTGAACGGATCGTCGAAGGCGCGCCGGAGCGCGACGCTCACGGCCCCGTCCACCACCGAAGCCCGCAGGATCTCCACGCCGCCTTTCTCAAGAACGTCGGGCGGAAGACCGAGGGCTTCGAACTTGCGCTCAGCCATGGCGTCCTACCGGTAGAGAACGGCCTTCGCCGCCTGAACGACTTCGCCCACATTCGGCAGGGCGAGCTTCTCGAGGTTTGCCGCGTAGGGCATCGGCACGTCCTTGCCGGTCACGCGGGCCACCGGGGCGTCGAGGTAGTCGAAGGCGTTCTCCATGATCTTCGTCGCGATCTCGGCGGTGACGCCGGATTGCGGGAAGCCCTCCTCCACGGCGACGCAGCGGCCGGTCTTCATCACGGAGGCGACGACGGTGTCGATGTCCATCGGACGGATGGTGCGAAGGTCGATGACCTCCGCCTCGATGCCCTCCTTCTCCAGCTCGTGCGCGGCTTTCAGGGCGTAGGTCATGCCGATGCCGAAGGAGACGATGGTCACGTCCTTGCCCTGGCGGTGGACCCGCGCCTTGCCGATCGGCACCGTAAAGTCGTCGAGCTTCGGGACCGGGAAGCTCTGGCCGTAGAGGATCTCGTTCTCGAGGAAGATCACCGGGTTCGGATCGCGAATGGCGCTCTTAAGCAGGCCCTTGGCGTCCGACGCCGTGTAGGGCATCACGACCTTCAGACCCGGCACGTTGGAGTACCAGGCGGCGTAATCGTGCGAGTGCTGCGCGCCGACCCTGGAGGCCGCGCCGTTCGGGCCGCGGAACACGACGGGCGCGCCGAGCTGGCCGCCGGACATGTAGAGCGTCTTGGCCGCCGAGTTGATGATGTGGTCGATCGCCTGCATGGCGAAGTTGAAGGTCATGAACTCGACGATGGGCTTCAGGCCGACGAAGGCGGCTCCGACGCCGATGCCGGCAAAGCCGTGCTCCGTGATCGGCGTGTCCACGACACGGCGGGCGCCGAATTCCTGCAGCAGGCCCTGCGTGACCTTGTAGGCGCCCTGGTACTCGGCGACCTCTTCGCCCATCACCATGACGTTCTCGTCTCGGCGCATCTCCTCGGCCATCGCATCGCGAAGGGCCTCCCGAACCGTCATGTTGACGAGTTCCGTGCCCTCGGGGATCTCCGCCATGGCATCGTACGACGTCCGGCTCGTGACCACCGACGGGGCGGCCGGCGTCGCGACCGGGCCCTGGTCGCCGCCCTGGCGTGCGTCCGGCGCCGGACGGCTCGCCATGCCCTCGGCCTGCATGTCGGGAACGGGGGCGGGCTGCGGGGCGCTGGGACCGGGAGCCGGAGGCGCCTCGCCGCCGCCCTGGGCCGGGCCGCGGGAGGCCGCCGACACGTCCTCGCCCTCCCCCGCCAGCACGGCGATGGGCGTGTTCACCGCCACGTTGTCGGTGCCGTCCTCGATGAGGATCTTGGCCAGCACGCCCTCGTCGATGGCCTCCACCTCCATGGTGGCCTTGTCGGTTTCGATCTCGGCGAGAACGTCGCCGGGTTTGACCTTGTCGCCCTCGCGCTTGAGCCATTTCGCGAGCTTGCCCTGCTCCATGGTGGGCGAGAGGGCGGGCATGAGGATGTCGATCGCCATCGGGTGACCTGTGAGATTGCAGTTGCGGCGTGGGGCGGCGCTAAGGCCGCCCTAGAGCAGGATGTCGGTGTAGAGCTCGGACACGTCGGGCTCGGGATCGTGGGTGGCAAATTCCGCCGCCTCGTTGACGATCTCGCGCACGCGTCCGTCGATCACCTTCAGCTCGTCCTCCGAGAGCCTCCAGGTCTCGAGGAGGCGGCGGCGCACCTGCTCGATCGGATCGTGCTCTTCCCGCATGCGGGTCACCTCGTCCTTCGTGCGGTACTTCGCCGGGTCGGACATGGAGTGGCCGCGGTAGCGGTAGGTCTGCATCTCGAGGATGTAGGGACCCTTGCCGGAGCGGGCATGCTCGATGGCGCGCTGGCCGGCGGCGTAGACCGCCCGGACGTCCATGCCGTCCACCTGCTCGCCGGGGATGCCGAACGAGACGCCGCGCTTGGAGAAATCCGTCTGGGCGGAGGCCCGGCTGACGGAGGTTCCCATGGCGTAGCGGTTGTTCTCGATCACATAGACGACGGGGAGCTTCCAGAGCTCCGCCATGTTGAAGCTCTCGTAAACCTGACCCTGGTTCGCGGCGCCGTCCCCGAAATAGGTGAGGCAGACATTGCCGTTGTCCCGGTATTTGTTGGCGAAGGCGATGCCGGTACCAAGGGAGACCTGGGCGCCGACGATGCCGTGGCCACCATAGAAATGCTGCTCCTTGGAGAACATGTGCATGGAGCCGCCCTTGCCCTTGGACAGGCCGCCCCGGCGCCCGGTGAGTTCCGCCATGACGCCCTTGGGGTCCATGCCGCAGGCGAGCATGTGGCCGTGATCGCGGTAGCCCGTGATGTTCTGGTCACCCGGAATCGTGGCCATCTGCATGCCGACCACCACGGCCTCCTGGCCAATATAAAGGTGGCAGAAGCCGCCGATGAGGCCCATGCCGTACATCTGGCCGGCCTTCTCCTCGAACCGGCGAATGAGCAGCATCTCGCGGTAGGCCGCGCTGTCCTGATCCTTGTCGAACTGGGGGATGTTGGGGGCGGTTTTCCTCGCCGCGTTCTTCTGTTGGGCCTTAGCGGCTTGGGTCACTCGAAGCGCCTTCCTGGCAGCCACAGCCATCGGATCCTCCGAAGGGGTTGGGTCGTTGTCAGATGTAGCGCAGGAGAAAGCGGAAATCGAGAGGGTGCAACCGGCCGCACCGGCGCAGGGTGAATGCTTCAAGCTATTGCTCTTACAAAGCGATTTTAGATCAACCTGTTTTCAGCTGATCGATTGCGGGCATTGCTGCTGTGCAGCAATCGTCAGGGCCCGGTCATGATCACGATATCGTTCCGGTGGACCTTCCCGAGCATGATCCGCGCCCGCTCCTCCAGAAGGTCCCGGTCGATCTGGTCGCTGCGCAGGAGCGCGATCCGCCGCTCCCATTCCGCATGCTCGCCCTTCACCGCCGCGAGATCCGCGGCGAGGTGGTGCGCCTGGATCTTGAACTGCCGCTTCGCCTCGAGCCCGTGAGCGCCCGTATGGGCATGGTGCCAGAAATACGCGACCAGCGCGCCGGAGATGCCGTAGAGCACCAGCGGGAGGAGGATTCTGCGCGCGCGCTTGCGGACGACCATGGGGCGAACGTTAGGGCCGTAGGGTTAAGGGCGGGTAACCCTGCAGAGGCGCAGCAAGGGCGGGCTACCGTATGAGCGCGAAGCTGCTCGCTCCCCCTCCCCCTTGAGGGGAGGGGTAAGGGGTGGGGGTGGCGGCCGCTTGTCTGACGGTGAGGGTGCTGCCGCCACCCCACCTCCAACTCCTCCCCTCAAGGGGAGGAGGGTAGGTCGCGCCTCCCGCGTTCCTAAGCGTTCGCGCTCGGTTTACCGCAGCGCCTTGAGGGCGCCCCGCCCGGCGTACCGCGCCTGTTCGCCGAGTTGCTCTTCGATCCGGATGAGCTGGTTGTACTTGGCCAGCCGGTCCGAGCGGGCGAGCGAGCCGGTCTTGATCTGCCCGCAATTCGTCGCCACCGCGAGGTCCGCGATGGTGGCGTCCTCGGTCTCCCCCGAGCGGTGGGACATCACGGCGGTGTAGCCGGCCCGGTGGGCCATATCGACGGCCGAAAGGGTCTCGGTCAGGGAGCCGATCTGGTTCACCTTGACGAGAATGGAATTGCCGACGCCCTTGGCGATGCCCTCAGACAGGCGCGAGACGTTCGTCACGAAGAGGTCGTCGCCCACGAGTTGGCACCGCGACCCGACGAGGTCCGTAAGCGCCTTCCAGCCCTCCCAGTCGTCCTCGCCCATACCGTCCTCGATGGAGACGATGGGATAGGTGTCGACGAGTTTCGCCAGGTACTCCGCCTGCTGTTGCGGCGAGCGCTTCTGGCCCTCGCCCTCGTAATCGTAGGTGCCGCCCTTGAAGAACTCGGTGGCGGCGCAGTCGAGGGCGATCACCATGTCCTGGCCCGGCTTGTAGCCGGCCTTCTCGATCGACTGCATGACGAAGTCGAGGGCCGCCTCGGCGGAGGGCAGGTTCGGGGCAAAGCCGCCCTCGTCGCCCACATTGGTGTTGTGGCCGGCGGCCTTGAGGGCGCCTTTGAGGGTGTGGAACACCTCGGCGCCCATGCGCACCGCCTCCGCGAGCGTGGGCGCGCCGACGGGCATGATCATGAATTCCTGGAAGTCGATCGGGTTGTCCGCATGGGCGCCGCCGTTGATGATGTTCATCATCGGCACCGGCAGAACGCGGGCCTGGGTGCCGCCCACATAGCGGTAGAGCGGCAGCGAGGAGGCCTCGGCGGCGGCTTTGGCGACGGCGAGCGAGACGCCAAGGATGGCGTTGGCGCCGAGGCGGGCCTTGTTGGGGGTGCCGTCGAGTTCGATCATCGCCTCGTCGATGGCGACCTGCTCCTCGGCGTCCATGCCGCCGATCTGGTCGAAGATCTCGCCGTTGACGGCGTCCACCGCCTTTGTGACGCCCTTGCCGAGGTAGCGGGACTTGTCGCCGTCGCGCAGCTCCACCGCCTCGTGCGCGCCCGTGGAGGCGCCGGAGGGCACCGCGGCGCGGCCCATGGAGCCGTCCTCCAGGACGACGTCCACTTCGACGGTTGGGTTGCCTCGGCTGTCGAAGATCTGGCGGGCAACGATATCGACGATCGCGGTCATGAAGGCTCCTGTCGGCGAGGGTGCGGCGGCCGGACGGCCAAGGTCTGGCGCGGCTTATCGACCAGAACACCGGATGGGGCAAGGACAGCCCCGCACATGTGGCGCCGATGCGAAGGGTCAATTTCGCCGGCGGGAACAATCTTCAGCCGAAGTGGCGGGCACGCTGCGAGTTCAGCGGGGGCGCTGGGTGGGTCCCGTCAGAGCGGCGGCCGCGGCGAGGCCGACGCCCAGGATCACAGCGGCAGCGAGGGCCATGGTAGGCAGAAGACCCGCCGTTCGGAGCCCGATCCCGAGGATCACGACGCCGAGCGCCTGGCCGACGAAGAACGCGAAGGCGTGGATCGCCACCGCGGAGGCCCGGGCCTCCGGCGCGATCTCCGTCACCTGGGTCTGGAACGAGTTGTGGAGCATGTAGAATCCAAGGCCGAGAGCCACCATAGCGGCGGCGTCGAGGCGCCAGTCGCCGGCAAGGCCGAGGCTCAGGTTGGCGGAGCCCGCGACGACGCCGCCGGCGACGAGCATCCAACGCAGCCCCAGGACCCGCAACATCCAGGAAAGCAGGGCCGAGTAGAGGAGACCGCCCACGGCGAAGCCGGCGAGCACCAACCCCGCCTCGGCGGCACCGCCCTCCCCTCGGCTTTCGAGGAGCGGCGCGATGTAGGGAAAAAGACCGAAGACCGCGAGAGCCTCGACGAAGACGAGGGCGAAGAGGGTCTGGGCCCGGCTGTTGCGGAGGATGACGCGGTAGCGCTCGACGGCCTTGCCGAGGTCGAAGGCGGAGCCCGCCGGAGCGTCGCGGAAGCCGAGCACGGTGGCGATGAGGGCCGCGACCATCATGGCAGTCGTGACGCCGAACACCCCGCGCCAGCCGATGAACTCCGCCAGGATGCCGGCGAGGGAGGAGCCTGCGAGCTGGCCCACGATGGCGGCGGCGATGAACCGGCTGATCGCCACCTGCCGGCTCGCCATGTCGACCCGGTCGCCGACGAGGGCGAGAGCAAGAGGAATGACACCGCCGGCCGCCGCGCCGGCCAGGATCCGCAAGGCGAAGAGCATCGGGGCGTCGGTGGCGACGACGGATGCCAGCAGCGCCGCCACCAGCACTGCAAGGCAGATCTTCATGACCCGCTCCTTGCCGACCGCGTCGCCGACCGGTCCGAGGATCGGCTGGATCAAGGCGTAGGGCAGCGTGAAGGCGGCGGAGAGAAGCGCCGTGGTCTCGACGGTCGTCCCGAGGTCTCGCGCCATGACCCCGACCATGGGCTCCACCGCCCGGCCCGAGAAAGTCGAGGCGAAGGCGCTCGCGGCCAGAATCCAGATGAAGCTGTGGGACATCGCCCGCCGGGGTGGTGCGGGCAGGCGCGACCTGCCGCTCACCACGGGTTTAGGGTCAGGCTTGACCTTTGGCCAGCGCGTCGAAGGCTTTGAGCTTTCGCAGCAGGCCTTCCATCTCCTTCAGCGGCACCATGTTGGGTCCGTCGGAGGGCGCGCGGTCGGGGTCCTGGTGCGTCTCGATGAAGAGCCCCGCGACCCCGACCGCCACCGCCGCCCGGGCGAGCACCGGCACGTATTCCCGCTGGCCGCCCGAGGTGGCGCCCCGGCCGCCGGGCTGCTGCACGGAATGGGTGGCATCGAAGATCACCGGTGCGCCGGTGGTCTCGGCCATGATGGGCAGAGCCCGCATGTCGGAGACGAGGGTGTTGTAGCCAAAGCTCGCCCCGCGCTCCGTCACCATCACGTTGGGGTTGCCGGCGCCCGTCACCTTGGCCGCAACGTTCGCCATGTCCCAGGGCGCCAGGAACTGGCCCTTCTTCACGTTCACGGCCCTGCCCGTCTTGGCGGCGGCGAGGAGCAGGTCCGTCTGGCGGCACAGGAAGGCGGGGATCTGCAACACGTCCACGACTTCGGCGACCGCGGCGCATTGCTCGTTCTCGTGCACGTCCGTCAGGACCGGCAGGCCGAAGCGCTCCTTCACCTCGGCGAACACGCTCATCGCCTTGTCGAGACCGATGCCCCGGGCGCTGCCCGCGGAGGTGCGGTTCGCCTTGTCGAAGGACGACTTGTAGACGAGCCCGATCCCGAGGCGCCCCGTCATCTCCTTCAAGGCCGAGGCCATTTCGAGCGCGTGCTCGCGGCTCTCCATGGCGCAGGGGCCGGCGACGAGGCTGAACGGCAGATGGTTGCCGAACCGGACGGAGCCGACGGCGACGGTGGCTTGGGGCGCGGTGCTGGTCATGGGCGCTGACTAACGCGATCCGGCCCGCGCTGGAAGCGCCACGGTGTCATCCCTGCCCCTGCGGCAGTGCCTAATAGGTCATCGCCGCCGCATTGATGATGCCTGCAGCGAGGGACGCGGCTCCAAGGAACAGGGCCGCCGCCATCTCGCCCGCTGCAATGCGCTGGGACAGGTTGGGCAGGAGGAGGCGCACGAGCCAATAGGCCAGGATCTGCACCGCGAGGGCGACGAGACCCCACACCAGACAATCGATCACGTCCTGTGCATGGACCACTGCGCTCGCCAGCGGCAGTGCGAAGCCCACGAGACTGAGCCCCAGGGCCACAGCGGCCGAGATCACGTTCTGCCGGATGAGGGCGAATTCGTTATGGGCGGTGGCCAGGGTGTAAAGGGCGAGATAGAGCGCGACGAGCGCCACAGAGAGCGCGAAGAAGATCAAGAATTCGCCCAAGCCGGCGAGCGTCGATGCCATGGCGGCCCCCGTTCATCGCACCCGTCCTCGCGGTTTTGCGAATCGGCGGGATCTTAGGCCGGCTCGAACGCAATCGCGACGCCAAAGGCCGCGCTTGCCGGAACGATGAGGCGCGTGCCGATGCGCTGGTAGGGGATGCCCGCCGCATCGAGCCGGTGCCCCTGGGCGACGATCTCCGCGACGCGAACCGAGAAGGCGACGAGGGCAGGCTCCTCAGCCTCCTCCTCGACCGACACGTAGGCCTCCGCCGCATCGTCCAGGGTCATGACGTCGAGCCGCCCGCGGGGAAGCGCGAAGGAGAGGTCCCGGCCCGAGGCCTCCACGGGCTCCGCCCCCGTGAGCACGGTGAGGAAACGCCGATGCCGGACCGGATCCGGGGTCGCGAGCACGACGGCGCCCAAAGCCGCGGCGCCGTTGGGATGGAGCTGAAGAATCGGATTCCAGAAGTTCTCCGGCCGGTGCTGCTGGCAGACGAAGAAGCCGACATCCGCAGCCTCCGGATCGAGGGCGAAGGCCAGCGTGAAGGCGACGTGGACCTCCGCGCCGTCGGGCTTTCGCCCCCGCCGCTCGAAGAAGAACGGCTCGAACGTGCCGATACCGGCCTCGGCGAAGAGCCGCGCATCCGTCGCGGCATCCCGGCTCTCCAGTGCCAGCATGGCGAAGCCCTCCCGGCGGGAGAGGTAGCTCCGAACGAAGGCCCCGAAGCTGAAGCGGCCGGCTTGATGCGAGGGCGCCTCGCCTCCCTCGCCGGCCGTAATCAGTTCGAGGAAGGCGCCCGGAAACTGAACGAGACGGTTCTCGGTCCCCCAGGGATGCCGGTTGCGGGCTCCGACCTGGAAGCCCAGGCGCTCGTAGAAACGGCCCGCCCCGTCGAGATCGCGGACGGCGAGAACGAGGTGGTCGAGGCCGCGGGGCATGGGCACTCCGGTCGAGGCGCCCTCGTCATGGAGGTCGAGGGCCGATGCCTACCAGAATAGGACGCCGCCGGTCCGGGGCGAGGTCCGGACCGGCAGCCGGGCGCGGGCCCCCGCCGCTCAGACGAGCCGGCTTTGCACCACCGCGGCGTTGATGAAGCTCGAGAAGAGGGGGTGGGGCTCGAAGGGCCGCGACTTCAGTTCCGGATGGTACTGGACGCCGATGAACCAGGGGTGGTCGGCATATTCCACGATCTCCGGCAGGACGCCGTCGGGCGACACCCCGGAGAAGCGCAGGCCCTTCTGCTCCAGCCGGTCGCGATAGGCCATGTTGACCTCGTAGCGATGGCGGTGCCGCTCGGTGATCTCCGTGCCGCCATAGACCTCCGCGACCTTGGAGCCCGGCGCGAGCTTGGCGTGGTAGGAGCCGAGGCGCATGGTGCCGCCGAGATCGCCCCCCGCCGCGCGCTTCTCGAGCTCGTTCCCGCGCAGCCACTCGGTGAGGAGGCCGACCACGGGCTCGTCGGTGGGGCCGAATTCGGTGGAGCTCGCCTCCTTGACGCCCGCAAGGTTCCGGGTCGCCTCGATGACGGCCATCTGCATGCCGAAGCAGATGCCGAAATACGGGATCTTGCGCTCCCGGGCGTAGCGGGCCGCCTGGATCTTGCCCTCCGCCCCGCGCTTGCCGAAGCCGCCGGGGACGAGGATGCCGTGAATGCCCTCGAGATAGGGAGCCGGGTCCTCACTCTCGAAGACCTCGCTCTCGATCCAGTCGAGGTTCACCTTCACCTGATTGGCGATGCCGCCGTGATTCAGGGCCTCGATGAGGGACTTATAGGCGTCCTTGAGCCCGGTATACTTGCCGACGACGGCGATGTTGACCTCGCCCTCCGGGTTGCGCACCCGGCCGGAGATCGTCTTCCAGCGGTCGAGCTTCGGGGCCGGGGCATTCTCGATGCCGAAGGCGGCCAGCACCTCGGTGTCGAGGCCCTGCTCGTGATAGGCCAGGGGCACGTCGTAAATCGAGGGTGCGTCCCGCGCCTCGATCACCGCCGTCTCGCGCACGTTGCAGAAGAGCGCGAGCTTGCGGCGCTCGTCCTTCGGAATCTCGCGGTCCGTGCGGCACAGGAGGATGTCGGGCTGGATGCCGATGGAGCGCAGCTCCGCCACGGAGTGCTGGGTCGGCTTCGTCTTGAGTTCGCCCGCCGAGGGGATGAAGGGCAGGAGCGTCAGGTGCACGTAGATGCACTGGCCGCGGGCGAGATCGTTGCCGAGCTGACGGATGGCCTCGAAGAAGGGCAGGCCCTCGATGTCGCCCACCGTGCCGCCGATCTCGACCAGCACGAAGTCGAACCCCTCGTTGCCGGTGGTCACGAACTCCTTGATGGCGTTGGTGACGTGCGGGATCACCTGGATGGTGGCGCCGAGATAGTCGCCCCGGCGCTCCTTGGTGATGATGTCGAGATAGATTCGGCCCGTCGTGATGTTGTCCGCCTTCGTCGCCGGAACGCCCGTGAAGCGCTCGTAGTGCCCGAGGTCGAGATCCGTCTCGGCGCCGTCGTCGGTGACGAAGACCTCGCCGTGCTGATAGGGGCTCATCGTCCCCGGGTCGACGTTGAGGTAGGGGTCGAGCTTGCGAAGCCGGACCTTGTAGCCACGAGCCTGGAGAACCGCTCCCAGGGCGGCTGAGGCCAGCCCCTTGCCGAGCGAAGACACCACGCCGCCGGTGATGAATACGTACCGCGTCATGGACCTCGATCCATAAAGGAGGCTTCCCGATTGCGCAAACGCCTTCGGCGGGCCTCGACTGCCATCCACAAAAGAAGAGGGCCGGAGCGAATCCGGCCCTCGCGAGGGGTCTTGGTCGGCCGCCGCCTTACTGCGATTGCGGGACCTGCGGCGCCCCGCCGGGTGCGGCGGGAGCCTGGAAGGGAATGCTCGGCGCGGCCGGGGCCGCGGGGGCGCCGCCGGCGGGAGCCGCGGGCTGCTCGCCCTGCATGCGCTGGAGCTGTTCGAGGACGCCGGGGCCGCCGCCGGGGGCCGGGGCCTGCTGCTGCTGGCCGGCCGGAGCGGGCGCGGCGCCGTCGAAGATCGAGCGGGGCGCGCGGCCGTAGCTCGCGAACAGGGTCAGCACGATGCTCGTGACGAAGAAGAGGCCGCCGAGGATCGCGGTGGCGCGGGTCAGCGCGTTCGCCTGGCCACGGCCCGTCATGAAGCCCGACACGCCGCCGCCCCCGCCGCCGCCGAGACCGAGCCCGCCGCCCTCCGAGCGCTGCAGGAGCACCACGCCGATAAGGGCAAGCACGATGATCAGGTGGACGATGATGATGACTGTTTGCATGAAAAACGCCTCAAGCGGCTGCGCTCCAGGGCGCCAGCCGCTCGTCTCTTTGCCGGTTGGCCGGCCCTGTAGCATAGGTGCGCCCGGGATCAAAGGGCCGCAAGGGCCCTCCGCCGGAGCGCCCGTCAGCCGCGATAGGCCGCCGCGATCCCGAGGAAATCCGCAGCCACGAGGCTCGCGCCGCCCACGAGGGCGCCGTCCACGTTCTCGACCGCCATGAGTTCGGCGGCGTTCGAGGGCTTCACGGAGCCGCCGTAGAGGATGCGCATCCCCTGCCCGCCCCCGCCGACGAGGCGGCCGACCTCGGAGCGGATGGCCGCGTGAACTTCCTTCACGTCGCCGGCGGTGGGGGTCAGGCCCGTGCCGATGGCCCAGACGGGCTCGTAGGCGATCACAAGGTTGTGGGCGCCGGAGCCCTCCGGGATGGAGCCGGCGAGCTGCCCGCCGACGACGGCGAGGGCCTTGCCGGCCTCGCGCTCCTCGCGCGTCTCGCCGACGCACAGGACTGCGACGAGGCCCGCCCGGTGGGTGGCGGCGGCCTTCGCCCTCACGTCCGCATCCGTCTCACCATGGTACTGCCGGCGCTCGGAATGGCCGACGATGACGTAGGCGGCGCCGGCATCCGCGAGCATCTCGGCGGCGATGTCCCCCGTGAAGGCGCCCGACGCCTTGGCATGGCAATCCTGGCCGCCGACGGCGATGCCCGATCCCGCGGCCGCCTGCGCAAAGGCGTGGACGAGCGTCGCGGGCGGGCAGACCAAGAGGTCGACCCTGGCCTTGAGCTCCGGCGCGTAGCCGGCCTGGATCTCCTTCAGCACGTCCGCGGACCCGCGCAGGCCGTTCATCTTCCAGTTGCCCGCCACCAGGGGGCGCGGCCGTTCTGCACTCATCCGGAAACTCCTGTCACGCTCGTGAACCCTGCCCCTATAGAGGGCCGGCGCGTCTTTCAACCAGGGCCGCCCTTCCCCGCCGGGCGTCGATCGGGTATCGCCACCCTTTGTTCGGTCAGGTCACGACGGATCCACGATGCTTCAAAACATTCGCAAGGCCAGCAAGGGTGTGGTCGGCAAGATCGTCGCCACGCTGCTGTTCGGGCTTCTGATCATCAGCTTCGCGATCTGGGGCATCGGCGACATCTTCCGGGGCGCGCCGCAGAACAGTGTGGCCCGGGTCGGGAACACGGACATCACCACCGAGCAGTTCCGCACGGCCTTCAACAACGAGTTCCAGCGCATCAACCGCCAGTTCGGCGGACGCCTGACCCAGCAGCAGGCCCGGGCGTTCGGCCTCGACCAGCAGGTTCTGGGCCGGCTCGTGAACGAGGCGGTGCTGAACGAGCGGGCCAAGGCGCTGGGCCTCGCGGTCCCGGACCAGCTCATCGCCCGCTCCATCATGGAGCAGCCGGGCTTCCGCGGCCCGGACGGGCAGTTCAACCGGGCGCAGTTCGATGCGGTCCTGCGGGACAACGGCCTCAGCGAGGCCGGCTTCGTGCGCGAGCAGGGAGCCTCCCTGTCGCGCCTGCACATCGCCGAAGCCCTCGCCGGCGCCCTGCCGACGCCCCTCTCGGCCCAAGAGGCGCAGCACCGCTTCGCCAACGAGCGCCGCGAGGCGCAGTACTTCATCCTGCCGCCCGCGGCCGCCGGCGAGATCCCGGCCCCGACCCCCGAGCAGCTCCAGGGCTTCTACGAGGAGCGCAAATCCTCCCTCCGGGCGCCCGAGTACCGGGCGCTCAACGTCCTCGCGCTCGAAGCCTCGGCCCTCGCCAGGCCCGAAGCCGTGCCGGACGCCGACGCCCGGCAGCGCTACGAGGCCAGCAAGGCGAGCTTCGGCACGCCGGAGCGGCGCACGCTGCAGCAGATCGTCTTCCCCACGGCCGAGGAGGCCGAGGCCGCGGCGAAGCGCATCCAGGAGGGCACCGCCTTCGAAGCGCTCGCCACGGAGCGGGGCGTGTCGCCCCAGGACCTTGAGATCGGCACCCTCACGAAGGCCGAGATGCTCGATCCGGCGGTGGCGGACGCCGCCTTCGCCCTTCAGGAGGGCGCCGTGAGCGCCCCCGTTCAGGGCCGGTTCGGCACCGTGCTCGTGCGGGCGACGAAGGTCGAGCCGGAGGCCGTGAAGGCCTTCGAGGAGGTGGCCGCGGAGGTGAAGCAGCAGATCGCCCAGGAGCGGGCCCGCGCCCAGCTCGACGAGGTTCACGACCGGATCGAGGACATGCGCGCCAGCGCCCGGCCGCTCGCCGAGATCGCGACCGAGCAGAAGCTCGCCCTGCAACAGATTCCCGCCGTCGACCAGGAGGGCCGGGACAAGGCCGGCAACCCGGTGGCCGACCTGCCGGAGGGCGAGACCCTGCTGCGCTCGGCCTTCGCATCGGATATCGGCGTCGACAACGAGGCCCTGCGCACCCGCGGCGGCGGCTATGTGTGGTTCGACGTGACGGGCATCGACCCGGCCCGGGACAAGACCCTCGACGAGGTCCGGCCGGAGGTGGAGCGCCTCTGGCGCGAGAACGAGACGTCCCAGCGCCTCGCCGAGCGCGGCCGGGCGCTGGCGGAGCGCCTCGACAAGGGCGAGCCCATCGAGACCCTCGCCGCCGAGGCGAACGCGCCCGTCAAGACCGCCGCCGACATCGCGCGCCGGCAGCCGAAGGACGAGCTGACCGCCGACGCGGTGGCCCGCATCTTCGCGACCCCGGTCGGCAAGGCGGCTACGGCCCCGAACGGCCCCGATACGCGGGCCGTGTTCAAGGTGACGGCCGCGACCGTGCCGCCGCTCAACACCACGACCCAGCAGGCGGACGCCGTGAAGAATCGCCTCCGCGACGCGCTGAGCGACACCCTGATCGAGCAGTACATCGCCGACCTGCAGAAGGAGATCCCGGTCTCCGTGAACCAGCAGGCCCTGCGGCAGGTGATCGGCGGCGACGTCTGACCGATGCTCGTGACGCCCGACTTCGAGGCCTTCGCCCGGGCCTACGGGGCGGGCGAAGCCTCGGCCCTCCGCCTCACGCTCCTCGGCGACCTGCTGACGCCGGTGGCGGCTTTCCTGCGGCTGCGCCACGGGCGGCGGGGCGCCGCCTTCCTCCTCGAATCCGTCGAGGGCGGCGCGGTGCGCGGGCGCTTCTCGATGATCGGCCTTGATCCCGATCTCGTCTGGCGCTGCGAGGGCGGCGCGGCGTCGCTCAACCGGGAGGCCCGGCACGATCCGGGCGCCTTCATCCTTGAGAGGCGGCCGCCCCTCGAGAGCTTGCGGGCCCTCATCGCCGAGAGCGCCCTGCCCCTCGAGGACGACATGCCCCCCATGGCGGCGGGCCTGTTCGGCTATCTCGGCTATGACATGGTGCGCGAGATGGAGCGGCTGCCGGAGCCCAATCCGGATGCGCTCGGGGTGCCGGACGCCATCATGATCCGCCCCACCGTCATGGTGGTGTTCGATGCGGTGAGGGACGAGATCTCCCTCATCACGCCGGTCCGGCCGCAGGCCGGGGTTGCCGCGAAGGCGGCCTACGAGAGCGGGCTTGCCCGAATCGAGGAGGTGGCCTTCGCCCTCGAGCGCCCCCTGCCCCTCGACGACCGCTCCGATCCGGCCGCCATCCGCTTCGAGCCGCCGGTCTCGAACACCTCGCCGGAGGAGTTCGAGGCGATGGTGGCCCGGGCGAAGGATTACATCCGGGCGGGCGACATCTTCCAGGTGGTGCTGTCCCAGCGCTTCGAGTCGCCCTTCCCGCTCCCTGCCTTCGCGCTCTACCGCTCGCTGCGGCGCGTGAACCCGGCCCCGTTCCTGTGCTACCTCGACTTCGAGAGCTTCCAGATCGTCTGCTCCTCGCCCGAGATCCTGGTCCGGGTGCGGGACGGCAAGGTCACGATCCGGCCCATCGCCGGCACCCGCCCGCGGGGCGCGACGCCGGCCGAGGACCGGGCCCATGCCGAGAGCCTTCTCGCCGATCCGAAGGAGCGGGCCGAGCACCTCATGCTGCTCGATCTCGGGCGCAACGATGTAGGCCGGGTCTCGGCCATGGGCTCGGTCGAGGTCACGGATTCGTTCTTCCTCGAGTATTACAGCCAGGTCATGCACATCGTGTCGAACGTCGAGGGCCGCCTCGATCCGCGCCACGACGGGCTGCAGGCCCTCGTGGCGGGCTTTCCGGCCGGCACGGTCTCGGGCGCGCCCAAGGTGCGGGCGATGGAGATCATCGACGAGCTCGAGAAGGACAAGCGCGGGCCCTATGCCGGCTGCATCGGGTATTTCGGCGCGAACGGCGAGATGGACACCTGCATCGTGCTGCGCACCGCATTGGTGAAGGACGGCCGCATGGCCGTGCAGGCCGGCGCCGGCATCGTCTACGATTCCGATCCGGCCTCCGAGCAGCAGGAATGCGTCAACAAGGCCAAGGCCCTCTTCCGGGCCGCCGAGGACGCGGTGCGGTTCGCGAGCCGCGCCCGGTTCGGGCAGTAGGCGGGACCGCGCCGCACTGGGCTTCAGGCACGGCTTCTCGGCGTCGCTCGTGTGGAGCGGCCCCTTTCCCTCGCCGCTGGTGCGGGAGGCAGGGGCTGAAGGGGAGCGGGACGCTGGCGGTCCGGCTGTGGTGGTAGGGAAGACAAGGGCCGGAAGCCCCCAGCGTCCCGCCGGCGTTCTTGTCAGACCGGATCGGCCCCGCACTCCGGCCCTGTGCCTCGCGTGAGGCGCATGGCCTTAAGCTGGTCCTGCCAGGGCGCCACCGTAGTATGGCGCGGGC
>JAESFT010000123.1_pt1 | contig 104286 bp, 75 predicted proteins | sample 9269451 | NCBI WGS metagenome assembly JAESFT01 (sample SAMN14502557, study PRJNA617106) | algae metagenome | isolation source: Scytonema hyalinum WJT4-NPBG1 and co-occurring heterotrophs from well... | place: USA: Mojave Desert, Joshua Tree National Park, California | collected 2006-05-25 | reverse complement strand
AGACTCTTCATTGGAACTAACTCTGAGTGACGGTTGCGCTCTGCGCAACCGCTAAATTGGCATTGGCGATCGCATTAATCTCAGACTGCGAAGCGCTCGAACTCAGATAACCCGCAACTTGGGTTATCTAAATCCAAAATTGACACTGCTGTTACATTTTCATAAACCTTTGTACAAACTACTTGACAAATTCCCTGAGACTCTATCAATTTCTTTGTGGATGTCGGCAATGAAAATAGACGCAATACATAATTTGATGCGAAATGCTCCAGAATCACTTATTTCTTATAACTGCATAAGTCAGATTTAATTGCACCTATTTATGAGTAGTTGTTGTCAACCCACAGTCACTCAAAAAAATGATGGTCAACGTCAGATTTTAACCAGTGTCTTGCAGGGAATGCCACGAAGTAGCCAACCTATCCTGGTAATGATTTTTTAAATTAGCTTTCAGAGGTAATATTGATGCCATTTGATACTCACTCTTACACAACTCAAGGTGGAATATTTGTATCGCGTTCTGTAACTAATACTTCCATAGATTCCGCCATTGAGGAGGTTTTGGTACGTCTGGATTCCCAACGCGGCGGCTTGCTGGCAAGTAGCTACGAATATCCAGGACGGTATAAAAGATGGGCGATAGGTTTTGTCAATCCACCTTTAGAACTTGTTACCCGCGATAACACTTTTACCATTACGGCGCATAACGAGCGAGGCAAGATACTGCTAGATTATCTGGCAGAGTGTTTGTTGGATCAACCATACCTTCAAGCCGTAAATAAAGAAAACAACGAAATCATCGGTTCCGTCAAACCAACAGAACGTTTATTTTCAGAAGAAGAACGCAGCAGACAACCATCTGTTTTCAGTGTGGTTCGCGAGATATTATCTGTTTTCTACAGCCCGGAAGACGAAAATCTGGGACTTTATGGCGCATTTGGCTATGACTTGGTTTTCCAGTTTGAGCAAATGCCAAAGCATCTGGAACGTGCAGCAGACCAAAGGGATTTGGTACTATATCTGCCTGATGAATTGTTAGTTGTTGACTACCACTTACAACAGGGATTTCGTTTGCAGTATGATTTCGTGACCAAGGTTGGTAGCACTAGGGATTTACCTCGCACAGGTGAAGTTATCGATTACCGAGGTCAGCGCCTCAGTGTCACTCAAGCCTCTGACCATGAAAGCGGTGAATATGAGGGACAAGTCACTAAAGCCCTCGATTACTTCCGTCGCGGCGATTTATTTGAAGTTGTTCCTAGTCAAAGCTTCTTTCAAGCCTGCGAAAAACCCCCAACTGAACTTTTCCGAATTCTCAAGCAGATAAATCCCAGTCCCTATGGATTTATCTTTAATTTAGGTGGAGAATATTTAATTGGTGCATCTCCAGAAATGTTTGTGCGTGTTGACGGTAGACGTGTTGAAACTTGCCCAATCAGTGGAACGATTCGCCGGGGACTAGATGCAATTGGTGATGCGGCGCAAATTCAGAAGCTGCTGAACTCGCGCAAAGATGAATCTGAACTCACCATGTGTACCGACGTAGACCGCAACGATAAGTCTCGGATTTGTGAGCCAGGGTCTGTGCGAGTGATTGGTCGTCGCCAAATTGAAATGTACAGCCATCTTATCCATACAGTAGACCATGTCGAAGGTATACTGCAACCGGAAGCTGATGCTTTGGATGCATTCCTCACCCATCTGTGGGCAGTTACAGTCACAGGAGCACCAAAACGTTCTGCGATGCAGTTTCTCGAACAAAATGAGCGCAGCCCTAGACGTTGGTATGGTGGAGCTGTTGGAGGCTTAAGTTTTAAAGGCAACTTGAATACTGGTTTGATTTTACGAACTATCCGACTCAAGGACTCAGTTGCACAGGTGCGAGTTGGTGCAACGGTTCTTTATGACTCAGAACCAGAAGCTGAGGCACAAGAAACTCTTACTAAAGCTGGTGCCTTATTCCAAACACTTCGTACAGTAATTCATAAGAGTGCAGATTTGCCAGTATTGTCAAACCTTGAGATTCAAGAAGCGAATCCAGCAGCACTCAAGCGTGTCTTGCTAATTGACTATGAAGACTCATTTGTTCACACCTTAGCAAATTACATCCGTCAAACCGGTGCTACAGTGACAACACTACGGCATGGTTTTGCAGAATCAGTTTTTGATGCAGAAAAACCCGACTTGGTTGTTTTATCTCCTGGTCCTGGAAAACCCAGTGACTTCCGTGTTGCAGATACAATTGCCATCTGTAAAAAACGGGAAATTCCTATATTTGGCGTGTGTTTGGGATTACAGTCAATAGTCGAGGCACACGGTGGAAAACTGGGAGTTCTGGATTATCCCCAGCATGGTAAGGTATCTCAGGTATCTGTTGTTGATCCAGATTCTGTTGCCTTTAAAGGCTTACCACAATCGTTTGAAGTTGGTAGATACCACTCGTTGTATGCGCTACCAGAAAGCCTACCTGCAGAACTCAAAGTGACAGCTATGTCTGCGGATGGTGTGATTATGGGCATTGAGCATCAAACATTACCCATTGCCGCCGTTCAGTTCCATCCAGAATCTATCATGACTTTGGCAGAAGGAGTCGGATTAACAATTGTGACAAACGTAGTACGTGCATTCACTAGTAAAGTCCCCTCCTCACTCGTTGCATAAGATCCCCCCCTGCCCCCCTTACAAAGGGGGGAACTTATACCATTTCACGAAATTGGTGATACAAATCTTTTCTCCGCGGCTCCTCTGCTCAAGAGCTCCCCTGCTGCCTATTTGTATCAACCTTAAAGTGAAACGGTATTAGCCCCCCTTGGAAAGGGGGGTTGGGGGGATCAAATTGAATCACCTTTAACCGCTATAAAAAAAGATGCTGAATTATCACTCTCAACCAGAAATAACTGCACAGTCCGCCAAACCGCGCCATATTCTCGAAGAAATTGTTTGGCACAAACAGCAAGAAGTTGCCGTCATGAAAGAGCAACTGCCGTCTTCCGATTTAAAGCTTCAAATTAGCCTTGCTCCTGCTGTGCGAAATTTCTTGAATGCTTTACGGCAAAATCCCATCAAGCCCAGCATTATTGCGGAGGTCAAGAAAGCCTCACCAAGTAAAGGAGTCATTCGTGCTGATTTTGAACCGGTGAAAATTGCTTCTGCATATGAGCGAGGTGGTGCAAGTTGTATTTCTGTGTTAACTGACGAGAAATTTTTTCAGGGCAGTTTTGAGAATTTGCGACTTATTAGAAAGAGTGTAGGGTTGCCGCTACTTTGCAAAGAGTTTGTCATAGACCCTTACCAAATTTACAAAGCACGAGTCAATGGTGCTGATGCAGTGCTACTGATTGCAGCTATCTTAAGCGACGAAACACTGCAAGATTTTCTGCACATTATTCATGATTTAGGCATGACTGCCTTGGTGGAAGTGCATACTTTAACTGAACTTGACCGAGTGCTGGCATTATCAAATGTGCAACTTGTTGGCATTAACAACCGCAATTTGGAAGACTTTAACCTTGACTTAGAAACGACTAAACACTTGTTGTCAGAACGTAAAGAAAAGTTAAGAAGTTTAGACATTACGGTTGTCAGTGAGTCTGGTTTATATACATCTTCTGATTTAGCTTTTGTCGCCCAAGCGGGAGCTGAAGCTGTATTGATTGGAGAATCTTTAGTTAAGCAAGCTGATTTAGAGCAAGCTGTGAAGGAATTAAGGATTCATTGATCTTGAATATTGCATTTTTGATTCTGTCTTTCCCCTATTAACTTATTGTTGGCTTTCGGTAATTAATTAAGATGAGTACTATCTCCGGACACTTTGAATCTTTACGCGCACAAAACCAATGCGCTTTAATTCCTTTTATTACAGCTGGCGATCCTGATTTGGAAACGACAGCCGAAGCGTTGGGAATTTTGGATGCTAGTGGTGCAGATTTCATTGAACTGGGAGTTCCCTATTCTGACCCATTGGCTGATGGACCTGTCATTCAAGCGGCTGCGACTCGCGCCCTTAAGGGGGGGACTCGCTTAGCTCATGTTTTACAGATGGCGCAGTCAGCCACTCGTAAGTTGCGATCGCCTATCATCCTGTTTACTTATTACAACCCAATTTTAAATCTGGGCGCTGAGCAGTTCCTCAAGCAAGTTGCAGCTTCTGGAATCAAGGGGTTGGTTGTACCCGATTTACCTTTGGAAGAAGCAGATGATTTGTTACAGCAGGCGGATACTCAAGGGATTGAAGTCACATTGTTAGTCACTCCTAACAGCTCAAAAGAACGAATTGAGGCGATCGCCCGTCAATCTCGTGGTTTTATTTACCTGGTAAGTGTCACAGGTGTGACAGGTGTACGCTCTGAGTTGCAAACGCGGGTGAAAGACGTACTCACTGAAATCCGCAGTGTAACTGACAAACCAATTGCTGTTGGTTTTGGCATCTCCACTCCAGAACAAGCCCGTCAAGTTAAAGACTGGGGCGCTGATGCAGTGATTGTGGGAAGCGCCTTTGTGCAACGTTTGGCAGAAACTACACCATATCGTGGGCTGCGAGCTATTAGAGATTTTTGTAACGATTTGAAGGCATCTATTACCCCCACTGTAAAAATTAAAAATTAACCATTTTGGGCTTACGCCATCTTTTTCTCTGTGTTGCCTACTGCGCTTAAATATAGCGGTTCGGGGGTTGAATCGAATACATCAAGAAATAAGAACCACAGATGGACACTCATGGGACACAGATGAATAAACTTCATTCAAACGAGAAGCGTTATAAATTCGCGTAAGCCCTGAAAATTTCAAACTCCATATTACAAATTCAGGAAATTTCATGTTAGCAAACACTCAAAACACAAATCTTTCTACTCCACAGACTCATCAACAACCAGATATCCTCGGTCGGTTTGGTCAATTTGGGGGTAAGTATGTCCCTGAAACATTAATGCCGGCACTCAGTGAATTAGAAGCCGCGTATCAGCAATACCGCAACGACCCGGATTTTCAAAACGAACTACAGGCACTCTTACGCGACTACGTTGGACGCGCTACTCCCCTCTACTTTGCGGAACGCCTCACCAAGCACTATGCCAAGCCAGATGGCACTGGACCGCAAATTTACTTAAAACGCGAAGATTTAAACCATACAGGCGCTCACAAAATTAATAACGCCTTAGCTCAGGTGTTACTCGCGAAACGTATGGGCAAACAGCGGATTATTGCGGAAACCGGAGCAGGTCAGCATGGTGTTGCAACCGCGACAGTCTGCGCCCGTTTTGGCTTAAAGTGCCTGATTTACATGGGCATCCATGACATGGAACGACAAGCCCTGAATGTGTTTCGGATGCGATTGATGGGGGCAGAAGTCAGTCCTGTAGAGGCGGGAACCGGAACCCTCAAGGATGCGACGAGTGAAGCAATTCGGGATTGGGTAACGAATGTAGAAACCACTCACTACATTTTAGGTTCCGTTGCTGGACCCCATCCCTACCCAATGATGGTGCGAGATTTTCAAGCGATCATTGGCAAGGAAACTCGCGCCCAGTCCCAAGAAAAATGGGGCGGACTGCCAGATATTCTGCTTGCTTGTGTTGGTGGAGGTTCCAATGCTATTGGGCTTTTCCATGAATTTGTCAACGAACCATCTGTACGCTTGATTGGAATTGAGGCAGCAGGTGAAGGGATTGATACTGAAAAACACGCGGCAACTTTGACACTTGGTAGACCCGGTGTTTTGCACGGAGCAATGAGTTATGTTCTGCAAGATGGCGATGGTCAAATTGTCGAAGCGCACTCTGTCAGTGCTGGGTTAGATTATCCCGGTGTCGGTCCAGAACATAGTTATTTAAAGGATGTTCAACGTGCTGAATATTACAGTATAACTGACCAGCAGGCATTGGAGGCATTTAAGCGTCTGTCCCAACTCGAAGGAATTATTCCGGCACTGGAAACATCCCACGCCATTGCTTTCCTAGAAACTCTTTGTCCGCAACTGACTGGTAGCCCCAGAATTGTTATCAACTGTTCTGGACGTGGTGACAAGGATGTGCATACAGTTGCGAAATTCTTGGATACTTTCTAAATGTCTTGAAGGGTTTGTAGTAAGCACTGTCTTTGCTTAATATCAGCAAAGACAGTGCTTACTACGAAGTTTGTGATATTTAAAACATCATATAAACTGCTCAAATTTGTAATTTTAAGACATTTTCTGCTTTTTTCAGTTAGTTTTATTAGATAATAAGTTTGTCGTTAAACGACTCTTTTCAACTTTAGGCACTTTAGTTTCAAAGTGCCTAAAATTATTATCATTTCTCCTCACACAAAAATTTAATTTTTGATATCAAAATTAACGAGATGCAGAAGAAGAAAGTGTCTGAAAATCCTACTGTAAAAGCCCAAGTTTACGAAAAATTTCTGGCTCATACAATTGCTTCTGGAGTCAGCCTGCTGAGTTTATTACTTTTAGGGACATCTTCAACAAGGGCGCAAGTACCCTCCGCTTCAAATGATGCAGCAAATTTAGTCAGTCAAAATCAGGTTAAAAAAAACACGCCTGAAATGAATCAGGTGACAAATGTCAATCAACTGAGTAATGTCCAACCCGGTGAAATACCTTCCGCTTCAGGTGGTGCAGGAAACTTCGTCAGTCAAAACCAGGTAAAAAAAAGCACGCCTGGAATGAGTCAGGTGACAAATGTTAATCAACTGAGTGATGTCCAACCTACTGATTGGGCTTTTCAGGCATTGCAGTCGCTGGTTGAACGCTATGGTTGTATTGCTGGGTATCCTAATGGTACTTATCGCGGGAATCGCGCGATGACGCGTTATGAGTTTGCGGCTGGACTGAATGCTTGTTTAGACCGCGTTAATGAACTGATAGCGACCGCAACAACAGATTTGGTCAGAAAAGAAGACTTAGCAACTTTGCAAAAGCTACAGGAGGAGTTCACTCCTGAGTTAGCAACTTTACGAGGTCGGGTAGATGTGCTAGAAGCACGTAGCGCTGAACTCGAAGCCAATCAGTTTTCCACAACGACCAAGCTGCAAGGTCAGGCAATTATCTCTGTGAATGCTGGTGGGTTTTCGGGCGATCGCATTATTGACCCCGCTGTCAGAGTTGACCCTGCTAACCCCAGAAGTAATCCAATCACCAGCCAACCTAATCCCACAATCTTGTTCCGAGCAGGTATCGATTTAAACACCAGCTTTCGTGGAACTGACTTGCTGAAAATTCGCCTTGACACTGGAAGTGGTTTTAATGATCAACCAGTTGATGCTGGGAGAGACAATGCTGCGGGTTTACTCGAGCCAAATTTTGGTAGTGTTTTAGACTACTCAATCAAGCCACCCACAAATGGTGATGTAGAGATCAGCAGACTGTATTACAGCTTTCTACTCGCTAAAGACTTTAGGGTCTCTGTTGGTCCAAGTTTTTTCCCAACCGATTTTGTTGACTTCAACAGTTACGCTTACCTCAGTTTCCGAGACTTTAGCACTCTAGCTTTTGTAAATAACTTTGTTCTGTTCCCAATTAACGGTGCGAGTGCAGGGGCAGCAATTGATTGGAAACCTCGTAATGGACCATTTTCCGTGCGGGCGTTGTATGCCGCAACAGATGCAGCCAATCCTATCCAACAGGGAAGGGGAGTGCTTCAGGGTCTTTCAACATTCCCAGGTATACTATATCCTAGGCAATTTGCTGCTGCTAATGACGCTCCCAATACTGATCCCAGTATTACAGGCGATCGCGGCTTTTTTGGAGATACTTTTCAAGGTACTGTAGAACTAGAATATGCCCCTTCCAGGGCATTCGCCATACGTCTGCAATATAGTGGTGGCGAACTATTTACCAACCGCTTTGATAGCTATGGTGTGAATGTTGAACTGACCCTTGCAGAAAAGTTTGGTATTTTTGGTCGCTACGGTTATGGTAACTTTGATAACACCGCCTTTGGCGATATCAAACCCAATTACTGGATGGCAGGGGTTGGGGTGCGAGACTTGTTTACACGCGGTGCTTTAGCAGGAATTGCTGTTGCTCAGCCATTTGTTGTCAATCAAATCGGCGATTCAACTCAGACCAATTTCGAGGCGTTTTATAACTACCCGTTTAGCCGAAATATCCAAGTCACACCAACAGTTCAAGTCATTACCCATGCTGGAAATGAAGAAAGCAACGGCACAATTGTGACAGGTACACTCCGTACAGTATTTTCCTTTTAAAAGCATCAAAAAAATAACTGCTTTCTTAAGCTTGATTTGTAGTAAGCACATAGCGTGCTTGCTACTCTTCATGCGTCGTTCTTATAAGGTGAAGGTTGCAAAATTATGGTACAAACTACTGTAGAACCATCACCCTTAACTAACGATCAATTGAGTTGCGCTATATAATCATCAGTTTTGCCTGAAACTCTTGTGTAGCAACGATTCTTCTTTTTTCTCTGAAGAGAGTGATGGAACAGCCCTATGCTGTAAGCATCTATAGCCAGTCAAAATGTCAACTGAAACACAATCATTAACTTGTTGTTGTTTCGTATCTGTGCTTAATCAGGATTGATTTGTATTTGCAATCGCATCTTGGAGCGTGCTATGAAACTGACAAAGCAAAATCTCTCAGAACGTGCCGATCATGTTTATGACGTGATTGTTGTCGGTGGTGGAGCAGGTGGATTGTCTGTTGGCATTTACCTGCAACGCTATCTTCTTTCGAGTTTGATTATCGACAAAGGCAAAGCCCGTTCCTTCTGGATGCAAGAACTCCATAACTATCTGGGATTGCCACCGGATACCCCAGGGCGATCTTTGCTGCGGCAAGGTAAGGAACACTACCTCTCGCTCGGCGGTGATATGCTGGATAGTTTTGTAGAGGACATCGTAGATGAGGGAGAAACTTTTGCTGTGCGGGTCAAAATTGGCAGACACGACAGTATCTATCAGACGTTTCGCTCGAAGTACCTGGTTGCTGCCAGTGGCATCATTGACTACTTACCTAACTTAGACAATATGCGAAACGTGTATGACTATGCAGGCTACAATCTGCACGTCTGTTTAATTTGTGATGGTTATGAAATGAATGATAAAAAAGTGGGAGTATTTGCCAACAGTCTCAGCAATGCGGAAGTCGTTTTTCCACTCGGTTGGTTTACCCCTCATATCACGTTGTTCACTCACGGACTGTTTGAAGTCGCAGATGAGTTGCGTCAGAAATTACACGAGCACGGCTATCAGGTGGTCGAAACCCCAATCAAGCAATTCCTAGGTGAAGACCATCAGATGAACGGTGTGGAACTAGAAGATGGCAGGGTAATAGAGCTAGATGCTGGATTGATTTCAATGGGATCGAAGTATCACGCTGATTATCTAGAGAGGTTTAATCTAGAAAAGCACGGCGACAATTTGGTCACTGATAAAATGGCACGTACCTCCCATCCTCGCATCTTTGCGATCGGCGATCTCAAAGTCGGACTTAATCAAGTTGTAGTTGCCGCAGCGGACGGGGCATTGGCTGCTACTCAAATCTGGCGAGATTTGCGCTCCTCGGTCGGACCTAAACATCCGGTACAAATGCCTCAAGCCACTTCCACCAAAACTTTACCCACCGCTTGAAACAAGTTAGAACAACTAGCTCAATTTTTGCTTTATATTCTACAACTTTAGCAGCGTCATAACTTATCGTGGGGTTCGCGATGGTCTACACGGTATTGCTCTAACCTTCTAATTGCCATCACCAAACTCAACTTCATACGTGTAAAGGCTTCCACCAAACTGCCGACTTCATCGTTGGATACTTTCTCAAAATCAGCCTCCATATCACCCGTACTTACAGCTTCTGCAACCCTAACGACGCGTTTGATTGGTCGAACAACATACCGCTTCAGCCAAAAGTTAGCCATGTAGATGGCGATCGCAAAAATTATCGTCACAATACCCATCACCAAAATCAAAGATTGACGAGTGTTTTGCAAAACTTCATTCGTTGGTACAGAAACAATTTGAGTCCCCAAAACTTCATTCAATTTCCACCCCATACCATTTTGATCTCCATAGATCTTAATCATTTCCTTGGGTGCAACTTCAGGGGTACTGTGACATCTCAAGCAACTAGCATCATTGATAGCTAAGGGGCGAGCAACATAAAAGTATTTTTCTCCTTGAAAAGAACGATATCCTGACGTTTGTTGCACATTTTTGTTCTGACCGAAATTTTGTATAATCTCTGTTTCAAAGCTATCAGCCATGTCTTGAGGATTAGTGGGATTTAGCATCGCTTCTTTATACAAAAAGTCCTGATAGGAATTGTTATCTTTACGTAGGGCATCAAAGACTTTACGGGACGAATAAGCAGGGACAATTTGCGGTAAAAAACCCTGATCCCCTAAACTCGCCTCCAAGTGTGGAGTGACTTCATTGTTTGTATAAGAGCGAACAGAGTTTAGAGTTCGCAACAGCAATAAAGCACTGGAAGTGATTTCATTTTGAGCTTTATAATTCAGGATGTTAGCCAAAGCGATACCACTAAAGGTGATTCCTCCCAGAAATATTACGAGTAGTAGTATGGTCAGCTTTTGAGCTAATGCTAAATTGTTAAGATTTTCTGAAAATATTCTTAACATATCTTTACAATGTGATGTATAAATAAACTATGTTAATTATCAATCACAAAAACAAAGATTGAGAAGAACACATAAATCAGAATGATTCCAAGGATAAATTTGGGGAATTCAGTCAGGTACGCTTAGAATTCTTTTTTCAAGAGCGGAAGTTCTACAGGGCAATAACCCGAATCATGACTTAGGAGTACAAAAATCTTCTTATTTTTTCTAGTTTCTGAATTCTGACCCTTTTCTGAGTTCTTTCTTGATAAAACAAAAATCTCGTTGAAAAGCCAGGGGTTCCATCGAGACTAGGAAAACAAATTGAATAGCTTGTTTGAGGGAAAAATATATATAGTTTTTTCCAAGACAAAAGGTCGAGTAGTTATCTTTCTCTCGACCCTAACGATTATAAAAAATTTACCCCCTCGAAAATTCATTTTACAACTCTAGCTGTTCAACGACTCTCGTTTTTTTGGAAGTTAGCAGCGAACCAAATACGACAACTGTAATGATGGTAAGAACAGCACTGGCATAAAAGACTCCTTGCATTCCCCAAGCACCGTAAGCAAGACCTGCGAGTAAGGGACCTAGCGCTCTTCCCAGTGATTGAACTGTAACATTGAGTGCCATAAATCCAGCCCGGTAGCCTTCTGGGGCAATTCCTGCTAACATTGCTTGCAGGGTTGGTAAAGCGAAGGCTGCAGATACACCAAATATAATACAGGGAATGATCAGCAACCAAGCGTTATGAGTTGCAGGCATAAGCAGTAGTGACAAACCACAGAGAAGAAAACCTGATATGATTAAGCTCTTTTCTGAAAGCTTAGTTGCCAAAAATCCCAGTTGAGAAGCAGTAAAGGAAAAAGCTATTGACTGACAGCAAATAATAATACCAATTTCTGCTACCGAGGCACCTAGTTGAGTTCCTGCATAGATTGGGATATACGTATAGAAAGTACCTAACTCAATCACGAATAAGGAAAACACCGTAAACAGTAGCCCAAACACTTGAGGATTCTTAATATTGTCACAGGTATTTTTGAGATAGATGCCCAGATTCAAATTCTGACTATTCTTTTGCTTGCTTGCGACCTTCAGCTTCTGGGAAATTAACAATGCTACTGGAAAGGCTAATACCGATAGTAAAAACGGATATCGCCAACTCAACTCGCCTAAGAACCCACCAATTAGAGGATAAATTGTGGCAGCAATGCCAATCATTGCGGAGTTAAACCCCATCGCAGAAGTGAGCATTTTCCCACTATATAAATCGCTGATCAGAGTGAGTTCCAAAGACTCTAAACTAGCAGCACCTACACCTGCTAAAAACCGCCACTCCAATAAGCTGCGAAAATTATTGGCAAACGCGCATAATATTCCGCCAACCCCAAACAGTAGCAGAGAAGGAATGAGGATTTTCTTCGTACCAATACGGTCAGCTAATGCCCCGAAAATCAGAGTTCCAACTGTAGTTGGCATTAGAAAAATTGTCATTACTAGTCCAATCTCTTGGGGTGGAATCTTGAATGATTCTGCAATATTTGGCATTATAGGATTAATGCTAAGTATTCCACTAATTGCTACTAACGATATACAAACTATCACAACAAGATTGGCGTCAATAGGTAGGGTAGTGGCATTTTTAGTGTTGGTTTTCTTGGCTAATGAAATCATGTGTTTTTCTCCTGTAAAATTTGGATTTTAGAATGTCTTTTGTTGTTATTTAATTGAAAAACACTTTGTATTTGAGCGAAAATTCGCTTCACAAGGTAACAATTTACAAAAACTTAGACAAGCTATATTTTTGTTGAATTCCGAAAATTTGATAGACTTAAAAACTATGTAGTGACAGAAGTTTTTTTGTATGCATTAAGCCTTACTTGGTTTGCCCAACAGAAGTTAAGCATGAATGAGGTAACCTTTTGTATTTTTAATAGATGTAACCATGCTTAAGTTATGCAGCTTTGGGATAGAAATGGAAAAATTTGCCAGTATTGTGATCAGTTCAACTAAGAAGACTGAGTGCAGTGTCCTTGATGCACGAACTGTCTCAAAGTAAAGTGCGTAAATCCTATAACTATTAGTTCATTACCGGCAGAAAACGATAGTTATGCAGCACCAAGGCAGAACAAACGCATCTTTTTTTTGAAAACGATGTGTGGGAGGTTAAAGCGCTGAGTCCTTACGGACACGCTGCACGTATGGCTAGCGGCACGCTTTGCGCTTACACGCTGGGTGTGGGGTGTGGGGCTTCGCCGTGAGTTCTGCCGAACGGTGTGGGGATCCACGACTGTGGACGCCTCATCGAAACGGGCATAGCGTTCAGACATGAATCTTTTTTCTTGGTGTTCCTTACACCCACCCCACCTATGTCTTTTTTCCTCCCCTACCCCCCAGTTTTTGTAACTAATAATTATAGCGACCTCATATTTTCAGTAGATAGGTGTATTATCCAATACCTCATAAGCTTAAAAACCGAATAATATCAAGCCCGGTAATACAACCTTCATAAGTTCGATGACTTCTCTAACTGCATAAGTTGATTTGACTGACAACTATTGAAAATTTAGATAACGAAATTCATCTATTGACTAACTGTTTTTGTCAAAAACTATGTTCGAGAACAGATAGCATCATGAAAAAAATCTTAATATTATCCGCAAATCCTAAAAATACAGATAAATTGCGCCTAGACCAAGAGGTGCGGGAAATTAAGGCGGCGCTCAAACGTGCTAACAATCGAGAGCAGTTTGAAATCGTTACCTCCGAGGCGATACGAGTTGAAGATCTGCGCCGCGCACTGTTGGAACACCAACCGGCGATCGTTCACTTTTCTGGACATGGTTCAGGTAGTGCTGGCTTAGCCTTAGAGAATAATCTTGGACAAGTGCAACTCGTAAGTACAGAATCGCTGGCAAGGTTATTTGGCTTGTTCCAAGGCAAGATTGAGTGTGTTTTACTCAACGCCTGTTATTCGCAAGCCCAAGCAGCGGCAATTCACCAACATATTGATTATGTTGTCGGCATGAATAAGGCGATTGGGGATATGGCTGCTATTGAGTTTGCCATTGGATTTTATGACGCATTGGGTGTTGGCAGACCTTATGAGGATTGTTTTGAAGTCGGTTGTGCTTCTATCAACTTACAAGGAATTGCAGAGTCAGAAACACCAGTACTCAAAGCAAGGCGGCGCTCATCGTCTTCTTTTGATGCACAAACGAGTGGTGAACAAACACAACGCAAAACCAACTCCAGAGGTGTAGTGTTGACATCAGAAGAAAACAACTCACAGCCAAAATACTCCGGTGGAATTTCCCAAAGTCTTAATGGTGGGCAAATGTACGGTGGAATGCAGGCAGTACAAGGCAACCGCAACCAACAAACTATGAGGATTAAAAATACTGCCTCCGCTAATGAAAAACAACTCACCCAGGAACAAGTCATTCAGTTACTAGCAAAGATTGAGCAGTTGATTCAATCAACCTCTCAATTGCCAGAAGCAACAAAAGAAAAATCACTCAGGTATTTAGCAGCAGCCAAGGAAGAAGCGCAATCAGATGAATCGGATAAACAGTTAGCAGCCGGAAATCTCAAACGGATGACAGAAATATTAAAAACTGCAACGGAAACTGTCGCTACTTTTACTCTATGGGAGAGTATTAAATTAATACTGATACAACTACCTCCTTGGCTGGGTGTTCCTAAGAATTTCTTTGGTTTTAGTTTATGAACCAACCTTTACACAATCAGGAAAATTCGCTACCCACCCAACAGCCAATTCTTCAGCAGCACGTGGAAAACGCCACATTGGGTGGTGGAATGACAGCGGCGATCGGGGATGATAATGTTCAGATTCAGGGTGACAGCAACATTGTTACTTTTAACAAGACAGAGATTCTACAAATCGCTGTTGAAGAGATTAAAACCCGTCAATTTATAGAAACTTCACCTTACAAAGGGTTAAAGAAATTTGAGCCAGAAGACAAAGACCTATTTTTTGGTCGTGACCAATTTCTCACAGGTTTGGTTAACGAACTAGAACAAACGAACTTAATTTTACTTTTAGGAGCTAGTGGTAGTGGCAAGTCATCAGTCGTGCGTGCCGGTTTAATTCCCTGGCTGTCACAGAAATGGCGATCGCGATTTGTACACCTGATGTTTACCCCAGATAGTGACCCTTTTGAATCTTTTTATGCCAGCTTACTCAGTAAATACAAGCAAACAGAAGCTCAAATCGCCCGTGAGGCTAAAGCTGGTACGCTCACTCAGGTGGTAACTCGCCTGAAGCAGCCTGATGATTATTGGCTCATCTTTATTGACCAGTTTGAGGAGCTGTTCACCACCAGTCAACTAGAAAAACGTGACCAGTTTATCGCTAGCTTGGTGCAATTAAGTAAAACTAAGCAGCGTTCCGTCAAAATTGTGGCGACGATGCGGGCGGATTTTCTGGATCGGTTAAGTCCTTATCCCCAGCTTGTCAAGGCTACAGATAAACATCGTCCATTCATTGCTGAGATGCAACGAGATGAGTTGCGGTTAGCAATCGAACAGCCTGCTGCTCAGCATGGAGTGGTGTTTGAACAGGGATTGGTGGAGGAAATCATCCAAAATCTAAAGCGACAGGCAGGATATTTGCCGTTGTTGCAATATACGCTGAATTTAGTGTGGGAAACAGAAGTTAAAAATTACGATATTCAGGATCGCACACTGAATATCAATACTTATCGGCAGTTGGGTGGTGTGTGGGGCGCACTCCACCAACGAGTTGAGAAAATTTACAACAACTTGACAACAGAAGAGCAAACATGCGTGCAACGCATCTTTTTGAGGCTCGTTGAGATTGGTGGGGAAGAAGAATCGGGAACTGAGTGGAAACCCGTTCGTAGACGCGCGATGCGATTTGAGTTTAACGATCCACTCGAACAAAAAGTGTTAGCTCAGTTGATTGATCAAAACTTGTTAGTGAGCAATCGTCAACCTCATTGTGAAGTCTCCACCGTAGAGATTGCCCATGAAGCTTTGCTAACCTCTTGGACACGGTTGAATGAATGGATTGGAGAAAACCGTCAGGCGATCGCCCTCCGCAACCGTTTGAATGAAGATGTGGCACAGTGGCAAAAGACGAAAGCAGATGATGAACTGTGGAGTGGCTCAAAACTAGAGCAAGCCTTGGAACTCAAACAGAATGAGGCATTTAATCACGTCTTGGGTGGGTTTTGTGATGCTGCCAATCAGTTTATTGATGCAAGTGTAGGACGACGCGATCGTCAACGCCGCAGAACAGTTACTAGACTATCTGTTTTTTCTGCTGTGGCATTAGCGCTAGCTGCTTTCTCGACCATTCAGTATCAGAGAGCCGAAACAGGTCAGATCGCTGCTTTAGGGCAAACCTCAGAAGCTCGTTTTGCTGCCAATAGAAATGCGTTGGATGCCTTACTGGTTGGGTTAGATGTTGCCAAGCGCTCAAAATCACAAATTTGGGGCAACACTAATCCACAAATGCAGGCTGAAATGCGGGCAACGTTGGGTCAAGCGGTTTACTGGACGCGAGAGCGTAACCGTCTGGAAGGGCATGAGGACGTTGTTCTAAGTGTCAGTTTTAGCCCGGATGGTCAGATGATTGCTACAGGAAGCTATGACAACACAGTGAAGTTGTGGCGCTCCGATGGTAGACTAATCACGACTCTGAAAGGACATACAAAGCCAGTGATGAGCGTTAGTTTTAGTCGCGATGGAAATATGCTCGCGTCTGGTAACCAGGATGGAACGGTCAGGCTTTGGGATCATAATGGCAAGTTAATATGGTTTATCAAAGCTCATAATGGCTCGGTTTTAAGTGTCCGCTTTAGCCCAGATGGTAAGACAATCGCCACCGGCAGTGCAGATCAAACAGCGAAACTGTGGCGAATTGACGGTCAGTTCCTCAAGACCCTAGGAGAACATCGGGGATGGGTGAAGCAAGTAAGTTTTAGTCCTGATGGTAATACGATTGTTACTATCAGTGACAGCACGACGATAAAGCTCTGGACACGAGACGGAAAGCTGCTCAAAACCCTCACCAGACATACTGGCGCTATCATGAATGCAGACTTTAGCCCAGATAGCCAGGTGTTTGCAACCGCTAGCCTAGATCGAACAGTAAAGGTTTGGAATCAAGAAGGTCAGCTTTTAAAAACTCTTCCGCATCCGGAGCAAGTTTATAGCGTTAGTTTCAGTCGCGACGGACAAACAATCGCCTCTGGTAGCTTTAATGGAAAGGTGAGGCTCTGGAATCGAGATGGTATACTCCTTGACACATGGGCAGGACACAAGGGAGAAATTCCCAGTGTAGATTTCAGTCGCAATGGACAGATTCTTGCGACTGCTGGGAATGATAGCATCACGAAGCTCTGGCAGGTGAATCGAAGCTGGCTGACTGTTCTAGCTGGACATGAAGAATCTGTCAATAGTGCCAAGTTCAGCCCAGACGGTAAATGGGTAGTGAGTGCAGGTAGTGACCAAAAGTTGAAGTTCTGGAGTCCGGAAGGCAAGCTCATCTCTTCCCTTACAGGAGATCGAACTGGTATCCTTGACGTTAGCTTCAGCCCAGATAGACGAACAATTGCCAGTGCTGGTGATGACACAACTGTAAAACTCTGGAGTGTAAACGGACAACCATTGAGAACACTTCGTGGTCATAGCGATCGCGTCCGTAAAGCCAACTTCAGTCCAGATGGAAAGATAATCGCTTCTGCCAGTGATGATGGAACTGCTCAACTTTGGAGTTTAGAGGGTAGCCCACTTAAAACTCTTACAGGACACAGTGGCAGGGTCTTAAGTGTCAGCTTCAGTCCAAAGGAACAAATAATTGCCACTGCCAGTGATGATTCAACAGTGAAACTCTGGAGTCTAGATGGTACAGAACTCACAACGCTGCGGGAACACACAGGTCGAATTTGGAATGTCAGTTTCAGCCCAGATGGACAAACAATTGCTACAGCTAGTGCTGACAAGACCATTAAACTCTGGAGATTAGACGGAAAGGTAATAACAACGCTGAGTGGTCACACTGCTGCTGCGCTTGGCGTAAGTTTCAGCCTAGATGGACAAATAATCGCCACTGCCAGTAGTGACCGGACTATCAAACTTTGGCGACGGCATGGAACTTTAATCACAACTTTGAGCGGACATCAGGCTGATGTGAATTTTGTAACTTTTAGTCCTGATGGTAAATTGTTAGTTTCTGCTGGTGCAGATGGGGTTGTTTTGTTATGGGATGTGTCAGATTTCAGTTTGAAGGGGTTAGTGGCAAACGGATGCACCCAGATCCGTGATTACTTGAAGACACACCCCAATGTTTCACCTCATTTGTGCAATTAATGTAACTTCTACTTAATTAACGAGGAAGGAAATGAAAAAGAGAGGAACAGGTTGGATTCCAGATTATCCCGATGTTAACGACCACACGTTAAAAAGTGAGGCAATTCAAAATCTATCAAACAAAATTCAAAGTCAAGGCGATACTACCTCTATTGAAAACCTTGCACAAAAGGTTTGTGAAGCTTTAGGTATTTTGGAAGAGCACCAAAATAGGATTTCCGAAGCTTTAAAAATCAATAAAGAGCTAGAAAATAATAATAATTCAAACCAGAAAAACATAACTTCAGTCCGGGAAGCTTTAGAAAAAGAAATTTTAGGTGACATTCGCTTTGTAACTGTGGAATTTCACAACGTTTTCAAAGAGAAAATGGCTGACTCAGAAGTTTTACTTATTAAGAATTACTTACAACGCATTTTAGAAACATGGAAACAATTAAAGGACAATCAAAACAATGAAAGTGAGCAACTCGATGATGAACATATAATAACCGCTCCTACGTTTGATACTCAAACACGTGATGCAGTCATAAGAGTCATAAAAACTCAAAATCAGCTACAATCTGATGGTTTAGTTGGTAAGGATGATATGACGGTTCTGAAGGAATTAGCCCGTATTTCAAAAAATGTTTCAAATATAGAATTCCTTCTTGAGTTTACTGAGAAATGGGAAAAATCTAAGAAATGGGAAAAATCTAATGAAGATCATACTCTACAAATCACTGTTGCAAGCTATCTATCTTCGATTTTAAAAAAAACGAATGAACTTCGAGATCAAGCTAACTTAAGCATTAAAGAAATTGAAAATTTTCTATCTTCTTCAAAAATAGTGGATGAGCTTCCAGAAGATGCATATCAAGCCATTGTACAAAATGGCTATGAACAGGACTCTAAAAAACAAACACAAAAAAAGCAGCATGAACAAGAATCTGATACATATAAACAAAAAGAAAAAGTACCAGAAAAACAAACAGAATCTATACAAATATGTAGACTAAAGCTAAATGAAATAATTAATGATATTAAGAATGATTCTGAACAAATTAATAAGGTGGCGAGTTCGTTCCGAAACAAACAATCATTGATCAAGGATGATGAATTCAAGGAATTGCGAGAATTGTTGTGCGAGCAAGGATTGACTAAAAAAATTAATGCTTTTGAAACTTTATTAGAAGACTTAGATAATCTTCAGAAGTACAATACTCAAGATTCTGATAGCAAGAAATACAAAATAGGTTGGAAAATAGGGGAAACAAGTCGTGAGTTTGAAAAAATAGTAAAACAAATTTATAGAATTTCTCCACCACCAATTCTACCACAGCTATTAAAAAAAAGGGAAATACCTATAACGTCGCCAATTCCAGAATCGGTGGTTAACCTATTCAAGAAAAATTTGCTCGCCATACAATCCTCAGAACCAGAGATCGAAGACAAGACGCAGCAATTGATTCAACCGATTATTGAAGTTCTAGCGCAGATGTTGATGCCGTTGGCTCAGCATGGAAACCTTGGCGAAGCAGTAGAGCGAGCAATAGAGAAAATCCAGCATTTACTTGAGTGTGAGAAAGGCGCTCAAGAAGACACAAAAAATCTTATCCGAGAAAGTATTGAGGAATATAATTTCGGTCTCATCAGAGATTTCAGTCTTATTCAGGGGGTGGATTTTAAAAATTTGATCTTAAAAACACTTCCACAGTTTGAGATAGAAATTAAAAAAGATACATCTCTCTATTGTATATTTGAGAAAATTGAGAAAATCAAGCAATGTAAACACTCCCAGGAAGAGAGCCAAAAAGAGACGTGTCAGACTAAAAAACCCCTGTTTGAAATCTCTCATTCTGAACTCAACAGGCTGATTAATGTAGGGCAAACCTTATGTAAGTCAACTGAGAACTCATCTCAACCGATGAAAAATAGTTTGCAGTTTCCTATCAATTCCCGCCTTCGCAAACTCATTACAGAAAATCCGCAAAACGACGAAAAAATATTTTTGTCTCTGCCAGAGTTTGTTGATTTAAGCTACTTGTGCTCTCCACTTGAAGATCAGGGATCGTTGAACTCCTGCACGGCCCATGCTGGGATTGCCTTAATAGAGTACGCCCAGAAAAAAAGTTTTGGAACCTATATTGATGGCTCTTCTCGCTTTCTCTACAAAGTCACACGCAACTTAATGCAACGAGAGGGAGATTCAGGTGCTTCTGTACGGGATATGATGAAGGCGATGGTTGCGTTTGGAGTGTGCCCGGAACAGTATTGGCGCTATGACGAAGACAAATTTGATGAAGAGCCAACACCTTTTTGCTATTCCTTTGCCGAAAACTACAAAACGCTTAAATATTTTCGCCTAGACTATGCTTCAATCTCTAGACACACGCTGCTCGCGCAGGTGAAGGTGCTGCTTGCATCTGAAATTCCCTGTATATTTGGATTCACACTCTACAACTCTGTTTACGATGAAGTCAATGTACAAAGAGGACATATTCCTCTACCCCATGAACGAGACAAAGTTATTGGTGGTCATACAGTAGTTGCAGTTGGCTATCACGACCGCAAGGTTATTGAAAATGGAGATGCTAACCCATCAGAGGGAGCTTTGCTGATTCGCAACTCTTGGGGAACTCGTTGGGGTCAAGGCGGCTACGGCTGGCTTCCATACGATTACATTGTTCAGGGACTGACAGCCGATTGGTGGTCGCTCCTGAAGGCAGAATGGTTGGCTACTGGGCGTTTTGGTGCAGGAGCAAGTGCTTGGAACGCGGATAAAGGAACTAATAACGTCCCAAATGTACCACCTGCATCTCCACCTCCACCTCCACCTCCACCTAAATAATCGTCAACTTGAACCCAATAATATCAAGTCCGATAATACAACCTTCATAAGTTCGTAGTGAGGACTTTAGTCCTCTTCGGCTGATATAGCAAGGACTGAAGTCCTTACTACAAACTATAACGAGTTGGATAAAGTGTAGTTAATAGATGCAATTCATTCACTGACAACTTGAATTTCATCGAGTTGATTGATCACCACATCCGCACCTTTAACATTCTCCGCCTTCCCTACCCAAGTAATACCAATACAACCAGCAGCTTTAGCATTACGCGCCATTTGCATATCACCCACAGAATCTCCTACCATGAGCGTGGCACTGGGTTCCACTCCTAAAGCTTGGCAAGCATTCACAAATAAAATTGGATCTGGTTTACTTGGACCTTCATCAACTCCCATTTCTAGTTGAATGTAATCACTCAATTGATGATTTTGGACAAACGCACGCACTTCTTGACTTGTCGCTGCTGAAAGAATCCCCAATTTCAGTCCTGCTTCCGAGAGAGACTTTAGCACTTCCAAGCTACCAACAAACAAAGGTGAAGCAGCCTTACCAACATATTTTTCCGCGTCTTCCAAAGCTTGACGAGATATCGTTAAAGATTCAAACCATCCCCGCCCAGTTTCCGCAATATAAGCAGCTGCGGCGACTTCTGTTTCGCGACGACTCGCCACCGAAATTAAACCCGCTGGATCGAGGCGATCGCCATTAACGCCAAACGCCATTAACAATGGTTCCCCAATACCAGGAATTTGCGCGTCTATCATCCGCGCACCTCTTTGTGCGAGAGTACGCAAGTAAGCTTCAGAATCTTCCAGAGTCCCGTTTTTATCAAATAGAATCGCCTGGATATTGGAAAACGTCACATTTCTACACTTAATTGTTGCCAAAATAGACCTCTCGCGATCGCCTAACCAAAAATCATTAAACCTTTTTTTCGTACTATTTCACCAGCATTCACCCAACTTGGGTGCGCTCTTCGGAGGCGCTTTCTCCCCTATAGTAGAAGTGTTTCTAAAAACTCGTTTGACAGCCCTATGGCTCGTACAGGTTATACCCTACCAGTGTTTGCAGTAGCGGCGGCTAAAGCTGCTTTGATGCATCTGCGTGAAAAAATCGATTCTCAACTGTCGGTTGAGATTGACCTCCTCCCTGAAAAAGCAGAGATTCCCATTTCTCAGGTTGCAGCTTTAGATGCTCAAACTGCTTTGGCTGTTACACTCAGCGATCCAGGTGATAACTTAGATTTAACAAGGAACACGCCCATTTGGGCTTGGGTGAGGTTATCCGAAAGGCAATCTCAAGCCCTGATTTTAGAAGCGGGAGAGGGTTTGGGAAAAACAGCCTCTGGAGAAGCAGCAATTTACAACTATGCCCGTCGCTTGTTTGATGCTAATTTACTACCTCTGATTCCCCCAGAGCAAACGGCAACGGTGACAATTATTCTTCCCGAAGGTCGTCAACTGGCGAAACGTACCTCCAATGAAGCTTTTGGCATTTTAGAGGGATTGTCTTTATTGGGAACCAGCGGAATTTCTCAACCCCTGTCTGCGGCTGATCACCTAGAAGAATTTCGGCTGTCGTTGCAGGATAAGGTCAAAGTTTGTCCTAATTTAGTGTTTTGTATTGGTAGCAATGGTATGCAAGTCGCACAACGTTTAGGCATACCAGAATCGGCGATTGTGCAAACTGGCAACTGGATTGGTGCTTTGTTGGTAGAAGCTGGACTGTACCAAGCAAGTTCTGTTTTGTTGCTGGGATATCAGGGTAAACTGATTAAGCTGGCGGGTGGAATTTTCAATACGTCTAGTCATTTAGCAGATGCCAAATTAGAAATTATTAGTGCAGCGGTGGTTACAGTTGGTGGTGATATACAAGCAGTGCAGGCAGTTTTAGATGCCAAGACTGCTGATGCAGCACACAGAAAATTAATAGAACTGGGCTTGTCGGAATCAGTATTTGGGATACTGGCGGAAAAGATTAGTCAGAAGGCTCAAGCTTACGTGCAAAAATATGCCAATGTTCCCCTTAAAGTTGGGACTGTTTTGTTTGATCGTAAAGGTGAAATTATCAGCCAAGACTCACAAGCAAAAGAACTGTTAGTTATTCAATCGTCAGATTAGTCGTGCTAGTTGAGTGATTTTGTTGCTGAGATTTACGCAGTGTGATAAATGCGAGGATAGCCACAACTGTCAGGTAAATACGTTGTAACCAGGCATTACTCAAGCTAAGGGTCATACGCCCTCCAATAATTCCACCTATAAACATAGCAAGACCAAGAATCATACCTAGTTGGTAATCTACTATTCCATGCTTTATAAATATTAGGGTGGCAACAAGTGAGGAAAATACATTAATGACTTTGGTGGTAGCTATTGCTTGAATAAATGTCATACGAAATAGCATAATGTAGGCTGCTGTTAGCAAAGTCACGTAACCGCCACTGAAAAAGCCACCGTAAATACCAAGCACGAAAGTGACTATATACCCTGCTATTTCTGCTATCCGTGAAGGTATTCCCACAGATGGAACGACTCCAGCATTTCGGTTGGCAATTGACAGCACAGCAACTGCAATCATTGAAATAGAAATAATAAGTGGCATTGATTTTGACGGCACAATAAGAACAAGTAATGCTCCCAAAATTGAGCCTGCCAGTGTTAGAACTATCAGTAGTGGTAAGCGAAGTGTGTCAATCACTTTTTTACCAATAAAAGGTAATGTACCACCAATACTCATCAAGGTTAATGCCAACATATTGGTAGCAAGGGCAGTGCGCGGTTCAACTCTAAACTCAAGCATGACTGGCACGGTAATCAGGGAAGTGCTACCAGCAATCACACTGATAATGCTTGCTATTAAGAAAACAGCAGCAAGCATGATTATTTGGATAACAGTCATGAGATGTTGCTTTTATAATGAATTTATTTTTGAGGAATCTTCCAGTTAGGAACACTAATGAAAAGCTTTTCATTACTGAAGATACAGTAAGTTTTTGATTATAGCAATGCAAATAAAAATTAGTGCCAATTCAATATTATTTTGCCAACTTAGTTAGTAAAAAAATCATAATTTTTGGTAACAACTAAGTAGGTATATTTTAGAGGTCATTTATAAAGTAAATATTAAGTAGGGAAGCCAGTGCGGTGGACGGGTTTCCCGGCATAAAGCACCTGGCGTTGTGTTACGGCTATGTAAGGATTTGAGCGTCTCAGAGAGTAGGAATGAGCCGTAACGCACCACTAGATGCGGTGCCGTACTTTCGGCTTTAACGCACCCTACAATTTAAGGTTTACTTTATAAATCATCTCTTAGAGAAAAAGATGCTGAAACAAAATTTCAGAATCTCTAATTAAGGAAAATCAAAATAAGAAAGTAAGTAAATTAGATTTTGTAAGGTGGGCAATAATGTTTGCCGTCCACTAATACCAGATTTAGTGAGCATTGCCCACCCTACTAAGAATTTCTTATTAAATTATCAAAGAAAATCAGTATAAATTCAAATTGCACGGCATTGCATTAATATCCTTCTTCGTTTTATTCTGCTATTTATGAAACGTCTTCTTATTCTTGGCGGAACAGGTGATGCAGCAGAATTGGCAGCTAAAGCCTCGGCTATCCCAGAGGTAGAAGTTATCACATCTCTAGCAGGTCGCACCAGTCAACCACAAGCCCCAGCAGGAATGCTGCGTATCGGCGGTTTCGGCGGTGAAGCAGGGCTGGTTGAATACCTACGTGATGCCAAAATAGATGTGCTCATTGATGCGACTCATCCCTTTGCCGCACAGATGTCTTTTCATGCAGCAGCAGCCGCCACCACCTGTAAAATACCGCATCTGATGCTCATTCGTCCTGCATGGGAGTGTCTTCCTAGTGACCAGTGGGTTGAAGTTGATAGTGTGGAAGCAGCAGCTGCCGTATTACCTGAATTTGCCAAACGCGTATTCCTAACTATCGGTAGGCAGCAACTTGCCCCCTTTGCCAGTTTGGAGGATATTTGGTTTTTGATGCGGCTGATTGACCCCCCCGCGCCTGATGCATTGGTGCCACCAGGGATGATATTGTGCGATCGCGGTCCCTTTGCCCTAGATAATGAGCGCAAACTCTTGATAGAACATCAGATTGATACTATAGTCAGTAAGAATAGCGGCGGTGATGCTACTTATGCCAAGATTATTGCAGCGCGGGAGCTTGGGATAAGGGTCGTGATGGTGAAGCGTCCACTGACTCCACCAGGAGAAAAGGTGAGTGATGTAGAGAGTGCTGTGGCGTGGTTAGTAAATCAGCTACGATAAATTTGAAAGATTATTTTTCATTCTTAAGTTATGACTGCTGTCGCTCTTGTTGTCAAACCTGTTAGCCAGATTTTGAAGCGATGATTAGGGCTTAGGGCAGTGCGCTCTGATTACTTCCTCTATAGAGTGTTAGCATTTGGATGAAGTCACCGAGTAGGTGTTAAGCAATGACACAGGCAACACCTCAAGCCGAATCTAAGCGCAAAGTCCTGCTGTATCCTGGCGAAGATGGTTATTTTGTCGTCGAGGTACCGAGTTTGCCCGGTTGCATCAGCCAAGGGAAAACTCGTGAGGAAGCTCTAGCAAATATTGAAGAGGCGATCGCTCTTTACATTGAAGTTCTGCAAGACCGAGGTGAACCTGTTCCAGAGGACAGAGTTGAAGTTGTGCTGGTATGAGTAAACTGCCTGTCGTTTCAGGTGCAGAATGTGTTAAAGCACTTGAGAAAATCGGCTTTGTCGTGAATCGGTAGCGTGGAAGTCACATCATTTTAGTTCGCGAAGAACCTAAAACGACAGTCACTGTGCCAGAGCATAACGAGCTAGACCGAGGGACATTGCGTGCGATCATCCGGCAAGTGGGTTTGACCGTGGACGAGTTTGTTGAACTACTGTGAGTAACACAAGGGCGATCGCCAAGCGGGCGCTTTGCGCCATCGCCCCACCAATTATGGGTGGCAAATCAACTCGCTTGTGCTAGAGTCCAAACTGCTTGAATTGCTGGCTCAGTATCGAATTCCAAGCTTTCTACCAGCTTCTCAGCTAGGAGTGCCCTTGATTCACTGGGCAAAGATAGGACTTCTTCTGTTAGTTGCTCTATTGAACGCATCGCTAATATGCAGAATGTTGAATTCTACTGACAGTGTAACAGCGATGATAGGAGTGCATTGGTTCGTTGAACGTCTATTCCCTGCTTTTTTCTACTGGCGCGGCTAGCGATCCCTCAGAAAGACCAGCCTCGCGCAGTCGTTGAGCACCGATATTCCGACTGAGTACCGCCAACCCCGCCAAGTGCGCCTGTAAGCCAGCCGTACTAGCGCAGCAATCAGTTAGTACGATCGGTTCAATGCCAATGTCGAAAAAATCCATCGCGATTTTCAACACACACATATCAGTGTCAATGCCGACTATGAAAACCCGTTCAAAACACTGCTCCATAAGGTAGCTTCTCAGGTCATCCGGTATCCCGCACAGCCCCAGCTTAGAAAAAACTCTTTCCGGTTGAACCCAGGGTTGTAGTTCTGGGACAATATCAATTTCTGGCTCATTAGCACAGCTGTGCCAATCAAGGAATTTCTGGTACGGTCCATCAGGTGCGTTGACGAAGCGAGTGAATAAAACTGGTGCATACTCATTTCGCTCGATTAAACGGGCAACTCGTTGCCCGATGTGATGAGTGAATTCGTTGACAAAACCGGATTGCACATCAACGATGATTAATGGGTCAGACATTGTTTAAGCGATAAAAAACAGTGGTAAATATAGCGCTTCTCGTTTGGATGAAGTAATTATTTATCTGTGTCCATCTGTACGGCAGTTGCTATCTCCTGCGGAGACGCTGCTTTGAACAACGGGGGGAACGCCAACGCCAGTCACCTGCACTGGCTTCTCCGTCTTCAGTGCTGGCTCCGCAACGCACTGCCTCGTCCATCTGTGGTTCTTATTTCTTGATGTATTGCACTCAACTCGCGAACCGCTATAAAACTGGGCTAAGCTTTGCTTTCTTTGCAACAGAGATGATAACTTCATCCGACGAGTCGGTATCCTAAATATGAGATTCTGATGTTTCTTGCTTTGGAACTCGTTTAACTGATCTGTATATGTGTGCCGATTGATGGACAATTAAATGATTCCCAGGCATTACCACCACGCAGGAAAACTTCCATCCAGCGCGTATGTTCGCCTTGTGCATTGGTCCAGCCACTGCTACCAGGCGCAAAAGCTAACTGTCCGGATTCGACGGCAAAGCTGCCATCACTCTTGGTCGCTTCCAGTTCCCTCTCACCGATCTGCAAACGCACAGCCTGACCTTCGTGCGGCTTACTAGCCTCATGTTTAATTGTGGTTTTCAAGTTGCCGTAGCCGTCAATATAGGCAATACAATTGGGCGGTACGTCGGGTATATCAGAAGGGGGGATCTCCTCATCTAGAGCATCAGGTTGACCCAGCGCGATCGCCCCTGCCGCCTCCGGAAACAGGTCACGAGAACGAAACTGTGAACCTTCAGCTGCTACAGCAGCCCAGCGCAACTCAACTGCCAGATCCCGCACGAATGAGAAGGCATAACCAGCATTGACGCCGATAACGCGCACACCCGTTGGCAGGCGTGCAAAAGCAAGACGCTCACCCGCATTCCCAGCACGCGCCTGTTCATCATCTTCTCGCGGCGCAACGTTGTGGTAAATAATTGTCCCGGCGGGGGCTTTATTCAAGCCCAACTGGGCGATACAGAATCCTGCCGCTAGGGTGGCAAAAGGAGGCACGGGTGTGAGTATCGGCTCAGCATCCGGTAGATAGAGTTTGAGGCGCTGCACGACTTCTGCGAAGGCGAGGTCGCCAAAGCCGTAATCGGCGATGATGTGAACTAGCATAAAATTTTCTCCCCTATACTCACGCTACCCCTTTTGCCGTTTCTCGAACGATTAAATCAACGACATCTTCCAAACACCCGGTTCGCTTGAAAACTTCGCGCTGCCGTGTTGCGCCGTTCCCTCGCTGCATGGTTTCATGTACAAGAGATGAGACTTCATCCCATTCTCCATACTCCTCAAGCGATGGACGCACGAAGGTGAGAAAGCTCTCAACCAGTTCACGCGCGCTTACAGCTCTCATAGCGCCAACGTCGATTAAATCCTCATCTAATCCATAGCGTGCGGCACGCCAAATAGCGGCGCGTATGAGTTCGTGGCGCACGGCGGGAAACGGTTCATCCCGCATCGCTTGTTCGTAACAAGTCCGCGCCAAAGCACGCACAAGCCCCGCCACCATCACCGCTTCATCCACCGTCTGGCAGATATCCGTGACTCGAAACTCTACTGTCGGGAAGCGCTCTGACAAACGCACATCCCAGTAAATCTTCGTCGCCTCCTCTATAGTTTTCGTCTCCACCAGAGCCTGTACAAGCGCTTCGTACTCGGCTACGGACTCGAATATCAGGGGCGGACCGGATAGGGGCCATCGGCTCCAAATCTCGGTACGATAACTTGCATAGCCTGTATCCGTACCTAACCAGAAGGGCGAGGACGCTGACAGTGCCAAGAGCGGGGAAAGCCACACACGGGCACGGTTCATCACGTGGATGGCAACAGAGCGATTGCTTATCCCGACATGCACGTGACAGCCAAAGATAACTAGCTCACGGGTAAGTTGTTGATAATCTCGCATCAGGCTTTGATAACGTTCTTTGGGCGTGATCTGCTGTTCATCCCAGTGCGAGAACGGGTGCGTCCCGGCGGCGGCAATTTCGTTACCGTCGTTGGCAGCAGCCGCAATCACTTCGTGTCGCAAACGAACAAGCTCAGAACGCACATCCGCAAGTGTTCGACAGATGGGCGTACCAATTTGTATCTGCGATCGCTGGGCTTCTGGCTGCACCTCAGAGCCAAGTGCTTTCTGAGCTTTCGGGAGAACCTGTTCCACACGCGAACTCAACTCCCGCGTCACGGGGTTGATAATTTGATATTCCTCTTCGACACCAATAGTGAATTCTTCAGTTTGGGATGGCATAGCTTGTGTCCTTCGCTTGTTCACGAACTTTGTTAGCGGGAGCGAGAACTTTAAAATTAATGGGTTCAGGATTGGGAAACCCTTTTAAACGCTTGGTGTACTTAGGGCTTTGGGGTTAGACCCAAAGTAGAGATTGCTCAATTCTTCTAAGGAAACATCCGTCTGCGGTTGTAGATTACGGAAGTAGGGATGGATTGGCAGGAGTTGATCCCGAGTGCGTGCCTGTGGTGAGGAAACCATCTGCTCGATCAGGGTTAGGTAGTTCTCGGCGGTACTTTCCCAGGTGTAGGTCTTCAGCACCCGCTGCTGGCCAGCAACGGCAAAATACTCCCACTCATGAGCATCGCATAACAACCGCTCCAAGCCTCGTGCAATATCAGCTGGGTCTTCTGGATCAACGAGTACGCCATATTCGGTATCTCCTTTTCGCAGGCTCTCGCTGGGACCACCGTTCTGAGTTGCTACCACTGGTAACCCCGCAGCCGCCGCTTCTAAGGGAGCCAAGCCAAAGGGTTCGTAGAGCGCAGTCAGCGCAAATACCGAGCGCCGTTTAGCCATAAACCGATAAGTTGCAGCCAGTGCTTCTTGTCCTTGTTCTGACAAACCAAAGGCACTAATCTTGCCCCACAAGTTGTTTTCTTCGACCACCTCCCGGATGGGGGCTAAGACCTCTTCGGTCACGTCGTCGCTAGCCTGCTCTCGCAGCGGATCGTCCAGCCCCCCTGTAAGCAGCACCAAGTTGGCTCGTTCCTGAAGTGTTTGACTCATTGCGAAGGCTTGCACTAGCCCGAATACGTTTTTTTTAGGCTCTAATCGACTCGATGCCACGATGGCGGGCAAATCCCGACGTGACTCTGTAATGTCCCGTGCCAATCGCTGCTGAATGATCTCTTCGGTAGCTTCCTCGTTTTGGGAACGCGCCTCAGCACCGAAGATGGAGAAATCGGCTCCTGGTGGAATCACCGCAAAGCGGTTGTCGTTGTCTACGTCCACTGCATCACGATAGACAGGGTGAGAGTACTGTTCAAAGCGTTCTTGTCGTGTACTGGTGATATTAATAGCCGAGCGATTCATGCTCAGGCGTTCGCCTAGGATGCGGTATCTGAAATGGAATTGCTCGTCTATTTGGGCGAGATTTTCTGGAGTGACCTCCAGTTTGTCTATCTTTTGCGCACCGAGAGAATGAGCAGTAAAGGTAAAAGGTATGCCTGTCTCCTCCTCAATCAGAACGCCGCACAGTCCCCCATCGGCGTAGTGAGCAGTCATAGCATCGGGTAAACCACCCTGCTCTTGATAAAATTTCAGGATGTTGGGTACCCAATCACTCACTAGATGAGGCCACAAAAACTCTTTAGGCAAAAATTCTTTTGGTCCTGCTGGTAGCCGGATAATGCGTACATTATCGACGCCTGGATAAGTGTCCAACCCTTCAGCAAACTCTGGCCACTGGGGGTCAATGATTTGGCGGGTAAGAATATCAACTTTGTGACCTTTTTGAGCTATTGCTATGGCGACTTGCTTGACGTAAATCAGCTGACCCCCAAAATCGGGATGTTCGGTCATATGACTATTGCCTGAATCAAAGTTGCCCTGAGGGTTGAGAAATCCAATGTGCATCGCCCACTTCCTAATACAGGTTAATTTCCGAGTTTAGACTTCTGCCTGAAGACGGCAGCACAACAGCATGGCGAGCCTATTCAGACTTCTGAAGACTGAAGAGGGCAGGCAGTGAGGCTGTACATGAGCGCCATCAAAAAGTAAGTCAAAGGTCTTTCATGGGTTCCCTTTGGCGTACACCAGGACGTTCTTTGCATTTTCCTAATGCTTAAGTTAATCGTTACTGCGGCTCGCTCACATATATCGGATGACATAAAGTGCTTGCCCTCTTCTATGCTTTATTCTCCCTTGGCTTCACCACCATCCACTGACTCTGCTTGAACTACAACCCGAAAGTCAATATTTGAAAACTCATCTGTTGAATCTGATGCTACGGAACCTTGAACAAATAAAACTTCAATACCTTGCTTCGCCAAAAAATACTCGACAACTTTATCAAGCAAAAGCGGACGTGCTGCATTTAGCTCTTCTGCACTGAATTCGATATAGCTTGTTGCATGCATAAGACTAGTGCTGGATAAGGATTTTAGGTATTATCTACATCTTTTAGATGCATCGCCGAAGGCGGGGCTTTGCCCATGGCGAAGCGGGCGCAAAGCGCCATCGCCCTGACCCTACTAGCGAGTGAGTATAACTGGCTATTGCCACAAAGTACGTTTTTGTGGCAATAGTCAATGTAACGTGGCATAAAAAGTGGATCTATGGTCGAATCATCTAAATATGTTGAAGTCCATCTGGGTCGGCAAGGGCGTTTGGTAATTCCTGCGGCTCTGCGACGGCTGTTAGGTTTTGAGGAGGGAGATACACTAGTCGCTCGTTCTGAAGAGGGGCAGCTGATTTTGGAAAAGCAGGAGGCGATTAAACAGCGCCTGAAGGCTCGGTTTTCGCAACTGCCGAAAGGGATAAGTCTGGCAGATGAGTTGATGGCGGAACGACGCGAGGAAGCCAAACGGGAAGTGGGTGCATTGCGATCGCTCTACTAATAACGTTAAAGGACCATCCGATAGACAACCTGGCAGTTTAACAGCTTTGCTCACCAGCTGCTTGCATCCGTCCAGTCTAGCGCAGTGTTAAACCGCTTATTCTAATACAGCCAAACACCATCAGAATGTACAAACTACTTTGGCATCTCACCAGTAGTAAGTTCTATAAATGTGTACGCGCAAATTGAGTTTATAAGATGCGCCATGCTTCTGAACTCCCTTTGATTAAGAGGATGCCCTTTTTTCTTGGAGCTTTTTTGAGAAAAGTGTGATAAATTACCACGCACCTGTACTATCAGCTCGATTATTCCATCGACACTAAACTCACACTTTTCCATGTCAAGGAACTTTTTTAATTGATCCAAATTTTCCGAATCCCCTACATCTTGATAAAGGTGTATAGTTTGCTCCACAGCTTTCCTGACGTGCTCTGAAGATTTAAAGAATTTCTCTACTTCTTTGTTTTTTGTTTTGCCTTGTCCGTATAAGTCATCTAGATAAAAGTAGAAGTTGATAAAGGAACTTGTGTATCTACCAGAGCTAAAGTCATTACATCCTTCTCGATAGAAGGACATTGGCAAAACTAAATGTTGGTGAAGGAGACGACTCTGTACCAGAGATGCTAGCATTTTTGGAGACATTTCTCTGTAGCATTTATTTTCATGAGACTCTTCCTGAAACTCATGCGTTGAAAATTCAAGAGCCTCCTGCTCCTCAAATGATTCAGCTATCCAAGCTCTTTTTGGGCTCTCCCAATAGATCTTTTTAATTCCAAACCAAAAGCTACCAAGAGCTTCAATATGTTGCGCGAGATCAACGAGTAAAAAACACAGCGGCGAATCTCGCATATCTATCCGAGTAATCTGGCTTTCTATATCTGAACTAACCTGGGGTAAAAAATCCTGATAATTCTTTACCCTTAAAGCAATGCTTAGCTCCTCTACCACCTTATCTGGGCTGACCATTACTCCGAGGATAAAGTTATCAACCTCTAATTTATATGGTTGGTGGTAAATTGCTTCAGACTCAACTTTGACTATTATCTGATATAGCATTGGCTTTAATGTTTATGTACATCCTCAGATATCTACTTTAGTGTTCTGACAGACAAAGTGGTCTTACGGCAAAGCTTATCAGTGGCAGGTCACATATGAGACACAGCCGAAGTTTAAAGCATCCCTTGGCTACAGATCAACAGATCCCTGATCAGGAAAGATAGACTGAAAATTTCAGTAGATCTCTGGATGACATATAGTATTTTTCTACATCAAGCACTGTCCACCTGACAAATAACTCGAAAGGATATTTCCTTCCAACTACTTCACCACCACCCACTGCGTCACCGGCACCATCGGCTTCCATCCCAAAAACCCGCCAATAGGAGCAGCCCGTTGAACTGCAACACGAATCAACTCCCCGCCCACTTGATTGTGCCATTGCAACAGCTTCTGTTCGCTTTCAACGGTAACTGCATTGGCAACAAAACGCCCACCCGGACGCAAAGCTTCCCAACACACCTCAAATAAACCTTCTGTCGTCGCACCACCACCAACAAAAATGGCGTCTGGTTGAGGCAAGTCTTTCAGTGCAGCGGGAGCTTTGCCTGCAACAATTTGTAAATAAGGTGTACCAAGGGCGGCGGCGTTATCAGCAATATATTGTAGTCGGGTGGAGTTTTGCTCAATGGCGATCGCCCGACATCGGGGATGGCTCCGCATCCACTCAATACCAATGGAACCACACCCAGCACCCACATCCCACAACAACTGTCCCGGTGTGGGAGCCAAAGCGGAGAGTGTTATTGCCCGCACTTCACGCTTGGTGAGCTGTCCATCATGGTGATAAGCGTCATCCGGCAATCCTGCAAGCCGAGGTAACGGCACGACTCCAGCATCAGCAATACACTCTACAGCGATGGTGTTTAAATCAGCAAGTTCTGTTGTCGTCCATGACGCGGCTGTGCCTTCGATAATTCGTTCCTGAGAACCGCCCATGTGTTCCAAAACTGTAATTTTGCTATCACTAAAACCGCGCTTTGTCAAGATATCAGCGACAATTGCCGGGGTTTCCTTCCCTTCACTTAATATTAATAAACGCGCTTTCGGGTAGATAGTAGCTTGAATGACAGCAGGGGGACGACCGTTTAAGCTTAATGTCTCGACTTCAGTGAGTGACCATCCCAGTCTGGCACAAGCGAGACTGAAGGATGACGGTGCGGGGATGATAGTCATCTCAGAAATCGGAATCTTGCGGGTGAGGGTGACACCGATACCAAAGCACATGGGGTCACCACTTGCCAATACGCAGACAGACTGATCCCGGCGACGGAGAATTTCTTCTATCGAATCACTGATGGGGGAAGTCCAGATAAGTTTCTCGCGCGGATCGTCTGATGGTAGCATGGCGAGATGGCGTTTTCCCCCGACGATCGCTTCTGCACGCTCAACAAGAGAACGGGCGATCGCACTCAATCCCGATAGCCCATCCTCACCAATACCGACGACTGATAACCATTTGTGCATTTAGCGACCGATGGAATTAAGAAGATTTGCCAAAAAGAGGTAAGGGGTAAACTAAGTCTCTGCAAATCTAGGCAAAGTGCAACAGAAGTGTCTTTAATTGCTGCTATCATCTAGCTTGGTCGTGGCTGTAGCACGTTGGCGACAATGGGCTTGAGTCTCCCAAGCTAGAGCTTAAGCGTACCTCCTACCCCTAGAGGTGATATTTGCTCTCACATTTCACAGCGATGGTCTTAAACTTGGGTAATAACCACCCAAGGGCTAACGCTGTCTGCACTGACGTCCCGATTGAGTGCAAATACCGGACGGTACGATCCATCAACACCGCTAACACTTCACCAGATTTCATGTACCTAGTGATTTCGTCATCTGTACCGCGATTACAAGTGTTAATTGCAGCGTTGTAGTCAGATTGAACCACGTCCCCCGTATAGCGGATAAAGCAATCCCCCTTCCGTTGACCTAAAAGCGTCCCGGTTGCAGCATCTACTTGCGACGTGTAAGCAGGGTTTACCACTGACACGGTACTCCCTGTCTCCAATGAGATTTTCTCAATTGAAGCTTGCAACTCCCCCTTCATCCATTGGTTAAGCTTGCCGTTGATGCTTTTGGCTTGCTGTTTACCGCGCAGGGGTTGAGTGAGGTCTTCGCAGAAGATTTCGACAGGTGCGGTGATATTTCGTCTTAAGTCTCTACGAATGAAATTCTGTATAGTCGCCTTTTCTCGCTGTAACTTGCGAGATTTAACTTTGTAACCCAGATTGTTCTCTAAAATCCTTGCCGCTTTTTGCGGGTCATGCGCCTGTGCGCTTTCAGCGAAGGCACGTATTCTGTAGCGGTTGCGGTTGGTGTTGGCAATGCGCTTAGTCTTGGCGCTCATCATCGCCCCCACCCCATCCGCAATCTTTGTATTATCAGAGGTGTAAAATGCTTCAGTGTAGCCCTTATCAATGCCTAACTTTCGATTTGGCTTCCCTTGGGGCAACACTAACGTTTTGACACACGTGCAATGAACCTCCAGAGTGCCTTGTTCGTTGCGTATCAGTCGAATTTGACCTTTAATGATATGACGACACCGCAGTTTTAGAGCGATGCGTTTCCCCCTGGTCAACGCTGCAACTTTTAACGTTAGCGTGTTTCTGGTTAATCGTTTACATGAATACCCAGCACCTTGATAAACAACCTGATTCCTGACAAAAGTATGACCTTTCAGGTACTGTTTTCTAAAGGAGCGATGTAACCAGTTATCACCTGTGGGGTTAGTATTGAGTAAATGTATTAACCGTTTGCGCTCCAAATCATCTTTGGTTTTGTGGTAAATCTCACGAATTAAAAAGGTTTTAGCCGCTTCCTGCTGTGCCAAGATGGCTTTCATTGTGTCGTTTACCGACCATTCCCACAGTTTCCCAGGAAGCCCAATATCTGTAGGTTTTAAAATACTGCGGACTATTGGATCTGCTTTTTTCCAATCCAGTCCCCATCCCTGCAACGAACCAAGCTTGTTGTAAGTCAAGGCTCTAGGAGTACCACACAAGCGCATAATCTCGTTAACCTGCGCTTCGTCGGAGCAAGAAGCAACAGGTACAACCTGAGTATACATGTATTCAGTTTGGCGCTGTTTCTTGTTCTTGGACATAAGGTTTGCGGTTTCCTACGAACTAAATATAACATCTATTTAGACATGGCGCTATATCTAAATTTTTTATGGGTAAGAAGAAAGTTAGAGGAGAAGGACAAGACTATGATCAGGTTAAAGTCAACATCAACATTGCTTTAACTCCTACTGCCAAAAAACTTTTACAAGAACGAGTTCTGATGAGCGGTTGCAAAAGTATCAGCGATCTCATTGAAAAGTGGGCAAGAGGAGAGATTGCTTAGAATTTTCTAGTTTTACCCAGGTTAACTCCCGTCTGTTTAACCGCTATTATCTCATGCTAAACTACACACACTTGGAGTGGGGAAAGTCCGGTGAAATTCCGGGACTGTGCCGCAGCTGTAATCAAGTCTAAAGTTATAACTTTTGACTTTGTAAGTCAGAATGCCAACTCTAAGGGTGTCTTCCAGACACAGTTCTTATCTGCTCCCTGCGTCGCACTGGGAAGGAGTTGCAGGCGTGTCATTACCGTATCATTCTGTTAGTTGTCCTGGTCTTTTTTATGGAACGTCCGCGCGGGACGGTATATTATCTCGCATCCGCATACCTGGAGGAATACTCGCTAGCCAGCAGTGTCGTGTGATAGCTGACTTAGCTGACGAGTTTGGAACTGGCTATGTTCATATTACCAATCGCGCCAACCTCCAAGTCCGTGAAATCCGCAAGGAAATGACCGCTGATGTTTTGAGAGTCTTGCAGGAAATTGGCATAGCCTCAAGTCTTCCAGAGGTTGACCATCTGCGAAACATCATGGGTAGTCCTACAGCAGGCATTGACCCATACGAATTAATTGATACTCGACCGTTCATCCGCGAATTAGACAATTATATTGCGACTCACGCAGAGCTAGCACCACTTTCACCAAAATTTAGCGTTGCTTTTGATGGGGGTGGTTGTGTGTCGATAGGCGATCGCCTGAATGATATCGCCCTAACCGCTGTCATGGTTGGTACAAACGTCTACTTCCAGCTTAAGTTGAATTTAGGTGTATCGCAGGTTGAACCATTCATTGATACAGGCATTCTCCTGAAACCAGAGGAATGTCTAGAAGTCGTGGCTGCGTTGGCGAAAGTCTATTTGCAGCATTTGGCAGTAGGGATTGGGAAGAGAATTCCCCATCGCAAATCGCGCCAGCCGCGTCTCTGGCAGGTTTTGAACGACTTAGGCATTGAAAGATTTTTCCAAGAAGTTGAGCATCATCTTCCCTATCGATTGCGGCGAGTGTATCCGATATGGGGTGATGACCAGATAAGGCAACACCGATGTAAAGACGTTGCATACAACATCTCTACCATAAACAGATACCAACACATAGGTGTCCATCCCCAACGACAGAAAGGGCTATCCTACATTGGTGTTGTGCTACCCGTTGGTAGGTTGGAAACTTGGCAAATGCGTGGTTTAGCGGATATTGCGGAAACATATGGCAGTGGTACTCTTCGGCTGACGCCTTGGCAAAACCTGCTGATATCAGATATTCCCCATGAGTGGATTCCTAAAGCACAAAGTCAAATCGAAAACTTAGGATTGCATTGGTCTGCAACCAACATTCGCAGCGCCTTAGTCGCCTGCGCTGGCAATACGGGATGTGCGTCTTCAGCAACAGATACCAAAGGTCACGCCTTGGCACTAGCTGAATATCTGGGCGATAGCGTACCCGAAGGGGGTGCTTTGCACTCAGCGCTGCTGCGTTCGCGTAGCGTCTGCGACAGGAGAAGCGCAGATCGCCTAACTCTCGACCAACCACTTAACATTCACTTCACAGGTTGCGAAAAATCCTGTGCCCAGCACAGCAGAAGCGATATCGCCCTCCTTGGTGTCAGTATTGAACAGGAGGGGAAAACGGTGGAAGGTTATAAAATCTACGTGGGTGATGGTGACAGCAATGAGAAATTTGGACGAGAAGTTTACAGTTTGGTATCGTTTGCAGAATTATCCCTATTGCTAGAACGGATGCTGCAAATCTATATGGCAAAACGTGCTACTCCCAATGAATCATTTGGGCAATTCGCTAACCGATATGCTATTGAAGATTTGCAACGGTTGTTTGAGCAAGGGGATGTGAGGCACTAGGGACAAATGACAAATGACTATTGAATACATTCGAGATGGTAACGAAATATATCGCCAATCCTTTGCCACTATTCGCTCAGAGGCAAATCTGTCTGTACTTGCCCCGGATGTCGCGAAGGTTGCCGTGCGTCTGATTCATGCTTGCGGCATGACAGATATTGTTGATGATATAGCAGCTGCACCAACAGCTGTGGTATCGGGGCGTACAGCTTTAGCAGCAGCGGCACCAATTCTGTGTGATTGCCGGATGGTGGCAGAAGGAATTACGCGGCGGCGACTGCCAGCAGACAATGGGGTGATTTGCACCCTCAATGATCCAGAAGTGCCAGAACTTGCCCAAAAACTGGGAACCACGCGTTCTGCTGCTGCTTTGGAATTGTGGCTACCAAAGTTAGAAGGGGCAGTGGTGGCAATTGGCAATGCACCAACTGCCTTGTTCCGGTTGCTGGAAATGCTCGATGCTGGGGCACCAAAACCAGCGCTGATTCTAGGGTTTCCGGTGGGATTTGTGGGGGCAGCAGAATCGAAAGCCGCACTGGCAGCAGATAGTCGTGGTGTCCCATTTATAACATTGCATGGTCGGCGGGGTGGAAGTGCCATTACCGCTGCCGCAGTTAACGCCTTAGCGACGGAGGAAGAATGATGGGGAAAGGTCGTCTTTATGGAATTGGAGTCGGTCCGGGCGATCCGGAACTTTTAACGCTGAAAGCACTGCGGTTACTACGTTCTTGCCCAGTGGTTGCTTATCAATCCGCAGAAGATAAGGAGAGTATTGCTAGAGGTATCGTAGCCCAATACCTCCCAGGCAATCAAATCGAGGTCAAATATCATCTCCCGCGTGCGCTTGACCCGTATGCAGCACAACCGGTTTATGACCAGGTTGTCACGCCTATTGCCGAACATCTTGCCGCAGGACGAGATGTGGTAGTGCTGTGCGAAGGCGATCCATTATTTTACGGCTCGTTCATGTACGTATTCACGCGGCTGTCTGACCAGTTTGAAACAGAAGTCGTGCCAGGGGTTTCTTCACCGATGGGATGTGCTTCAGCATTAGGAGTTCCCCTGAGTTACCGAAACGATATTTTCAGTGTACTGCCAGCCACTCTACCAGCCGAAGTCCTAGAAGCACAATTGTTAAATGCTGATGCTGCCGCCATTATCAAGCTGCAGCGCCATTTCACGAAAGTATCTGATGCGTTGTATAAATTAGGGCTGGCATCACGGGCGCGTTACATAGAGCGAGGGACGATGGCAAACCAGCGAACCATACCTTTGGATGAAGTCAATCCTGCCCAAGTGCCTTACTTTTCAATGGTTCTGGTTCCAAGTAAGAGTCATTTATGATACCAAAAATGACCGTTTTTGAATTCAAAATTCAAAGTATGCCCTACGGCCAGGCAGTCTACAAAAAAAGAATTTTGAATTCCCCTGAAAGGGGTATAGGGTATTAATTTTGAATTTATAATTTTGAATTTTGAATTGTTATGACACCTGCTGTTATCGTGCTGTTGGGTGCTAACAGCATCCCCGTAGCCAAAAAAATTATCAGTGTTCTTCCAGGAGCGCAGTTATACGGACTGGCGGGTCGCACTTCTGATGTGGATGTCAGTTTTACTGAGTTTGGAACGACACTGCGGGAGTTATTCGCCAATGGAACACCCATCATTGGCATTTGTGCTACTGGTATTCTGATCAGAACCCTCGCGCCACTGCTTGCCAACAAGCGACAGGAACCTCCAGTGATTGCGGTTGCTGAGGATGGTAGTGCAGTGGTGCCACTTTTGGGCGGACTCAATGGGGTAAATAATTTGGCACGGCAAATCGCCAGCGTACTGGATGTCAAACCTGCCATTACAACTACGGGTGACATCCGTTTTGGCATCGCACTGGAAGATCCCCCAGCAGGCTACCGTCTGGCGAACCCCGAATACGCCAAATCTTTCATGTCCGACTTGTTGGCGGGACATTCCGTGAGGTTGGAGGGTGATGCAGCTTGGTTGAGGAATAGTTCTTTACCTATCGACCAAGATGCAGAAAGAGTCATACAAATTACAGAAAAGCCAGTCGTTTCGACATCAGCCCGCCTCGTCTATCACCCTGCAACGGTGGCAATTGGAGTGAGTTGCACCCCACCCCCTCCCGCTTCCCGCTTGTGGCGAGGAGGGGTGGCGAAGCCGGGGTGGGGTTCCGAGGAAATCGCCCTTGTGGAGCAAATGTTGGCGGATGCTGAGTTAGCCCCGGTATCCGTTGCTGGAGTCTTTGCCAGCACCCTTGATGCTGCCAATCCAGCTTTACAAGCAATTGCCGACGCCCTCAACGTGCCTATTCGCTTCTTTACGACCGATGAGATTGCCGCTGTGATGTCACAAAACAACACCGCAGATGTGGCAATGGCGGCGGCTTTAGCGGCTTCCTCTGGGCGGTTGGTTATGCAACGACAATTATCTGGCTTTAACTGTGCTATGGCGATCGCACCCCTACCCATCGATATCAACACCACAGGGAAACCACGTGGTCGGTTGGCAATAATTGGCACCGGACCAGGAGGAGGCGATTGGATGTCGCCGCAAGTCAAGGAAATTTTACGTAATGCCACTGATTTAGTTGGTTATTCTACTTACTTGGGGTTAGTGGGTTCTCTTGGCAACGGCAAGCGGTGGCATGAGTCCGACAACCGGGAAGAACTTGCACGGGGACAGATGGCGCTGGATTTAGCCGCAGAGGGGCGTTTTGTGGCGGTGGTATCATCTGGTGATCCCGGTATTTATGCAATGGCAGCAGCAGTATTTGAAGTGCTTGAGCGAGAAGCAAAACCAGAATGGCAAGGTATCGAAATTCAAGTCGCACCGGGTATTTCCGCCATGCAAGCAGCGGCAGCAAAAATTGGTGCGCCGCTTGGTCATGACTTCTGCGCCATCTCCCTGTCTGACATCTTGAAGCCGTGGTCAATAATTGAACAGCGAATTACTGCTGCTGCCCAAGCTGATTTCGTGATTGCTTTTTATAACCCAGTGTCAAAGCAGCGCATTTGGCAACTAGCAGAGACACGAAATATATTACTGCGTTACAGACATCCTGATACGACCGTGGTACTTGCCCGCAACCTTGGCAGGGATGGAGAATCTGTTGAGGTTTACACTTTGGAAGATTTAGCACCAGAACTTGCTGATATGCGGACAGTCATTCTTGTCGGGTCAAGCAAAACCCGGATGATTCAGCGGTGCGATGGTAGCGTTTGGGTCTACACTCCCCGTCGATATGATGAAGGCAAGACTCCATAAAATCGCTTCTGATACCAAGTTGCGTTCATACATTCTACCCTCTCTCCCTAGTCTCCCTTGTCCCCCTTGTCCCTTCAACAAGAAAAGTCTGAAAATAGTTAAGAATCGCTTACAAGAAGACTATCGGAATCAGGTCATAAAGTTATATAATAACGGGAAAGTCAAAAAGCAAAACCGATTTTGACAACGCACTTTTTCTTGTATCTCTTGGAAAAAGCGACAACACCGTTAGACCATTGATTTGAGTGTGAGATTGGGGTTTTCCAATGAAAACCCAAACGAGAGGAATGACGGATAAATCCACACATCACGGCAGTTGCTTCAACGGGGGAAACCGCAACGCACTGCCTCCTCTACATATTGTCGTGAGAGTGGTAAATTACCGGACAATGAGTAGGGGACGATAGTTAACAGCGCAAGAACACCGCTGTTAACACCAATCCTCTCAAAATTTAGGTATCTAAATTCAGGCATTAGCTAACTATTACTGCGTGACTCAATGACTGTTGAAAATCATTTGTGGCTGCCTGCATCGGCAGATTTAACTTTGTTGCAGGATGAAGTTCATGTCTGGCGGATTGACCTTGACAGACCAGAAGCACAGCTGCAACATTTGGCAGCAACCCTCTCCAGCGACGAAGTTTGTCGAGCAAAGCGTTTCTATAAAGAACAGCATCGGCAGCGTTTTATTGCTGGTCGGGGTATACTGCGAACTATATTGGGTCGCTACTTGGGTGTGGAGGCGCAAGAATTGGAGTTCTCTTATGAATCCTCTGGCAAACCAGTGTTAGCTGATACGTTTGCTGATAGTAAACTATGGTTTAACTTGACTCACTCAGTTGGGTTAGCTTTGTGTGCAGTGAGTTGCGATCGCCTCGTGGGAGTAGATCTAGAATACATCCGCCCGATTTCTGACGTTCTTGCTCTTGCTAAACGATACTTTTCACCTGGGGAATATGCAGTGATGCGTGGGCTTCCTCCTAACAAAATGCAAGAGGTATTTTTCCGCTACTGGACTTGCAAAGAAGCATATTTAAAAGCAACTGGAGCAGGACTTGCTCAGCTCGAGCAAATAGAGGTTTCCCTTACTCCAGGACAACAAGCATTGCTAAAGACAGAGCAAATATGGAGCTTGCTTGAGTTGGTACCAGCTGACAATTCTGTTGCGGCTGTTGCTGTAGAGGGTAGTGGCTTGCAGTTAAGATGCTGGCAGTATTAATCTTGAAAACCTCACCCAATTATTGAACCTACCCAAAACACCCCAAAAGACCATATTTGGGAAAACAGGGTCTGCACATCTGCCAAGCTTTCTGTTGTCCTGCATGAATGATTAAATTTCTGGCTATGCGACTAAACCACCATCGACAACCATCGCATGTCCGTTGACATACGAAGCAGTATCTGAACACAGAAAAAGTACAATCTCAGCGATTTCTTCCGGGGTTCCCCAACGTCCCATAGGGACTTTATTAACCACCAAATCCTTGAGATCAGAGTTTTGATGGTTTTGATGAATCTCGCTTTCAACCATTGGTGTGTAAATATAGCCCGGACACAATGCGTTGATGCGGATACCCGCTTTTGCATATTCCACGGCGGCGCTTTTCGTCAGTCCTATGACAGCATTCTTGCTGGCAGTGTAGGCAGGAAAACGTTCCAGGCAGCTACTCAAACCAGCAGCTGCGGACATATTGACGATGGCTCCGCCGCCTTGTTCCCGCATATAAGGAATTTGGTATTTCATGCACAACCACACACCCTTAAGATTAATGTTGAGCACTCGATCCCAGTTCTCCTCGGTGCAGGCAGCCGTTGAACTACTCACTCCCTGGATACCAGCATTGTTAAATGCACAATTGATTGCTCCATAGGTCTCAACAGTTTTTTTAATCAGTTTCTTGACCTCAGCCGCCTTGGAAACGTCTGTCTTAACGAAGATAGCCTCACCGTAGGTTGCCTCGATTTTGCTGACTGTATCAACACCCGCTTCAACAGCTACATCAGCAACAACGACCTTTGCTCCTTCTCTGGCAAATGCTAGTGCAGAAGCCCTGCCAATTCCCGAACCGCCTCCAGTCACCAGAACGACTTTTCCTGTGAACGTTGCTACCACTTCAATACCTCCATAAATTTGCTTTTAGTGGTTAATTATGAGTTGTGAGTTGTTAATTATTAGTTATTTTCAAAGACTAACTACTAACTGATAACAAATAACAACATAAACGAAGTGATTAACCAACTTTAATATCAGCTCTTTTGGGTGATTTCTCGCTGTGAACCACAACCAACCTTAAATTCCGCAGCGGAGCGCACCCGTTGCGGTAGGATAGAATTTCCGAAATGCTTTGCTTCACGGAGCTCTTTTTCAAGCAAAGCACCGAGTTAACCATATTATAACATTTTTATTTTTTGTTATATTAAACTATAAAATAAACTGATATGTATGATTGAAAGCTTACCAAGTAAGTATTTGCTCATTCCCCATTGGCTGATTCATAACATGCATAAAGAAACGGCAGTCTGGAGCGACGGCTTCTAACGCTCAGACTGCCTCAATAAAGTTAATGCACTACGCGCATTAGCTTATTTATCGAAACAATTGCAGTAAAAGTCTAAACTTCAGACCAATTACCAATAATACAAACTAGTAGTCTGGCAAAGATACTTTGCGGGGTTTGTAGTAAGCGCTGTCTTCGCTTTAATAGAGTGCTTAAGCGCTCACTACATTACCCCTCAGAGGATGTTTGGAAAGTGTCGTATTGTACCAAAATTTATCAATGATCCCCCTAAATCCCCCTTAAAAAGGGGGACTTTTACCCCCCTTTTTAAGGGGGGCTAGGGGGGATCAAGTAAAATATTTGATACTTCTCAAACATCCTCTCAAGCTTAGCTTGGCGCACCTCTAGGCAACATTCAAAAAACCGGTCTCAATCAAGTAAGAGGAGTATGTGATAAACAATTTAGAGTCTATCGGTGGACAAACAATCGAGCTTCCTGCAAGTGCATCGAGTGTTTCTTGACAGCTGATAAAGGGTCTTCTAGCTTGCAGGTACAAATCTGGAATCGTCAGTCCTTCTTGAGACCACCGTTCAAACAAGAAAGGTCGCAGTGTGTACAAAGGATTTTCCACAGAAGTCGCATTTTTCATTAACTGTGCTTGCCACTCGTCGTAAGGAAGCATTTGAATTGGAAAACCGAAAGAGCGCATCCACTCAACTAACATCTTCAAGGATACAGGTTCAGGATGTTGTAAGTGGAAAGCTTTGCCTATAGATTCTTTCTGCCTTGATAGATAGACGATCGCTTTGCTCACATAGTCTACAGGAGACATATCCAGCATATAATCCACATCTGGAAAACATCCTATATCAAGACAGCCCTTGATCATCAGGTTGGTAAAATCATGGGTGTTAGACACACCTGTTTCACTGTGCCCTGCTATCAATGGTGGTCTGTGGATGGTAACGGGAAGTCCTCGCTCACCGGCAATCTTAACTAACTTTTCAGCAACCCATTTCGTTTGAGAGTAACCGAGATAAATACCCTCCCAATGGTCAAAGTTATCCTGTTCTTTGACGACTTTGCCAGCATAAGCAGGTGATTCAAAAACAGCAACACTGGAAATGTAATGCAGAGGCTTGGTTTTGATTTCACTTGCCAAGCGTATCACTTCCTGCGTTCCCAGAACATTAGCAGTCTTCAGTGCTGAGTAGGGATATACATAATTCAACGTGGCAGCACTGTGATACACAGCGTCAAGATTAGCTGCCAGCATTTCAAACCCTTCAGTACTCAGACCTAAAAGTGGTTGAGATAAATCTCCTGGAATAGCAATAATTCTGGGGCTGAACTCTTCTTCCCAAACCGCATATTGTTGCAAATTTTTCTTCAGCTTCCGCTTGCCTTCCTCAGAATTAGCAGCACGGACTAAGCAATAGATATCTGCATTTGTTGTCTGTAACAGTTCATGGATGAGAAAAGCTCCTAAAAAGCCTGTTCCTCCAGTTAAGAAGACATTCTCCAGTTCAGTTGTAAATTTAAAACTCGATGCAGGACGGATGTTCGGATCTAAAACAGCTTCAGCACTTAAATCGACCGTTGCGGTCTTAACAGCGGAAAGATTTGTTCGAGGAGCAACTCCCGTGTCTTCAACCTGTGACTCCAAATCTTGTGATTCTTCAGCTAAACGCTGCGAAAGTGCTTCGACATTTGGGTAATGCCACAGCAGCATAGGAGAGACTTCAAATCCCAGCATCTTCTCTGCTTGGGTAACTAAAACCATAGCTTGAGCTGAGTCTAAACCATAGCTTTCTAAAGACTCTTGGATATTAATTTCATCGGGTTCGATTTTTAGTGCCTCAGCAAGAATAGACACCAGCCATCCTTGAATTTCTTCTGCCGTATGATACTGTTTTGAAACCATTATTTACACACCTCTAACATCATAGTCTGCGATTTCTTAGAAACCCGGTTTATCAAAGAAACCGGGTTTCTGGAACACCTTAATTTTGTAGCTCTTACAAGCTAGTAGAAGAAACTGGATGATACTGACAGTAGTCATCCTGGATTTGTAGTCCTTGAATTTTTAAACTTTGAATGCGGTATAAAAATGCTGCTCCAGTCATGATATGATTAGCAACATCAACGACTCGGCGATTTTTTGACTCAGCCAAATAAGAACCACGAACCCAGTCATTAAAGCTACCCATCACCGGACCACACCAAATTTGATAATCGACTTCTCGGCCCTTTTCTCCAGAACTAGACCAGCGAGAGGATAATCCTAAATACCAGCGAAAAATTGCTGCCATTTTTATTTTGGGATTGTTGATTGCTTTCCCTAGTTTTTCAGGATTTCTTTTGGACAAATAAGTTGCAGCTTCTTCCCATATCTGAGCAAGGCTCTTACGAAAAATTTGTTTTTCTAATTTTTCTCTTTCCGCGATAGGAATATCTTCAATCGAGTCATAATTCCTGTATATCTCATACAGTTTCTGAGCTCGTAGAGGGAACATAGTTCCTCTTTTTAAAACTTGAAGTTTGACTCCCATTTCAAACATATCTGCTGCTGGAGCCATCATCATGTCAGCCATTTCTGCTTGTGCTAACAATTGCTTGGTATATTCACAAGTTCCAGCTTCAACACAGGACTGATTAATCGAACCAGTCACCACATAAGCAGCGCCCATCATAAAGCTGGCTATTGCTGATTGTGGTGTCCCAATTCCCCCGGCTACTCCAACTCTGATAGGTGTTGAGTAACGATATTTTTCCTGAATTTCATTTTTTAATGCCAACATAGAAGGCAGGAGACAAACTAGGGGGCGATTGTCTGTATGTCCGCCAGAATCAGCTTCTACAGTAATATCATCGGCGATGGGAAGCGCAGCCGCAAGATTTGCTTGTAATTCACTGATGAGTCCTTGTGCAACAAGTTCTTTAAGAATTTTTAGTGGTGCTGGTTGGAGAAATTTGCTAGCGACTTCTCGGCGGGAGATTTTGGCAATGACTTTGTTTTTGATTTCAATTTGATTGGCTGCATTCACGCCCAGTCCAGCCGCACGGTAATAGACAATATTAGGAGTCAAGTCCAAAAATGCCGAAGCTTCTACAGTTTTCACCCCATATTTAAGGTAGATATCCACAGCACGGCGTTCAATGGCAGGTTCATTCGGACTGTGAATAAGATTAGAAGCGTAGGGACCTTGAGGTAAGGCTGCTTGAATACGGTTAATAGCTGCTTCAAGACGGTCTGGACTTAAACCACCAGCACCAAAGGAACCCAAAATTTTCTCTTTTCCAAGTGCAATCACCATCTCTTCAGATGCAATACCGCCAGCCATTGCACCAGTAGCATAAGCGTATTTCACACCATGAGAGGAAAGAAAACTGGGGTCTCCTAAATTATGTGTTGAGATGGGTGGAGCTGCTATCAACAATTCTACTTGTCCTGTTTTCCCATTATCAGGAGAACAAGAATAACCTTCGTTGGTGACACCAATTTTTCCTGCTACTCTTACGATGTAACAAGGTTTATGTAAATTCTGCAATTTATCTTTGATATCTGATGGTTCAAACGCCACACAATCTAAGTCACCTTTCCAAACTTGATTGTGATTGTAGTGACCAAAAAAGCTAAGACCGTTATTGTATTTACCTAGTACCGCATCTTCAGTTTTCACGGTAGTGATTCCCTTAAATTATGAGTAATAGAGAGTAGTTAATGGTTAGTAGTTAGTGGTTAGTCGTCAATAGCGAAGCAATAATAACTAACCACTACCTACTAACAAATGACTAAGCCAGTAAGTTTTCAGCGCAAGCCAGTTGTAATTGAATAATTTCGCTCATTTGTTGGCTAAATTCTTGTCTAGATTTTAAGAAGTTAGCGTGAGCTTTATGAACGCTCTTATTGTTAGCACTTAACTTTTCGTACTGAGACTGAGTTAAGTCAGCGATCGCCACTGAATGGGCAAAATTTTGAGTGGTGGTGATTGGATGGAGAATGGATTGAGAAATAATTTCTTGAGTTACAGTTGACTCACAAGATTGTAGCTGTTCCCTAGGACTAAAACTGTTATTAGTGGTATTTTTCACGTTTTCTTCGTCTTGCTTAGTCATTGATAGTGTCACGTTGCCCAGATGACTTCCGCCATTGTGGATACTGCTTGAGTCCTTGAGGGAATTTGTGAGTTCAGATCCTATGGAGAGAGGAATATTTTGATGCTGGCTACTAACACGATGACGCGGTTTTGTGGTAGCTACATTCTCAAAAAGCGTACGGTTTTCGTCACTCAAGATTTTGGCAACAATTCTGTTCCCACCCAAGTTGACAGTTTTCACAGTCGGTTTAAGTTGACTGGATGTTTCTGTTGTCTGACTATACAGAGATGATAAGTCCAGAGAAACCTGATGACTGAGGAGTTTTGCTAATGCTCTGATAATAGAAGTATGGTCGTCTATACCCCTTCTATTAAGAGATACAGTCATATGTTCTTTGTTTTCCAGGATTTTCTCAATCCATCGAGAGCAGACATTGCCAGACCCTGCTTCGACGAATATTCTTGCCCCATCCTCATAAACTCGGTTCACTAATCGAGGAAAATCAACCTGTTGACACAAGGTTTTCGTAAGGCTACGAGCAATGACATTACTATCAAGTGTGATCGGTGTATACTCAGCTGCAGAGTAAAAGACAATGCCAGGTATGTTGTGAGACGGTAAGGTGTTGACTCGAACTATTTCTTCATACTCTGATTGCATTGGTTCGCAATGGATTGCATGGTTGAAGGGAGCGCGGAAAGCGTTGCAACCCAAAGTTTTAATGACTCTCTGACAACCAGCTGTATCACCAGCCATTAAAACTTCTTCTGGTGTATTTATCTGAGTCAAGTAGACGCGATTTTCATTCTTGAGGCATTCTTTAACCTGCGATGGAGTCGCCATCACAAGATAGGTACTCCAGAAATCATCATCTGGTGATTGTTGTGCTGATGGTAATCCCCAATATTCGCGTACGGCGTTTTTCGGTCCAGATATCCTGTCTCCAAACAAAGGCGATGCGTGAAAGGCGTTAATCCCTTGGCTAAAGTTGCTCCATACCCCCATCGCCGACATCATACTAGTCTCGCCCAGGCTATACCCAAAAACATATTTTGGCTTGACTTGGAAATCATCTCGGATAATAGTCGTCAGGAGTCTGGCAATGCCCATGTCAGTTTCAAAGATTGCCAAGGAATCATTGAAGAATCCCTGTTCAAGAGCTTCTATCTGCCTGTTTGATAATTTATTCAAGCTTCTGGGAAAGACGATCTTGGCAATGTCGGCGACAACGCTGAAAAGACTTTTGATTGCCAAGTCATCGTGAACTCTGGGGAATAAGCGGAAGAGGTTGCGACTAATGCCAAGATAGGAATTGACCGCAGCAGGATAAACGTATGCTACACCCCCCTTTTTACCGAGTGGTTTAGCTGTGAAATAACTGCCAATCGGTGTTTGCCAATCTTCCCCATTTTCAAAGGCATTATTCACACCTTTGAGGGCTGCTTCAATTTCTCTGGCTAATTCCTTTTTGTTACGTCCAAGAATGGCGATCGCATAATTTGACTCAACACGCTGCTTATAAGCAGCAAAACTTCGGCTTGCTGCAACGTTTAAAGAAGTACAATTTTCGATGGTCTTCTCGAGAGCATTAATTTGGTCTAGTAAATCAGAGCGATTGTTAGCAGCAATGGGAAATAGATAATAAGGTGTTTGCTCCAAATACTTGCTGTGACGCTGTATCTGGTCTGCTTCTTCTGATAAGATGACATGCGCGTAAGTCCCATCCATCCCTATGCCATTAATCGCAGCGACTCGCTTTTTGAGTTCTTTGCCCAAAAACCAAGGTCTTGATTCTGGGGCGACATAAAAGGGACTACCCTGCCAAACCTCTTGGTTTTTGACACCAGACCATTTGGGGGTTGCAGGAATGTATCTGTGATACAGACAAAGAGCAGTTTTAATCAGGCTGGCAATTCCCGATGCTACATATGTGTGACCGATGTTTGCTTTGACACTGCCGATTGCGCAATTAAGACCATTTTTATCCGCTGGATAAGCCTGAACTAAACCTTTAATTTCTGCTTCATCTTCTTGGGAAATACCACTCCCACAAACTTCTAAATATTCAATGTCTGTGGGTTTAATGCCTGCTATCTCGAAAGCTTGTTGGCAAACAGAGTTGACGGCTGCTGCATCAGGTGTTGTGAGACGATTTTGCAAGTCATCAGATGTAGAATGCTGTTGTGCAAAACTAATGGCATCGACAACTGCATAAATGCGATTGCCCTCTTTTTTCGCTGTATCTTGGCGCTTCAGGACAACTGCGCCAGCACCTTCGCCAACCGCCCAACCATTTGCCTTTTGGTCGTAACTTAGGGTATTGACTCCTGTATTGATTTGTCCTAATTGATTTCGCAGCAAGATATTTTCTACCCCGCCAGCTAAATCAACAGCACCCACAAGCACAGCATCCACTTCCCCAGCACTCAGTAGCATTTGTGCGACTTCCAACACCTTGAACGTGGAATTTTCGCCCGCTGTTATGGTGAATGTTGGACCTGTAAAATCCCATAGAGAGGAAATACGACTCGCCATAATGTTGGCGATATAACTCAGATATTCGCTGATTTCTACTGGCTGGTGAATACCGTCTTTAGCAATCGTTTCCAGTTGAGCAATCTTTTCTTCTGGTAAAGAAATTTCTCCAGCAATCAAGCCTTCTTTTATTTGCCAAGAGAGATTCCATCTCTGCTGTAACTGGTGGACAGACAATTCTGTCTCTGAAGCGATGATGACTGCAACGTTTGCACCTTCTTTGATTCCCGCATCTTTCAAGGCGCGATCGGCAACGGAGAGAAGTAAGAGTTGTTGCGGGTTCAGCTTGGATAGTTCATTCGGAGGGATTTTGTAAGATAGGGTATCTATTTCCAAATCTTGGATGTATGCCCCTACTGGTGCTTGACCGTTTGGCAAACCGTACTTCTTGAGTAAGTCTTGTTGCTCTTCTAAGCCGTGCCATCTGTCAGACGGAAGCGGTATAAAATGCTGCGTTCCGTCATAAATGCTGCGGTCAAAAGCATCTAATCCATTGCAGGAACCGAAAAAGGCATCCATGCCCACAATAGCGATTTTGGCAAGTTCCACAGGTGCAATTGCGTCAACAGGAACTGTTGTGCCTTGTTCCAAAATCATATGGGCATTAGTTCCACCAAAACCAAATGCACTGATGGCTGCTCGTTTTACTGGTGCTTTTTGGGACCAGTTGGCGGTACTTGTGACAATTCTTTGAGGTGAAATGACGTTGTTTTCTTCTCCTATGGGGTCAACTACTTTCAGTGTCGGTGGAATGACACCCTTGGACATACTTAAAAGTACTTTAATCAAGCTCACTGAGCCAGCAGCGACAAGCAGGTGACCAACGTTAGCCTTGACAGAACCTACTAAAGGCGTTGCTTGATGCTGACCAAAGAAAGTTTCTACAGAGTTGAACTCAGTGGTATCTCCCAACAACGTCCCAGTCGCGTGGCACTCCATGTAATCAATGTCTTTTGGACTGATTTGTGCCTCTTTGTAAGCGCGTTCAAAAGCCAAAATTTGCCCTTTAGAATTCGGGCTAAGCAAGTGTTTCCCTCGACCATCGTTGGAGAGTCCATTACCGGCGATGGTGGCATAAATGCGATCGCCATCTCTAAGGGCATCACTATATCGTTTCAGCACCACCATCCCAACTCCATCGGCAGTCATGAGTCCTCTAGAGGATTTGTCCAGAGGACGGCTCAGATCGTTGTCTTCTGGATATCCTTGGATACCGGAAAACAACATCCGCAAAAACAGAGGGTCAGAACAGCTAATTCCCCCGGCTAACATCAAATCTGCTTTGTGCGTCCACAGATAATGAGATGCAAGCTTTGTTGCATACAATGGTGACGAACAGGCTGCATCAATACACAAATGAATATTGGATAGAGCCAGGGCTTGGGCGATGACGGCAGCTGGCAAACCAGAAATCATTGCGTTGTAGATCGAGGCTTGGGCAGATGCTTTAGCGGAAGCCAAATCGAATTCCTCACACTGCAAAAGCTCTCTCAATACAGGTGTTAACACCTGCTGATATATGGGAGCAAATAATTGATTGGATAATTTTGTAGGCAACGAGAGAGAGCCTAATATCACTCCACATTTTGAGAGAATAGATTCATTTCCCAAATAACCACTATGTTGCAAAGCTTGTTTAGCCGCATCAAGTGACCATTTAAAGGTATTATCTAAGCTTTGCAGAAAGTCCGCTGGTAGCTTGTAACCAGTTGGGTCAAACTGAAAGTCGCGGATGAATGCTCCCTTCAAAGAATAGATTTTGTCTGGTTTGCCTTTGGCTGGGTCATAAAAAACTTGCGGATCGACTCCAATTTCTTCAGCAGTAATTGATGATGTTGAATCTTTCTGCTCGATAAGATTCTGCCAAAATTCTTCAGGATTTTTGGCATCAGGAAACAGGCATGAGAATCCGACGATTGCTATTTTCTCCACGGCTTATGTCCTTATTTTGAATGAATGGAAAAGATGTATTGTATTGTGAGATTACTTGTTCCCAGCCTCTGGCTTTGGGTCTATTGCATGAGGCTCTGCCTCTAGTACCGCTGAGTCCCAAGGGGACACGCTGCGCATGCCTCGCGCAGTGAGGAGCTTACGCGCTTGGCGGAGCCTGGGCTTTGCGCTTACGCAGAATTCAAAAAGCTTGTGATAGAAGCTTTTTGCTCCTCCTTGAATGGTAGCTTTATTTCCACCGTGATGTACTAGTAGTTTGTCAAGATTGATTTGATGGGTTTGTAGTGAGCGCTTTAGCGAAGACAGCGCTTACTACGAACTTACACTTCTCATCTCATGAATTGCTTCTCAGCGATTGAGTAGGTATAATAACTCCTTTACCTCCCAACAGACGTGAGTAAATTTGCCCTTGGGCACCATGTACGATGAAATCGGCAACAACACTAGTTGCTGTTTTCGCTTTTACTTCACAAGAAACGTAAAAAGGTGTGTTGGTAGGAGTCTCAGCATATTGTTCATATTTTTGAATCCCTGCGGGCAAGCAAATTTCCTGATGAAAATGCTGCATCCAAATCCATAGAGGGTGGGTACTCAGGTCAATTGAGTAAGGATTGAGCCACCTAACTGGAAACTGTCCTTGTTGTTGATCCGTTATTCCATGCCAGATGCATTCCGTGGTAATTTTTTCAGGGCTAATATTTAAAACCCTTGTAACTTCTTGAAAAGAATGCCCGTGAAATAATGGAAATAATGATGCTGTTGTTTCTTGATAAAAATCTCTGCCAGTAATAGTAATGATGTTATCTTGTGCAAGATTCAAAGATTCGTAAGTGGAAGGGGTAGGAAGTTCTTGCACTAGCTGAACCCGGTCTATGCTGAAATGATAATTGATTTTACCATCTGGAGTTTTGCTCCAGATTTTTGCTTGAAAGATGATTTCTTGAGAATCTGTTTTAGAAGTTTCTTTCAAGTCTACAATGTATTCATTTGCTAGGTTTTCATTGAAGTTAATTCCCTTCAAAACCTTGAAATCTGTGTAATTGAAAAATCTATACCCAGGATAAAGTTGCTCGCAGGAACTGACAATCCATGAAACTGCACAAGTCGCAGGCAAAACTGGTTTACCAGCAATCACATGATCCAGCAAAAAGGGATTGGCTTCAAGTGATAGTTTACGACGGATGCGATAGGTTTGTAGTTCGGGGTTTAACGGTGCAGGAGGCGGAGCCATAGGGCTACCGATAACAACTTGTGCCGTTCCCTGATTGGCAGTATGTAGCTCGTTGACAAGCATTTGTGTCCCGACTTCGACAGGAAGAATGTCAATACCCCGTCGGGCAAACTCTTTTTTCAATTGCGGTGTTACCATACCACTCTCCCAGCCACCCCAATTGATAGCCACGACATGACATTCGGGGTAGCGTTGCTTCACGAGATGAGCTGATTTGTTGAGAATTTCGTTGGCGATCGCGTAGTCAGTCTGACCGATATTACCGTAAAAACCTGTTACAGAAGAAAACAAAACCAAATATTCAAGTTGACTAGGTTTGATACAAGATAGAAGATTTTCCAGCCCCTTGACTTTGGCAGTATAAACCTTCTCAAAATCCTGTTCTGTTTTCTTTTCAATCAATTTATCAGCTAAATTGCCAGCCCCATGTATGATGCCAGTAATCGGTCCAGTCCGCTCAACTATAGCAGCAAGTTTATGTTTTAAATCATCTGCATTAGTGACATCAACACTCAAATATTGAGCATGACCTCCTGCTTGTTGAATCGCTTGTAAAGTCTGTTTGATTTCTCGGTTAGAGATAATTTTGTTATAGAGCTTTTGTACGTTTATAGGTAGGGGTTTCTCTCCCAGTGAGAGAAGGTATTCCATGATGCTTTTTTTTAACACTGCTTCATCCAAACAATCTTTCGCCCAATCTGGTTCTTTATCTAGGATTTCTGAACGACCGATGAGGATAAATTTGCAAGGATGCTGCTGTGCCAATTTAATGGTGCATTTAGCTGTAATACCTTTTGCGCCCCCACTCACGAGAAAAACTGATGTGGGATCAATCTTGGTTGTTAGTGTCATAAATTTTGTGTTTACCTTGTTTTCTTTTTAGGGTAAATTGATGTTTTAACCTCTTTAAATACTCAAAGTAAGAGGCTATTTCTTCTTCATGTTTTTAAGAATAGATTGATGAAATCAAACCTTCATAAAGTGAATTCACAGAAAGAGGCAATACTTGTTGAAGGTTGATACGATTATCTGGAATTTCTAGAGGCGGCGTTTCTTGAGGCGGAGGTAAAGTTAGTGCCGCTACAATTAAAGCTAATACTACCATAATAGCTGCAAAAATTGGTAGTAAATTATCCTGATTTTCTACCTCTTGATCATGAGGAGAGACATTATGAGGAGAGACATTATGAGGAGAGACATTATGAGGAGAGACATTATGAGGAGAGACGAGTCGAATATCACCAATATCTCTATCATCAGGTAATAGTCTAATGAAGGAAGAATACGTTTTGTAGCCCTTGGCTTCTATTGTTATTTCTCCTTCAAGTACATTGCTGTCATCAAATGGAACTTGAAATTTATAAATTCCTTCCAAGTCACTGTAGACAACAACTGAAGAACCCGGCAAATTAATTGAGACTTTAGCTCCACTTATAGGAGCTTGTTTCTCTCTATCAAGAACGCGACCAATATAATGAATGTCTTGATGATTGGGCATAGTTTCAGGTGAGAAGGTAAAAATGAGGGGGACGAGGGAGATGAGGAGGATGAGGAACAGACTCCTAATGCGTGAATGCGTGAATGAGCTAATGAGCGAATTGATTTCTCCCCCTACTCCCTCATCTTCCCTATCTGGTTAAATATTGGGAGTACTAATCAGGGTGACTCGTCCGTGAGAACCGTAAGCAATTTCGGTAATATAGCGATTGGGGTCGTGTAGCTCGGCAAAAATGTGACCTGCTGACTCTTGGGCATCAATGTGAGGACTCAAGTCAATTGCTCGGCAAAATACCTGTTGCCATTCCCAGTTAAGAGTCTTAGTTAATCCAAATAGACCAGCGCTGATCGGACCAAAGTGGACATTTTGTCCTAACCCAAAGGCTCCATCGAGACGAGCAACCGTGCAGAAACAACTGCGTCCATAATGTGTGGCTTCATTAAGAGATTTTTTCAGGTGCTTTGCCATGAGAAAGACGTGCTTGACAATCGCCTTTTCCTGTTCAAGATAAGGAATTTTGCCGTTGCGGATGACCTCAAATACTGGATTTAGATGGATGAAAGCACCAATCGGACCGTATTTAGTGGAGATGGTGGCTAATTGTTGTTGCAGATGTTCCTCACTTAAATCTGTGAGATTTACGCGATTCACGCCTGGGGGTAAAGGTGAATGTTGTGGAACAAGCGATAGGGGGAAACTTAAAACAACGATTTTCCAGCCTTGCTCTGTGAGAATTTGAGCTAATTGGGAAGTGGTGAGGGAGCCATCATCGGTGAGTAAACCGATGTGCCCCTCTGGTAAGGTGAAATCCAAAAAATCCGGTTGAGGCAGGACTTTCAGCTTGACTTGACGGCGCAGAGGATTACTGTTTAAGTTAGCTGATGGGTTGGAGGAGTTGTTCAGAGACTTTTTTTTTTCCGTACCAGCTAACTTTTGCAAATACTCCACAATTTGACCAATGGTACGTAGTTCTCCCAGTTCTTCCACATTCGGTTTGGGCAAATTGGGGTACATTTCCTGCATTGTCCCCAAAATTTCCACTCGCTTAATGGAGTCAATCCCCAAGTCCGCTTCCATATCCATGTTCAAATCCAGCATCTCTACTGGGTAGCCTGTCTTTTCACTGGTGATTGCCAACAAAGTTTGACCCAAGTCTGTCAAATCTGTGTCTGCTGATTCTGTTTCAGTGTTGACTGTGGCACTTTCGGTGAATGAAGTTAACTCTGAGATGGGGAGCTGAGGTGTTGGTTCAGCGTCTTTCGGTGTAGCCGTGCCGTAGGCGTAGGAGTTTGGAGAGACGAAAGAATTCTCTGTCTCTACTTGCTGGTGTATTCTTGCGTCTTCTTGTACGGAAAGAGTAGTTTCTACAGTAGATTGAACAGCAATGGATGGAGAAGCATTGGATTGCAGACATTGAACAATTTGACCAATGGTGCGTAGTTCTCCCAGTTCTTCTACATTTGGTTTGGGCAAGTCTGGGTACATTTCCTGCATTGCCCCCAAAATTTCTACACGCTTAATGGAGTCAATCCCTAAGTCTGCCTCCATATCCATGCTCATATCCAACATTTCTACTGGGTAGCCTGTTTTGTCACTGATGATTGCCAACAGCTTTGTACCCAAATCAGCCACATTTACACTGACATCAGAGGTGGTTGTAGAAGAATCTGTAGGAGCAGTTTCTGTCCTGACTGCTACAGTTTCCGTAACTACGGGTGAGGAGATAGGGAGGGGGGCAACGGATGGAGTAACAGATGTAACGGATAAGTTATTTGTGGGACTGACAGAGAAACCATCCGTATCCGCTACAAAATCTATTGCTTTGTGTATTTGCGTTTGAGTGCCAACTTCTACAAATGAATGCAACTGAGCATCCATTTTGACTACGGGCTGTGCCTCAGTTGCTGGTATCTGGTGAGTGGCAGGAACTGGGCTATCTTGTTTGGTAGCCGTTGTTTCTAAAGCAATGAGATGCTGGGGTTCTTTATCTGGAGCTGTCGTTACTTCAGAGGATACTACGGGTTGAGTTATCGCCAGCTTACCATCAATAATCTGTGAATACTCTTGTTGTATGAGTTGGAAAAAGTTTTTGGTGTGTTCTACCTGAGAGTTGAGATATTGCTCATGGATATGTAAAGTTTCACTTTGTTGAGCGTGAAACTGCATCATACTACGCTCTAAGCTTTCCATGAGAACTGGCTTGAGCTTTGCAGCTTCTTCTGAAGATGTGCTGTTGGCAAACAAAGAATTTTGCTGCTGCATCAGTTGGAAAAAGGCTTTGGCATATTCCTTCTGATGGTTGAGATAGTGCCCGTGAACTTGTAAATTCTCGCTTTGATTTTGCTGAAATTGTGCTAGGACGTATTCTAAGCTTGCTAAAACCTGTTGGTAATTCACGGGTTTATCTGGACTTGTTTGCATTTTCGACTGTGGAATGGGTTGAGGGGAAGGAGGGAGTGGGGAAGTGAGGGGGAGGGGGGATGAGGGAGAGGGGGATGAGGGAGATGAGGAGGTGGGGAGTTGCACAGCTGGAGTGGTGGGGAGAAGAACTTCGCTGTGTTCCCGCGTCAAAGCGTCTCCGTGTCCTCTTGTTTCTCGTTGTTCTGTTGTTCCCACGTTTCCATTCTTCTGATTGAAAGAAAGTAGGGATTTATTTGTATGCCCGTTGCTCTCTATAACTGTTGCTGTGGGAGTGGCGGTGATGGTAGTTAAAGTGACTGAGGGTAGCTTTGAGTCGGTGGGAGCGTTATCCTCAGATTTGCTTGCAGGTAATTTCACTTTGTGCCCATCCTGCAAAGCTTGCTCAAATGCCATTTTTGTTTTTTCTGACACGTAGTTAATGCCATTTAAAGGCACCCTCAACCCTTTGGTTTTCTCGGTTGCAGGAATAGTTTGTGGCAGTTGGTAGGGGTCGAGGTTTTTCAAGGACAAACCAGCTACGCGTAACTGCACGACGGCTTCTCTTAGGGAGCGATCGCTGTCTTTTGAGGTGCTGGGGTTCAAAGCGACAGTTAAGTGGGGGCGATCGCCCAAAATATCTTTCACCAAACCTGTGAGAACTTTCTTCGGTCCAAATTCAACAAAGCAAGAACCACCCGCGGCATAAATATTTTCAATTTCCTGCTTAAACAGCACCGCGTTAGACAGGTGAGTTTCCAGAATTCTTTGAATATCTGCTGCTTCCTTGGAATACTGCTTTCCTGTCACATTGGTGTAAACAGGTATTTTCGGATTTTGGAAACTGACACTCTTGATCGCTTGGGCAAAGGCTTTCTGAGCAAAAGCAATCAGCGGTGTATGGAAAGCTGCTGACACAGGTAACAAAACGGCTGCATATCCTTGTTCTTGTAGACTCTGGCGCACTTTCGCTATTTCCACCGCAGGTCCAGCCAACACCACCTGACGAGGAGAATTGAGATTAGCAATTGTCACCCGAGGGAACTGCTTGAGCACGACTTCTATCTTGCCGACTTCTTCTTTCACGGCAAGCATTGCTCCTGCATCGTAATCTGGATCTTGGGGAGCCGCCATTGCTTGACCCCTGGCTTTCACCAAGAAGCAGTAATCTTCTTCACTCACAACACCCGCAGCCCACAAAGCGGTGAGTTCTCCAAAGCTGTGCCCTGCGGTGAAATCTGCCTTAAACCCAGCTTGTTGCAGTATTTTATATTGCCCAGCGCTCAACATCCCAATTGCTGGTTGAGCATATTCTGTGCGCTGTAATGCAGCAATTTGAGCATTTTTTTCCATCTCCTCAAACACGGGATGAGGAAAAACGATTTCCGACAGCGGCTGCAAATTATCCTTAAGCAAAAGGCTATCCATGTAGCCAAAAAGACGTCGCAAGGTGGGGAAATTCATCACCAGTTCCCGACCCATATCCAAGTATTGAGAACCTTGCCCAGAGAACAAAGCAACAACTTTTCCACCTAACTCAAGACCAGAGGAGCGGTAGTAAATTCCTTGGGGATGCTCCCATGAGGAGTCTGAGGTTCTAGTTTTCAGTAACTCAATACTGATTTGCAGCAATTTGCAAGCCTCAGCACAAGAAGCTGCAACAAAGCCGACTCTTGCAACGTTGAGAGGAATGTCTTGTGATTTGCACGCCTCTACAAGTTCTACATAATTTCTATTTCCTTCCTCAGATTGCAATTTACCCAAAATCTCTTCGCAGTTTGCTAATAACTGTGCAGGAGTTTGAGCAAACAGCAACACCTCGCTGGCAGTATTGTGTATACGATAAGCGCGCTCTTGTTCGGCTTCGTATTCTTCCAAAACGACGTGATAGTTTGTACCGCCAAAGCCAAAAGAACTGACACCTGCACGTCTTGGCGCTTCCCCTTGGGCACGAATCCAAGGTCTGGTTTCGGTATTTAAGTAAAACGGCGAGTTTTGAATGTTGAGTTTGGGGTTGGGTTGAGTAACGTTAATTGTGGGTGGTAGTATCTTGTGATGCAAAGCCAAAGCCGTTTTGATTAAGCTTGCGGCACCCGCAGCAGCTTTCGTATGTCCAATTTGGGATTTAACACTGCCAAGGGCAATGTACTGTCTTTTTGAGTTTTGTTCCCCAAAAAATTCTTTTATAGAGGCAAATTCTGTGGGGTCACCAGCCATAGTGCCTGTGCCATGAGCTTCAATCAAACCGACACTCTTAGGTGCAAAGCCTGCATCTTCATAAGCACGTTCCAAGGCTTTGACTTGTCCTTCTTGTCGGGGTGCATAGATGCTTTTATACCGCCCATCGCTGGAGGTGCCAATTCCTTTAATAACAGCGTAAATTTTGTCGTTGTCTCGTACAGCGTCTTCTAGGCGCTTGAGTACAACCATACCGATACCTTCACCTAGCATCATTCCATCAGAGCTGGCATCGAAGGGTTTGACATTCTCGCTCGGAGAGACAGCAGGCGTTTTGCTGAAACATATAAAAGCCATGATGGTGTTGTCAGTATCAACTCCACCAGTCAGCATCATGTCGCAGCGGTGTTCTAGGAGTTCGCTAATTGCCATTTTTAGAGCAGCTAATGAACTGGCACAAGCAGCATCGACGACGCAGTTTATCCCGCCTAAATTTAAACGGTTAGCAATTCTGCCAGCAACGACGTTACCTAACATCCCAGGGAAAGCGTTCTCATCCCAGTTCACGTAAGCGCTTTTGATTTTCTTGATGATTTTTTGCGTATCCTCATCGGATAAACCACTACTTTTAAGCACCTTTTCCCAAACGGGAGATTCCAACCTGGCAGCAAGTGGTAATCCCAGTTGGCTTCCTGCCACGCCTAAAATAACCCCAATTGTCTCACGGTTAAACTCGCGCGATGTATCATAGCCTGCATCTTCCATTGCCTCTTTTGCAACTACCAAACTTAATAGTTGCGCAACGTCTGTCACTTCCAAGATGCTGGGGGGAATCCCAAATTCCATCGGGTTAAAATCAACATATGGGATAAACCCGCCTCGTTTGCAGTAGGTTTTTTCTTCTGGTGTTCTCGGATTAGGGTCATAGTAATCTTCTATGTTCCAGTGTGTCGAGGGAACATCAGTAATCCCGTCAACTTTGTTAATGATGTTTTGCCAGTATTCTCGTAAGTTTCGAGATTTTGCAAAAAGAGAAGCCATACCAACGATGGCTATAGGGTTATCTTGTAATTTTCTGTTAATTTTGTTAACCGACAAGGATTTATCAGACGTCATTTTTTTCTCCTCAATAAACTTATACACAGCCTTTTCAAAGTTATTTATCTGGGCTGACAATTCCGCCAAGGCAGTATCAATTGAATGAGCAGACATAGGACATAGACTAATCGTGAGTAGCGCTTAAGAAGGTGCTGCGGTGACTTTTGTGGCGAGTTCAAGACAGGACTATTTCCTATTTCAAGCAGCTATCCTATCTGCAAACAGTAAAACATTCTGTTCAAATCCACACCACATAAGAGATACCACCCTGGTGAGTTCATGCTCAACCGCGTTTCTAAAAGGTTTTGGCAATATCACAGCAATTTTTGCCAAAAATGCTATACAATGCTCGACTCCTGATGTTGTGGTAGTAGGTCGATGACATTGTTGAAACTCGTAAAATAATCTTGCAGCGCGATCGCTGCTTGACCAGTAAATTCAATCCATTCGGAATGACATAAATTCTGAGGACTCTGAGCAGCAATTGTTTCCCCCTGGAACAATGGAAACTTGGGAGTAGCTATGAGGACAGAAACGCTTTTTTCTCCAGAGCTTGTTTGATGATTTAGCTTAACTGCGGCAACGTGGCTGGTGTTAATAACAACGTTCTGTATCTTGATAAACGCCATGGCAAGTTTCAATGTCCAAGATAATATATTCTATGGAATTTGACAAACAAAGTTTGACAAATTAGTTACAGAAAAAACACCCCTCTCTACCCGAATTCATGGAAAAAAACGAACAAATAATTGAAGAATTACTTGGGGAAACGCAAGCAGGTTTTTTTTAGTTTTTCGCTCTCAATTAACTAAAGAATATGCCTGACTGCCTTGAAACATGATAATTAATAAAAAGACTAACATAAATGATGGAAACTGAATAGTTCGTTTTTAGCAATTTTGAAAAAAAATATATTCTTTGCAGATATGAACTTTTTCCAAAAATAAAAAAGTATATGTCTTTACTATTATTTAGCATCTTCTCAAATTATTTATTAGGGTTGTAAGATACAGCAATTTTAAATTAGGTAGAATACAGGGAATTGCTGTGCCTCTACCATATGGTTTATAGTTTATACTTTTGAAAGTTCTGTAAAACTGGTTTTCATAAATAAGTGTATTTTTTGTAAAATCAACAACTATAGCGCTTCTCGTTTGGATGAAGTACAGATTTATCTGTGTTCCATGGGTGTCCATCTGTGGTTTTTATTTCTTGACGTATTGCACTAAGCGTGAGAACCGCTATATTTAAAAAATGCACACACTCACAGAATAAGTCTCAGTATGTTTTTTCTAAAAAGATGAACTTGTGGTTTTTAGCCTTAATTATAAATAAAATATTACCAAAAAAGAACTCAGGACACAGTTGTCAGAACTCAGAATAAAAAACGCGCATGCGTTGAGCGGTATAAGCTCCGTACAATTGGGTGAAAAGTATTGGTATAAAGAAAGGTGAATTTATTCATGGACAAAAAAGAATTCTTTCCTTGCCAAATCCCCAAATTTTATTTGTGGGGATATTTTGTGTTCTGCGTTCTGGGTTCTGTGTTCTTCTTAAAGCGCTAATCCTATGATTAGACCACAAAAAATCACGTGGCATTGCCCATAAAAATTTATGTTATGGACATTAGAGTTCTCGCAAAAATCCAATCATTAAGTATTTGGAACCACAGATGCACACAGATGAACACAGATAATTAATCTGTGTGCATCTGTTTTATACTTTAGATGGTCCTGTTTTCTCTGCTTGTTTACCAGTCCACTCTTGCCACCGCATAATTCCGCGGCTGACCAACTCCGGATTCTCACCCCCAATAAAACAGGTACGTCCCATCCTTTCGCAAGCAATCAGGATTTCACCGTGTCCCATAAATGGGGCAATGACAAAATTATTTTGATTGGTATACATATTTAATAAGTAAGCGACTATTCCCTCGACTCCTTCTATATGAATTGGTATCTGTGGCTTGGATATTGATTGGCGCGAAAAAATACCTACATACAAATTACCAAGGACTAATTCATATTGAAATGGCATCCGAGTGCGGCTGCAAAAGTCATAAATGTTCCCCTCAGAGCGTAGTACAGCGACAACCCGAGCTTCATTTACTAAGTAATCATGATTCCAGGTTGGGGAAAGGGTAGCAATGGCCAGAGATGCATCACCAGGAAGCAGGTTGTTGAATTGTTTATCAGCCGTATCCCCACAATAAACTAGGTGCTGTCGGTTGAGCATCCATTCGTCACCAAGATTGACCGAAGGCTTGTGAACAGCAACTGTTGGTTTCCCAGCTTGAGGCTGCTCAAAGCGAGGTTGGGGTTTCTTAACAGCTAACTTAGCTTCTCGTTTTGCCATAGCAATTTTGAAGGCTTGCAACTGTAACTCTTGTTGCCTCAACCGCGATTGCGCTGCTATTTTAGCTTGCTGTTGGGCTTCTTGTTCGTCTCTTTTCGCCTGAGCTAACTCTAGAGCTTGTTCCGCCTGTTCTGCTAAGGCGCGTTCTTTACTCCCTGTCCTAGCTATCCTAAGAAGCTCCGTTTTTATGCCAGCGATCGCCGTACCCTTGATTTTCTGTTTGACTTCCTGATGAATATCTTTAGCAATTTGCTTATCGTGCTGCAAGCTACGCTCGCTGTATCCGATTTCTTTCGCAAATTCTAAATTGGTCTTGGGAGGTGGTGAAATCATTTCACCACCTTTGAGCGTATGCTGGTTATCCCCAGCTTTAGCCATCAGTCCCAGTCTGTCCAGAATTTTCTGGCGCTCCAATAGCAGTTCTGCTCGCTCTAGGGGTTTTAACTCATTGCGGATAAAATTCTCGTCAATCTCCGCCAAACGAGCTTGATCAGCATCTTCGTAATCAACAATATTACACTGGATTTTTTCTAAACCAAGTAGCTGGCAAGCTGTCAGGCGGTGTAGCCCAGCAATCAAGTTCAGCTTTCGGTCTATTGTGATTGGGTTCAACAGACCATTAGCTTGAATTGATTCCTTCAACTCTTCAACCTTGTCGCCGCTTATAGGGCGGCGGTTACTACCAACTTTAATTTTGTCTATGGGTACTGACTTTATAGGCATAATTGCTGCTTTATAGTGTTGTCAGCGAAAATACCAACAATAAGATATAGCTAGTTTATTTCATCAGTACTATGAAAAACAGAAATTTCATGATAATTCTGATGAAAATGTTTTATAACTCGCCATTGTGCTAAAAGCCATTGAAAAAATGAAGTATAAAGTATGAAGTCAGCAGTTCTTTCAGGGGATTCCTCCAAAGCATGAAATAAAGCTGTTGAACCAGTATCTTAGCTCCACGTTTTATTTTTGGGGCTTGAATCTGTATATTTCTTCTCACTTCACCCTTAAACCTTCTTCATTCTTTTACAGCTGTTTTGCAGGTATTGACTTAGAACCCTGGAAGTCAATCGCTATCAGAAAGTTCCCCGTTTCGACATTTGGGTTATAAATAAAATTGATTAGTTTTCTTTGTTTGTGGGCAAGGATCACCCTCCGGGTATCTCCTGCGGAGGGAAACAAGGACTGCATAGCGCTCTCTTCACCGCAACGGACTGCTCACCAATATCTCAAATATCCATCACATAGGCTTTTATGGGCAAGGAACACTCTAGGATTTGTGGTCTAATCATAGAAGGAGCGCTCTAAATAAAATTGATCAGTTGTTGTCATGCTCGGTCACAATAGTTCTGCTCACAGAAAACCCTTTTTTAAAGAAACCAAGTTTATCTAAGATTTCTCTGAAATTGTTTGTAGTTTCTGCAACATTTTTTCTACATTTCGTTCTTTCAAAATTGCAATTAGTTAACAATAAATTAGGAGAAAAGTTCTGTAGAGTCACTGCTTGACAAAATCAAAGTTTTTTGGCAGTATGGAAGACAAGTTTTCGCAAATTATCTACGACGCTTCGTTTTGGTTGAGACTGAGGTTTTTTTGACAGCATTTTTATGCTTTTAAAGTAACTTATCCAATGTTTACATTAGGATAAAAATTAGTAGATTTTTGTGTCACATCGCAATCAGTTTTACCACCGACATAGTTATCCGTGGTGGCTTTGTTCTAAGCAATTGCGTACAAAAGTTTCTAAAACTTATAAGACTTGGACGGTCATGAATATCAGATCCACACAGGAAAAGTTCTTGCAATGAATTTCTAAATGCGTCCACAGTCATCAACTGGTATAGCCATCTAGGCTAACCTTCGGCATAACACAATTGAGATGAAAATATGGCAGCAGAAAAGGAAAGCCAGTTATACACGAAACCTCCGTCTCGGTGGCAAATTATATTAGCAGCTCTTATTGCTTCAGCTACGGGGCTACTATTTTTTCAAAATGTTTCACGAAAGTCTAACGTTCAAACTCAGCCAGCAAAAGTCCCGAAGGCTGCCCCAACTAGAGTTGCTGTGACTGGCTTGGGACGTTTGCAGCCTCAAGGTGAAGTGACCAAGTTGTTCGCTCCCAGTTCACAGAGCGGTGTCCGAGTTGAAAAACAGCTGGTCAATGAAGGAGATGAAGTTCGGGCTGGTCAGATTCTGGCTTTGCTGGAAGGTTATGCTCGCAGTCGGGCGGCTTTACAACAAGCTTTAGACAAAGTTCAAATTGCTCAAGCTCAACTCGCGCAGGTGAAAGCTGGAGCTAAACCAGGAGACATAAACGCTCAAAAAGCGGCGATCGCTCGCTTAGAATCGCAGTTAACAGGAGAAGTGGCGACTAAGCAAGCGACAATTGCCCGTTTGGAGGCTGAGTTAGAAAATGCTCAAACTGAAAACAATCGATATCAGCAACTTTATAGAGAAGGTGCCATTTCTGCTTCCACAGCAGATAGTAAGCGTTTGCAACAGCAGACAGTGCAACAGCAACTGACAGAAGCCAAAGCTAACCTCAACAGTACTGTTAACACCATAAGCGACCAGCTTAATGAGGCAAAAGCCAAACTGGGGAGTATTAAAGAGGTGCGTGTTGTAGATGTTAAGTTGGCAGAAGCCGAAGTTCAAAGTGCTATCACTGCTGTTCAACAAGCAAAAGCAGATTATAATTTAACCTACCTCAAATCTCCCATAGATGGAAGAATTTTGAAAGTTCATGCCAAAACTGGAGAAGTGAGCAGTAATCAAGGGATTGTTGAGATAGGCAAAACATCTCAAATGTATGTGCTGGCAGAAGTTTATCAAACTGACATTGGCAAAATCCGTATCGGTCAAAAAGCCACCATTACCAGCACTGCGTTTCCTAAAAAAATAAAAGGAACCGTAAGAGAGATTGGTTTGCAAGTTGACAGACAAAATATCCTCAGTGTCAATCCAGCAGCAGACACAGACCGCAGAATCATTCAAGTGAAAATCCGCATTGATGATCCAGCAGATAGTCAAAGGGTCGCAGGTTTAACCAACTTACAAGTGGATGTTGCCATTCACATTTAACCCTCGCTTCTCAAACATATGCCCTACGGGCACGCACTTTCCAAAATTCAGAGTCAAAAAAATAATTTTGAATTTTGTGCCTCCTGGATCGGAGTTGCACTAACACGCGTAGCGTGCCCTACCGCACGGCACTGGAAGGGCACGCACTTTACAAAATTCAAAAAAATAAGGCTTCGCCGTGAGCTCAGCCGAACGGATGTAAGCCCCACTCGCTCAGTTCAAACTCAACATTATTTTTGAATTTTGTATTGATAATTTTGAATTCCCCGGAGGGGCTGACTCCTACTCACCTCTTACATTCGCATTGCACACCATTCAACAAGCTGGAATCATGGTTGTTAAAACTCCTTTGGCATGGCTGCAACTTGTCCGAAACAAAGTTCGTTCTCTTGTGGCTGTGGCTGGTATTGCTTTTATTATAATTCTGATGTTTATGCAACTTGGTTTCCAAGATGCTCTTTATTCCAGCGCGACCCAAGTGCATCGAAATCTCCAAGGTGATTTATTTTTAGTCAGTTCTCAATATAAAGCATTAACAGCAAATCAAAGCTTTTCCCGGACTCGCTTGTATCAAGCCTTGGGGTTTGATGGTGTCGAGTCTGTCAGTTCTATGTATATAGGATTTGCCAAATTTAAAAATCCCGTAAACGGTCAAAAATACTCAATATATGTTATTGGGTTTGAACCGGGAAAACCTGTTATGGATATGCCAGAAATTCAGGCAAATTTAGATAAAATTAAAATTCCTGATGTCGTACTTTTTGACCGTAATTCTCGACGCGAATTTGGGAATATTGCTCAAAAATTTGAAAAAGAAAAGACGGAGCAATTCATTGAAATTTTTCCTTTTAACTCATTAGCTGGTTATAGAGTGAGAGTTGGTGGTTTATTTAGCTTAGGTTCCTCATTTGGAGTAGATGGTAATTTAATTGTCAGTGACTCAACTTTCATCAGAATATTAAACAACCGTCCAGCAGAAATGATAGATGTAGGTGCAATAACCCTTAAGCCTGGTGCCAATTCGCAAAAGATTCAGCGAGACTTAGAAGCCAACTTACCTAATGATGTCGTAGTTTTTACCCGTCAAGGATTTATCGATTTTGAAAAAGAATATTGGGCTACCAGAACACCAATTGGTTTTATACTCAATCTCATGTTATCAATGGCTTCTGTAGTTGGTATAGTCATTGTTTATCAAATCCTTTACAGTAATATTTCCAATCAATTAGTTGCTTATGCAACTTTAAAAGCCATAGGTTATGGAAATAATTATCTATTTAATGTTGTCTTTCAACAAGCTTTGATATTAGCACTTTTAAGTTACATACCAGCATATGCTATTTGTTTAGGTTTATATGATTTTGCCATGCAAGCCACTAAATTACCAATCATGATGTCTTTACACAACGCGATAATTGTCTTAATCTCAACAATATTAATGTGTATGATTTCTGGAGCCCTTGCTATGAACCAACTCCGGTCTACAGATCCTGCAGATATTTTCTAGCATGAGTCATTAGTTCTTTGTAAATACAAAGGACTGATAACTCATGAAAAAGGAAAATTTGTCAGAAATAAGTTAGCTTCAATTCTTCATTACAATCTTCTATGAACCTCAACAACAAAACTCTCCTCATCAGTGGAATTGGCGGATTTATCGGCTTGCGTACAGCAGAGTTAGCTATAGCAAAGGGAATCAAGGTTTCTGGACTGCAAGATTCTTCAGATAAGAACAAAAAAGCGCAAAACTTGGGCGCTAAAGTGATTTATGGCAACGTCACTGATCCAGCAACCGCCCAAATGGCTTGCCAAGGAGTAGATATAGTTTTGCACACAGCAGAAATTGCCAAAGAAGGTGGTTCGCTCGACCAATTTCGTGAGATAAATGTTAGCGGAACCATCAACATGGCTCAAGCTGCCAAGAATGCTGGTGTCAAAACCTTCGTCCATATTTCCAGTGTTTTGGTATATGGCTTCAACTATCCTGATCGCGTCACAGAAGACGGACCATTGTGTGGTGAGAAGAATGCCTACTGTCAGACAAAAATAGAAGCCGAAAAAGCACTTTTAGAACTCAACGATCCAGCAAATTTTGGCATCATTATTCTCAGACCAGGAGATGTTTACGGGCCTGGAAGCATCCCCTGGATAGTTCGACCTCTGGTAATGATGCGGCAAAGATTATTTGCTTATGCAAACGAGGGGCGGGGAGTCATCAACCACACATATATCGATAACTTAATCGATGCTATCTTTCTTGCCATAGAAAAAGAAACATACGGAGAAATCTTCAATGTGACTGACGGACAAGAAACAACTTGGAAAGATTATTTTACACGCTTAGCTGATATGGCTGGTTTACCCGCTCCCTTTTCTCTACCAAAAGATGAACTTAAATTGTTTCTCCAGCTGCGCTATCAAGGACAAAAACTTTTTCGCAAACAAGCTGATATCCTACCAGAAGTCGTAGATTTTATGACTCGCCCCTATGCTTATTCAATCACCAAAGCACAAAAGCTGTTAAGTTATCAACCAACAGTTGACTTGGAAGAAGGCATGCGGCGCACTCAGGAATGGGTGAAAAAAACAGACATCCAAAAATTTATGCAATAGAGTTGTCGCTTCATACCCTGCTCTTACAGCGCTTTTCAAATAATTAGACCACAAATCGTAGGGTGGAGAGAAGTCCTGCAGGCGGTGAGACCAGTGCTGCAGGAGGGTTTCCCTCCGCAGGCAACTGGCGAACCCGAAGGGGTTTCCCGCCGTAGGGAACTTCGGGGCATTGCCCATAAAAGCCTATGTGGTTCACATTTGAGATATTAGTGAGCAATGCCCACCTTACAGAAAACCGCTGTAACCCTGGACTCTCAACAACAAAAAGTTACCTGCGTAAAATTCTCAGAAAACAACAATCACATTTCACGGAATCTCTGCACCATCTTTTCTTATGAGCAATCATCAGCCAAGATTAAGCATTGGGCTGCCTGTATATAATGGCGAGAAATTTATCAAAGAAGCCATCGATTCAGTTTTGGCTCAGACCTTTGAAGATTTCGAGTTAATTATCTCAGATAATGCCTCAACAGATAAGACTGAGGAAATTTGTAGAGCATACGCTGCTAAAAACCAACGCATCCGTTACTACCGTAACCAAAAGAATATCGGTTGCGCCCCTAACTTTAATCGTGTCTTTGAATTGTCTTCAGGCGAATACTTTAAGTGGGTAGCTCATGACGATCTACACGCTCCCGATTTTCTCACGAAGTGCATTCAGGTACTTGACCAAGACCCTAGCATTATCTTGTGCCACTCTAAAGTATATTTCATAGACGAACACGGTAAATTCTTACAGAATTACAATATCCAACTGAAAACCGATTTAGCAAAACCACACGAACGGTTTCATGAGCTTCTAACTACGCACCTCTGCTATCAATGTTATGGGGTAATACGCGCAAGCGCCCTTAGGATGACTCCGCCTATGGGTAGTTACGGTGCTGCAGACGCAATTTTCTTGTTAAGACTTGGTCTGCTTGGTCGGTTTTATGAAATCCCCGAATACCTGTTCTTTGCTAGAAGCCATTCACAACAATCATTGAGTATGTTCTTTCCAGATTATCTGTCATACGCTGACAAAAATACTCAAAAATCAATGAATACGCTGCCTGATTTTCATGCCTATGCAGTGTGGTTTGATTCAGCAAATGAGGGAAAAGTTTTGTTTCCCCATTGGAGAATTTTCTGGGAGTATTTTATTTCAGTGTCGCAGGTAAAGCTGACTTTTTATGAGCGGATATATTGTTATATGAGTTTGCTGAAGCAGTTCAAAGGAACAGAGCTTTTGTTGATAAAAGATTTGCTGTTCACTGCTCAAATGAATCGCTTCTGGCAAGACTTACAAAAATCATCTCTCCAAGAACAGACTATCAGCTCTTTAAATGAATCTGTTGCGGAAATCAAACCTGGATTCTGAAGCTCTTTTTCATTTTTCAAAGACTAGCAAAATTTACCTCTTAGTCACTGCCATATTATGCTGAATCTATCTAAAATCAGTTTCTATTTGCTTGCTACTTTAGCAAGCCTCAGCTTAGCTAGAACCGTAAATGCAGAACCTAGTGCAACACTCACTGTCGTAGTAGATGGGCTACGTCACAAAAACGGTGAAGTTTGCCTGAGAATTTACTCCAGTGAAAAAGGATTTCCTAATAGTAATACCAGTGAAGTACAAAGTGGCTGCACTCAGATAACAGGAAGTTCTGTAAAAAAGCAGTTCTTAGGTTTGAAATCGGGAACTTATGCTGTCGCCGTAGTTGACGACCAAAACGGAGACCAGAAACTAAACAAAGACTTTTTAGGTATTCCGCAAGAAGGTTTTGGTATTTCCAAAAATCCAACTGTATCAATAACAACGGGTACACCAAAGTTTCGTGACGCCAGTTTTGTGGTGAGGAAAAATACAACCATCAAAATTGTGATGAAATATTCGCTCGACCCTTAAAACAGCAAACAGTTACCAGTGAACAGTTATCAGTGAACAGTTATCAACTGTCTGTATCTAATACTGTTAACTGTTTACTCAACCTTTTGCATAAGTCAATAATTGTCTGTTTTCATCTGCGTTTATCTGCGGTTTCATACCTACGAACGCACGAATTTTTGCAACAACTCTACTGACAAGCTCTTCACTTAATAAAAGACTACACTCAATTATGAAAGAGTTGGCGATATTCCTGTCTAAGTCTTTGCTGACCTGGTTGGGTATTCAGGTGTGTTTAGCAGTTGTTTTTTTGTTATACCTGCGCTTATCCCAAAAAAAGTCATTACCAGACGACCAGTTGCCCAAAACTGCGGTGATTCTCTGTTTACGCGGAGCTGATCCGTTTTTGACTAACTGCTTGCGATCGCTCTTGAACCAAAACTACCCACAGTATGATTTAAAGCTGATCATTGATAGCCAAGAAGATCCGGCTTGGAAAATTGCCACTGATACCATTCAAGAGCAAAGAGCAACCAACGTCCAAATCAGCCCTTTGAGGATAGCACGCCAAAATTGTAGTCTCAAATGCAGTTCCCTACTGCAAGCTGTCTCGGAGTTGGACGATTCCTACAAAGTCGTTGCCCTAGTCGATGCTGATACGGTAGTCCATCGCAATTGGCTGCGTGAATTAGTCAGCCCTCTGGCACATCCCAAAGTCGGGGCAACAACGGGTAACCGTTGGTATCTCCCCACAGGTAGATATTGGGGGTCTTTGGTGCGGTACGTAGGCAACGTCTCTACAGTGGTGCAGATGTACCTGTTCCGGATTCCTTGGGGTGGGACTTTGGCTGTGAAAACAGAACTACTTCGCCAAACAGGACTGCTAGATAAGTGGGGGCAAGCCTTCAACGAAGATACCATGATCCGCAAGGTCTTGCAAAAACATGGGATGCAGGTCAAGTTTGTGCCTTCTCTAATAATGCTCAATCGCGAAGAGTGCGAATTACCTAGCTTAAAATACTCGCTGATGCGCCAACTCCTTTGTTCTCGACTTTATCACCCTTTGTGGTTGGCTGTAATTAGTGATGCGATTTCTAGCATACTGCAGCCTACTCTCGTCATAGTGTTGTTTCTGGCGGCATTGTTGACCGGAGAATGGAATGTTGCGGCTTTGTTGTTTGGCTGCTTTAGCATTTATACCCTGGGATTACTCTTTATGATGCTGGTATTGGAGCAAGGGGTACAGCAAGTGATTCGCAAACATGGTGAACCGATGACAACATTGTCAGCACTAACAGTCCTGAAAATGCTAATAGCGATTCCTTTGACACAGTGGGTTTATGGGATAGCGATGGTATTATCCCTGGGGATGCGAAGAGTCAACTGGCGCGGCGTCAGCTATCAAATCAAAGGTCCTTGGGGTATCCGACTCGTTGAATACCGCCCTTATGAAATATTAGATCAACCTGGCGATCGTAAGGTTTCTATATAGTTGGTAGTTAGAGGAAACCTCACCCCTTCCCCTCTCCTTACTAAAGAGAGGGGTAATGCAGCCGGGGTGAGGTACAAATACAGTCAATAAACAAGGGTGCAAAAGTCAATATTATGAAAAAAAACCACAGATGAATACCGATAAACGCTGATGATTTAACGAACACTTGCCTCAACGGGGGGAACCCCCCTCCGGGTATCTCCTGCGGAGAGCGCCTTCGCGCTTACACCAGGGGCGCTGCGGAGGGAAAGCCGCCATTCGCACTGGTCTCACCGCACGGCAGTGTCCTTATCTGTGCGCATCTGTGTGCATCTGTGGTTCCAAATATCTTTAAACCCGAATGAGTGCAAGAAGTGTAATGATTAACCGGATTTCAGATGACATCCCAATCTTTCCAGCAGATGCTCTCCCACACGCAGAGCATTTGCCATAATCGTTAGTGATGGATTCAAAGCATTACTGGAGGGGAAAAAGCTACCATCAACAACATAAAGATTATCAACATCATGTGTGCGACAATTGAGGTCAAGCACAGAAGTTTTGGGATCTTCACCAAAACGGCAAGTCCCACACTGATGTGTAACTTCTCTCAAGGACATTTTGAGGTTAGCATATAGTGACAATGCCCCATCTCGCTGACGATTTTCAATTGATTTCAAAACTTGATTCCAGCGTTTTATTAAGCGATTAAATCCTTCTTCATTGTTATTTCTATAGTCGAGAAAGATTTTCTCACCCTGAACACGCACGCGATTATTGGGGTCTGGCAAGTCTTCAGTTATGAGCAACCAAGCAACAGAATGATTCGCCACCGCTTGTGAGAATATACTAGGCATAAAAGGTGGTCCGTTAGCCGCAATTTTATCTTTGTTAAGATTGCCTAGTAACTGTATACTTCCCATCGGGTAGGGAAAATCTTTCTCTCCCCAATAAAAATCATTGATAGCAAGTGTCTTTTGAAAAATTGTCGGATTTTGTTTTGCACTCAAAGCCAAAACCACTGCAAACTTATGCGCCATGTAATTGCGCCCTACAAGATGAGAACTATTTGCTAATCCATTTGGGTGTTGGTCATTGGCTGATTTGAGTAACAAGACTGCTGAGTTGACTGCGCCACAAGCGACAACAACAATATCCCCAGAAAATATATGACGCTTACCTGCAATTTCTGCTTCAACTCCAGTCACTTCGCGACCAGATGCACTCGTATGCAAACGCACAACTTTTGCATTGGTCATTAAAGTTAAATTAGAATAGACAAGTGCTGGACGTACACCGTTAATGTCAGCGTCAGCTTTGGCATTAAGAAAACATGGGAAGCTGTCGCAAGTATCACAACGAATACAAGCACTCAAAAAACGATTAACTTCATTTAGCTTGATAGCAAGCGGCTGATAAAATGGATGGCAGCCTTTATCCTTTAGGGCATAGTGGATTTCTTGAATGTAGGGTTCGTGGCTGACTGGTGGAAAGGGATAGTCTTCGCTGCTTGGGGGTTCAGTAGGGTCTAAACCACGCTTTCCATGTACTTCGTACAGTCTTTCAGCCTTGGCGTAGTAGGGGGCAAAGTCTCGATACTTCAATGGCCATCCAGGAGAAATGCCACCTTTATGAATGATTTTTTCAAAGTCCTGCTCTCGAAACCTGAATAAAGAACCGCCATAAAATTTGGTGTTCCCGCCAACATAATAGTGTGTTAGTGGACGCAATGGTTTGCCATCTTTTTTGTACCAAACCTCAGAGTTCAAGTAGCGTTCTTTTTTATGGACTTGTTCTGAATCCCAATTGGCTTTTTCTTTGGGTAAAAAACTTCCTCGTTCTAGGACTAAAATTTTCTTTCCACTAGCTGCCAGTAAATTAGCTAAAGTTCCACCACCAGCACCCGTGCCAATAATGATGACATCGTAATGACCATCAGCCATGTTTGCTTTGTTTTTTTTATTAGTAGAGAAATGAAATAACTTAGTACAGATTATCACAAGTTCGTAACGAATTAATTTCAGAAAGGCTCTGCGTTACTCCCTTCGGGTATGCCTACGGCACGCTACGCGTAAGCCTAGCGGCACGCTTTGCGCTTACACCAGTCGCCTGCTCCGGGAAACCCTACCAAGAGCGCTGGTTCACTGCGCTGACTCCACGTCCCTCTGCGTTTTAAAACGCTATGAATTAATGCAAAGCTGTACTTATTTTTGTGCAGAATTTTCGTCACGCATTTGATTTTCTGCACAAGTTCGATTCAGTTTTGTCAAACCAATCCAGCGATAAATTGCATCTCCCAAGTTAGGAAAAAGTTGGATTTCAGAAAACAGCAGCTTTGTTAAAACTCCATCGAGTATGACTTCTCCCTGGTTTTTCTTGATCGCATTGATGACGGCGATCGCCACATCGGTTGGTCTGTGAACACGTGCTAAACTTGGTGCTGGTAAACCAAAATTGAGAAACATTCCTGCTAAGGTATATCCCGGACAGACCACAGAAACCCCTACATTGCTATTAGCTAATTCCTGCCGCATTGCATCTGTCCACATAATCATACCCGCTTTACTCGCTGAGTAAATGCTGTTGTAAGGCGCTCCCTTTTTACCAGAACCAGATGAAATATTCACGATGTGACCACTATTGCGGTCTACCATGTTTGATAGTATCAAACGGGATAATTCCATCGGTGCAAGTAAATTGGTCGTCAATATCGATTGAATATCCTCTAAAGTGTAATTTTGGAAAGGTCGATATTTTTCTATTGCAGCATTGTTAATCAAGATATCAATTGGACCTGCAAGTTCATGAATTCGCTGCACTAAAACTGGTAAATCTTCCAATTTGCTGATGTCAAATGGAATACTTATGCCTCTCCCACCTGCAACTTCAACTTCAGCAGATATTTGCTCTAAACTTTCCTTGGAACGAGAAACTCCGACTACAGTTGCCTGTTCTCTTGCCAAAGCACGCGCAATAAATACTCCAATACCACCTGAAGCACCAGTCAAGACCACTGTCTTACCTGCTATGGTTTCCATAATCAGCCGCCTGTATTTTACTTATTGCCTAAAAAATGGGTCTACTTTTACGTCAGAACAAAATTTTGGTAAAAAGCAATTTTTTACCTAACTGTAGTCAACCTGTTGTTAATGAAAAGCATAAAAATTAAAGACTCTCAGGTATGAACTTCTTGAAACGTGACACCAAGTCTTTGATACTATCAACAATCACTCTTTTCTCAATAAATTAATTACTAATTTAGCTCAATTGATAAATTATTTTGTACATTTCAAACTTTTTGAGGTTTTTGCCAATTTCTTTTATCTAGATTAGAAAACATGAATCAATAATTTGGAAAAATGCTGAACTTTGATAATTTAGTTGCAGATTAGTCAGTTGCCATTTAGCATAAAATATAAAATAGCAATAAATCAAACCAACGAAAAATCAATTGAAATCAGTAACCTGGATAACAGAAATTGTAATCTTGTAGTTATTTAAAGGGTTGGAAAGCATATATCCAGAGTCATTCATGAGGCTGCAGCTTTCAGACAACATCAGTGGGGTTAGTAAGGACAGAAAACATATCCTGCTTAATTAAGAATCTCTTGCAATGCGTAAATCCTAAATTCAACTGTATCAGTGCTAACAGGTGTGCTTTTGTTTAAGGACACCAATTTTTAGCTCAGGAAAATAGACAATACTGCACATAAATTATGAACAAGCAACCTCTTCGCATTGCAATTTTTACAAGCTTGTATGCTCCGTTCTTAACAGGGGTCTCCGTAGCAGTACACCAACGGGTTCGCTGGTTGTTACAGCAGGGGCATGAAGTTTTTCTCATTCACCCTGAAATCAACGACCAGTATCCCAAACGTGTTAGCAATCGACCCATGCCAGGCCTGGATGAGTTAAAGCCTTTCCCCAATTTTTCCGACTATGCTTTTCCAACACAGCCACTGATATTCTACAAGTCTCTTCCCCAACCATTGCACTATCGGCATTGGAGCGATAGTGAGTTGCTAGAGAAGTTCCAACCTGACATTATAGTGGTTGAAGAAGCGGCGCAAATTAGAGGCTTTTACTCGCTTTATTTGCAAGGTTACGGTCGCCCCATTGCAAGTGAATACGCAAAGCGAACAGGCACTCCAACAATATCACTCTTCCATACTGATATCGTTGCCTATATCCAATATTACTTAGGAAATCAGTTTTTCAACCTTATTCGTCCCATCATTCCCTCTTTGATTAAGCAGTTCAGTGAAGTTTATGATCTCAATTTGTTCCCTTCTCGAGAACAGCTTGCGAAGTACAAACAAATGAAATCCCAACGCAGCGAATATCTGGCCTTTCAAGGAATTGATTGTCAAAAATTTAATCCGGCAAACATCTCCTACAACCCTATTCCCAACGACCACAGACCGACCCTCCTTTTTGTCGGACGCATTACCGCAGAAAAGAATGTCTTCCAACTCCTAGATGCATATTCAGCAATCGCTGCCAAAATTCCTGATGTCCATTTGGTCATCATTGGCAGTGGTCCTCAAGATGACGAACTCCGTAGGCGTGCTGAAAAATTTAAATCCGGTGTGACTGTGTGGGGTGAGTCTCACGGAACAGAGCTTTTAGGCTGGTACGCTCGTGCAGATGTATTTGTCAACGCCTCCGTTACTGAAAACTTCTGCACGGCAAATAACGAAGCGCTGGCTTCTGGAACCCCTGTTGTTGCTCCTGTTGCGCCCTCAACCTCAGAGCAGGTCATACCTGGTCGCAATGGCTTTTTAGCTGAACCTAATAACCCAACTGATCTCGCTGACAAGGTGATTTCAATTCTGGAAAATCCTGATCTCAAAGAAGAAATGTCTCTACAGGCTCGTCTCTCCATACTTGAATTTGATTGGTCAGTATGTATGGAAAAATTTGAAGATAAACTTTACGAGGTTGTTGGCTCACGTAAACAGGTGGAAGCAAAGATTGTCTGAGCAATGGGAATAGAGGGAGATGGGGGGTACACAGCAAAGCGAGTATTGGGGGAGATGAGAGAGAGTAGTATTTATTTTACTTCCTCATCCTCCTCATCCTCCTCATCCCCCTCATCCCCCTCATCCTTCCTACTGCGAACTTTGCCCAGATGTTTTTTGAATTTGCTGGGTGAAGTATGCTTCCTCATAGTTCAACTGTTGCGCTATCTCCAGCCCTTTTTGAAAAGCTGTTCGTGCTTGGGGATAGTCTTTGCGTTGCAAATGAAGTTGCCCAATTTGGTCATAAGCATTCATTAAACCGTAAAAGTTGGCAGATAGCTGCTCTGCTTGCAAGAGAATTTGGCTTGCTTGCAAAGCCTCCTCCACTTGTCCTTGAGAACGGTACAGTGCAATTAATTTTTGCAAAATCTCCCCAGCACGCACAAATTGCTGTGATTGCCAAGCTGTGGTGTAAGCTTCTTCATAGTTCTTGAAGGCTTCTTGCAGTAAGCTGGGATTTTCCCGTGCCAAAGCTTCATAATCTGAGCCAATAGCCTGCTTTAATGCTGGTAACTGGATCAGGTTGTTTTCTTGCTGATAGACTTCTGCTAGTTTATTACGTATCTTTACTGCTTTTTCTGGTTGCTTTGTTTGTTTGTAAATGTAAGCGAGTTGTTGTAAATATGCTATTTCGTTAGCGCGATCGCCTCTAGAAGAAGCGAAAGTTAGCAATTGCTCATATGTAGCCGCTGCTGATGTGTAATCAAACCAATTCAGATGCAATTCTCCAATAATCTTTAGGGTGTTTACTTCTGCTGTGGTATCTCCTTGCTGTCGCACTCCTACCAAAACTTGGTCGTAAACTTGCAGCGCTTCTTTAGGCGATCGCACTCCTTGGTAAGCTTGACCTAAGGCTTGCAAAAGTTGTAAATCTGCTGTTGTCTTTTGGGATTGAGCCTGTTTTTGGATTGCTTGCAATCGCTGTGTGATATACTGCACTTGTTGGCGCTCGTTTTCTCTCCAAGCGATGTCACCAACCCGCGACAGTGCTTGCACCTCTGCCAATGGACCTAAATAACGGCGTAAGCGCAGTTCCCGGTTCCAGATATCAAACGCTGTTATCCTATCCCCTGCTTGCAGTGTAGCAGCAGCTTGTTGATTGAGCTGATCCAGCGCAGGCTCCAAATTTTGACGCTCTTGCGGGGTTAGCGGCTGTTTATCTTTTGGCGAACGTGGTAGCAGTGGATCGGGTGTGGTTATCTCCAGTGGATTAGGAGGGAATTTATCTGGCTGTGTAGGCTTTTTGCTCGCTGCTAGTGTCGGCGAACTGCAAAGGAGACACAATGTAGCAGTGGCTGTCATGGTAACACTTAAGCGCCGTAGCATGGACATTTTACCTTTTTGTTGCATTTTTAAGTTGCTCAACTGTTGCGCTTAAGCGCAACTACAAACCTATTACCTATCTGACGAGAGCCAGCAAAAAATTCTCCTAAGAACAACCACAAGCTATAAAATATTCCATAATACAATTTCTATTTTGTCCGGCTACATACTGGTAGCTTTGTTGACCAAATCTCGAATGCAGAATCTAAATTTGATATTTTGATATAATGACTCATTCTACCGATATAGCAACATTAGCCCGCTGGATGGCGGCAGATTTCAGCAATCAAGAACAAGCTTTTGAAAACCCGCCTTTTTTTGCTCACATTCGCGTGTGTATACGTCCTCTACCTTTGGAAGTCTTATCTGGGGTAGGTTTTTTTGTTGAACAAGCTTATGATTATTTGCTTAATGATCCTTATCGCGTCAGGGTGTTGAAGCTGGTGAACGCAGGGGATCACATCGAAATCGAGAACTACAGCGTTAAAGAAGAAAAAAAGTTTTACGGTGCATCCCGTAACCTTGAACGGCTCAAAACGCTAACTGCTGATGATCTGGAAAAACTACCAGGCTGCAATATGATTGTAGAGTGGACAGGTCACAACTTTAAAGGCACGGTAGAACCAGGTAAAGGTTGCATTGTGGTTCGCAAAGGGCAAAAGACCTACCTGGATAGCGACTTTGAGATTGATGAAGACAAATTTATCAGTCGCGATCGCGGACGCGACCCGGAAACCGATGAGCATATCTGGGGATCTGTCGCTGGACCATTTTACTTTGTCCGCTGGGCTAGTTTTGCAGATGAAGTAAAACTAAGTCCTGAATCGTGAGTTCCAGAGTCCTAAGGGAGTACCAAAAAATAAATTATCCATTATGTAGGGGGCTTCCGGCGTACGACAGTTGAGGTTTTACATACAGGACTTGCATTGCGCCGTAACCCACCTTTAACAGTTACCAGTTATCAGTTATCAAGTATCCGCACGCTTCAGTTTCATCCTCCGGGGGAAACACCACACTCCTGTGCACAGAAAGCGTTGGTGTCAGTACAACCACACCAGCCCGAGAAAGCGTCACTGCGGCTGGTACTGTTCACTGTTCACTGTTTTAAGCTTTACCCAACAAAACCGAAATTCCAGATGGTTGTAATCAGTCTACTTTTTGCGTACAATGAGAAACACGCCTGTAAATCGAGCAAGTTATAAGCTAAATTTCAGGAAATATTCAGTTGTGTAACGGCGCAAGCGCATAACTGGCGGCATAGCCAAGTGGTAAGGCAGAGGTCTGCAAAACCTCCATCCCCCGGTTCAAATCCGGGTGCCGCCTTTAAGTGTACATTAACTAATTATTTGTCACTGTTAACAGATTGATGTCACATTTCACAAATTGATGTCACTGTTAACAAATTAAGTGTCAAAGCTATGTATAGACACATTGTTAAGGATTGCAGACCTCTGCCTTACCTTTCAACCCACCATAAATTTAGAAAGACTTGAGCATTTATGTTCAAGTTTAATCGCTTATAGTTTATCAATGCTATGAGATTTGAGCGAGGGTTTTTGAAATTTAACAAGCATTTGGCATAAATCGCTTGAATCTCACTTTCAACCCGCCTCAAGCTAGGAGGGGCGTTGAAACTTGGCAAGTGCGATCGCCTCTGGCGGGCACTCCGTGCCATCGCAAAGGTGCCAGTGCCCCTTGGGAATCGCATCCCTAAAAGCTGGTCAATCTATCATTCCTCTATGGTTGGATCAAATTCATCAGCGCTTAGCAAGCAAGTTGGCAAGGTAAAGCACTCGCATCCTCAAAAGCAGGTTAAGCTGTCATTCCAGTATGCTGAGATGTTATTGTTATACACTTGCTGGGTATACTTACACTGGGATTTCCTACCGCGTGGCAGAATGTACTGAGCAAAAAACTTTTTGGAGCCGACAATTTCACCTATGGGCAAACTCACCCTGCCACAATTAGAACGTCATCTTTTTTCTGCGGCTGATATTCTGCGCGGCAAGATGGATGCTTCTGAGTTCAAAGAATATATCTTTGGGATGTTGTTTCTCAAACGTGCTTCTGATGTGTTTGAGCAGCAGTATGAGCAGATTTTGCAGCAGAATTTGCAAAGGGGACGCACAGAGGAAGAGGCGAAAATCAGGGCAGAAAACCCTATTAGTTACAGAGAAACTTTTTTTGTGCCAGAAAAGGCACGGTGGGCATATATTCGTGATGAGCTACATAAAAATGTAGCTGATGGACTAAACAAGGCATTGGCAGCACTTGAGGAAAGTAACCAAGCGCTGGCGGGTGTCCTAGGACATATTGATTTCAACCGTCAGGTGGGTAGAAGTCGCATTCCTGATGTCAAGCTGCGCGAACTAATTAAACACTTCAATAAGTATCGTTTGCGAAGCGAGGATTTTGTATTTCCTGACTTGTTGGGAGCAGCTTATGAGTATTTGATTAAAGAATTTGCAGATTCGGCAGGGAAGAAAGGCGGCGAATTTTATACGCCGCGTGAAGTAGTGCAGTTGATGGTGCGCTTGTTGAAACCCCAAGCAGGAATGTCAGTTTATGACCCCTGCTGTGGTTCTGGCGGGATGCTCATTCAGGCAAAGCAATATGTAGAAGAATGCGGCGGTAACTCGAAAAATTTGGCGCTTTACGGTCAAGACAATAACGGCGGGGTGTGGGCAATTTGTAAGATTAATATGCTGCTTCACGGAATTCGGGATGCAGATATTCACAATGACGATACCCTATTTAATCCCTTACATATTTCTGGCGGAGAACTGATGCGCTTTGACCGAGTGATCAGCAATCCGCCTTTCTCTCAAAACTATAGCCGTGATGGAATGCAATTCCCTGGGCGTTTTACACATGGGTATTGTCCGGAAACGGGTAAAAAAGCTGATTTGATGTTTGCTCAACATATGTTAGCGGTTCTCAAAACTGATGGCATGATGGCAACAGTCATGCCGCATGGTGTACTGTTTCGTGGGGGAGAAGAAAAGAAGATTCGCGAGAGTTTTATTAAAAATGACCATTTAGAAGCCGTGATTGGTTTACCACCGAATTTGTTTTATGGCACAGGTATCCCAGCCTGTATTTTGGTGATGCGTCCAAAGAAAGCGAAACCTGTTGAACGTCAGGGAAAGGTGTTGTTTATTAATGCTGATGCTGAATATTATGCAGGTCGCGCTCAAAATTATTTGCGTCCTGAGCATATTGAAAAGATGACTTGGGTGTTTGAAAATTTTGTGTCTTTGCCTGGTTATTCGGCAGTAGTGACCAAAGAAGAGTTAGCAGAAAACGATTACAACTGCAATATTCGCCGCTATGCCGATAATGCGCCACCACCGGAACCTCATGATGTCAAAGCGCATTTATTGGGGGGAATTCCCAAGGCAGAGGTTGAGGCGAAGCGCGAATTATTGGCAGCACATGGGTTTGACCCAAGTAAGATTTTAGTGGAGCGGAATTAGTGGATTATTGCGATTTTATTTCTGCAATTACCGAGAGAGGGCAGATAAAAACTTTTATAGAATCAGATGCAGGCATTCAGCAGCAAGAAGGCAAATTAATGAGCGTGTTTGCTGCTTGGTGGCAGATGCACTCGCCTTCTTTGGGTGAGTTGCCGAAAACTAAAAAAGTGATGGAACTCCGCGCGGAGTTTTTGAGTTCCTTTGTCGATAGTTTAGCATCTGTGGGATTACTTGACCGTTTTAAGGTGGCGGGTGTGGTTGCTAGTTGGTGGGATGAAGTTAAGTATGAACTGCGAACTTTATCTGAGTCAGATTTTGGCGGTTTAGTTGATAGTTGGGTGGATACAATTAAAGATGCTTTGGAACAAGATGATGAGGAGAAGAAAAGTAAGCCTTTATTTGACCCATTGAATCATAAATTAGTGGTGCGGTTGATGCCAGATTATCTGGCAGAAATTGCCACAGTTGAAGCAAATATTGCGGAATTAGAACAGCAGAAAGAAGCGTTTGAACGCCCAGAAGAGGCGGAGGCGGAAGCTGGGGAAGAAAGCGAGGAAGATGCAGAGGCGGTTAATTTTGTCAAGGAGTTAGACACAAAGCTTAAGCATCTGAAAAATTTGATTAAGGAGCCAAAGAAGGAACTCAAGATTTTAAAGAAGTCGCCGTTATTGAATGGAGATAAAATTGCTGAATTTGAAGCGTTAATTGAGCAGACTGAAGTAGAAATTGCTGAAATAGAAGCACAACTCGAACCTTATAAAGAAATTATCAAGCAACTAAAGGAAGCTAAGGCGAAAATTAAGAAACTTAAAAATGAATTGGTACAGCGTTTGGAAGTTGCGCGTGCAGTTTTGACAAATGAAGAATGTCAGGGTTTGGTGTTAGGAATTTTTAAGGATGGGTTAATTGTTGAATTGGAGAGATATGTCACGGCGCACCGTCAGCAGGTGATTGCAGCGGTAGAGAATTGGTGGGATAAGTATCGGGTGACGTTGCAGGATATTGAGATGGAACGCGATGCTGCGGCGCAGCAGTTGAATGAGTTTTTGCACTCTTTGGGGTATGCTTAAACTATCTTAGTAAATATAGTAGTGATAAGATGAATGGCTTATGAAAGTCAAAGTAACAGAACAAGGTGTAGTCATTCCCAAGGAGTTTCTAGAGGGAGTTCAAGAGGTGGAAATTCGCAAGGAAAATAATTTAATTGTAGTGATAACAACTATTAAAAGCGATCCAATTTTTGAAATGGGGACAAACCCGGTAGCTTGTGGTGTACCTGATGCTTCTGAAGAAACTGATACTTATATTTACGGTTCTGGTGAATGACTACTGTTTTTTTAGATACGAGTTATATTATTGCCTTGGAAACAGCCGATGATCTAAATCACGATTTGACATTAAAACATTGGCAGAGTTTTATTCAGGAATCACCTCGACTGGTAACTACATCTTATGTTTTTGATGAGATAGTTACCTTCTTTAATAGTCGAAATCGTCATGCTAAAGCTGTTGAAGTTGGTAATCGCTTGCTAAGTAGCCCGTCAGTTCAGTTTATTCATGTTGACGAATTACTGTTTTTTGAGGGTTGGCGGTTATTTCAGCAGTATGATGACAAGTCTTATTCACTGACTGATTGTGTTTCGTTTGTGGTAATGGCACAGTTGGAGATTCGCACAGCTTTAAGTTTTGACAAGCATTTTGTTCAGGCTGGTTTTCAAAAGCTGCCCTGAAAGCTGATTGAGTTTTTGCAGGGGTTGGGGTATGCGTGAGGTTTTGGTGAAAACTGAGGAGTTTAATGATTCACCAGCTGGGAGAATTCCGAAGGATTGGGATTGCTTGACTATTAATGATTGTCTACAAAAGGGCTTGATTCTTGATGTACAGGACGGAAATCATGGAGAAGATCATCCAAAAAGTGAAGACTTTGTAACTGAAGGAATTCCTTTTGTGATGGCAAAGGATTTAGTAAATGGGCAAATTAACATAGCAGATTGCAATAAGATTTCTTGGAAGCAGTATAAATCATTAAGAGTGGGATTTGCGCGTCCTGCCGATGTTCTACTAAGTCATAAAGGAACAATTGGTCTAACAGCTATTGTTCCTGATTGGCTTCAAGACGTTATGCTAACCCCTCAAGTAACGTACTACCGAGTAGCTGAAGGGAAGCAGTTATTAAATAGATTTTTATTTTGCTTTTTTCAATCGCATTTATTTCAGCGGAAACTTCAAATACTTTCGGCTCAATCAACGCGTTCATACATTGGCATCACACTACAAAAGACTTTATCAATATTAATACCGTCTTTTGATGAACAAAAGAAAATTGCTGAAATTATGGACACGGTGGATGATGCGATCGCCCGCACGTCCTCCCTCATTACAAAGCTTAAACAAATCAAAGCTGGACTGCTGCACGACTTGCTCACACGCGGGTTAGATGAGAACGGACAGTTGAGAGATCCAGAGGCGCATCCTGAAGAGTTTAAAGATTCGGCTCTGGGACAAATTCCAAGAGATTGGCATATTCACACCATAGGTGATTTAGTAGAGTCAGCAATTGATGGACCTTTTGGCTCTAACCTCAAAACAGAGCATTATGTGAATCAGCCAGAAGTTCGTGTTGTCCGTTTACAGAATATTGAAAATGGCTATTTTGATGATTCAGATAAAGCTTATGTGTCTTATAATCATGCCTCTAAATTACATCGTCATGAGGTTGTTGCTGGTGATTTAATAGTTGCTTGTCTCGGAGATGAAAACCACCCAATTGCAAGAGCTTGCCTTTATCCAGCGGACGCTAAACCAGGGATTGTCAAAGCAGACTGTTTTCGTCTTCGTCTTCATCCCTCAATGGCAATTCATGCTTATGTAATGTATGTACTTAACTGCTCTTCAACACGCGGAGATATTAATTTATTAGGTCAAGGCGTTACACGTGATCGAGTAAATCTGACCACGCTGCTAAAAGTTAGAGTGCGAATTCCACCTGTTAGAGAGCAAAATCACATTGTTGCAATTATTGATTCCCACGACACCCGCATCCGCAAAGAAGAAACCTACCTTAACAAGCTCAAACTCCAAAAACAAGGACTGATGCACGATTTATTAACTGGCAAAGTGCGAGTCAAGAATACCAAAAATTAGATTCATCACTCTTGCTCTTCCTCAAAAATAGCGGGGATGTTTCGCGCTGCATGAATTACCCGCACTACCTCAATAGACTCATCGTCATATCGATAGAAAATCAAATATTTTTTAAAATCTTTCACTGCCCACTTACGCAACCCTACCAGACGAGGGTTTATAATCTGGAAGGCGCTACCCATACCAGGAGTTTTTGCTAATTGCGAAAACGTCAACCGTGCTGAGTCAAAAAATTGCAGTGCAGCATCAAAATTATCTTGGGCAATGTAAGCAAAGTGCTCATCAATATCTTGGCTTGCCCTTGGCGTGATAATAATGCGTCGCGTCATTTCTTTTGCTGGCGGAACCGTTGCATCATTTGAGCGCGTTTTTGTTCCCACCACTCATCTGTCACTTCAATGGGTTCACCACTTTCCAAACCCTCCAACAACATCGCCTCTAACTTCTCTTGATCTGCTTTCTTTTGGGCTTGGCGAATGAGATCGCGGATGTACTCACTCGCAGTGCTGTAGCCACCTTTTGCAACCTGCTCATCAATAAAAGATCGCATCGAATCTGGTAAAGAGATGTTAAGTGTTGTCATTGATGGTTTACCTCCTATACTTTAATATCTATATATTGGCAAAAATTGGCAAATTATGCCAAGAATGCAGATGGTAATTCCTAAACTATTCAAACCTGAACATATAGTGGTTTGCATTTAAGTGCAATACATCAAGAAATAAAGAACCACAGATGAACACAGATGGACACAGATAAATCTGTACTTCATTCAAACGAGAAGCGCTATATTCGCAAAGCTTGGCAGCGCTTACAAGAGCAAAACTGGCTGACTTTGAGGTAAATGTTATAACAGCATTTGAATCAAGTTAATAAGTGAGCGATTACCCTTTATATAGATACATCGCTATCAAATGCTGTGACTTTCCTCAAAAACTGCCACCATGTCTAAACAAACTCCTGAGTATATCCATGTAGAACTGCCCACTATTCAACAACTCAGTGAGATGGGTTGGCAGCATATCGAAGGTCATCCGTTCGACTTGCGAGTGACCGAACGCGAAAACTTCAAGCAAGTTCTGCTCATCCAACGCTTGAAAACCGTCATCAAACGCATCAACCTAGATGACAATGGTAATCCTTGGCTCGATGATAGCCAAGTCAACGCAGTGGTGAGTCAACTTGAGCGTTTAGCAGCACCAAGACTCATGGAAGCAAATAAAGCTGCTACAGAATTACTGCTTTCTGGCACTACCATTTTAGGAAAAGACGGTAAACAGCACACCGTCCACTATATTGATTTTGAGCATCCTGAAAAAAACGACTTTCTGGCAATCAATCAATACCGAGTAGATCCCGTTTGGATAACAGGCGATCGCGGTTTTATCGTTCCTGATATTGTGCTATTCGTCAACGGTATCCCCCTGGTTGTGATTGAGTGCAAAAGTCCCAACCTAGATAATCCCATCACCGCAGCAATTAATGACTTGTTGCAATACTCGAACCAACGCAATAGCACTCAACCAGAAGGCGCAGAAAAACTATTTCATTACAACCTGCTAATGATAGCCGCTTCTAGGGGACGGGCGGTAGCTGGTGCAGTGGGTGCAAACCATGAGTATTACGTTGAGTGGAAAGATACCATACCCCGTTCCAAGACAGAAATAGCCGCAGAGTTAGGCGTTTCCGAACTAAATACCCGACAAATGCTGATCGCCGGAATGCTTAACCCTGCGAACCTCCTCGATATCCTGCGGAACTTTACTTTATATGAAACCAGTGGCGGACGCACAATTAAAATTGTCCCTCGTTACCAACAATATCGAGCAGTCCAAGAAGCAATTGATCGACTGCTACACAATCAAACCCGTTTCCAACACGGTACAGATGACCAACGCGGTGGTATTATCTGGCATACTCAAGGTGCTGGCAAAAGCCTAACAATGGTTTACCTGATTCGGAAAATCCGCACCATTCCCGAATTACGCCGTTTCAAGATAGTCGTCGTGACTGATCGCACCGACTTAGAAAAGCAACTTTCCGATACTGCTGTTCTCACAGGCGAACCGTTGCAGATAGCGAAAAAAGTCAAAAAGCTAGAACAATTCCTGCAACAACCAGGTGCAGGCTTAGTTTTTGGGATGATTCAGAAATTCAAAGGCGGCGAAGATTCCGAACAAGAGGAACAGCCGGAAAAAATGCCAAAAAGCCTCAACCTTTCCGAAGATATCCTAGTACTCATTGACGAAGCGCACCGTTCCCACGCCAGCACTCTCCACACCAATTTACTCGAAGCCTTACCCAATTGCGTCCGTATTGGCTTTACTGGTACTCCCATCGTCAAATCTGCCAAAAAAACCACCAAACAAATTTTTGGTTCGTTTATCGATCAGTACAACATCCGTCAGTCCCAAGAAGACGGTGTTACCTTACCCATTCTCTACGAAGGTTTAGAAGCAAGGGGTGCAGTCACCCAAGGAGATGATTTAGATAAACTTTTTGAAATCATCTTTGCAGACAAAACCCCAGAAGAACGGGCGCATTCTAAAGCTAGATACGCTACCAAAACCCAAGTTGCAGAAGCACGCGAACTCATTAAAGCCAAAGCAAAAAATATGCTGCGCCACTATATACAGCGTATCTTACCCGGAGGCTTCAAGGCGCAAGTCGTCGCCCCTACCCATCGCGCTGCTGTCCGCTACTACGATGCGTTTGTCGAAGCACAGCGGGAACTGGTGCAACAACTAGAAACTCGTGCCCCCATTTTGCGAAGTCTCGACCCAGAAGCTTTAGAATCTATTGATAATGAAGAAACGCGCTTTTTAGCCCAAGCACTTTCTTATTTGGAAACCATCCGCCGCTTAGAATTTGGCGTTGTCATCTCTGGGGACAAAAACGATGACCCCAGTTGGGAAGAGTGGACGAATAAAAGTAAACAAGAAGCACGCATTGAACGCTTCAAAAAACCCCTAGTACATCCAGACTCCACAAAACAGGATGGTCTCGCTTTCTTAATTGTCAAAAGTATGTTGCTGGTTGGTTTTAACGCCCCAAATGAACAAGTTTTATATTTAGACCGGGGGATGAAAGAATATGAATTGTTGCAGGCGATCGCTCGTGTGAACCGCATTTATAACGACACGAAAAAATATGGCTTAGTTGTCGATTACTACGGTGTCAACCTTGCAGAAGCTTTAGCAATTTACGATGAAGTAGACACAGAATCAGCCTGGTTTGATATCGCGGACGAAATACCCAAGTTACGCGATCGCCATCAGCGAGTTATCAATTTATTCACTCAAAACGGCTGCACAATAGACAACCTAGATGCTTGTGTAGACTTACTCAGAGATGAACGCCTGAGAGTAGAATTCAACGAATTCTTGAAAGACTTCATCGATACCCTTGATACCATTCTGCCACGACCAGAAGCACGTCATCCCTATAATTTTGTTAAAGATGCTAAAAAACTCGGCTTCATTAAAAAATCTGTGGCTGACCTCTATCGAGATGAAAAACTTAACATAGTCACAGCCAAAGAAAAGGTTAGATCATTAATTGACCAATACATTGAAGCGCAGGGGATTGACCTGAAAGTTCCACCAATTGATATTCTGTCCCTAGACTTCAAAACCCACGTTCAACGCCATCGCTCAACTAAAGCCCAAGCCGCAGAAATGGAATTCGCTGCCCGTCATCACATTAGTGTACATTACGATGAAGACCCAGTTTATTACAAAAATTTAAGCGACAAATTAACAGAGATTCTCGAATCTTTTGCCGATAATTGGCAAGAAAAAGTTAATATCTTGTGGCAATATATCCAAGAAATTCAAGCTGGTCGTTCTACAGATGAAACTGGACTCGACCCGAAAACTCAACTTCCATTTTTCAATATTTTAGCCGAACATTCCACCAAAGAATTAACCCAACTTGCCCAAGCGACACAAGAAATTGTCGAACACATCCGCCAAGATATTCGTCGAGTGAATTGGGACAGTCTTGTCAGTCAAGAAGACTTGCGAAAGTGGATAGCAGGTTACTTGGATGATAATGATGTCGTGAGTTACGACGAATTAGAAATAGTAGCAGATAAACTTGTGCAACTCGCTCGCCGAAATCGTGATAGTTTAATTGTATGACAACAATCACCTTTGGCGACCTCAGTTTTGAAATACGCCACAGTGCAAAACGTCGTACCGTAGGTATTACCGTCGAACGTGACGGTCAATTAATCTTAGCTTCACCTCCAGAAGTGCCAATAGAAACTCTGGAGAAGATAGTCAATGAGAAACGCTACTGGATTTACAGCAAACTGTTAAAAAAAGAGTCATTAAATCCACCAGTAGGTGTTAAAGAATACGTTTGCGGTGAGGGGTTTTACTACTTAGGACGCAGCTATCGCCTCAAATTAGTAGATGGAGTGAAACGACAACCGCCACCCAAGTTTTACCAAAGCCGTTTTGAATTACACCGCGAAGAACAGCTACGAGGAAGAGAATGTTTTGTTAAATGGTATGGCGATCGCCTGCGCCCTATTTTAAATGCACATATTCCTGCTTTTGTCAACCGTATTGGAGCTTTTCCCCGCTCAGTTCAGGTGCGCGAGTTAGGCTACCGTTGGGGGTCATGCGGACACAAGGGAGATTTGTATTTCCACTGGCGAGTGGCGATGCTGCCGCGAGTGATGATTGAGTATGTGGTGGTTCATGAGATGGTGCATTTGATTGAACCGCATCATACTCATGCGTTTTGGGATAGAGTGGAGCGAGTTGTAAGTGATTGGAGCGATCGTAAGCGCTGGTTAGCTGAGAATGGGGCAAGTTACGATCTATAACTCTTGCCGTTTACAAATTTTCCCAGTTGAGTAGAGAGGAAGTGGAAGCCATGTTGGGTCTGAGTTTACAGCAAACCAGGATTTATCAAGAAGCGAAAGCTGACGGTCGAGAAGAAGGTCGAGAAGAACGGGAAGCTGAAATGTTGAGAGTAACTGTACCTCTGTTACTAAAAACAGGTATGACTGTGGAGCAAATTGCTCAACAGCTTAATGTTGATGTAGAATCTGTCCAGCGAGCCGCACAGCAGGACACGTAGAATCAACAAGGTACCCAGTCGAAGCTTCAGATTTGCACAACGTATCGTATCACCACATCATTAAAATCGCGATCGCCTCCACCATAAATATCTTCAAAACCAAACTTGTTATCTCCCAACAAACGTATGTGGTCTATAGGGAAGAAGTCGTATGTGATTTCCCGGTTGGTATGCTTTAATATTTATACCAGTTTTATGGCAATATTTATGCGGATTTTACGATGCTTTATTAGCAATTTGATACATAGATTGGAGAGTGAATCCATCACTAGCATACTCAGCGATACCAAACCTAAAGCTGACTTGAAAGCGGCTGCCGTCTGGTGCACTAAACACTTGCTGCCGTAAGGTAGTCAGGATTTCGCTGAGGCGATCGCTTGTTTGTTGTTTGGTCATATGCCCCCTAGTTGAGGCATATCCACATCCAAAATCAGCAAATCAGGAGCGGTACGTCGCAGGACTTTCCAAAAGCGTAGCGGGTCATTTAATTCTGTCATTTGTATACCCCAACGTTCCAGCATAGAGCGCAGTCCCGCCAGAAACACCGGGTGATCATCAACAGCTAATACACTCACACTCAAGGAGCGAGAACGCTGTAATAGTTGTGTGACTCCGTAAGCCAATTTTGGGTATCTCGTGGGCTTTTCAAGTCGTTCCTAAGCGGATCGCACGCAATCTTGTGCCTGATGGCGCTGTTGCAATTTGTACATATGGTTAAACAAACTCCAACAATATTCCTCTGGCAATCCGCAAGTGACAGCGCCCCGCAGGACAATATTAAAGTACCAGTCATTGGGGGCGACTTCCTCTAAGAGTTTGTTTACTACCACGTAAGTACGCACATTTTTATATACTTGTTCTTTGCAGTGGATATCTACAAATTCATGGCGGTAACCACCATGCGGAACATCTTCTCGTTTATCTAAGTGTTCGCTTAATCGCCAAGGTAGCTGATAGAGTACACCATTCACACTCGCTTTAGGGTCTTTCACCACATCCAAAACGCCACAATTGCGAGTAGGTGAAATACGATAAAATCCCAGTCGATAACCTTTGAGTGTCGCATGACCGATGACATAGGGGTGCGTATTTTCACCAAGGGAGCGCTTCAAATCAACAGGACACATACACGAGCCGTAAGCAAAATAGTAAAACATCGGCTCTTTCTCTTGTACTTCTTGCAGTCTCAAATCTGAGTTTACAGGATGAAGAGTTTGTACCCAAGTGTGGTGTACGTATCCAGTCTGATTGCTCATTGATTGCGAGTATTATCGACTACGTAACAGATCATATTATATCCTAGAATCAAATGCAACTTATTCCGACAAATAAACCGTAGATTTAACAGGGTGTATAATATCGGGGCGCAAGGTAGCCCATGCGTGTCAACTTAAGCTGAAAAGCAGTATAGAACAAGCTTTTAGAGATTGCCTCGTTCCCAGCCTCAGGCTGGGAATGCCTATTGAGAGGCTCTGCCTGCCTTACTTGAGGCAGAGCCGCTTCAAGAGCATTTCCAGGTGGAACCTGGAAACGAGATTTTAGAAGGGTTTCACCTTAAATTGACACCAATGAAGGTAGCCGCCTCCCGACATTACACCTACTGAGAGGTTGTGCTTATCCGCTTCCAAGTGTTGACTATGACACGTAAATCTTCGGGTAAGCTATTTTGAGAAACGTCGTTGTATTTAACCGTACCATCAGGGCTGGTGAGGGTGTGGGTGATGTAATCAGCAGCGCCTCTTGGAGCTGGATAACTCACATTGTTGAATTCATCACCCTGCTGTTCTAGCAATCGCTGAAACCTTTGGACTTGTTCTAAGGGAATGCGGCGAACGCTACGCCCAGAATCATTGGTATCACCAATTTGAACACGAATCAGACGCCCGTCGTCGAGCAAAACAGTTTCGTACGTTCTACCAGCAAAGCCACCACTGGAGATTTGCCGAAAAATCACGCCGCTATCCAAAGGTAGCGGTAACTCACTTCTAGGAATGGAAATTGGCTTGATCTGTGTATTATTATCAGCAATTGAGCTAGCTTTTTCATCTAAAATAACAGTACCTGATTCGCTAACACGATAAACCAAGCGTTGTTGCCCATCGCTCACAGTCACCTCCCAACCTGGTACAACAACTGCGGCGCATAAAGCCAGCGGATCTGCTATACCCAAACAGCTATCGGACCATTGTCGCGGTTCCACCTCAGCTATCTGTAATTGCGAAATTGCCACTTGTGAACGCTTAGAGGCTCGTACCAAAACTCTCTCAGCAATATCTCTGGGTAAGTTAGCATTAGGCGTTTCACCATACTGGCTTGAAAGCTGAATTCGGGAACCGTTGTCATCAGTGACAAACACCCAACGATTTAGCCCAGCACCTACTGTAACTTGCCAACCAGAGCCATATGTCGATTGTGTTGGTTTAGACTCAACAATACTCAGCGACCTTTGAGGTAAACCCGACTCTTCACTTGCTCGACGCAATACCGCATCTCTGACTTTTGCAGGTAATCTGGCTTCAGTGACTTCGCTTTCCTTTTTATTCAACCTAATTTTGGAACCAGTTGTATTGGTGTGATAAACCAAGGTTTGCTCAGGTGCTTTGACAACGATCCGCCAACCTTTTTCCAAAGCCTGGGTACAGCTTTCATCTGGTCTTGGTAAATTCAAACACCCATTCCCCCAAGTCCGTTCTTGAGCTTGAATAACATTTAGCCGAGAAGTTGGTAAATTCAAGCGCCCAGATGCGTCTTCTAGAACAGCATCCTCTATATAATTTGGAAAGTTTTGTGGCAGATTTCTTGTCAGAATATAAGGATTTGCCAAGCGTACAGAACGCCCGTTATTATCAGTGTGATAAATCCATGTTTGACTACCATTTGAAAGGACAACGCGCCAGCCAGGAACTAATGCTTGTGTACAAAATTCGTCAGGTTTTGGCAAATTCATGCATCCGTCACGCCAAGTCCGTTGAGTGTAATCAACGATTTCCACTTTTGTGTTGGAAATTTGCTCTCTGTCAGATAAATCTCGCAGTACCGCAGAAGCAACTCGACTCGGTAAGCTGTTTGTTTTAATGTTTTCTTTTAGGACTTCGTTAGCTGTTTGGGCAAAATACTTTGCCGGAGCAGCTGTAGCGCTTTTTATCACTGATAAACTGCTACCAACAGATAACATTCCAGATAAAATTAACGCTGTGAATATTCGCGCTTGTTTCGTATTACAATAGTTTTTTAGAGTATTTTTCATAGCACTATGATAATCTTAGCTATAGTGAAAATAGTAAATTTAACGTTTGTATATTAGTTAATAGATATTAGTATGAGCCAACGGATCAAAACTAATAACTAGCAACTATGAAAAGAACAAATGGTTTTATCATCCCATATAATAAGAACGACTTGGGATAATTAAAGCGCCTGTTTGACGAGGCAGATGTGAAGATAGACGCTACTATGATTGTCTATTGTTCCTTCTTCTTTATACTAAATTTATGCTGGGTGAAAATACCTCACCCAGGAGAGCCATCTGATTGGGTGATTTAGAAAAGAAAAGAACTCACAATTCCGCAGCTAGGAACCCACAAGGAGCCACGAAGAAATCAAGGGGATTCATAAAGGGGAACTCTTTGTGTCTCTACGTATGACTTCGCAAGCGTTTTGCTTCACCCAGCCGTAAAGAATTTATGCAGCCATTCTCACTTTAGAGTTGTTTTTTTGTGTTACTTTATACTAAAAATGTCTTTCATATGTATGAGATACAGTTTTTGTGGAGTGAGCCTTTTGCCCGCCTTTTATCAAGACATTTACAGTGACGGCATTTAACAGTAGTAGTAGTATAAATCAATAAATAGGATAAACTTCTCCGCAAAAACCAGGAATCTTTAAAAAAGATAAACAATCATGCTAAAGCTTGACCTCAGTGGGAATGCTATGTGCAGGCGCAAGAGCAACTTTTGCCCACTGACCTAAGTCATTACTGATCGTTTTCTCATACAAAATTTAACTTTTCTAACAAGTAGATGATGAAAAAATTGTTCAAATGGTATAATATATTTCTAGTTCGGGAAGCTCAAGCAATCAAAAAACAGGGATTTTTTGCACTCGTGGTAGCCCTAAGCATGGTAGCTGCGGTGCTCCTCTCGTTTCCCTTATATGCTCAAAAAAATACTCCTTACCGTCCGCAGATGTCTGAGTTACGGGGTGTGTGGCTAACTAATATAGATAGCGATGTGCTGTTTGATCGCAATCGTCTCCAAGGCTCTTTGCAAAGCCTGAAAAATCTGAACTTTAACACTGTCTATCCTACTGTGTGGAATTGGGGTTGGACACTGTACCCCAGCAAAGTCGCACAAAGAGTGATCGGGCGATCGCTCGACCCAGCCCCGAAACTGCAAGGGCGAGATATACTCAAAGAAATTGCCACAGTCGGACATCAAAAAGGCTTAACAGTCATTCCCTGGTTCGAGTTTGGCTTTATGGCACCAGCCGACTCACAACTAGCCAAAAATCGTCCGCAATGGCTAACCAGTCGCCGCGATGGTAGCAAAATTTGGAAAGAAGGCACCCACGACCGAGTTTGGCTAAATCCCTTTCACCCTGAAGTTCAACAATTTATCCAAGACTTAATTGTCGAAATTGTCCGAAACTACGACATCGATGGCATTCAATTTGATGACCATTTTGGCTTGCCTGCTGAATTGGGATATGATGCCTACACGGTTGCATTGTACAAAAAAGAACACCGTGGTCAAGCTCCTGCAACAAATCCTCAAGACCGAGAATGGGTACGCTGGAGAGCTAATAAAATAACTGACTACATGAAGCGGGTCTTCCAAGCCATCAAAGCGACTAAAAAAAATTGTCTTGTCTCTGTATCGCCTAATCCCCAGCGCTTTTCCTACGAATCCTTTTTAGCAGACTGGGAACAGTGGGAACGGTTGGGACTTGTTGAAGAACTGATTATACAACTATACCGTGATGATCCAGATGTCTTCGTTAAAGAACTAGAGAACCCAGAAGTGAAAGCAGCACAAAGTCATATTCCAGTGAGCATAGGCATTATGTCTGGCTTAAAAGGCAAATATGTACCTATGCAACAAATACAGACACAAGTACAAAAAGTGCGAGAACGTAACTTTGCAGGAGTCTCCTTCTTTTTCTACGAAACTCTCTGGAACATGACAGGCGAAACATCACAACAACGTCAATCTGGTTTCCAGAAAATTTTCCCCGCACCAGCTGCTTATCCGAATCTACTGGCTGGTTGGAAACCTTAATTTTGTAGGGTGAGCCTTGCAGCCCACCCTATGCATCACCCCCCAATCCCCAAACGCCCAGCTAAACCGGGAGCGAGTGGAAGGAGAGTAGCAACCATCAAGAACAAAGCCAAAAGACCCAAAGCAGCGCGTGCATCATCAGGTTCGCTGATTTCATTTAAGCTGGGACGTTCTAAATCTCGTTGTAAAAACAGAATCACAATTGCCCAGTACATAGCCAAAGAATTACCCAGAGACACTAACCCCAGCACAATTAGTGTGGCTAGTGTTGTTCGTCCTGCAGTTTTGCGTCCGTAAATCGCTTGGACAATGCGACCACCATCTAGTTGACCTGCTGGCATCAAATTTAAAGCAGTAATGACTAAGCCCAACCAACCAATCACCACAAGTGGATGTACATCTACCAAAGATGATTGTAATGCAGAACCGAGGATAACTCGTGCCAAAGTCCCTACAAGAATTGAACCAGAGAAAAACTGATTTGGCAATTGAAATAGACTACCTTGATGAGAAAGCAGTAATCCAACCACCAACATTAATAAAGATACAATTCCTCCAGCCGCAGGTCCTGCTAAGGCAATATCAAACAAGACTTTACGATTAGGTAACAAAGATTCAAAGCGGGTAATAGCACCAAAAGAACCGATTTGCACAGCGGGAAGAAAGTAAGGTAAGCTGAGGCGGATTTGGTGACGCCGGGCGAGTAACCAATGACCGATTTCGTGAGCCGCCAAAACCCCTAAGACACCAGCAGCAATGGGTAAAGCTTCTTGGAAGCGTTCTGGGTTGGTAAAGAAATCAAAATTCAGGAGTAACCCCCCAGTCTCCAGGCTCGTGGCGATTGTTCCCACCAGCAGGATAACAGCAAAGATTTTCTGTGGTAAGGTCATCGGACGAGGGTCATTGCGGCTAGGAAGGACAATGACCACGGGTCTACCATCTGTGTTTTCCACTAAAAAAAGACGGTATTTATCACCTATTCGTTCTCGCAAACTTGTAGTGAGACGGTTATGAACCGCTTCTGGATCCCCTCGCAAATTTCCTTTAAAGATCACTCCTTCCTGATAACCAATGGTTTCTGTGGTAAAAAATGAATCAATGCCGAAAATACCTTTAATGATATTTAAGTCTTCTTCAGGTATCGGCGGAACTTCAAGTTTTAATTGTGCAGATCCTTCCGGAGCGGTGGAATTATCTGTGGGACGGGCTTGTAGTGAGGCATCAGCCTCAAGCCTTTGAGTTGCTCGTTGCCTGAGTATCGCATCCTGTCCGGCGGATCGCAACTGTCTTCCTAAAAAGATGTAGACAACAGTGGATGCCACCAACAAGAACAATATGCCTACTATATTGATGTAAACCCCTGCAGCAAACAAGCCAAAAAATAACAACCAAGGACCCATCAATACCACCGACTGTAACCAGGCTAAGATTCCCAGTTTGCCATAAGGTCTGGCGCGATAAAAGCCCCAACCTAAAATTCCGAAAGCCGCCAGCACAATTGTGGCAATAATAGGTGTTTCTGATGAATTCAACATCTTTAAACCTTTGTTTTTGAAACCAAGCCTGAGTAAGCCAGTTGTTCAGGGATATTAATAATTTATAACGAGGCTGGCGCTTTCTTAGAGATTAATGTAACTCATAATGCATCTGGTTTGCCTTTATCAGTGCTGAATACAGAGTAGAACGAAGGGCGATCGCCGGAGGCGGGGCTACGCCCATCGCGATTCGGGGCAGTGGCAAAGACGCACTTGGGTTCGGCGGGCAAGCAAGCGCGATGTTCACACTGTTAAATAAGCATTTTGGTCACAAGCAAGCGAATTTACAGCGCTTATTCTTATGATTAGACCACAAATCTTCGGGTGTTCCTTGCCCGTAAAAGCCGATGTGGTGCACATTTGAGATATTGGTTCGCAGTCCGTTGCTCCCGCCAGCACTGTTCGCGTAGCCTGCCCGTAAGCGCAAAGGACTCAGTGTACGCTTTGCGCAGGCTATGCGTAAGCGCAGAGCGTCCCGTGAGGGATACGCCCAGCGTCTTTGCAGGAGATACAAAGGAGGGTGAGCAATGCCCACAAACAAAGAAAACCGCTGTAAGCGCAACAGAAAAGGAAATTTTTTCTTGGTTCAACACACTTGATTGGTTAGCTCAAATCACAATCTAGATTCCTGTTGGTTGTAGCATTTTTAGGGTGGGCATGACCCACTCCTCATTGATTTGTCTTTTTCGCTAATTAGTTTCCAATAGGCGGAGCAAGAGCGACACGGGGAGTTCCACCACCACCAATGTTCTTTGATCCGTTGTTATCAACAATGGAAAATGCTTGAAACAGCTTCATAAAGTCTTCATAAAACGGACCACTTGAACCCTCAAAATCGTAGCCGAAGGAATGGTGAAACTCTTGTGTGACTCCTTTCTCGACTGCAAAGTAGTGAGCATCCCAGCCTGCGTCGTCAACAACGTAAGCACCATAATCTTGCAAGGCATGAAACAACTTTTTCGCAGCAGGTGTTTGTAAGTTGAGGTTTTCTTCGGTTACGTACGGGGGAATTGCCAGTAGTGTCCCCTGTACAAGAGAGGGGTTGTTACCGTGGTATTGGTTGGCTGCATTTCCATCTGCCCGGTCTGCGGGCCAGCGGTAGCCAGGATTAGGACTAGAGTGAGAATAGTGGAGGTATTTTTCCCCCCAAATCACAACTTTTAAGGCGTGACGAATTGGTTCATTGCTCGTGAGTTCACCTTTGCGAATAGAACCACCAATCGAAGAAAGACCAGAACCAAAATGTGCTCCGCCTATGCCATCGCCGTAAATATCAACATTTGGAAAACGCCAACCATAGATTGAACCTGCATGTTGACAGCGAGCAAGAGGTTCAAGCTGTATTAGGGTTTTCCCATCAGGCATCAGAAAGGCTGATGCGTTGTTAGGCGTGCTATATGGATAGTTCGTAGCGTCTGGAATGATCATGTCGTCTGGAACTGGCAGCCAGATGTCCATAGGTTTCGTGCCTGTACAGCGTCCTTCACCCCAAGCACCAGGACTATAAACTGGACGCCACGGATCTCCATCCTTAAGTTTAAAGAAGTATTCGTTATCTGCCGCAGCATAGTGTGCTTTTCCAATGTTTGCGGGAATGTAACGCGCATCCGAGCCTATTGGCATATTCCAAGGCGATGTGGATGCAAATGGCCAAAGAAATTTGTCGCGTTGTGGAGAGGTTTCGCTTAGGCTAGGGGTTGCAAAACAACCAATAAGTAGAGCGGCAATGACACCAGCTACAAATGCAACTGTATAAGACAGGCGCTTACGGCTTGTCAAAGGTTGAATAATGCTCATCAAAAAGCCACTCCTCAACTATTTACCGTGGTACTGCTAGTTCTTGGCATGCCTCATAGATAATGTGCCTGCCAATTAATCCGTAACATCGTACACAAGGTAGTGCAAACTTGTAAACATTTGTAGTTTAGTAAATATAGATTTATAGAATTATAAAGTTTTGACGTGGTTAAACTAGCTAAATCTTTGGAAGTATCGCTTTAAACTTCAGACAAAACATTATACTATGAACAATCGATCTGTTTTAGACTTTTTTCAAACTCTTCATAGCACTCAAGGTCGTTATATTTTCGGTGGACTCAAAGACAAGTTTGATTTCTCAGGAAAATGATTGGTTGGACTCGATGAGCCAAGAATCCCACGGCTACCATATTTTCGCGCTTGTGCCAAAGCACACGCTGCTTTGTACCCCGCTTCGGGGGCGCTTTGCGCTTACGCTCTAATGTGGTAGCCGTGGGAGCGTCAACAGTTAATCAGTAATAAGGGGGCGCGGATTTTTCCGGTTCTCATCAAACGGCATCAGCCACCCCTTATGGATTTGTCCACGCGCTCATTAGTTGCCAATAGGCGGAGCAAGAGCGACACGGAGAGTTCCACCACCACCAATGCTCTTTGGTCCATTGTTATCAACAATCGAAAATGCTTGGAATAGCTTCATAAAGTCTTCATAAAACGGACCACTTGAACCCTCAAAATCGTAGCCGAAAGATTTGCGAAACTCTTCTGTGACTCCTTTTTCGACTGCAAAGTAGTGAGCATCCCAGCCTGCGTCATCAACAACGTAAGCACCATAATCTTGCAAGGCACGAAACAATTTTTTTGCAGCAGGTGTTTGCAAGTTGAGATTTTTTTCGGTTACGTTCGGGGGAATTGCCAATAGTGCCCCCTGTACTAAAGATGGGTTTTTACCGTGGTATTGCTTGGCGGCATTCGCATCTGCCCGGTCTGCAGGCCAGCGGTACCCAGGATTAGACGCAGAGTAGTAGAGGTATTTTTCCCCCCAAATGACAACTTTTAAGGCGTGACGAATTGGTTGGTTGCTAGTGAGTTCACCTTGGCGAATAGAACCACCAATCGAAGAAAGACCAGAACCAAAATGTGCTCCGCCTATCCCATCGCCGTAAATATCAACATCTGGAAAACGCCAACCGTAGATTGAGCCTCCCTTTTGACAGCGTGCGAGAGGTTCAAGCTGCACTAGGGTTCTTCCATTAGGCATCAGAAAGGCTGATGCGTTGTTAGGGGTGCTATATGGCTTGCTCGTGGCGTCTGGAACGATGAGGTCGTCTGGAATTGGTAGCTTGGTATCCAAATATTTCTTACCTGTACAGCGTCCTTCACCCCAAGCACCAGGAGCATAAACTGGACGCAACGGATCTCCATCCTTAAGTTTGAAGAAATATTCTCTATCTGCCGCAGCGTAGCCCGCTTTTGCAATGTTTGCGGGAATGTAACGTGCCTTTGAGCCAATTGGCATATTCCAAGGTGATGTGGATGCAAATGGCCAAAGAAATTTGTCGCGTGTCGGGGTTTGGCTGAGACTAGGGGTTGCAAAACAGCCAATAACTAGAGCGGCAATGACACTAGTGAGAAATGCAACTATGTAAAGCAGCCGCTTACGGCTTGTTAGAGGTTGAATAATGCTCATGAAAAAGCCATTCCTCAATGATTTACTGCAATAGTGCTAGCTCTTGGCATGGCTCATCATAATATGTCTGTCAATGAGTCCGTAACATCGTACACAACGTAATGCAAATTTTTCAAAAATTATATTCCTATAAAGAAAAATTTACAAAAAGATAAAACTTTTAGTTTGAGGTGGTTTACAACAAAGAGTGCAACTACACAAACCAATTCCACCTCCACAAGTTTCATGGATGTGTACTTCTTTTCTCTATTTGCAACGGACACATTGCCTGTTTAAAAGATGAATAGAAATGCCAAGATTTTAGTGATTGGGTACTTTTGCTTTATTTTTTCTGTTGTTACGTACCCTTGGGGCAACCTCACTCCAGGTAAAAATTATCTGAGTGTAAAACTATACTACTTTTCAAACGTAATACTGTTCTAACAGAAAGGGTAATTTCTGTCAATAGAATTCAAGTTAGGTTTTTTATAGCTTTTGATAGTCAGAATTTAAGATAAAAAACGCACATTTACATGATTATCTTACTGAAATAAACATTTTTTCTATCTATAAGGTAAGATAAGTATTTATACTTTTATGTACTAATATAAAATAAAAGATAAAAAGTAACGTTAAGTAAAGATTAGCCGAATGACAAGGGACAACACAGGAAATGCCTACAAAGCAATTGTTTAGCTTGAAGGATGCCCTTGTTCGGCTCAAAAAAAGCAAAACCTTTTTCAATATAAGAGGAAGATAAGGGAGTGAATTGGCAGACCCTTACACAACAAGAGAATCAACGCTACGACCCCAAGGCGATCGCCCGTTACTACGGCTACCGTCCCTGGCTCGCTTGGGCGCGGGCAATCAAGATAGTTTGGTTTTTTGCGGTATTTATTCTTAGTCTCAAGTGGGATGAATGGCGAAATCAAGAGGAGCAAAACAAGTTAAAACGAGCTATCCAATTGCGGCAGTTGCTGACCCGCCTCGGTCCCACCTTCATTAAAGTTGGTCAAGCCCTGTCAACGCGACCAGACCTGATCCGCAAAGATTACTTAGACGAACTGGTGAAGCTGCAAGACCAGTTACCACCTTTTGATAATGTACTCGCCTACAAAATTATCGAAACCGAACTAGAACGTTCAATTGACGAAATTTTTAGCGAGTTATCCCCATCTCCCGTGGCTGCGGCTAGCTTGGGTCAAGTTTATCGCGGTCGTTTGATCAGCGGCGAAGAAGTGGCGGTGAAGGTACAACGCCCCAACTTACGCCCAGCTCTCACACTTGATCTTTATCTTTTGCGGTGGGCGGCTGGTTGGTTAGGTCCTTGGTTGCCCTTAAACTTAGGTCACGACCTGACAATGATTGTGGACGAGTTTGGCACCAAGTTATTTGAGGAGATAGATTACATCAACGAAGCCCGTAACGCGGAAAAATTTGCCAATGACTTTCGCGACGACCTTCAGGTTAAAGTACCAGGTATATATTGGCGTTACACCAATACCCACGTTTTAACCCTAGAGTGGATTAACGGCTTCAAACTTACCCAAACAAACACTATCCGCGAAGCAGGTTTAGATCCAGAGAGAATCATCCAAATTGGCGTTACCGCAGGTTTGCAACAGCTTTTAGAACACGGTTTCTTTCATGCTGACCCCCATCCAGGCAATTTATTTGCTATGCCCGACGGTCGTATGGCTTACATAGACTTTGGCATGATGGATCAGTTGCATGAAACGACAAAAGAAACTTTGGTAGATGCACTCGTACACGTAGTCAATAAAGAATACGACGAATTAGCCAAAGACTTTGTCAACCTAGGTTTTCTGACTCCAGATACGGATATTCGCCCGATTATACCAGCATTAGAGCTAGTTTTGGAAAATGCTATTGGCAAAAACGTAGGCGAGTTTAACCTTAAAACTATCACTGATCATTTCTCGGAACTGATGTATGAATATCCTTTCCGAATCCCAGCACAGTTTGCTTTGATTATTCGTTCTGTGGTGACGCAGGAAGGAATTGCCCTAAGCCTCAATCCAAAATTCAAGCTTGTTGAAGTGGCGTACCCTTATGTGGCAAGGCGCTTGCTGACAGGAGAGTCTCCAGAACTGCGGCGACGGTTGCTCAATGTGCTGTTCAAAGATGGGAAATTCCAGTGGCATCGGTTAGAGAATTTGATTGCGATCGCCCGTACTGATAGTAACTTTGACGTATTACCCACGGCTCAATTGGGATTGCAATATCTACTGTCTGATGAAGGCAAATTTCTCCAGAAACAGTTGGTGCTTGCGCTGACTGAAGACGATCGCCTTCATACAGAAGAAGTCCAACGCTTGTGGAATCTGGTTAAAGATGACTTAAAACCGACTCGGTTGTTAAACGTAGCGATTGGAGTTTTAACAGGGTTCTCCAAAGAGGGAGTGGCTGCTATTTTACCGAAAACCTTGAAAGAATTATGAATTATCAGTCATGAATTATGAAAAAATTTCTTTATCATTCATAATTCAGAATTCATAATTCCTTACCCAATACCTATCAGGAGTTTTCATGTACTATTATCCTCAACAACCGCCCTATGTTCTGTTAGTTGTTGGATTGTTTGCAGCATTAACCTCGGGTGCTGCGTTAGCCGGAACACTTAAATCAATTGTGCAGAAATGGCAAAACGATGGTGCAGAAAGTTCTGGATCTCGTATAGCAAGCAGAAATTTGTCTGTACCATTTTTAGGAATAACTGCTGGTGTTGGTTTATTTCTTTGTTCCGGTTTTGAGATATTTGGCTTTCCGCCCTTACTTGCCTATGCAGTTGGTGTACCAGTCGCTATTCTGACTTGCTTGCTCATTTGGTTACAGTTGGGAAGTATGCTGACTTTCGTAGAACGCCAAGGAATACAAGCTCTAGATTTAGATTCTTAGTAGAATGACTATCTACATATAGGGTGGGCGCTGCTAACCAGTTGATTGCTGGGTGGACAGTGCCTACCCTGTTTATGTTTAAAAATATTTTTATATCATCATTATTTTCTGAGTAAAAATGAAAAATACCTAATTAGATAGGTGTTTTATATATAAAAAAAGAATACAATTAGATAATTTTTTAATTAATTTACTTTTGTTAAATAAAAATTATGACTCAAGCAGAACCAAAATTTTGCTTTTGTACCTTAGCATTAGGTACAAAATATCGTGGTCTTGCATTGTTACTAGCAAAAGATATAGAAAAATATTCACCTCACACCTCTTTTGTAGTTTTAACTGATCATCCGCATGACTTTAGCGAGCAATCTAATGTTCTTGCCTTCAAACATAGACAACAAGGTGTGAAATCTTATCACGATAAAAGATTCGTCATAGAAAAATCTTTGTCTCTGTTTAATTCCTGCATATTTATAGATGCGGATATGAGAATTTTAGCACCAATTCCACAAGAACTGACATGGCTTCAATTACCAGGAATAACGGCAAGAGCGTGTGAGAATATGCCCAAAAAGTATGCCAAAGTTCTTGCTGGAACTGCTAATGCCAAACTTTGTAAAGAGTTTCAACTGACTCATAAAGCTGCAAAAAAGTTAAATTTACAACTAGAAAGTGAAGAAGTTAAATTTGTTTACGAGTATTTCTTTGCCGTTACAAAGGATTCTGGAAGGGAGATAGAGTTTCTTAGGCAATGGGGAAAAATAGCACTATATTATGAATTAAATGGAGTGTATGATGCAGAAGGAAATGCAATAGGTTTGGCTGCTGCTAAGGCAGGTTTGCCAGTAAGATGGAGTGCGATGGAGGGCATTACCTTTTTTAAGGATAGAACCGAATTCATTAAAATTCAAAAGGGACAGTCGAAGATGGAAGAAATGTCGGTCTATTTTGAGCAGCAGCAAATGCTAGAACACCCAAATCGCTCTTTTTTTGAACGAATTGTAGATAAAATCGTTAAAAGTATGAAATTTTCTTATAAAATTTTAAATTTAAGAATTCAAACCTTAAAGGATTTTGATTTCTACTACCGATAGTTAGTCATAAAGAAAGATGGTAATTAATTTCAGTAGACCGAAAAGTTTGGCGATCGCTAAAAAATAGTAGCCTATGATACCGTTTTTGGAGAAAAATGCAAAAGCTAAATCTCTGGGACAGAATATAAGATTAACTTATCAGGATATACCAAAAATCAACCAAAATCAGCCGGACGGTAAATAAACTTCGCAGGCTACACC